>Ga0210379_10000674_pt1 | contig 11442 bp, 10 predicted proteins | sample PLMedo_2_FD_155468 | JGI IMG/M metagenome (GOLD analysis project Ga0210379, IMG submission 155468) | Groundwater sediment microbial communities from an aquifer in East River, Colorado, USA - PLM4_32_coex redo | ecosystem: Environmental > Terrestrial > Soil > Riparian zone | place: USA: East... | reverse complement strand
TGACCGTGAGAACGGTGTCCGCCCCATGGTACTCGGCGCTCGCCACGCTGCCCGGCACCCCACCCTGGGCAACAAGCTCGATGTGCTCGGGGCGCACCCCCAGCATGCGCCCCGCGCCATGGCCCGGGAGCACCGCCGTGCCGGGCGCGCCGCGGATCACCGCGCCTTGCGCTCCGTCGGCGAGCGCGACGAGGTTCATCGCCGGCGTGCCGATGAAGCGCGCGGCGAACACGCTCGCGGGCCGCGCGTACAGCTCCTCGGGCGAACCCTCCTGCTCGATGCGCCCTTCGCGCATCAGGACCACGCGGTCGGCCATGCTCATCGCCTCGACCTGGTCGTGCGTGACGTAGACCACCGTCATGCCCAGGCGCTGCTGCAGCGCGCGGATCTCCACGCGCATGCCGTGGCGCAGCTGCGCGTCGAGGTTGGAGAGCGGCTCGTCCATGAGGCAGATCTTGTTCTCGGCGACGATGGCGCGGGCCAGCGCGACGCGCTGGCGCTGGCCGCCGGAGAGCTGCGAGGGTTTGCGCGCGACCTGCTCGGTGAGGCCCACCAGCGCCGCGACGCGCGCCAGGCGCTCGCCGCGCTCGCTGGGCGGCGTGCCGCGCACCTTCAACCCGAAAACGATGTTCTCCGCCACCGAGAGATGGGGAAACAGCGCGTAGGACTGGAACACCATGGAGATGCGGCGCTTGTCCGGCTCGAGTCGAGTCACGTCGCGCCCGCCGATCAGGATCCTGCCCTGGGTCACGTCCTCCAGGCCGGCGATGAGGCGCAGCACCGTGGACTTGCCGCAGCCCGAGGGCCCGAGCAGGACGAGGAACTGGCCCGCGGCGGCGCGAAAGCTGATGCCGTCCACGGCGCGCACCGTGCCGTAGTGCTTGGACACCGCCTGCAGGACGATCTCGGACATTCCGGCGGGGATTATGCAGGCAAGGGCGCAGCAAGTGACAATTCGCACGGCGGCGGTCCCGACTGTTTCATCGGGCCCGCAGGCCCGTTTTGCGGGCACTGCGCCCGCGGGTCTAGAATGCTCGGCGGGGGCATATTCCTGCGGAAGGACCGCCTATGCTGGAGTTGCTGGATTGGGGCAAGAAGGGCGGCGATGAAACGGCCGGCCCTGGGTCCGACACGAAATCGGCGGGGGCAGCGCTTGCCGGTCTCGGCGGCGCCGATCCGTCAACCGCGCTCGCCGAGCTGAGCGCCCGGCTGGAAGCGGCCGGCGAACCCAAGGCGAACAGCGCCGCGCTCGCGCACATCCAGGAAGCGGGTGCCGCCCACGTCTCCGGCCTGCTCGCCCAGTATTTCGTCAACGCCGCGGGAACGCACGCCGCGCGCGAAGCCGCCTGGAAGTCGCTGGTCGGTTACCAGACGCGCCTCGCGCAGGCGCTGTGCGCTTCGGCGGGCGCTCAGCTCACGTTGCTCGGCGCGGCGCGTGCCCTGTCGGCGTGCCGCACGCTCGCCAAGCTCTACCTCGTCCACTACGCGGCCGTGCCGGGGCGGATATGGCACGTGGCCTACTCGATTCACGCGGGCGCCGAGAGGGCCGGCTTCGCGACGACGCCGGTCCATGCGCAGTCCGACCACCGCACGATGACCACCGTGGAGCAGGAGTTCCTGCGCCTGCTCATGCTGCGCGTGAGCGCGCCCGACATGATGGCCCCGGAGCAGATCGAGATCGCCGACCGCGTCGTCGAGCAGCTGGGCCCCGAGTTCACGCTGCGCCAGCCCGGCGTCGCTGACAACCCCTTCTGCTACGAGCCCAGGAGCGAATTCGCTCCGCGGCGCGCTAAGGAGCGGGAGCCGGGCGCGACCGCCCGTTATTTCGGCCCCGGCATGGGCTACGACTCGCTCGAGCGCATCGCCAGGCAGCTGAGCGCGGGCAGGCTCGAGGACTTCAAGGCCTTCGGCAAGGACATCGCGCCGCGAGTGCAGCAGAGCACCGTGCAGCATCTGCTCACCTTCTGGCGCCTCGATTGCCCGTATGCGCCGCCTGCGCACTCGCCCGCGTCCGGCACTCTGCAGGTCGTGCATGGCTACGGCCAGATCTGGCAGTACCTCTCCCAGCACGGGGCGGGCGAACTGTCGCTCGCCGATTCCTCGGCCGGCGCGCCGCAGCCGCCGGAAACCTGGGAGCTGCGGGGCGCCGGCGGCGCCGAGCTCGGCGCGGAGGTGCCGCAGGCGAGCCGCGCCTGGGTGAAATGCGGCGGCATGGTCGCCTTGTCGGCGCGCGACGGCGAGCGCTGGGTGGGGATGATCCGCCGCATGCACGCCCGGCCGGACGGGGGCCTGCAGGCGGACGTCGCCGTGCTGAGCCGAGAGCCCCGGGCGCAGTCGTTGCGCGAAGTGCTCGAAAAGGGCGACGACAGCGTCTTCTCCGACGCCTCCTCCAAGCAATTCGCCTTCAGCGGCGCGAACGCCGTGATCCTCGCGGACGGCACGGACGGCGCGCAGCCGCCGAACCTGCTGCTGCCGCCGCAGAGCTGGAAAGAAGGCCGGATCTACGAGACGCAGGGGGAAACGCCCCCCCGATACCTGCGCAGCCTGCAGGCCGTGCGGCGCGGCGACGACTACGTGCGGGCTACGTTCGAGTGGGTGAGCGGGCCGGAGGCGTAAAGGCTACTCCGGCATGCCCGCTTCGCCGCCCCCGGCGCGCGCCTTCTCCGGGAGCTGCGCGATCATGCAGTCGGTGGTGAGGATCAGGCCCGCGATGGAAGCGGCGTTCTGCAGCGCGGTGCGCGTCACCTTGCACGGGTCGAGCACCCCCATTTTCACCAGGTCGCCGTACTCGCCGGTGGCGGCGTTGTAGCCGTAGTTGCCCTCGCCCTCGACGACGCGCTGCAGCACCACCGGCGGCTCCTCGCCGGCGTTGCTCACGATCTGCCGCAGCGGCTCCTCCAGCGCGCGCAGCACGATGCGGATGCCCGCGTCCTGGTCGGCGTTGGCGCCCTGCACCTTGCCCACGCGCGCGCGCGTGCGCAGCAGCGCCACGCCGCCGTCCGGGAGGACGCCTTCCTCCACCGCCGCGCGCGTCGCGTGCAGCGCGTCCTCGGTGCGGCTTTTCCTTTCCTTCATCTCGGTCTCGGTGGCGGCGCCCACACGGATCAGGGCGACGCCGCCCGAGAGCTTGGCGGCGCGCTCCTGCAGCTTTTCCTTGTCGTAGTCGCTGGTCGCTTCCTCGACCTGCTGCTTGATCGTGGCGACGCGCGCGTCGATCGCCTTGGGATCGCCCGCGCCGCCGATGATGGTGGTGTCGTCCTTGTCGATCACCACGCGCTTGGCGCGCCCAAGCACCGTGGGTTCGGCCTTTTCCAGCGTGAGGCCCGCCTCTTCCGCGACCACCTGGCCGCCGGTGAGCACCGCCAGGTCCTCCAGCATGGCCTTCCTGCGGTCGCCGAAGCCCGGCGCTTTCACCGCGCAGGAGCGGATCACGCCGCGCAGCGTGTTCACCACCAGCGTGGCGAGCGCCTCGCCCTCCACCTCCTCGGCGATGACCAGCAGCGGCTTGCCGAGCTTCGCCACGTGCTCGAGCAGCGGCAGCAGCTCGCGGATGGTGGCGATCTTCTTGTCGTGCAGCAGGATCTGCACGTCCTCCAGCACGACGCTCTGCTTCTCCGGGTTGTTGATGAAGTAGGGCGAGAGAAAGCCGCGGTCGAACTGCGTGCCCTCGACGACTTCGAGTTCATTGGCGAGTCCCTTGCCGTCCTCCACCGTGATCACGCCTTCGCGGCCGACCTTTTCCATCGCCTCGGCGATCATCTCGCCGATCGAGGCGTCGTTGTTGGCGGAGATCGAGCCCACCTGTGCGATCTCGGTGCGCGTGGCGCAGGGCTTGGCCAGGCGCTTGAGTTCCTCCACCACGGCCTCCACCGCCTTGTCGATGCCGCGCTTGAGGTCCATCGGGTTCATGCCGGCGGCGACGTACTTCATGCCCTCCGTGACGATGCCCGCGGCGAGCAGCGTCGCGGTGGTGGTGCCGTCGCCCGCGACCTCCGCGGTCCTGGCCGCCACCTCGCGCACCATCTGCGCGCCCATGTTTTCGAAGCGGTCCTCGAGCTCGATTTCCTTCGCCACGATCACGCCCGAATTGATCACCACCGGCGCGCCCCAGGACTTCTCCAGCACCACGGTGCGCGCCTTGGGGCCGAGCGTCACTCGCACCGCGTCGGCGAGGATGTTCATGCCCTTCACCAGCTTGGCGTGGGCGGCTTCTCCGAACAGCAGCTGCTTGGCGGGCATCGCGCGGCTCCTCTCAGTCGGCCTTCGGCGTAGCGTCGCGCATGCAGCTCATCAACTGGGCGTTGGTCGCTGCGGCGGCCTCGTACAGACTCTTCCAGTACTCCATGGACTTCTTCTGATTGGCAGCCAGCCACTCGGTCTGGATGCGCAGCAGCTCCGCGGGGCCGGCGGCCGCGGCCAGCGCCTGCTGCGTGGCCACCGCGTCGGCGTGCGCCTCGGTCGCCGCCTCGATCTGCACTTCGTGCATGCGCGTGGAGCCCTCGATGATCGCCTCGGTGATGCGCATGCTCGCGTCGAGCTGGCGCTTCCAGGTGTCCATCATCGGGTTCTCAGTCGTGGTTGCCATGGTGCCCTCCTTGGAGTGAATTAGTGCTGCAGCACGTACTCGCCGGGCGCGTCGCCCAGCGAGGCACCCATCGCCGGCGGCGCGCCGGGCGCGCTCGAATGCCTCGCGAGCCACAGTTGCCACTCGGGCCACCACGAGCCCTCGTAGCGCGGCGCCTGCGCGACCCAGGCGTCCGGGTCGACGTAAGGATCGTCGTGCATGCGCGCCATCACCTGGTAGCCGCGGCCTTCGTGCCCCGGCTCGCTCACGATGCCGGCGTTGTGGCCGCCCGTCGTGAGCAGGAACGTCACTGCCGAATCCGTAAACAGGTTGACCTTGTAGACCGAGCGCCAGGGCGCGACGTGGTCGCGCGTCGTGCCTACGGCAAACAGCGGCGCGTGGATGTCGGTGAGCGCGACCGGGCGGCCGTCCACCTCGTAACGCCCGGCTGTCAGGTCGTTGCGCAAGAAGAGATGCCGCAGGTATTCGCTGTGCATGGTGTAGGGCATGCGCGTCGCGTCCGCGTTCCAGGCCATCAGATCGGTCATCGGGGGGTGCGCGCCCAGCAGGTATTCGCGCACGCGCTTGGACCAGATGAGGTCGTTGGAGTGCAGGAGCTGGAACGCGCCCGCCATCTGGCGCGTGTCGAGGTAGCCCTGCGCGGACATCATGTCTTCCAGCAGACTCACCTGGCTGTCGTCGATGAACAGCGTCAGCTCCCCCGCCTCCTCGAAATCCACCTGCGCGGCGAGCAGGCTGATCGTCGCCAGGCGCTCGTCGGCGTCGCGCGCCATGGCGGCGGCGGCGATCGCAAGCAGCGTGCCGCCCAGGCAATAGCCGGCGGCATGCACCTTCTGCCCGGGGACGAGCTTGCCGATCGCATCGAGCGCCGCCATCACGCCGAGGCGCCGGTAATGATCCATGGACAGATCGCGGTCTGCCGGCACCGGGTTCTTCCAGGACAGCATGAACACCGTGTGGCCCTTGTCCATCAGGTACTTCACCAGCGAGTCATGCGGCGAGAGATCGAGGATGTAGTACTTCATGATCCACGCCGGCACGATGAGGATCGGCTCGGGGTGCACATCTTTGGTGGTGGGCGAGTACTGGATCAACTCGGCCAGGCGATTTCGCATCACGACCTTGCCCGGGGTCACCGCCACGTCCCGGCCCGGGACGAAAGCCTCGGCGCCGGCTGGCGGCTCGCCGAGCGTTTCGCGGCGCCAGTCCTCGGCAAGATTGGCCGCGCCGCTGGCGAAGTTCAGACCGTACTGCGCCCAGGCGGCGCGCAGCACCTCGGGATTGGTCCAGGGAAAATTCGACGGCGACCACAGATCCAGCATCTGGCGCATGGTGAAGGTGACCACGTCCTCATGGTGCGGCGAGACGCCGCGCACGCCCGTGGTGGCGTTCCACCACCACTGCTGCCAGAGCAGGAACCCTTGGTGGATGGCGTTGAAAGGCCATTGCCGCCATGCCTCGTCCGCGAAGCGCGAGTCCTGCGGCAGCGGCTCGATGCAGCGCGGGCAGTCGACGCCGCGCACGGCGTGGCCGAGGAAGTTCGTGTAGCGCAGCCACTTGCGCATCGATTTGCGCGCCAACTCGGCCTGCTTGCCCGGCGCCGCGGCGAGGTGCATCGCCCAATCGCCGAAGGCGAGCGCCAGCGCGGCGGGCGACAGCCCGGCGGTGGCGCGCGCCGAGTAGGCGTGGGCCACACGGTCGGCTTCCAGCGCCATCAGCGCGGGAGCGTCGAAGTCTTCATCGCGTTTCATCCATCCAAAATACCTCCCCTGCCCCCGGTCCCATTGATCCACGTCAATGGACGCAGCGGGCTGCACCGCTAGCGTGCGCAAATGGCTTCATTTCCCGTCAAGACTCGCTGGCTCGTCGCGGGCGGCGCCCTGCTCGCGGTGGTGGCCGCCGCCATCGCCTGGCGGCTGATGCGCGCCGATCCGGTCCTGACGCATCCCGTCGCCTACGGCGAGGTGCAGGTGCGCGTGGCGGGCCCCGGCACTGTCCAGGCCCGCGTGCCGGTCAGCGTGAGCGCGCGCATCTCCGCGCAGATCGTGGCGCTGCACGCGGACCATGGCGACCGCGTGAAACGCGGGCAGCTGCTGGCCGTGCTCGACGACCGCGATCTCGCCGCGAAGCGCGCGGGCGCGAGCGCCTCCCGCGAAACCGTCCAGCGCAACATTACGGCGGCCGAGGCGAGCCTGGCGAAGGCGCGCGCGGACCTGGAGCTGGCGCGCAGCCGCCAGCGGCGCGACGCCGAGCTGCAGGCGGGCGGCTTCATCTCGCCCTCGGCCTACGAGTCTTCCACGCTCGCGCTGAAGGCCGCGCAGGCGGCGGTGGACAACACCGCGGCGCTGCTCGCCGCGCGCAACGCCGAAGCGCGCACGGTGGCCGAGGAGTCGCGCTATGCCGAAACCCTGTGGTCGCACACGCGCATCGAGTCCCCGATCGACGCGATCGTCATCCAGCGCGCCGCCGAGATCGGCAACATGGCGGCGCCGGGTACGCCGCTGTTCAAGCTCGTCGACCCGGACTCCCTGTGGGTGGCGGCGCGCGTCGACGAGTCGCTGGTGGGCCGGCTCGCCGAGGGCCAGACGGCGCGCATCCGCCTGCGCAGCGGCGGCGAATACGAGGGCCGCGTGGCGCGCATCTCGCGCCAGTCCGATGCGGCGACACGCGAGCTGGAGGTGAGCGTGGCCTTCGACGCGCCGCCGGCGCGCTTCGCCATCGACCAGGAAGCGGAAGTGAGCATCTTCACCGGCATGGAAAAGGGGCTCGTGGTGCCGGTGGCCGCGCTGCGGCGCGCCGGCAGCGGCCAGGCGGTGATGGTGCTGCGCGAGGGCCGCCAGGTGCTGCAGCCGGTGCAGGTCGGGGCGAGCGACGGCGCGCTGGCGGTGGTGACCTCGGGCCTCGCGGCGGACGATCGGCTGGTGGCATGGACCTCGCGCTGAAGGACGTGCGCCGGCACGCCGGCAAGTTCGTCGCCACCATCGTCGGCGTGGGGCTGCTCCTTACCATTGTGCTGGTGATGAACGGCATCTACCAGGGCAACATCTACGACGGCGTGTGGCTCATCGAGAACACCGCCACCGACCTGTGGGTGGTCGAGCGCGGCCGCGGCGGCCCGTTCAACGAGTCCTCGCGCATGCCCGGCGATGCGCACGAGAGCGTGGCGGCGACGCCGGGGGTTGCGCGTGCCAGCCCGTTCATCGCCTACGCCGCGCAGCGCGAGATCGGCGGCTCGAACCAGCAGTTCACCATCATCGGCTACGACGTGTTCGGCGGCCTGGGCGGGCCCGGGCGCCTGGTCGCCGGCCGCGCGATCCAGGCGGCGCACCGGGAGATGGTCGCCGACGCGCGCCTCGGCCTGGCACTCGGCGAGCGACTGCGGCTGGGCGCGCGCGACTACACGGTGGTGGGCCTCACGCGCAACGCCGTGGACCCGGCGGGCAATTCCCTCGTGTACCTGTCGCTGCCCGACGCGCAGGAAGTGCTCTACGAGCAGGACAGCTTCGCGCTGGTGGCGGCGCGCGCCGCAAGCGCGCAGCGGCTGGAGCGCGCTGGATTCGGCCCGGCGGAAGCGGCGCGCATCGCGCCGCTGCTCGCGGGCTCGACCGAGACCGTCAACGCGGTGCTGGTCAAGCTCGTGCCCGGGGCGGATGCAGAGGCGACGCGCCGCCACATCGAGCGCTGGCTGCATTTCACCGCCTACACGACGGCCGAGGAGCGCGAGCTGATGCTCGAGGGGCGCCTGAAGAAGATGTCGGCGGTGCTAGGCCTGTTCCGCGGACTGCTGGTGCTGGTGTCCATCGTCATCATGGCGCTGATCCTGTACGTGCTGACGATCGAGAAGATCAAGCCCATCGCCACGTTGAAGCTCATCGGCGCGCCCAATCGCGTCATCGTGCGCATGATCATGGAGCAGTCGCTGCTGCTCACGGTGTCGAGCTTCGGCTTCGCCTTCCTGCTCATGAACCTGGTGCGCGATCGCTTCCCGCGCACCCTGGTAGTGCTGCCCGAGGAGACCGCCCTCACCTTCGCGGTGATGCTGGCTGGCGGCGTGCTCGCCAGCCTGATGGCGGTGTGGCACGCGCTGCGCACCCCGCCCTCGCTCGCGCTCGGAGGCTAGCGTGCCGGTTCTCGAGGTCGAGAACCTGAGCAAGACCTTCGGCGAGGGGGAGCTCGCGGTGCGCGCGCTGCGCGAGGCGAGCTTCTCGGTCGAGGCGGGCGAGCTGGTGGCGCTCCTGGGCCCCAGCGGCTCGGGCAAGAGCACGCTGCTGCTTTGCATCAGCTTGATCCAGGAGCCCACCAGCGGCCGCATCGCCATCGCCGGGCGCGACGTGTGGCGCGACGGACCGCTCGGCCTGGACGACCGTCGCTTCCGGCGCGAGAACATCGGCTTCATCTTCCAGGGGCACAACCTGATTCCGTTCCTCACGGCGCAGGAGAACATCGCGCTCGCGCGGCAGCTGAACGGTGCGAGCGCGCGCGAGGCGTCCGCGCGCGCGAAAGAGCTCCTCGGCTACCTGGAGATCGAAAAGCGCGCCGGCTCGTACCCCGGCAGCCTCTCGGGCGGCGAGCAGCAGCGCGTGGCGATCGGCCGGGCCCTGGCCAACGAGCCGCCGATCATCTTCGCCGACGAGCCCACGGCGTCCCTGGACACCGAGCGCGGCAGGAAAGTGATGGCGATGCTGCGGCGCATCGCGCGCGAGAAGCGCTCGGCGGTGATCGCGGTGACCCACGACCACCGCATGGTCGAGGGCTTCGATACCGCCTACGAGATGAACGACGGTCTGCTGGCGCGCCGGGCGCGCCACGTAGCCTAGGCGATCTCTGCCGGATCGCCCCGGTGCTCGTGAACCATCCGGCCGGCCGCATCCACGACCTTCACGCTCACCGGGATGCCATGGCGGATGCTTTCGGTGACCACGCAGAAGTCCTCGAACTGCGCCATGCAGCGGTCGAGGTGCTGCAGGGCGCTCGAGTCCTCGGCGAGTTCGATCCTGACGTCGAACCCGCCGATCCGATAGCGCCCGTTCTCGTTCCTGGCGAGTTGCCCTGTCACGCTCGCGCGCAGCGGGCCCGGGTTCTGCTTGAACTTGCTGCGCAGGCAGAACACCAGGCTCGCGGAGAGGCAGTTGCCGACCGCGGCCGCGACGAGGCGCGCCGCATTCGGCCCGTGCCGCTTGCCGAGCGGCTCGGGCTCATCGAGCAGCAGGTCCGGATTTTCCGGCCAGTCGAACTTGACCCGGAAATCGAAGCCCCGTTCCTGCTCCAGGGTGATGGTGAACGAAGGCGCTTCATTCATGATGGCATTCTCCTGGTGATACGATGCGGCCGCCGCGCACTGCGACGATCTCGCCGTCGGCGAGCGCCCGCCACGGCTCGTGCGCGGTGAGCGGCACGCTCGCGGCGACAACCACCTCCTGCGCGATCCCGGCCGGCTCGATCGAGAGCCCCTCGGCCGTAAACGCTCCTGACTCGGCCGCGCAGGTCCTGCACAGCACGTGCAGTCCCGGCGGCCGGATGCCATCGGCATGCGTCCTCTTGTGGCCGTGGACGAAAAGCGCATCGCCGTCGGCGTACAGAAAATTGGCCGGACCGAGGGCGCGCAGTCCGGCCGCGAACTCCGACACGAGTGCCAGCCGCATTGCAACCGGCGGAACCTGCTTCGGTTCCCGCCAAAGCCGGGACAGCCTCGCCAGCAGCGCGCAAAACGCGTACTCCGAATCAGTCTCGCCGACCGGGTGGTATGCGCCGAGGTGAAACGAGTTGCGAAGACCCGCGCCGTCGAGGTCGCCGTTGTGCGCGAAGACGTGCACCAGCCCGCCCAGTTCGCGCGTGAAGGGCTGGGTGTTCGCAAGCGTAAGCCGTCCTTGTGTCGCCCTGCGGATGTGGCCTACGACCATGGAGCTGCGAAACGGATGATCCTGAATGAAGCCGAGGCACGCGCTATCGCTCGCGGCAGAAGGCTCCTTGACCAGGCGTATGTCCCCGCCTTCGTGCCAGGCGATACCCCAACCGTCCTTGTGGGGGCCTGCGAGGCCGCCGTGCCGGGAGAATTCCTCCAGCGAAAACCGGACATTCGCCGGATGACGGCTCGACATGGCGAAAAGTTCGCACATTGTGGATGCTCTGCCTTGTGTATTCGCTCGAGCGATTCGGTCGTATCGCTTGGGGATGTCGACAGCATAGACGAGCATCCGCGGCTGGTCTGTGACCACGGTCCCGGAGCTTGGTGACCCGGGGGTTCAGCGCTCGCGCTTGTGCACAGCCTCGCGCTTGCCGCCCTTCACCGGCCGTCCGATCAGCGGGCTGCGGCAAAGAAATGGAACCCAGGTCACAGACCGCCGCCCGGGGATGCAGGAGACTCATCCGCACCCAACGAAGGAGGTCGCATGGAGTTTGCACTCGAAGTCGAGAACATCAAGTGCGGCGGCTGCGCCCGCTCGATCGAGCGGGCCGTAGGCGAGGTGCCGCAGGTGTCGCGCGTGGCGGTCGATGTGCCCGAGGGCCGCGTGAGCGTGACCGCGGCAGCGGACGTGCGCCGACCGGTGCGCGAGGTTCTTGCCCGACTCGGCTATCCCGAGCGCGGCTCGGCGAACGGCCTCGGCGCGAAGGCAAAGTCCTTCGTGAGTTGCGCCGTCGGTCGCTTTTCCGATTGATCAAGCAACTAGTAGATCCACGGCAGCAGCTTGCGCACGCGCCGCGCGTAACCGGCGTACTCCGGAAAGCGCGCGCGCAGCAAGCGTTCTTCGAAAGCGCTCTTGCGATCGAAGAAAAGCACAACGACGGCGCTGAACACCAGCCCGGGCAGGCTCAGCCATGTCAGGGACCAGCCCAGGCTCGCGAGAACGACGGCGCCA
>Ga0210379_10000673_pt1 | contig 11450 bp, 14 predicted proteins | sample PLMedo_2_FD_155468 | JGI IMG/M metagenome (GOLD analysis project Ga0210379, IMG submission 155468) | Groundwater sediment microbial communities from an aquifer in East River, Colorado, USA - PLM4_32_coex redo | ecosystem: Environmental > Terrestrial > Soil > Riparian zone | place: USA: East... | reverse complement strand
TCGCACCGGGCCACGCCCAACCAGGAAGAAATATGGACACGCTGAAAGTCGGCATGAGGCACACCCAGGAGTGGGTGGTCGAGGAGAAGCACACCACCCAACGCGGCGAGTACCGGGTGTTTTCGACGCCTTCGATGACGCAGTTCGTGGAATCGACGGCGAACCAGCTCGCCGCCCCGCATCTCAAGCCGGGCCAGGGCCAGGTCGGGGTGCTGGTCACCATACGCCATATGGGGCCGACGCCCATGGGCAAGCAAGTGCGGGCGGAGGCCGAGCTCGTAGCCATCGACCGGCGCAAGCTCTCCTTCAAGGTGAAGGTATACGACGACGTCGAGCAGGTGGGGGAAGCCGAGCACGACCGTTTCGTCATCGACCTCGACAAGTATTTCGAACGGCTCAGGAAGAAACTCGAACCGAAGAAATAGGGAAAGAAGCTGGAACAATAGTTGATCTGCCAAGTGCGGTTAAAGCCGGACGCCGGGGGCCGGGTTGGTGCGCGCCGCAGCGCGGAACAGGGGGCCCACTCATTGGGGATGTGCCCGTGCAGGCGCGCTAGCGGCCGACGCAATGACTTCTGATGCTTGCTGCCCGGCCGCTCGACCTGAGGTTAGCCATCCTCACATATGCGCAATGGGTTTTTTCGTGAACAAGTAGTCTTTGAGCTCCTTGGAGAATTTTGGATCTTTGCGCCGAATCCACTCCAGCACCATGGATGCGTGTTCCTTTTCCTCGTCTCGATTGTGCGCAAGGATTGCTTTGAGTTCCTTGTCCTTGCATGCATCAGCGCGCTGGTTGTACCAATCAACGGCTTCCAGCTCTTCCATCAGTGACACGATTGCTCTGTGCATGTCGCGCGTTTGATCGGACAGTTCCTCTATGGGCTCGTGATAACCGACACTGGACATAGCTTTCTCCTGTTAGTAGCAAAATTGTCGCTGAAGGGAAACGTTTGGATAAGGCGCAGCGGAGAATCCGGCACAGGGCCGGGCGCCGAGCGCTTCAGTTCTATTTGACCTGCTGGCGCACCGAGCTCGGCCGGAAGTCCTGCGTCAGGTGGTACACGAGCGTTGGCACCATCTCCTCGCGGGGATTGGAGTTGTTCATGGTACCGCTCACGCCCTGTTCGGCCGAAACGTTCAGGCGGCCGACTTGCCTCCGTGCCCAGGCCGAGCTGCTCCACACGCTGGCGCCCGTGCGGGTCTCCACCAGTCTGCTGGAGATGTCGCCCCTGACCTCGGTGCGCACGCTGCCCTCGAGCTTGGTGAGGTCGGTGACCTTGACGTCGGTCTTCGGCTCGGAATAGGCGATGTCGCCGAGGAAAATCGCGTCCACGCCGTACTTTTCGCCGATCTTCCGCAGTGCATCCGCGTCGAGCTGCCGGCCGCCCACCGCCGCCAGCACCGCTTCGCGGGTTCCCAGCTCCAGGATGCGCGTCCCCGGCTGCGCTGCGTGGATGTGCGTCTGAAACTCCCGCGTGGTCCGGGCGTTGATGGCAGGATTGGAATTGGAAGCGAACTCGACGATTCCCAGCGTCCCGTAGCTCTTCAGTTCCATGCGCGGCGGCACGGGCACGACAACCGTGTGGGAGCACGCCCACAGCGTTGCTAGCGATAGCAGCAGCGCGAACCCGGCGGACTTGAGCATTGGCAACCCTCCCTTGCTAACGGCCGCGGCGGCCCAGCCTGCACGATGCCGCGGCGCCGATACTATGACGCCAGCGATTGTAACGCCAACCTATCCGGCCCCCAACAGCAGCAGAACGTCTCCGATGCGACGTCATCATTCTTGCGCTGCCTCGGTGGGCCCGCTCATCTCTGCCGCCTGTCGTTCGATATGACCGGCCTGCCGGTGGCCGTCGGCTCGATCGAGGGGTTTGCTCTCTGGTCCGCTTTGCAGCGTCTCATGGCTTGGGGATACGGAGCCGGCTGATCATCAGCGAGCCCGAGAATGCAAATATGAGGACGAGTGGATGCAGCTTGAATCCGGCCAGATCGATTTCACCGAGCCACAAGTTCTCACGCAAGGCGCCGAACCATGCCGCCAGCCACATCAGTAAGACGAGGAAAATCGATGTCGGTATGGGCGTTCCTTCGAAGTACTTCACCTTGCCGGTTCCCTCGGACAGCGCGTCCGCAGTGACGTTGTATCGGGCAAGGCGTGAGACTCCGCAGGCAACGAAGTAGGCGAGGACGATGCGGTCGTACAGACCTTGCATGCCGCATCCGTACCCAATCATCGCGGGGGCCACTCCAAAGGAAATGACATCGGCGAGCGAGTCGAGTTCTCGACCCATCGTCGAGGCCCTCTGCCGCCACCTGGCGATGCGGCCGTCCAGAATGTCGAATATCAATGCAGCGAAGACCAGTCCGCAGGCAAAGTAGACATGCCTGACGTCGCTTGTTTCGAGGTAGGTCATGGTGGAGAACAGAGCCCCGGTTCCGCAGACGGCGTTCGCGAGGGTGAACCAATCTGCCAATTGGAACTCTCGAATCATCGAAAACGGCTTGTGCGGTCCACTTGTCGTCATCGGACGCAAACCTCCTGGCGGATTAGACACGTTCTTTTACGCTGGATGGAAGTACGAGGAAGTCCGTCGTCTTCTCCAGAGTCTGCAGCGCCGAGAGCAAGGCAGCGGGCGGGGCGACCAGCTTTCTGGCGGACAGGTCCAGCCAGCCGCCGGTGCTCGTGACTCGCGCGCAAAGCTTTTCGTCACTGCGGAAGATCTCGTTTCGTATCTGGAATCGGCTTCCATCGGGCGACAAGCCTGCGATCGCCATGGTGACCCTGATCTCCTGCAGCAACCCGACTTCCCTCTGGTATTCGACCTCATCCTTCATGATGACCGGGCCGAGCTTGAGTCGCGAGAACTCGGCCATGGGAAATCCATTTTCGGAGAAGAACATCATCCGGACGTCGGCAGACTTGTCCAGAAAGGCGGTGTTCTTCATGTGAGCGTTGAAGTCCATGTCGCCCCAACCGGCGATCATAGGTTTTGAGTACACGCAAGCGCTCCTTTGAGAGGGTGAACGTAGTGGCGGCGTTCAACGTTTGCGTTCAGGGGGGCGCTGCTTCTTGCGTGTCCCCTGCGACGCAATTTCGGGCGGCGCACCACTTGCCGCTGACGCACTTGGTGGCGCGGTCGCCGTAAACGATGGCCGTGCGGCGACTCGATCGAACCATTCACGCAGCTTCGGGTGCCGTGGGCGCCAATGAAAATCGGGATTGCGCGCTTCAAGGCCAAGGCCGCATGCGAGCGTGATCTGGGCCATATTGAGTGCGCGGCTCATAAGCGGTCGGTCGATTTCCACTTCCCAGAGGTCCGCCATGCGTTGGGCGCGGTCTGTCTCGTGCCGAATCACCCCCGGGGAACGCTCGTTTTCCGGACGCAATAACTCGCGACCCCAAACTGAAAGGCCGTCCAACATGCTTCTCGCCAAGGCTTCGATACGGCGCGCTTCCCACCCTTCATCACCGGCTGGCAGATCGAACGCTGGATCGCCGTCCAGGTGGTCGAGGTAAGCGCAGATCAGAGCGGATTCTTCCAATCCAACGCCGTCGTCACATATGAGGTAGGGGACACGACCTGACGGATTGATGTCGTAGTATGGACTGTCCGCTACGCGCGTTTTTGCGGCGATTATCTCAACCCGACTTCCCAAGCCCTTCTCCAGAACCACGATACGCGCCATGCGCGCGTAGGGAGATCCGGGAGTGATGTAGAGCTTCATCATGTGGGGTCCGTCCGCACGTTGCCGCGCCGCCTAAAGTATCGCGCTAACCGGTGCACCGCGAACGCACTGCATCCGTGTTGAGCGTGGGGGTTAGGCAGCCTCGCATACTGATCATAGCGCGTCCTTCGTAGCCCACCCCACCACAAGCATCACCAGTAAGATTGGCAGTCATAGGGGCCTGGCCGTTTTAACCGCAGTAACTGCCCCGGATCAACTGCCGGGACGCGGGGAAAGCGGGCCTCTCTCATTCCGCCTTGATGCCGGCGGCCTTGACGATCTCCCCGATCCTGCCGATCTCGGACTTGATGTGGTCGGCAAACTGCTCGGGCGAGCCGGACATGACGTTCGCTCCCATCGTCGCGATGGCGGATTTCATCTCGGGCGTGTTCAGGGCCTTGTTCGTTTCCGCGTTCAGGCGGCTGATGATCGGCCTCGGCGTCCCGGCGGGAGCGAGGAGGCCGAACCACGACTGCATCTGGAAGCCCGGAAGCCCCGCTTCCGCCATCGTCGGGACATCGGGCAGCGCGCCCGAGCGGCTGGTTGTCGTCACAGCGAGCGCCCTCAGCCTTCCACTCTTGACGCTGGGTTGGACGGAGCCGACGGTGTTGAAGAGCATCGATACCTCGCCGCCGACGGTCGCCGCGGTGGCCGGGGGCCCGCCCTTGTACGGCACGTGGACGATGTTGATGCGCGCCATCGACCTCAACAGCTCGCCGCTCAGGTGATGCGTGCTGCCGTTGCCCGCGGACGCGTAGTACAGCTGTCCGGGCTTCGATTTCGCGAATGCAATGAGCTGCTTCAAGCTCGTGACGGGCAGCGATGGATGCACCGACAATACGTAAGGCATGCCCACCGTCAGCGCGATCGGAGCGAAATCCCTGACCGCGTCGTACGGCAGTTTCGCGTACAGCGCCGGGTTGGAGCCATGGGTGGAGTTGGTTCCGAACAGCAGGGTGTAGCCATCGGGCGCGGCGCGGGCCGCAACCTCGGCGCCGATCGCGCCGCCGGCGCCCGGGCGCGGATCGTTGATCACGGACTGGCCGAGGCTCTCGCTGAGCTTCTGGCCGAGCATGCGGGCGAAAAGCTCGGATTGGGCCCCCGGCGCCTGGGGGACGACGATGCGCACCACCCGGGTCGGGTAATTCTGGGCCAGAGCCGATCCGTCACCCGATCCCGCTAGCGTTGCGATACAGGCAAAAACTGCGGCTCTTGTTCTCATGCCTTCCTCCTCGGAGTAACCCTACCGTCGGAGCCCACCGGCGCGCGGTTGCGACGGTTCACTAAAGCGCGCCGCTTCCCGCGTCCGTATGCAGCGTGCTGTTAGAGCGCACCACTTTCTTGCTTGGGCAGCGCAACGCTTCCATCTGCGTCCCCTAGAAGTAAACCTCGTTCGGCCACATCAAGTACGCCGATCTTCATCGCCCGGCGTGCATATGGCGGATGGAAGAAGGGGGAGGCAAACCGAAAGCCTTCGATGACCGTGGTGAAGATCCACAGGAAGTGAGACCGTGGGTAGACACCTGGGTAAAGGTACTTTCGTTCCTTCGCCAATGCCTTTTCGTAGCACGGTATCCTGTTGCACAGCCACCCGAAGAACGGGCCTATATCCGGCGTATCGAAATTCGCCAGATACTTTTCAAAGTTCTCGCGCTTCTGGGATACCCAAACACCAAGGCCAAGATCTGTGTTCTCGCCACGGATCGGGATAACGAGTACACCGCGGATGAAGAAGTTCTCGTCATCGATAACGCACGTATCTGTCGTCCCGTGAATGCGCCGCTCACGTTCCGACCCAGGCACACCGAAGTATGGATCGGGCCACTCAAAGCCAACGTCTGGTATGCCCTCGTGCATTTCGCCACACGTTGCGCACTGGTATGCCATGGATCAACACCTAACGTATTGGTGCACGGCGGGCCACAACTGCCGTTGATGTTCCCACAGGGCTGACGGCCCGGCCGTTCGACCTGGAGTTGGAGAGCATTGCCAACATGGCATTTCAACAAGCGCGTCCGGACGCGGCGTTGAACTGAGGAACCATCAGCTTCCCGGTTCGATGCCGGCGATCTTGACCACTTTCTGCCATTTCGCGATCTCACGCTTGAGCACTTCGCGGAAGCGTTCCGGCGAGCCGCCAGCGGGCTCCAGGCCATCGCCCGCCATACGCTCCTTCACATCGGGCAATTGCACGATGCGATCGATTTCATTGTTCCAGCGCGTGACGACGTCCTTGGGCAGCGCCTTCGGGCCCAAGATGGCGAACCACTGCACGGCTTCATAACCCGGGACGGTTTCGCCTACAGTTGGGATATCGGGCACGGCGTTGGAGCGCCTGGCGGTAGTTACCGCAATACCGCGCAAGCGGTTCGATTTGATCTGCGGGATCATCGGGGGGAAGCCGCCGAAGATGAGCTGAATCTGCCCGCCGAGCAGGTCGTTCAGTGCGAGGCCGATGCCCTTGTACGGCACATGCGTCATCTTCGTGCCGGCCATCTGGTTGAAGAACTCCGTAACGAGGTGGTTGCTGCTGCCGGTGCCGCCGGTGCCATAGGTAAGCTTACCGAAATTCGCCTTGTCATACGCGATCAGTTCCTTGATGCTCTTGATGGGAACCGACGGATGGAGCGTCACCACGAAGCCGGTCTCGCCGATAAGCGAGATCGGCGCCACGTCGTTCACCGGGTCGTACAGCAGCTTGTGGACTGCCGCGTTTGCGGCGTAACCGCCCTCCACCAGGATCAAGGTGTAGCCGTCGGGGTTCGCCCTCACTGCGGTTTCGGTGCCGATCATGCCGGCTGCACCTGGGCGATTGTCCACCACTACCGGAACACCGAACGATTCGGTGACCTTCTGCGCGATAACGCGCGCCACAATATCGGCGCCGCCGCCCGGTGGGAAAGCCACGATTAACCGGATCGGCTTGGTCGGATACTTCTGTTGCGCGTGTACGTCGTTTGCCATAAGCAGCACGCCAACTATCGTGCTCATTAGCCAATAGGGGATTCGCACGGCGTCCTCCTTTCGGTTGTTTTGCTCTCTAACGTTCCCGGCAACCCGCCGCGCAGCGGTCGGTGTTGATCGAGGTTAGCCGTCATGCGCGCGCCCACCGGGTCATGGACGGTCGGCTGGAGCGGCCGGTACAGGCGCGGCTGGACTCGGCCCCTGAGGGCGAATGGTGCGGACTTGCCAAGGCGGCGCCGGCGGCTGCGGGACGCCCGCCTTGTCGCGAAGCGTAGCGAGGTGATGATTCAAACTGGGCGGAAGCGGCCCGAGCGCCTGCGCTTCCTCGTAGAGCGCGCGATAAAAACGCGCGGCAACCCCCTGCGTATCTCCGAGAGGGATGGTCTTGAACGTTTCGTGGTCCATGCAGCCCGCTTCCGCATACGTCGAAAGCTGCGCGATCCGCTGCTCAACGGGAAGCTTCGAGCGGACGAGCGTTCGCACGACCGGGGCGCTCGGCTTGCGAAATTCGGATTGCTGGTCAAAGCCGGGCTTGTACACCATGACGGCCGGATCCCTCGGGATGACCAGGTAGGCCTTCGGCGCGGCCCACCGGCCGGAAACGTCGAAGCGGCCGCGCTCGTCGGTCTTGCCGATGGCCGCGCGAAGGCACACCGAGCTTGCGTGGGGCCCCGGGACGCTGCCCGTCCAGTGCACGATGACATAGGCGTCAGCGGATGGAACGCGGGTCCACTGGCCTACGGGCGCTTCGGAGTTCATTACCTCGAACACCTGTCCCTCGACGCTGGCGCCGTGCGACGCGCAGGCCGCAAGGAGACCGATGATACCCCCAGCGAGAATCAGCGCGTCCCAACTGGAAAACGGTTCAGGCAGGTATCGGTTTGCCCGACCCCAGCGCCATCTCGTCAAACAGGTCCTTTTAGCGCTGGCCATGTGTGCCTACGGCAATCGTTCGCGATGACGCGCATCAAGCGGAGCGCGCAGCGGCGAGCGCACGGTGTCGCCGACAATCGCGGGGTTAGACGTCATGGTTTGCCAGCACTCAGGGCAGTGCCGCAATGTGGGCAAGAGCTGGGGTTCAGAGCGATGCCGTCCTTTTCCGTCACCAGCTTTTCGCAAGCCGGGCATCTGTAAAGTCTATTTACAGTCGTAACTATACGAAAGGCCGAGTAGAAGGCGAGGCCAGCGACCGGGATAACAATTGACCAGAACAGAACTGGACCGCTCGCTTCGAGCGAGCCCAAGATAGGGATAGCGACGAAGATCGGAACAATGCCAAAAGCCCAGCGCCCGGAACGCCGCCAAGCCTCGGAGCGTCGGTCTTGAAACCGAGCGACTGAATCGTGCGCGACCGGTGTGGGCATGACGTTTAACGATTGCGTTCAGCGCCAGTTCCTGCACGCCGCAACGCACGATTAGGCCTCAGAGCCACCGGCGCACTCTGGACTGGTAGTCTGAATAGTCCTTGCCGAACATGGCTGAAAGTACCCTTTCTTCGGGCGCAATTTGGAACCGGTTCATGTAGAACACAAACGCCAACGGTCCTACCATTGCCCAGGCAGACGACAGAAATATTGCCCATGCGACGAGCAGCAAGAGTAGGCCTAGGTACATCGGGTTTCGAGACACCCTGTAGGCACCCGAGCAAACTACCGAAGAGGTTGCTTGTGGCTTCATGGGATTGATAGTCGTTCGAGCGCGCCAAAATGAGAGCAAGCCGGCGAGATCAAAGCCAACACCAATGAGCGCAATCGTTGTCGCTGAGGCTACGCGAATAACAGAGGGCACATCAAGCAATGGCGTAATCCGCGAAACACCCCATATGGCGCCAGCGATCGCCAACGCTACCACTGGCGGCGGAACCGTGAGTTCAAGCGCTCGCATGCGGCCTGTCCTGAGACCTAACGAGTCTGTAGAAAAAGCCCAAAACAACGTGATTCTGATCCCCTCGCATATTTACCGTGGTTTTGTGGGTGCTCAGGAATGTTGCCGCTGCTACGCCCGACGCATTGCACCAGGAGGAGATCGAGATGCAGTCGATCAATTCCGTCCAATCTTACCGAAGCGCTGCTCATATCGCATCTAATACGGTCGATCATCGGCCGGGGACTTATTCTACAGATTCAACGTCCGCGGTGAGATGCGCGAGCGGGCAACGTTCGCGGAGCGTCACTCTCGACCGCACGGTTAGAGTGCATTTTCACTTCACGTCTTCCAGCTTGACCCCACGTCCAGAGCGCCGGCTTGCACGCGCAGACTCGACGCGCTGGAGAAAGCGCGGGTCGTGTTCGAGACGATAGTCGAACCGCTCATCCGACTGCGCTGCAGCCTCTCTTCGCAGTTTGCCAAAGCCCCGATGACCGAGCTTATTCTCCATTCCCTTGCCGAGTTTGTTCGGCTTGCACATGAGGCACCCGGCCCGGACCTGCTTGGGACGCTTACGCTTGTGGTTCATGCTCGATTGCATCCTTTGTTAGTCCGCATGCCGGTAAATCATATTCATCGAATACTCTTTCAACAACGGCGTACGGAGGTCCGGCCAACCATGACGGGTCGTCTGTGAGACGGTACTCGAGCTTTCCCGGTGATACACCGTCGTCGCTTGGCGCGTAATCAGCGATTTCGTGAGGCTCCAGGGAAATTGCAACGATGACGCGCGATCCCACATCGGTACACCGCCACCGCTTTCCACCACACCAGAATTCGACGCGGATGTGAAAATCGCTGTGTCTCATGGATCGAAGCCGTCGGCGCCGATGCAGCGGTTAGCGCGTGCGTACGCGAGATCGCCAGTAGTAGGGACGCCGCGCATGATGTGCGACCGCAAAGATGATGATTCCTTCGGGGTCCGGCCGGTAGATGAGCAAGAACGGGAAATCCTTGACGAGGACCCGACTGGTATTGGACCGAAGCGGCGAGCCCGAGAGGGGAAAGGCAAGTGCTCGAGCGGCGGCTTCTTCCACCGCTGCGGTGAAGCGCGCCCCCAATCCGGCTTCGGCTTCACTGTAATAGATAACTTCGGCAAGAAACTCGATGCGTGCAGCGGCGATGAACCGAGCGCGGCTCACCGGGCGAGCCGTCTGGCCTCGGCAAAAACGCTTTCCGCGGAAAATGTCGGCAATTCGCCACGGTCGTACGCGGCAACCCGTTCCGCGATTTCCAGCTCCCACGCCTTCTCGATCTCCGCGAGCGGTGCATCGCGGAGCGACTCAAGCAATGTTTCGGCAAGCCTGGCGCGTTCCTCCGGCGACAACGAACGCGCCTGGGCTTCAAGTTCCTTAAGCGTGTCGGACATGATAGTTCCCTCCAAGCGACAGCCCCATTTTACGCCCGCACCGGTATCTCTGCATCGTGCACGCTAACGCCGGCGCTCACCCGCGCGCGTCAGCGCGTCGGGTGCAGCGCATAGTTAGATTTGCTGTAGGTACGGTCTGGACACATAGGTAACAGTATAGTCGGGGGACATAGGTAACAGTTTGCACGCAAGATCGGGCACCGAAGGAGGTGCCCATGCCGTGGAGCCAAACGTCATCTATGGACCAGAGAACGCAATTTATCGCAGATTATCTGCGCGAGGTGTTGAGCGTCACCGAGCTGTGCGACTTGTATGGCATTGCTCGGAAGACTGCTTACAAATGGATCGACCGCTACCTGTGGCAGGGGCCAGCGGGGCTGGAGGAGCGCTCGCGACGGCCGCAACGCTCACCGAATGCAACAGCGGATGAGATCGTGGCGGGGATTCTCGATGCGCGGCGCCGCCACCCCTCCTGGGGCGGCAAGAAGCTGCTGACGCTGGTGCACAAACGCCACCCCAACTGGGACTTGCCTCATCGATCCACCGTCTGCGACATCCTGAGCCGCCACGGCATGGTGGCGAAGAAGCGCAACCACCGACGCATCGGGCACCCGGGCAAACCCACCAGCCAGATCCTCGCCCCCAACGATGTGTGGAGCGCCGACTACAAGGGGCAGTTCCGCACCGGCAACGGGATCTACTGCTACCCCCTCACCGTCACCGACGGCTACAGCCGCTACCTGCTCGGTTGCCAGGGGCTTAATTCCACCGCGGTGACCGAGGCGAAGCCCGTGTTCACCCGGCTGTTCAAGGAATACGGGCTGCCCCAGCGCATCCGCACCGACAACGGCGTGCCATTTGCCACCAATACGCTCGCCCGGCTCTCCAGCCTCTCGGCCTGGTGGGTACGGCTCGGCATCCTCCCCGAGTTGATCGAGCCCGGGAAACCCCAGCAGAACGGCCGTCACGAACGCATGCACCGCACCCTTAAGGCCGAGACCACCCGTCCGGCCGCCGGCAGCCTCGCCGCACAGCAGCGCAAGTTCAATACCTTTCGGGAAGAGTTCAATAACGAACGCCCGCACGAGGCACTCGACATGCAGACGCCAGCCTGCCTCTACCGGCCCTCAACGCGCGAGATGCCCGAGAAGCTCCCGCCGTTTGAATACCCCGACCGCTTCGAGCTGCGCTACGTCAGCGCCAACGGCGGCATCCGCTGGGGACGAGACTGGGTCAACGTCTCCACCGTCTGCATCGGCGAATACGTGGGGCTGGAGGAAATCGATGACGGAATCTGGAACGTCTACTTCGGACCGCTCAAGTTGGGTCGCCTCAACGAACGGCACATGCGTATCGAGGATCAATATGGGAGACTAAAGCGTAAAACCGTGTAACCCATGTCCCCCGACACTTTCGTTACCTATCTCCCCGGCCGCTCACATCTCCTCACTGGCCACCAAACC
>Ga0210379_10000672_pt1 | contig 11464 bp, 10 predicted proteins | sample PLMedo_2_FD_155468 | JGI IMG/M metagenome (GOLD analysis project Ga0210379, IMG submission 155468) | Groundwater sediment microbial communities from an aquifer in East River, Colorado, USA - PLM4_32_coex redo | ecosystem: Environmental > Terrestrial > Soil > Riparian zone | place: USA: East... | reverse complement strand
GGCCTCCGTCGGCGCCAGTCCCCATTCCAAATAGAGCGCCATGCCGACCGGGTCGGCAACCGGATCGAGCAGCTTGTATTTCCATTCGTTCGACACCCCGCCCCACTCGATCTCGCTCTCGCGATCGTCGGGTGCCACGTCCTGCGCGATCGCGGAAAAATTGAAATAGAACGCGGTCTGCAGACGCTGCGCGAGCCCGACTTCGAATTCGATCCGCTGGTCGAAGCGCCGGTAGAAATCCTCGCGCCCGTTGCGAACGGTGGTCCAGGGCTCGAGCTCGACGTCGCCCTTGTTCAAGACGAGCGATTCATGGGTGTAGGTGAAGCGCCGCGAGGTCGCGCCGGCAGGCGATGCGGCCGAAACGGCCGCGAGGGCCGCGGCGGCAAGAAAAAACAGACGAGTACGCATCATGGTGTAGAGAGAGCCTTTCTACCGAGCAAAGTAAGTTGTGGGGCGCCACCGTCACTCGACGACGACGCCTTTTTCGCGCGGGCGCACGCGCACCTTTTCTCCGACGCGGAACGGACAGCGATAGTCGTCCCACACGTTGATCTCGAGCCCCGGGAATTCCACGCGGATGGTGAGGTCGTGGCCGTGGTAGGCGCGACTCACGATGTGCCCGGCGGGTTCGCTCGGCGACGGCGGCACCAGTTCGAGGTGCTCGGGGCGCAGCGCCACGGTCACGTCGCCGGTCGCCTCGCGGTCGATGGGGACGCGGCCGATCGAGGTTATCACGCAGTCGCCGCGGCCCACGCCGGCGAGGATATTCGCCCCGCCGATGAACGCCGCCACGAAGCGCGTGCGCGGACGGCCGTATAGCTCCTCCGGCGTGCCGGTCTGCTCGATGTGGCCGTCGCGCATGACGCCGATCCGGTCCGCGAAGCCCAGCGCCTCCGCCTGGTCGTGGGTGACGAAGACGGCCGACATGGCGTGCTCGCGAAACACGCGCAGGATCTTGGTGCGCGCGTCCTCGCGCAGCTCGGGGTCGAGACTCCCGAACGGCTCGTCCATGAGGATCACCGCCGGCCTGGGCGCCATCGCGCGCGCCAGGGCGACGCGTTGCTGCTGCCCGCCGGAGAGCTCGCGTGGCATCCGGTGCGCGTGTTCGAGCAGCTGGGCACGTTCGAGAATCTCGCTCGCGCGCCGGTGCCGCTCGCTGCCCGCAAGGCCGCGCAACCCGAACATCACGTTCTCGATCACCGTCAGGTGCGGGAAGAGGGCGAACTCCTGGAACACGAACCCGACGTTGCGCTTTTCCGGCGGCACGTGGGTCTGCTCGCCTTCGATGACGCGCCCGTCGAGGACGACGCGGCCGCGATCCGCGCGCTCGAACCCGGCGATGATGCGCAGCGTCGAGGTCTTGCCGGAGCCGGACGGCCCGAGCAATGCAAAGATCTCGCCGCGTTCGATCGAGAACGACACGTTCGACACCGCCGGGTGTGCCTGGCCGCGATACGTGAGCACCAGATTCTCGACGACGAGCAGCGGCATCAGGATTCCCCCCCGACGCGCCGGAACAGGATGCTCGCAAGCAGCGCCGACAGGAGCACGATGGTCAGGGCGTAGGGGGCCGCCTGCGCGAACATCGCTTCGGTCGCGTAGCCGTACACCTTGAGCGCGAGGGTTTCGAAATCGAGCGGCGCCAGGATGATCGTGAGCGGGAGCTCCTTGATGCACGAAAGAAAGACGAGCGTGGCCGCCGCCACCAGCCCCGGCTTCAGAATCGGGAGCGTCACGCGGCGGAAGGTCGCGATCGGACCGAAGCCAAGTGACCGAGACGCTTCTTCGATGCGCGCGGTCGCGACGTGCAGCCCGGCGCGAACCGGTCCGACCGCCTGGGCGAGAAAGTGCACGGTGTAGGCGAACACCAGCAGCCCCGCGGTCTGGTAGAACCACGGCGCGGCGCGCAGCACGACCACCACCAGGCCCAGCGCCAGCGCCAGCGACGGCGTGGCGTAGCCGATGTACGCGGTTCGCTCCAGCGCGTGCGACACCGGCGACGGGTGGCGCCGCGACAGGTAGGCGAGCGGAACCGCCAGCAGCGTGGTCAGGAGTGCGGCCGGGGCGCTGACCAGGAGCGACCCGGCGAGGGACCTCGCCAGCCCGCCGGCGTCCGTGAACGCGCCCGTCTGGCCCATCCAGTAGACGATCGACCACACCGGGAGCGCCACGCTCACCAGCGCCACCGCGCCCACGAACCCGTACGCGGCCCATTTCCACGCGCCCAGCCGCACCGCCCGCCCGCCCGGTTTCGCGCCGAGCGCGCTTCGTTCCAGCGCGAGGTCGCGCAGCAGACGAAACTCAGTGAAGACCAGCGCACTGGTAATGGCGAGCAGCATGAGCGCCAGCCAGGCCGCGTAGACGCGGTCGTAGGAGGCGATGTACTGGAGATAGAGCGCGTAGCTGAACGTCTCGAAGCGCATGAGACTCACGACGCCGAAGTCGCCGAACACGTAGAGGCTCACCAGCAACACGGCCGAAAGGAACGCGGGCACGAGCTGCGGGACGGTGACGCGCCAGAACGCACGCGCGGGTGAATCCCCCAGCGAGCGCGCCGCGTCGGTCAGGGACGGGTCGGCGCTCGCGAACGCGGTCCGCAAATGCAGGTACATGAGCGGGAAGTTGTAGATGACGAGTGCGACCGCCGCGCCGGCGAAGCCGGAGAAGCGCGGCCCGTCCACCCCGAAGAGGGCGCGAAACGGCCCGCGCGGTGCGCCCATGCCGAGCAGCGCATAGCCCACGACGTAGCCGGGGATCGACAGCGGCAGGATGGCGAGCATCGTCACCAGAAACCGGCCCCGCAGATCGGTGCGCGTCGTGAGCCACGCGAGCGGCAGCGCCACCAGCGTCGAGAGCGCGACCACCGCGACCGCCAGCGTCACCGTGTTGAGCAGGAGCTCCGCGTTGCGCGGGCGCAGAACCAGCTCGCGGATGACCGGCAGGTCCGCGTCCATCGCGCGCAGCGCGAGATACAGGAGCGGCACCAGCGCTCCCACCACCACGACCAGCGCGGGCAGGAGGAGGTACCACGGCGGCAAAGCGGGTCGTCGCATGGATACGTCGAGCCCCTCTCTCTACAGCAAGCCGACGGTGCGCAGGAGCGCCAGCGTGCCGTCGAGGTCGTCGAGGTCGTCGAGAGTCACCGGCGCCGCAATACGCAGCATCTCCTCGCGCGGCACCAGCTGTGTGCTGGTAATGACGCCGTCGATCACCGGATACTCCGAGACCTCGCTCGCGAAGTACTGCTGCGCCGTGGTCGAGAGCAGGAAGTGCACGAAGCGTTCCGCCGCCGCGCGGTTCTGCCCGGTGGCGAGGATCCCCACACCCGCGACGTTGATCAGATTCCCGGGGTCACCGGGCGCGAAGAAGGTCTGCGCCACCGGGAACTTCATTTCCGTCTTCTTGAAATTGAGCAGGTAGTAGTGATTGGGAAGGCCGTAGTCGATCTCGCCGCGCGTGATCGCCTGCAGGATGGCGACATTGTTCGCGTAGGCCCGGGCGCCGTTGGCCTTCATCGCTTCGAGCCACGCTTTCGCCTTGTCCTCGCCCTGGGTCTTGCGCATCGCGGTCACGAACGCCTGGAAGGACGCGTTGGGCGGCGCCCACCCGACCTTGCCGCGAAAACGAGGTTCGGTGAGCTCGAACACGCTCTTCGGTAGCGTATTCTCCTTCACCCGCTCGGTCGAATACGCCAGGGTTCGCGCGCGCCCGCTGGTCGCGATCCACAGCCCGCTCGCGTGACGGAATGCGGCCGGGATCGAGTCGACCAGTTCCGCCGGCAGCTCCACGAACAGGCCCGCCTTCGCGATCGCGCCCAGCGCGCCCGCGTCTTGCGCCCAGAACACGTCGGCCTGCCCGCGCGTGCCTTCTTCGCGCAGCGTGAGCGCCAGCTCCGGCGTGTTGCCGTACTTGACCTTCACGTCCACGCCCGTCTCCTTCTCGAACAGCGCAATCACCGGCGCCACGAGGTTCTCACTTCGGCCCGAGTAAAGGACCAGCGTGCCGCCGATCTTCTCGGCGGGCGCGCTCGCAGCGGGCGCGTTCTGTGTCTCCGCCGCCTGTTCTTTCGACGCGTCCTGCTTCTGGCTGCACCCGGTGAGCGAGACCACGACGGCCAGCGCCGACGGGATCAAGACTCTCCAACCATCGATTCTCATGACTCCTCCAGTACCATTCGCTTTGTCCATGAACGACGCGCGGCTAGTTAGGGTTACCTAACACGCCCGCGAAAAAAGCAGCGGTTCCTAACGCACGGCGCGGCGCGCCTTCGAGCGCGCCGGCACGAACGATGTCGCCGCCTAGGCCCAGTGGTCGTTGTGACGGGAGAGTACGTTGGACGGCGCCAGGTCCAGTTGGATCAGGCGCGCCCGGGTCATGACGTGCATCGCGGCCCCCCGTGCTCGCGGCAGGCGACGCAACCCTCGCCGTGCTCGACGCAGTCGAGCCACTCGCCGAAGTGCGCGATGGTTTCGTTCGCGCCGCGGCCGCACACGTGCAGGAATTCGAGGAACGAAGCCAGGCGCTCCAGCGTCTGCGGGCTCACAACGTGCTCCAGCACGCACGCGTCGCGCGACGCCGTCGCCGGCGGAATCCGAAGCACCTCGAGGAGGAACCGGTGGATGAGGTCGTTGCGGCCCTTGACCTCGCGCGCGACCTTGCTGCCGCGCGACGTCAGGCGCACGTCGCCATAGCGGTCGTGCGCGACCAGCCCGCGGTGCTGCAGCGTTTCCAGCGCCCCGCTCACCGACGGCATCTTGACGCCGAGCCGGTCCGCGATCGCCTTGACGCGCGGCTCGCCGCCTTCGCCAACGATCTCGTAGATCGTCTTGAGGTACATCTCCATGTTCGGTGTCAACGGTTTGCTCATGGATCGGCCCCGCTCGGGCGCGATGTTTGTCACGCCTAACTCGGGGGCCGTCACTCTAGCAAGGGGCCGGGCCGTCGTCAAGGGGTGGCCGGGTCAGTTTCCCTTTTGCATCGCGGCGACCGGCATGGGCTGTTTCAGCGTCAACACCGGGCACGGCGCGCGGCGCACGATCGCCTCGGCGGTGCTGCCCATGAGGACGTGCGAGAGGCCGGTGCGGCCGTGGGTGCACAGCACCAGCAGGTCCGCGTTGGTCTCGCGGGCGTACTCGGCGATCTCGTCGGCCGCGTTGCCCGTCAGTACCTTGGCCTCCGCGTGGACGCCCTTGGGCACCTGCTCCTTGATGATCCTCTCCATCGTGGCGAGGGCTTCGCGCTTGCGCGCCTCGTCGTCCGCCGCGGCGGTGGCGGCGTACCACGCGATGTCCGAGATCGGGATCGCGGGTTCGTTGACGTATACGATCTTGAGCGCCGCCTTGAAGCGTTCCGCCAGGCTGATGGCGTAGGGCAGCGCCCGCATCGAGTAGTCCGAGAGGTCCGTGGTGACGACAATGACATTGAAGTTCAACATGACGATTCCTCCTTTGGCGATCGTCTGCAATCGACCGGCATCATGACCCGACCCCTATCGTCGCGTCCCCCCGCGGGTGGAGGAGACGCTTGTGGCGCAGCGCCTCGGCGGCGTCCCGAAGCGTCATGCGCGAGATGGTCGCGTAGTAGTTTTCGCGGAATTGTTTCCAGACGTCGTGCAGCGCGCAGCTGGCCTCGTCGGTGCAGCGGTCCAGGCCGAGGACGCAGACCTTGCTCAATTCGATGCGGCCGTCGACGGCTTCGATCACTTCGGCGACGCGCATCGCTTGCCCGGGGCGGGCCAGCTGGTACCCGCCGCCCGGGCCCTTGGTGGAGCGCACCAGCCCCTGGTTGCGCAGCCCGTGCAGGATCTTGGCGAGAGACTGCGGCGGAACCCCGGCGCCGGCCGCGATCTCGCGGATCAGCACCGGCCCCGGCGCGTTTTTCTCGGCCAGATAGATCAGGGCGCGCAGCGCGTGTTGACAGGTAGGCGAGTGGATCATGGCGTTTCTTATAAGCTGGTCTGTTATTCCACTAATAACTTTATTGGCCTGGCCAGCCCCTGTCAATACGAAACAGGATACTTTTATCTTTATTGTAACCCACTGCGCTGTAAGCACCTAAAAGCGGCCAAATCCAATTGCGACCGGTCCGGGATTCCGATATGCTCCGACCTCGCTGCCGCCGAACGACTGCGTGGGTGGCGTATAGACGGGGCCCCGCCGCGCGGAGCCGCGAGTCCCGGAGACCACGCGCGGGTGGCGCCGACACGGGGCCCCCGCGGCGGATGCCGCGGGGTGGGTCGGTGACAGGACCCGCGGCACTGGCGACACGACCCGCGAGCGACGACAGAAAGCGACACGCCGATGCCCATCGCAACCCCGTTTCATCCCCGCACCTCCGCCCGCTGCGCCAGCCTGTTCTATAAGGACTGGGCGGGGTACTACGCGGTCCGTTCCTACGACACGACCCACGACCGCGAGTACTTTGCGTTCCGGCACGCGTGCGGACTGATCGACGTCTCTCCGCTCTACAAGTATGACGTCCGCGGCCGCGACGCCGCGCGCCTGCTCTCGCGGGTAATGGTCCGGGACATCGCGGCTCTCAAGGCGAACCAGATCGTGTACGTGTGCTGGTGCGACGACCAGGGCAAGATGCTCGACGACGGTACTGTGACGCGCTTCGACGCCGAGTACTTCCGCGTGACGTCCTCCGAACCCGCCCGGCACTGGCTCGCGCGCAACGCGCGCGGGTTCGCGGTGACGATCGAGGACATGAGCGACCAGATCGCGGCGCTTTCCATCCAGGGGCCGACGTCGCGCGACACGGTGGACGCCGCGTGCGGCGGCGACGTGCGCGCGCTCAAGTTCTTTCGGCTCACGCACACGCGCATCGACGGCGCCGACGTGATCGTCTCCCGCACGGGCTACACCGGCGACCTCGGGTTCGAGGTCTGGATGCGCAACGAGGACGCGCTGCGGGTGTGGGACGCGCTGGTGGCGAACGGGCGCGCGTACGGACTCGAGCCCGCCGGCCTCGATGCGATGGACGTGACCCGTGTCGAAGCCGGCTTCCTTCTCAACGGCGTGGACTACTACCCCGCCACCCGCTGCCTGATCGAGGACCGCAAGTCGACGCCCTACGAGCTGGGACTCGGCTGGATGGTGAACGTGGCCCGCGATCCGTTCATCGGCCGCGACGCGCTCGCGCTCGAGAAGCAGATGGGATCCTCGCGGTACCTGGTGGGGCTCGAGGTCGACTGGGACGAGTACGAAGCGCTGTTTCGCATGCGCGGCCTCCCGCCCGACGTGCACCCCGGGGGGTGGCGCGACGCACGCCCGGTCTATGATACTCGCGGCGTGTTCGTCGGCCAGGCCACCAGCGGCGCGTGGTCGCCGCTCCTGAAGAAGAATCTGGCGCTGGCGACGCTCAAGCGCCGGTACACCGCCCCCGGCACCCACGTCCGTTTCGAGGTCACGGTGGAGTACGAGCGGCGTACCGTGAAGGCGACGGTCGTCGACACACCGTTCTTCAACCCCGAACGAAAGCGAGCCTGACGATGCCGAAGCGTTACGACGTCGTCGTGATCGGCGGGGGACACAACGGTCTGGTGGCGGCCGCGTACCTCGCCAAAGCCGGGCGGCGCACACTGGTATTGGAGCGGCGCTCCGTGCTGGGCGGCGCGGCGGTCACGGAAGAGGTCTATCCGGGCTTCAAGTTCTCCGTGTGCTCGTACGTGGTGAGCCTGTTCCGGCCCCACATCATCCGCGAGCTGGAACTGACGAAGCACGGCATGCAGCTGATCCCGCTCGAGTGCTCGTTCACGCCGCACCTCGAGGGCCCGGGGCTCGTACGCTGGCCAGACCCGCACCGCACCCGCCGCGAGGTGTCGCGCTTCAGCCAGAAAGACGCGGAGATCTACCCGGAGTTCTCGCTTGCGATGAGCAAGATGGGCTTCTTCGTGAAGCGCATCATCGACGCGCCGGCGCCGGACGTCGGTTCGACGCGCCCCGGGGAGCTGGGCAGGATCGCCGGGCTCGTCGGCCACCTGCGCGATCTCGGGCCCGACATGATGGAGCTGCACGCCCAGCTCCTCACCATGAGCGCGGTGGACTTTCTGCAGATGTGGTTCGAGTCCGACGCGCTACTGGCGCCGATGTCGTGCAGCGGCATCATCGGCACGTTCCTCGGCGTGCACTCGCCGGGCACCGCGTACGTGCTCCTGCACCACTACATGGGGGAGATCGACGGCGCGTTTCGGTCGTGGGGCTTCTCCAAGGGCGGCACCGGCGGCGTGAGCCTCGCGATCGCAAGCGCGGCGAAGGGCTTCGGTGCGGAGATCCGGACCGACGCGCCGGTGGCGAGCGTGCTGGTCAAGGGCAACCGCGCGGCGGGGGTCGTGCTCGAGAACGGGGAGGAAATCCACGCGAACGTGGTCGTCTCCAACGCGGACCCGCGGCGGACGTTTCTCACCCTGGTCGGCGAGAGTCATTTCGACCCCGCGTTCGTCTCGCAGATCAAGCGCTACAAGTACCGGGGAAGCTCCGGGAAGGTGAACCTGGCGCTCGACCGTCTCCCCGACTTCACGTGCCGGCCGGGAGACGGGCCGCACGTGCGCGGCGACATCGCCGTCGCGCCGTCCCTCGACTACCTGGAGCGTGCGTACGACGATGCGAAGTACGGCGAGTTCTCGAAGCGGCCCTATCTCAACGTCGTGATCCCGTCGCTGGTCGACCCCGGCCTCGCGCCCCCGGGCAAGCACGTGATGTCGATCTTCGTCCAGTACGCGCCCTACCATCTCAAGGAGGGCGCCGAGGCGTGGCCGAAGCGGCGCGAGGAATTCGGCGACACCGTCGTCGACACGCTGGCCGAGTATTGCCCGGGGCTCAAGGAATCGATCCTCCACCGCCAGGTGCTCACGCCGTGGGACCTGGAGCGCGAGATCGGGCTCACCGAAGGGAACATCTTCCAGGGCGAGCTCTCGCTCGAACAACTCCTGTTCCTGCGGCCCGCGCCCGGGTGGGCGCGCTACCAGACGCCGGTCCGGCGCCTGTGGCTGTGCGGGTCGGGTGCGCACCCGGGCGGCGGCATCATGGGCTCGCCGGGCGAGCTGTGCGCGAAGACGCTGCTGCGATCGGGGGAGGTGTAGCGTGCCGCAAAGCGAGCGCTTCGACGTCGTCGTCATCGGGGCCGGCCACAACGGGCTCGCCGCGGCGTGCGTGCTGGCCAAGGCCGGCCGGCGCGTCGTGGTCCTCGAGCGCCGGAGCGTGATCGGCGGCATGTGTGCGGGCGAAGAATTCCACCGCGGCTATCAGACCGCCGGTCTCCTGCACGACACGGGACAGATTCGCATCGGCCTGGCCGACGCGCTGCACCTGGACGAACACGGCCTCGAGCTGGGGCCGCCGGAGTCGGTGTTGCTCGCCCAGGCCGACGGCGCGGGCATCGTGCTCAGCGGCTCGCAGATTGAAGGCGTTACGGAGCGCGACGCCCGGCGCTGGGTCGAGTACCGGGCGTTCATCGACCGCGCCCGGCGCGTCATCGAGCCGCTCTTGAATGAGATTCCGCCCGACCTCGCGGCCGGCGGGCTCGGCGCGATGCCGCTCGCCGCGCTCGCGCGCAGCGCCTGGGCCGTGCACCGACTCGGGCGCGACGAGCTCTCGGAGCTCCTGCGCGTGCCGCCGATGTGCGTTGCCGACTGGCTCAACGAGTGGTTCGAATCCGACCTCCTCAAAGTCGGTCTCGCTGGCGCCGCATTAGTTGGCACCTGGGCGGGGCCGTGGTCGCCGGGGACGGCGGCGAACCTCCTCCTCCTGGAATGCGCCACCACGCAGTCGGTTCGCGGCGGCGCCGCGGCGCTGGTGTCCGCGCTGGAGCGCGCGTCACGCGCGCTGGGCGTGGTGGTGCGGACCGGCGCCGAGGTCGCGTCCATCCGTCTGGATTCGGGCGCGGCGACCGGAGTCGTGCTCGCCGGCGGAGAGGAAGTCCGCGCGCCGGTCGTCGCCGCGTCGTGCGATCCCCGGACGGTGTTTCTGAACTTGCTCGCCCCGGGCACGCTGCCGCTGGTCCACGAGCGGCGCGCGGAGACGATCCGCGCCCGCGGCACCGCGGCGAAGGTGCATCTCGCCCTCTCGCGCCGGCTCGAGTTCACCTCGCGCCCCGGCGAGCGCGTCGAGCGGGCCCGCGTCGCCGGGCGCACCCTGGACGACGTCGAGCGCGCCTTCGACCCGGTGAAATACGGACGCTTCTCGGAAAGCCCGATTCTCGACGTCTACGTGCCCACCGTCGCCCGCCCCGACCTCGCGCCCGATGGTGGCGAGGTGGTTTCCATCCTGGCGCACTTCGCCCCGCACGCGCTCGCGGGGGGCTGGACGGATGCCGCGCGCGAGCGCCTGGGCGATGCGGTCGTCGCTGCACTCGCCCGCGTGGCTCCCGGCGCGGCGGCTGCCGTGGTGGCGCGCGAGGTGCTCACGCCGGCCGACATCGCCGCGCGCTTCGGCGTCGCCGGCGGCCACATCCACCACGTCGAGCACGCGCTCGATCAGCTCGTCATGCGTCCCACGCTCTCGACCATGCGTTACGCGACGCCGGTCCCGGGCCTGTTTCTCTGCGGCTCCGGTTCCCACCCGGGGGGCGGCGTCACCGGCGCGCCTGGCGCGCTCGGCGCCGCGGCGATTCTCCAGCACCGGTAGGGCTCGCCGGGGCTCACCCGGGTCACAGGGGCGCCAACCGAGTTTCCAATTGGTTTTTTTTCTGCGGGTGCGTTTTCGATTGCGCACGCGAATTGCAACATGTATACGGTATCCACGAATGGCGCGCAAAGCGCGCGCCTCGTTCGCCACACCATCGCGCCAGTCGCGGAGGAAGAGAAACGAAGATGAGGCCACGCAGCATCACGATTCAGCCCACCGGTCACATTTCCCCCAAGTTGGAAGGTCGGCTCATCACCTCCAAGGGAGGCCGCGGCCTGTTTGCGAGAGAGCGCGTTCGCGCGGGCGAGACGCTGGTGGTGTGGGGCGGCGAGGTGGCGACCGCCGAGATGCTGGAGTGGATGTCCGAGGAGAAGCACCGCCTCGCCGTCCAGATCGAGGAGAACCTCTACCTCGTGACCGGCAACGAGGGCCCCGCCGACTGGGTGAACCATTCGTGCGACCCCAACGCCGGGCTGATCGGCCATATCGTCTTGGTGGCGCTGCGCGACATCCGCGCCGGCGAAGAGATCTGCTTCGACTACGCGACCACCGACGGCTCCCCCTACGACGAGTTCGAATGCGGCTGCGGCAGCCGCCGCTGCCGCGGTCACGTGACCGGCGACGATTGGCGCCTGGCCGAGCTGCAGGCGCGCTACGCGGGCCATTTTTCGCCGTACATCCAGCGCCGCATCGACGAGGCCCGCCGGTCGGGGGCAGGCGAGCGCAAGAGCGTGCGCGCGACCGAGCGCCGCGTGACCGCCGCGTCCCGCCGGGGCTAGGGCCGGGTCCGCCGGCCTTTCGGGTTTCGCGCCCCGCCTTCCTGTGCTACCATTGAGGCC
>Ga0210379_10000670_pt1 | contig 11478 bp, 10 predicted proteins | sample PLMedo_2_FD_155468 | JGI IMG/M metagenome (GOLD analysis project Ga0210379, IMG submission 155468) | Groundwater sediment microbial communities from an aquifer in East River, Colorado, USA - PLM4_32_coex redo | ecosystem: Environmental > Terrestrial > Soil > Riparian zone | place: USA: East... | reverse complement strand
CAGTCTTTCAGGCGCGAGCGGAGAAGCTGCGCCTGCTGCGTAAACTCGCCGGCGAGCCTCGCGAACCCGGCGAGCGCATTTTCGATCAGTAGAAGCGCTGTTGCGACTTCGAGCGCAACCGCCTCGCTCATCTTTTCGCGGTGCGACGTGAGCCACGCGGCGACGGCAGCGACTTCGTCGGCGAGCGATGACAGATCCGCGTTGCCGAGCTGCACCGCACTGTCCTTGAGCGCAACGGCGCTGTCTCGGAACGCAAGCAGCGACGGCGGGTTGCCCGACGCGAACTTGTTCCAGGCGTCCTTAGCGTGGGTGAGATGCTCGCGCGCGGATTTCAGCGCCGGGATCGCCGCAGCCGCGGCCGCGGCCGCGGCGCCTTCGCTCTCCGCCGCAGGAATGGTCTGGTTCAGACGGTAGGCTTCCTGGACTTCGCGCACACGCTCGCTCACCGGTTTTGCGCGCGCCACATGGTAGAGGACTTCGCGCATCAGCCGCTCGGCGACGTTCGGCGTGCCATCGACCATGCGCTTGATCTGCTGTTCGACGCGGTTGCACAGTTGCCGGGTGTCCAGGTCCGCAGGCAGCGCCTTGCGGGCGAGCGCTTCGAAGAAGGCGAGCGATGCCCACCAGAAAGCGCGCTGCGAGGTGGGCCCCTGCGTGGCCTCGATCGCCTCGACGGCGGCGCGCATTTCCTCGCCCCCGTTCGCATCGTTCTTCAGCCACTTGACGAAGCCGCGCTGGTATCGGCTGCGCTGCTCGCGCAGGTATTTGTTCGCTTCGCCCGCCTTCAGTGTCACCGAGATCCTGTCCCGCTTGGGCGGGCGGAAAGACAGATCCGGAAAGTAGAGGTCGGTGGGATCGGCCTGCCCGCCCCGCGCCATGACCACATCGCGATAAAGGGGGAAAAGCCTGAGCGGCTGATTGGCGTTGCCCGCCATCAGCTGGTCGAGGTAGGCGAGGATGCCGCTAAAGGTACGCTCGGCGAGCGCGAAGATTTCAGTTTTCCTGAGCGAGGCCTCCTTTTCGATGCCGGCAAGCAGACTCTCCAGTTCCTCGGACAGGCAGGTGATGCCGTCCAGCCCGACGATTGAGAGCGCCCCGTGGGCCTGGTGTAGGTGCGACCGGCTCGATTTGAGCTGCGCGGCATCCTCGCTGTTTGCCGCGAACGCGCGCAAGGCCTCCTGGCCGCGCTGGAGAGCCTGGTCTATTTCGCCCTTGACCCAGGAAAGCGGCCCGACATCGAATTCGGCGCGTGCTGTCATTGCTCCGACCTGGCGGGCTTAGGCGATCTTGAAGCCCGACACCGAACCTTTCAGCTCCTTGGCGAGGTCGGCGAGCTGGCCGATCGACACTGCAGTGCGCTTGGTGCCCTCGGTGGTCTGCTGCGTAATATTGAGGATGCCCTGCATGCTCCTGGCCACATTGGTCGCCGATTTCGCCTGCTCCTCGGTCGCCGTGGTGATGCCTTCGATCAGCTGCGAGAGGCGCTGCGACACCATCCCGATCTCCGCGAGCGCCTGGCCCGCGGCATCCGACAGCCGCGCTCCTTCGACAACACCCTGGGTGCTTTTCTCCATGGCGGAGACCGCGTCGTGCGTATCCGTCTGAATGGTCTTCACGATCGCGCCGATCTGCTTGGTCGCCTCGGCGCTTCGCTCCGCCAGCCGCTGCACTTCCTCTGCGACTACGGTGAAACCGCGTCCGGCTTCGCCCGCGGACGCCGCCTGGATCGCCGCGTTCAGCGCAAGAACGTTCGTCTGCTCGGTAATGTCAGAGATCAGCTCCACGATCTCGCCGATCTCCTGCGAGGATTCGCCCAGGCGCTTGATGCGCTTGGAGGTCTCCTGAATCTGCTCGCGGATTTCGTTCATGCCGGAGATCGAGTTCTGCACCGCCTGCGTACCCTTCTGCGCTGCAGCCATAGATTGGCGCGCCACGTTGGCCGACTGCGAGGCGCTCATCGACATCTCGCCCATCGTCTTTGCCATGCTCACCACCGACGCACTCGTCTGGCGAATCTCGACGGATTGTTTCTCCGCGGCGGCGAGTAGCTGCGCTGAGGTCTTCTGCGCGGACTCCGTCGCGGTCGTCACCTGTGCGGCGGCGGAGTTTATCCGGCCGACTAGGCCCCTCAACTCGTCGATGGTGAAGTTGACCGAGTCGGCAATCGCGCCGGTGATCTCTTCGGTCACCGTCGCTTTGATGGTGAGATCGCCCTCGGCGAGGTTCCCCATCTCGTTCATCAGTCGCAGAATCGCGTCCTGGTTGGACCGGTTCGTGCGCTCGGTTTCGGCGGTAGCGCGCTCGGCCTCGTCGGTGCGCCGGCGGGTGTCGCCGAGGTACACCGTCACCAGCAGCGCGATAACGCCGATGCCGGCGAGCACGAGAAAGCCGAGCACGATGAAGTTCTGCGCGCGCTCCCCGAGTTCCAATTCGTAGCCATCCGTAAGCTTTTGGGAAGCGGCGAGCAGCGCCTCGGAGTCATCCACGACTCTGCGCCCGGCCTCCTTTGCATTCACCAGGGCCTGGAGGTTTCCGAGAATAGAGGCCACGGCTGTCTGGAACTCTTGGTAAGCCTTGGCCAATTCGGCAAGTTTTGCCTGCTGCTCCGAATCCTTTGCTGCAGCGACGCGCAGAACATCGCTACCCTTGCTCAAGCCCTGCAGCACCTCGCGGAAGCTGGTGGTGTCCTTGCCCATGAGGAACGCCACTTCCGGGTCGATGACGTCGGCACCCAGCATGGCGTTCGCATTCCGCGCCAGTCGCTGAGTCAGCATGACGAGCTGCCCTGAGAGCGAGATCTCGCGCGACGGTGCTTGGGACTGCAGTTTGAGCGCCTGGACTTGCTCGGCCAGGTCGAGCAGGACCGGGTTGTTGGCGTTGATGAGGCGCACGGCGGAGGCAAGGCCGATAAGATTCTTGGCCTCCTTGATAACGAGTTGCGCGCTGCGGTCGGTCTTTTCCCATTCCCTGGTCAGCGCGTCAAGCTGAGGTCTTACCGTATCGGAGGTCGGCGGCAAGGAAGTATCGCCCGCCTGTCCACCTTCCTTGAGCAGTTTCAACGCCGTAATGAACTCTTCGCGCGATTGCTGCAACTGCTTGAACGCCTCGGGGCTGCCGATCAACCCGGTTTGCGCCGCTTTGGCGATGCGCTGGCTCAACATGCGCATTTGCGCCGAGGTGGACACGTAAATCGTCCCATAGGTGGCCTCGCGGTTGTCCTTGAACACGTAGAATGCAGCCACGACAAAGAGCACCGCGAAAATCGCGCCCAGAATCGTGTATTGCTGGCCGACGCGCATCGTGCCGAGCCCAAACAGGCGACGTTTCGGGCCTTCTGCGACGGTGGTGGGGCCGGGTACGGGCCGGTTGGCCACGACCCTGGGCGTAACCTTGGGAACGACTTTCGGCGTCTGCGTGAGCGGCACACCGCCCCTTTTGGTCGGCAGTCTGAGAAATGCCATGGTTCCCTCCTGTTGCTCGCGTTACGTTCGAGGCGCGCTGTGCGCCACATGTAGAAAATCGTCGTGCGCGACAAGCGCAGCCATGTCCAGCTCGTGCCAGAGGCGGCCATCGTTGTCGCGATAGGCAGCGCCGACCCATGCTCGGTCGGTTAGCTCCTCCGTCGCTTGCATGATCTGCACGTTCTTAAGCCCGAGCATGCGGCTGATCACCAGTCCGCTGAACGACTGAAAGCGCTCGGCGATCAGCAACAAGCGGCATTCCGGGGTACGCACCGTCGGCTCCCCTCCCATAAAGGCGGCAAAATCCACAGCGCTTGCCAGCACTCCACGAATGTTCGCCAGGCCCAGATACCAGGACTTGGTGAGCGGGACGCTGGAGATTTCCGGAAGCGGCAGCATCTCCCCCGCGTCGTCGAGCTTGAGCAGCCAGTAGCGGCTTCCGGTCTGCACACCCAGCCGAGAGGTGGGCTCGGTTTCGGCTTGCGCCTCGCGCAACCGTTGCGCGAGCCCCTGCTGGAATTCTCGAAGACTGATTTGCTTGGCCACGAGTCAGGCGCTTATTTGAGTCCCGCGACTTTCGCCAAGAGCTCCTTGGCATCGATCGGCTTCATCACGTAATCCTTGGCGCCTTGGCGCATGCCCCAGATCCGATCGGTTTCCTGATTCTTGCTCGTGACGACAATCACCGGTATGTGCTTGGTCGCCTCGTCGTGGGTAATAGCGCGCGTCGCCTGGTAGCCATTCGTGCCGGGCATGACTACGTCCATCAGAATCAGATCGGGTTTCTCCGACTTCGCTTTTGCGATCCCCTCGTCTCCATTTTCCGCAGTCACGCACTGATAGCCCTGCTTGGACAGCGTTTCCATGAAAAACTGCCGGTCCGTCGGCGAATCATCCACGATCAGAATCTTCTTTATCGGCATGGCAAACCTCCTCAAGTAGCGCGAATCGGCGCGTGCGCGCCTATGGTTTTCAGGAGACTGTCCTTCGTAAAGGGCTTGGTCAGATACTCGTCCGAGCCTACCATCCGGCCGCGCGCCCGATCGAACAGACCGTCTTTCGAAGACAACACGATCACCGGTGTAGCGGCAAAACGCGTGTTTTTCTTGATCAGCGCGCAGGTCTGATATCCGTCCAGACGCGGCATCATGATGTCCACGAAGATGATGTCGGGCTGGTGATCGGTGATCTTGGCGAGAGCATCGAATCCGTCTTCGGCGAGTATGACCTTGCAGCCGGCCTGAACCAGGAAAATCTCCGCGCTGCGGCGGATGGTGTTCGAATCGTCGATCACCATCACCTTGACGCCGGCAAGATTTGCCGCTGGGCTCAAGCTCTCCACTTTAAGAAGTTCCTCCGTGTTCCGACTCCTCGTTGGAACGTTTAGGCGCCACTACCCTGTCCCGCTGCACTATACAACGAAATCCTGTCAAAACAAAGCCTTGTAGAAAAGATCTCAGAAGCACTATCAGGGTGGGGAGCGCGCCTGCCGCGGTGTTGCCGGGAGTCCAAGACAAAGCAGAAGACATGCCTGAATCAAAGCGCGACCATCTCAAAGTCCTCTTTTCGCGCACCGCACTCCGGGCAATTCCAGTTCATCGGGATGTCTTCCCAGCGAGTCCCGGGCGCGATTCCCTCCTCGGGCAAACCCGCCGCCTCGTCGTAGATGAAGCCGCAGATCAGACACATCCAAGTTCTAGATTCTTGCTTTTCCGTCATCAGGTTGGCATAGGTTACAATGGGCCGTTGCATCTTACCCCGGCCGGCGAACCGCCCGCCAGCAGCCGTCAGTCCTTCCCTGCCCATGGCTTCGCCCTTCCTTCCCCCCATCGTGCTTGTGTTTGCCGCTACCGATCCGACGGGCGGCGCGGGGGTCCAGGCGGATCTGCTGACGCTCTCTTCGATGGGTTGCCATGGCCTCTCGGTCGTGACCGCGATCACCGTTCAGGACACCGCCGGGGTCGAAAATCTGCAAGCCATCGACTCAGACTTGGTGGCGGACCAGGCGCGGCTTGTGCTCGAGGATATGCAGGTGGCCGCATTCAAGATCGGACTGATCGGCAGCATCGAGAACGTCGCGGTCATCGCCGAAGTCGTTTCCGATTATCCCGACGTACCTCTTATCTTCGACCCAGTGCTCTCCTCGGGACGCGGCGAGGAGCTCGCGACGGAAGATATGATCTCGGCGATGTGCGAGCTGCTTCTGCCCCAAACCACGATTCTTACTCCAAACAGCCGCGAGGCGCGTCGCCTCGCTCAAGGCGACGGCGAAGACGACGACGAGCTTGCTCTCCCCGGCGCCGCCGAGAAACTGCTTGCCCTGGGGTGCGAATACGTGCTCATTACGGGTACGCACGAGAACACGCCCAAGGTAGTAAATACCCTCTACGGGCAGGAGGGCGTGGTGCGCTCGGACAGTTGGGAAAGGCTCACCGGGAGCTATCACGGCTCGGGCTGCACGCTGGCCGCCGCAATCGCGGCGACGCTCGCCAACGGCGTCGAGTTGCCTCAAGCGGTTCTCGAAGCCCAGGAGTACACCTGGCAAACCCTGAACGCAGGCTTCCGTCCCGGCATGGGGCAATACATTCCGGATCGGTTCTTTTGGGCGCGGGAAATGGATGAGCCGGGCGCCGGCAAGCCTTAAGCGGTTCTCCGCTTCGTCCGACCGGGTTCGGCGGCTGTATGCCGTCACGCCCGATGAGCCCGACACCGAGGTGCTCGCCCGAAAGGTGCGCCAAGCGCTCGCGGGCGGGGCGCGTATCGTCCAATACCGCAACAAGTCCGGGAGCCGCGCGCTGCGACGCGAACAAGGCGCCGTGCTGCTCGCGCTGTGCCGCGCGGTTGACGCTCCGCTCATCGTCAACGACGATCTCGATCTGGCGCTCGCGATCGGGGCCGACGGCCTGCACCTCGGGCGAGAGGACATTCCCATTGGCGCCGCGCGCGCGAAGCTGGGTGATGGCATGCTGCTCGGCGCGTCCTGTTACGACCGGGTTGAGCTTGCCCTCGCCGCGCGCGCTGCCGGCGCCGATTACGTCGCGTTCGGCAGCGCTTTCCCTTCAACGACCAAGCCGGGCGCAACGCGCGCTTCGTTTGCACTGTATCGCGAGGCGAAGGCGCGCCTGAATTCTCCGATCGTCGCAATCGGAGGCATCACACCGGAGAATGCGCAGCCGCTGATCGCGACGGGGGTTGACGCTGTTGCGGTGATCAGCGCGCTGTTTGACGCGCCCGATATCGCGGCGACCGCGCACGGTTTCGATCGTCTTTTCGACAAGAAAGATCCATGAGCAGGAACGAATCGCTGTTTGTCCGCTCACAGAAAACTATTCCCGGCGGAGTCAATTCCCCGGTGCGCGCGTTTCGGGCCGTGGGGGGTACGCCCCGGTTTATCGTGCGCGGCGAGGGCAGTCGCATCTGGGACGCCGACGGTCGCGAATACCTCGACTATGTAGGCTCCTGGGGGCCGCTCGTGCTTGGGCACGCCGAGCCCGATGTCGTCGCGGCGGTGCGCGAAGCGGCAGGCCGCGGACTTTCCTTCGGCGCGCCGACCGAGCTCGAGGCCGAGATGGCCGAAGCGCTCACGCGACTCGTTCCGGGGATGGAACTGGTGCGCCTGGTCAGCTCGGGTACCGAGGCGACCATGTCGGCGCTGCGGCTTGCGCGCGGCGCCACCGGCCGCAGCCGCATCGTCAAGTTCGAAGGCTGCTATCACGGTCACGCCGACGGCCTGCTCGTCAAGGCAGGCTCCGGCGCTCTCACTTTGGGCAATCCGACTTCGGCCGGCGTGACGGCCGAGACCGCCGCGCAAACGCTTGTGCTCGCCTATAACGACCTCGCGCAACTCGATGCAGTGTTCGATGACTCGGGCGCTTCGATCGCCTGCGTGATCGTCGAGCCGGTCGCGGGAAACATGAACCTGATTGCACCGCGAAAGGGGTTCCTCGAGCGCCTGCGGGAGCTATGCACGCGGCACGGAGCCGTGCTGATCTTCGATGAGGTCATGACGGGATTTCGTGTCGGACTGCAGGGCGCGCAGGGACTCTACGGCGTCCAGGCAGACCTCATTACGCTCGGCAAGGTGATCGGGGGCGGGATGCCCGTGGGAGCTTTCGGCGGCCGCCGCGACATCATGGAAAAAATCGCACCGCTCGGTCCCGTGTACCAGGCCGGAACGCTCTCGGGCAATCCCCTCGCGGTGGCCGCCGGGCTCGCGACCTTGAAAAAACTTCAAGCCCCGGGTTTCTATGACCGCCTCGCCACGACCACGCGCTCGCTCTGCGACGGCCTCGCCTCGGCCGCGCGCGAGCACGGTATCGCGTTTTCGGCGCAGTCGGTGGGAGGCATGTTCGGCATTTACTTTCGCGCCGCAGCGCCTTCGACCTATGCGGAAGTATTGGAGTGCGACAAGGAAAGGTTCAAGCGGTTTTTCCACGGAATGCTGGAGCGGGGCAACTACCTCGCTCCGTCGGCGTACGAAGCCGGTTTTGTGTCCTCCGCGCATACTAATGCCGACATAGCCGCGACGATTTCGGCGGCCGGCAGCGCATTTTCCCGCCTGGAGTGAGGCGCGAGACAACCGGAGTTACCGTTCGATCTTGCCTGGCTGCGGTCACACCAGAAAAATCGTCGCCAGCCCCAGGAAAATGAAAAACCCGCCGCTGTCGGTAATCGCGGTGATCATGACAGAGGAGCCGAGCGCAGGGTCGCGCCCGAAGCGCATCAGGGTCAGCGGAATCAGCACCCCGGCGGTCGCCGCAAGCGCGAGATTCAGCGTCATCGCCGCGGTCATCACCAGACCCAGCGACACCTTCTGGTAGAGCCAGTACGCGATCAACCCGAGCGCGCTGCCCCAGATAAGGCCGTTCAGCAGCGAGACGCCGAGTTCTTTTGCGAGAAGTTTTTTCGCTTGATCCCTCTGCACTTGGCCGAGGGCCACGGAACGCACGATCAGGGTGATGGTCTGGTTGCCCGAATTGCCACCGATGCCCGCGACGATGGGCATGAGTGCCGCCAGCGCCACCAGTTTCTCGATCGAGTGCTCGAACGCCCCGATCACGCGCGAGGCGACGAGAGCGGTGACGAGATTGATCGCGAGCCACCACCAGCGGTTCTTCACGCTCGCCCAGACCGAGGAAAATACGTCCTCCTCCTCGCGCAGCCCGGCCTGCGTCAGGAGTTCGCCCTCGCTCTTGCTTCGAATGAAATCGACGACCTTGTCCACCGTCACGCGGCCGACCAGCTTGCCTTGTTCGTCCACCACGGGAGCCGAGACCAGGCCGTAACGCTCGAATGCCGTGGCGGTGTCCTGGGTTTTGTCACCGGACTGAAGCGTAACGACGTCGCTCACCATGACCTTACCGACGTCTTGATCGAGCTCCGAGACGATCAGCCTGGAGAGCGGCAGCGCGCCTTTCAAGCGTTCGTCGCGGTCGACCACGAAAATCTGGTCGGTGTGGTGCGGCAGCTCATCGAAGCGTCGCAAGTAGCGCGTCACAGTCTCGACTCCAGTATCCTCGCGCACGCTGACGGCGTCGAAATCCATCAGCGCGCCGACTGCGTCCTCGGGATAGGACATTGCCGCGCGCAACTGCTCGCGTTCTTCGACAGGCAGCGCCCGAAAGACGTCCTGGATGACCTCTTGGGGTAGGTCCGGGGCGAGGTCCGCGATCTCGTCCGCCTCGAGCTGCTCGGCCGCGGCGACCAGTTCCCGGGAATCCATGCTGCGGATGAGCGTCTCGCGCACCGCATCAGAGGCTTCGAGCAGGATTTCGCCATTGCGCTCTGCTTTGACAAGGTTCCAGACGGCGAGCCGCTCCTCCCGCGGTAGCGACTCGAGCACGTAGGCGATATCGGCCGGATGCATGGAATCGAGCTTGGCGCTCAGCTCGGCGGCGTTCTGCTCGTCTACGAGAGACTGCCCCGCTTCGCGCTCTTGCATTTCCGGGCGTTCGACCAGGCGGTAGCGACCCAGGATCTCCTGAACCTCGCGCAGGTCGGCTTTGAGGTCCTCGAGCTCCTTCTTTGGGCTGAGGGTTTCGATCATGCGCGAGCGCCCTTCGGTGTAAGTTGCACTCTGTACTGCCGCGTGAGAACGCCGGACGCGCCGCGCGCGGCTGCGGCGATTCTAGCAGCCGGTTGTATCATGGCGAAAGAAAATCTTACCCGATCGCAGACGGCCCCTTTGAATCACTTTGCCGACGACGTGCGCCCCAGAGAGGTTTTCGCCTGGGCGATGTACGACTTTGCCAACTCGGGTTACACCACGGTCGTGATCACCGCCGTGTACAACGCCTATTTCGTCGCAGTGATCGCCGGCAACGCACCCTGGGCGACTTTCGCCTGGACCGCGGCGCTGTCGGTGTCGTATGTCATCATTCTGCTCACCGGTCCGATCGTCGGGGCCTACGCCGACCTGCGCGCGGCGAAAAAGCGGCTGCTCGCCCTGACTACTGCCGGTTGCGTGCTCGCTACGGCACTGCTCGCCTTTACCGGACCCGGGACACTGGCGCTCGCCGTGGCGCTGCTGCTGCTCTCCAACTTCTGCTTTGGCTCAGGCGAGAACCTCGTCGCCGCGTTCCTGCCCGAGATCGCGAAAGGCGAAGCCTTGGGCAGAGTATCGGGCTGGGGCTGGAGTCTCGGCTATGTGGGCGGGATCCTGACCCTGGGGCTTTGCCTGGGCTACGTAACCTGGGCGCAGGCTCACGGCGAAGGAGCGCAACACTTCGTTCCTGTCGCCATGCTGATCACTGCTGCTGTCTTTGCGGCGGCCAGCCTCCCGACCTTCCTTTTGCTCAGGGAGCGCGCTCGCCCGGTGCCGCGCGCCGCCGGCGAGAATGTGGCGCGGGCGGCCTTTGCGCGGCTTGCGCAGACGGTGCGCGAGGCCGCGCGGTATCAGGATCTGGGGCGCTTTCTCCTGTGTATTGTTTTCTACCAGGCCGGCATCCAGACGGTGGTTGCTCTTGCCGCTGTCTACGCCGAGCAGGCGCTCGGCTTTTCTACAAGGGACACGATTGTCCTGATTCTGGTGGTCAACCTGACCGCCGCCGTCGGCGCGCTCGGTTTCGGCTATGTTCAGGACCGCCTCGGGCACATCCGCACCATCGGCCTTACCCTTGTCCTTTGGATCGCGACGACGCTGATTGCCTGGGCGGCGACGGGACCCGAGCTTTTCTGGGTTGCCGCCAATCTCGCCGGACTCTGCCTCGGCTCCTCGCAGTCGGCGGGCCGCGCGCTCGTCGCCTACCTCAGCCCCGCCGATAGGCACGCCGAGTTTTTCGGCCTTTGGGGCATGGCCGTGAAGCTTTCTTCGATTCTGGGGCCGCTCACCTATGGCGCAGTAACTTGGGGCACCGGCGGCAATCATCGTCTGGCGATGCTTGCGACTGGCGGGTTCTTCGTTATCGGCCTCCTGCTGCTCGCGCGCATCGACGTCCCTCGCGGCCGCCTCGCGGCAGGGCAGTCCTAGGGGCTTGCGCCAAGCCACTATGGAACCTGTGCGGCGTGCATCTGCCCCAGAATGCTTTCGCTGTAGCTTGTCAGATACGTCGAGCTGCGGTTGCGGTCATAGTAGCGTGGGCGTGGAAGCATGGCGGCCAGACGCGCCGCCTGATCGGGTTCCAGGCTCGCCGCGCTGACTCCAAAATAGTGGCGTGCCGCCGCCTCGGCCCCAAAGATGTTCTCGCCCCATTCGGCGACGTTGAGATAGATCTCGAAAATGCGGCGCTTGTTCATTGTGGCCTCCAGCATCGCGGTGAATATCGCTTCCTGGCTCTTGCGAAGCAGGCTGCGCTCGCCCGAAAGGAGGAGGTTTTTCGCGAGTTGCTGGGTGATGGTCGAACCGCCGGCGACGAATTTGCCGACCCGCTGATTCTTGTCCATGGCTCGCTGGATGCCTTCCCAGTCGAAGCCTTCGTGATCGAGGAACTTTGCGTCCTCGGCAATGATGACGGCGCGCTTCAGGTGAATCGAGATCCGTTCGTAGGCCACCCACGTGCGATCGAGTACCGCCCTCGCC
>Ga0210379_10000667_pt1 | contig 11496 bp, 14 predicted proteins | sample PLMedo_2_FD_155468 | JGI IMG/M metagenome (GOLD analysis project Ga0210379, IMG submission 155468) | Groundwater sediment microbial communities from an aquifer in East River, Colorado, USA - PLM4_32_coex redo | ecosystem: Environmental > Terrestrial > Soil > Riparian zone | place: USA: East... | reverse complement strand
AGCTGATCGGCATCCCCCACCGCGTCGTCGTCGGCGAGCGCGGACTGAAGAACGGCCAGGTGGAGTACCAGGGGCGGCGCGACCCCCAAGCCCAGTCTATTGCCTTGCAAGACGCGGTAAAATCCGTAAAATCAAAAGTATGCACGGACTAGCTCAAGTCATTTTCCGGCTCGGGTTGGCGCTTGCATTGGCGGCGCCGGGAGCGACAGTTGCCGGAGAGCAGGCCTATGAACCCCTGTCGGCGAGCGTCCAGGCCGCGCTCAACAAATCGATTTCCGATCAAGCCACGCCGTTCCTCGCCTTCGATACCGAAATGGAGGCGCGGCGCTGGCTCGCCGCAATGTCCAAGCGGCTCGCCTCGCGCATCGCGGACCGGCTGCAGCGCGAGGAATTCCTGATTTCGGTGCACTACGAGGCGAAGCGCGCCGGCCTCGACCCGCAGCTCGTGCTGGGACTGATCCAGGTCGAGAGCAACTTCCGCAAGTACGCGGTCTCGCGCGCCGGGGCGCAGGGCTACATGCAGATCATGCCGTTCTGGGTCCAGCTGATCGGCCGCGCGGAAGACAACCTGTTCCACCTTCGCACCAACCTGCGCTTTGGCTGCGTGATCCTGCGCCACTATCTTGACCAGGAGAAAGGCGATCTGTACCGCGCGCTCGGGCGCTACAACGGCAGCCTCGGCAAGCCCCACTACCCCACCCTGGTGGTCCGCGCGTGGCAGCGCAACTGGCACTACGCCACGCACACCGCGGTGACCGCGCCCGCCGATACCCGCAGCTGAGCGGTTAAGGCGTTCAGCGACTCGCCGCCAGCCGTCAGCCCAGTCGACGAACGTTTGCGGTCGATTGCTGATCGCTGGTCCCCGATGGCTCACCGCCGGCGGCCGCCCGGCGGAACAGCTCCTCGAGGGAGAGCCCCAGATTCTCCTCGATCCCACCTGCGATCTCGAGCACGAGCCGATCCAGCCCCTGGCCTGACTGGCGCGCCGGCAGCCTCGCGCCGGGCCCGAACACGAGCAGGCGGTAGACATCGGCCACGCGCACCTCGGCGGCGTCCTTGATGAGCGCCCAGCCGTTCGCCACCCTGCCCGTCCAGTGCGCGGCGCTCATCGCGTAGAGGATGGCCTCGATCCGGTCGAAGGGAAGCTTCACGTCGCCGTGCAGGCGCATGACGGTGACGACCTCCCCCCTGCGGTGCGCCTCCCACAGCACCCGCAGGATCTGCAGCGCGTCGAGGAACTGCGCACCGGGAACGGGATCGACCTGGGCGGCGCGCTCGCGCCACTCGGGCATCACCGCCGCCGTTACCGCACCGAACAGCACCACCACCCACGACAGATAGATCCACAGCAGGAAGAGGGGAACGCTGGCGAACGCGCCGTAAACCAGCTTGTAGGTCGGGAATTGCGTGATGTAGAACGCGAAGCCACTCTTCATCCCCTCAAAGGCGAGCGCGGCAATAAGGCCGCCGGTGAGCGCGTCGCGCACCAGCACGCGCCGGTTCGGTATGGTGATGTAGGCCAGCGCGAAAGCCAGCCCGGTGAGGAGGACCGGGGCGATATCCAGCAACACCTCCCCTGCCAGCGGCACGTCCTTCACCAGCCCCAGCGACTGGCTGACCAGCCAGGATGTGAGCGAGAGGCTCGCCCCGATCAGCAGCGGTCCCACGGTGAGCAGCGCCCAATAAATGAAGATGCGCTGCACCGTGCTGCGCGGGCGCGACACGCGCCAGATTTGGTTGAATGCGCGGTCGATCGTCAGCAACACGATGATCGCTGTCACGAGCAGGAAGGCGATGCCGACGGCAGTCAGCCGCGCCGCGTTGTCCGCGATCTGCTCCGCATATCCGGCGAGAGTCGCGGCCGACTCCGGCAGCATGTTCCGGACCAGGAATTGCTCGACGTGCTGCAACAGCTCGCGGAAAACCGGGAACGCCGAGATCAGCGTCAGCGCCACCGTGATGATCGGCACGACTGCGAGCAGAGCAGTGAAGGTGAGACTGGAGGCGATCTGCAGGCAGCGCTCCTCACGGAAGCGTCGCCACGTCAGGCGCGCAAAGACGATCAGCGGCGGGGTTTTCCTGAGTTTCAGCATTGCCCTGCCTCGGCTTCAGACGAACTTTATATAATACTCTCGATGAAGGAAATCCTCGTCCTCTACTACAGCCACACCGGCGCGGTGAGGGAAATGGCGCAGCTTATCGCGCGCGGCGTGGAGAGCATCGCGGGCTGCGCCGCGCGCGTGCGCACCGTGCCCCGGGTTACCAGCGTGTCCGGCGCCGCCGGGCCCGCGGTGCCGGACACCGGCGCCCCCTACGCGGAGTTGAAGGACCTCGAGGAATGCATCGGGATCGCGTTGGGCTCGCCGACGCGCTTCGGCAACATGGCGGCCCCGCTGAAGCATTTCTGGGATTCCACCGGCGAGTTCTGGCTCAAGGGCACGCTTGCGGGCAAGCCTGCGGCGCTCTTCACCTCAACCGCGAGCTTGCATGGCGGGCAGGAAACGACGCTCCTCTCGATGATGCTGCCGCTGCTGCATCACGGGATGGTGATCGTGGGGCTGCCTTATTCGGAACCCGAGCTGTTCGCCACCCGCAGCGGCGGCACGCCCTATGGCGCGAGCCATCACGCGGGCGCAGCCGGGGAGCTCGCCATCACCGAGCACGAGCGCAAGCTCTGCATGGCTCTCGGCCGCCGCCTTGCTGAGGTCGCGCTCAAGCTGGCCAGATGAGCCAGGATTTCCCGCGGCGGCTGATCGCCCGATCTCAAACCTGAGGATTCAGCCGCTCCAGCTTCGAGTGCAGCTTGTTGAGGGCGTTGATGTAGGCCTTGGCCGAGGCGACGACAATATCGGTGTCCGCGCCCTGGCCGTTGACAATGCGCCCGCTCTTCGTGAGCCGCACCGTCACCTCGCCCTGCGCGTCGGTGCCGGTGGTGATATTGTTGACCGAGTAGAGCAGGAGCTCCGCCCCGCTCTTGACGATCGTCTCGATCGCCTTGAACGAGGCGTCCACCGGACCGCTCCCCCGCGCCTCGGCCTTGCGCTCCCGGCCATTCTCGGTCACGACGATCTTCGCGTAGGGCGACTCGCCGGTCTCGGAATGCGCGGTGAGCGACACCAAGTGGTAATGCTCGTTCTCGAGGTGGTTGGCTGCCTCCTCGCTGATCAACGCCTGCAGGTCCTCGTCGAAGATTTCGTGCTTCTTGTCGGCGAGGTCCTTGAAGCGCTTGAACGCGGCGTTGAGCGCCTCTTCCGATTCGATCACGATGCCGAGCTCGGTGAGGCGCGCCTTGAAGGCGTTGCGCCCGCTATGCTTGCCGAGCACCAGTCTGTTGGCGTGCCAGCCAACGTCCTGCGCGCGCATGATCTCGTAGGTATCACGGCTCTTCAACACGCCGTCCTGGTGGATGCCGGCCTCATGCGCGAACGCATTAGCGCCGACGATGGCCTTGTTGGGCTGCACCGGGAAGCCGGTGATGCCGGAAACCAGCCGGCTCGCCGCGACGATCTGCGTGGTGTCGATGCCGGTCTCGCACGGGAACATGTCCTGGCGCGTGTGGACCGCCATCACGATCTCCTCCAGCGCGGCGTTGCCGGCACGCTCCCCCAGCCCGTTGATCGTGCATTCAACCTGCCGTGCGCCGTTCAGCACCGCCGCGAGCGAGTTGGCGACCGCAAGCCCCAGGTCGTTGTGGCAGTGCACCGACCACACCACCTTGTCCGAGTTGGGGACGCGCTCGCGCAACACCCGGATCAGCTTTCCGAAATGCTCGGGCAGCGTGTAGCCCACCGTGTCCGGGATGTTGATGGTGGTGGCGCCGGCCTTGATGACGCGCTCCAGGATGCGACAGAGAAAATCGATGTCGGATCGCCCCGCGTCCTCGGGCGAGAACTCGACGTCGTTGGTATGCTCGCGCGCCCACTTCACCGCTCGCACCGCCTGCTCGATCACCTGCGAGGGCTCCATCCGCAGCTTCTTTTCCATGTGGATGGGGGACGTCGCGATGAAGGTGTGCACGCGCGGGCGCTGCGCCTGCCTCACCGCCTCGCCACAGCGCCGGATGTCCGTTTCGTTGGCGCGAGCGAGCCCGCACACCGTGCTGTCCTTGACGATGGAGGCGACTGCGCACACCGCGTCGAAGTCGCCGTCGCTCGCGGCCGGGAAGCCCGCCTCGATCACGTCGACGCGCATGCGCTCGAGCTGGCGCGCGATGCGCAGCTTCTCGTCCTTGGTCATCGACGCGCCGGGACTCTGCTCGCCATCGCGCATCGTCGTGTCGAAAATGATCAGCTTGTCCTTGGCCATGGGTGTCTCCACTGTGTTCGGCGGCTCCCGGTCCGGCTCAGGCCGGGGGCGCGCGCTTGATGAGCCCTCCCGCCGCGGTATTCGCCGCGCCGGACCAACAACAGATTGTGGGAATGGGGAGTGTGCGCCTTAGGGGCGCAGCAGCAGGCCGACCAGCAAGAGGCTGGCACGGAGGGAAAGCTTGTTGGCCCGCGCGAAGCGATACATGGCGCTGGAATATAGCGGCTTTGCTCGTCCGACGCAACTCATGCCGCCGGCGGCGGGGATGGCGGCGCCCGGCCGGTTCCCTTTCCCTTCGCGACCTCGTAGGCCCAGATCACGTATCCCGAGCAGCCGTAGCCCAGGGACAGGAGGAACAGCATTTCCGGCAGCGTGCTGGAGATCATGAACAGCGCCACCAGCCCGAACGTGATGCCGACGACCACCGAAAACGGAACGCTCTTCCTCAGGTTGATGTCCTTGCCGCTGTAGAACTTCAAGTTGCTCACCATGGTCAGGCCGGCGATCAGGGTCAGCCCCCAGGCGAGCCACTTCACGTCCTGCCCCTTGATCTGGTATTCGTTGAGCGCCCATACCAGCCCCGCGATGACACACGCCGCAGCCGGGCTCGGCAAGCCCTGGAAGAAGCGCTTGTCCGCGATGTCGAGCGTGGTATTGAAGCGCGCCAGCCTCAATGCCGCGCACACGCAGTAGATGAAGGCGGCGATCCAGCCGAGCTTGGTGGTGAGCCACGGCCCGAGCCACGCCACGGTCTGCATGCCGGCGAATTCCTTGAGCGCCCACACGTACACCACCAGTGCCGGCGCCACGCCAAACGACACCATGTCGGCCAGACTGTCGTACTCCGCTCCGAACGCGCTCTGGGTGCGCGTCAAGCGGGCGACCCTGCCATCGAGTGAGTCGAACACCGCCGCGATGAAGATCGCCATCGCGGCCTGCTCGAAGCGGCCGTTCATCGCCTGCACGATCGCGTAGAACCCGGCGAAGAGGGCTATCGTCGTGAAGAGATTGGGCAGCCAGTAGATGCCGCGCCGGGCAAAGCGTGACTTGATGAATAGCTTGTGTTCGCGCGCGTCTTGCATCAGGGCAGCAGCGCCAGCATGCTGGCGGTGGCGTAGACCTTGTCACCCACGGCCGCGACCGGCCGCGACTCCGGCGGCAGGTAGACGTCGACGCGCGATCCGAAGCGGATGAAGCCGTAGCGCTCGCCGCGCGCCAGACGCTGCCCGGGCACGACATAGCACAGGATGCGGCGCGCGATGAGCCCCGCGATCTGCACGCAGGTGATGTCGGCACCGCCCGCGGTCCTGATCCACAGCGCGTTGCGCTCGTTCTCCAGAGACGATTTCGACAGCTCGGCGTTGAAGAATTTGCCGGGATGGTGCCAGGCATTGCGGATCTCGCCGTCCACCGGGCTGCGGTTGGAATGGACGTTGAACACGTTCATGAACACGCTCATCTTGAGCGCATCGCGCTCGAGATAAGGATCGCGCGCGCGCTCGACCGCGACGATCCTGCCGTCGGCCGGCGACAGCACGGCCTTGGGCTCTCCCGGGACCGCGCGCGGCGGATCGCGGAAGAACTGCACCACGAATGCAACAATGAGCCAGGGCAGTGCCGCCCACCCGATGCCCGCCCACCAGTGCACCAGCGCGGCCACCGCGACGGACGCGGCGATATGCAGCCAGCCTTCCCTGGCGATGATCGGGTGCGGATACGCGCTGCGCGCAGGATTGAGGACTGAGGACTGAGGATTGAGTCCCGATCCTGCGTCTTCTCGATTTACCATGTCTTGCTCGATCCTCAATCCTAACAGCTCAATCCTAGTTCTTGGACTGGTCCACCAGGCGGTTCTTCTTGATCCACGGCATCATGTCGCGCAGCCGCGCGCCCACGACTTCGACCGAATGGCTTGCCGCCATGCGCCGCATCGCCTTCATCGTCGGTGCGTTGGCCTGGTTTTCGAGGATGAACTCCTTGGCGAACTGGCCGGTCTGGATCTCGTGCAGGATCTTCTTCATCTCGGTGCGCACCTGCTCGTTGATGATGCGCGGCCCGCGCGTGAAATCGCCGTACTCTGCGGTATTCGACACCGAGTAGCGCATGTTGGCGATACCGCCCTCGTAAATGAGGTCCACGATCAGCTTCACCTCGTGCAGGCACTCGAAATACGCCATCTCCGGCGCGTAACCGGCTTCCACCAGCGTGTCGTAGCCGGCCTGGATCAGCGCCGTGAGGCCGCCGCACAGCACCACCTGCTCGCCGAAGAGGTCGGTCTCGCATTCCTCGCGGAAGTTGGTCTCGATCACGCCCGCGCGTGCCGCGCCGATCGCCGCGGCGTAGGACAGCGCGACATCGCGCGCCTTCTTGCTCGGGTCCTGGTAGACCGCGATCAGCGAGGGCACGCCGCCGCCCTGGGTGTAGGTCGAGCGCACCAGGTGCCCGGGGCCTTTCGGCGCGATCATGATGACGTCGAGGTCGGCGCGCGGCTCGATCTGCTTGAAGTGGATGTTGAAGCCGTGGGCGAACGCGAGCGTCGCGCCCTTCCTGATGTTGGGCTCGATCTCGTCGTGATAGACCCGGGCGTGATGCTCGTCCGGAAGCAGGATCATTATGATGTCCGCCCCTTTCACCGCATCGCCGACCGCCTTCACCGGCAGCCCGGCGTTCTTCGCCTTGGCCCAGGACGCCCCGCCCTTGCGCACTCCCACGCTCACCTTGACCCCGGAGTCCCTGAGATTGTTGGCGTGAGCGTGACCTTGCGAGCCGTAGCCGATGATGGCCACGTGCTTGCGCTTGATGAGCGACAGATCGGCGTCTTTGTCGTAATAGATCTTCATCGTTCTTCCTTCGGAAAAAAGCGTGAGGCGTCAGGCGTTAGGCGTGAGGTGGCCACCACGAAGGGTCTTGCGCCTCACCCCTCACCCCTCACTAGACTCCTAATACCCGCTCGCCGCGGCCGATGCCGGAGGCGCCGGTGCGTACCGTCTCCAGTATCGCGCCGCGGTCGATCGCCTTGAGAAAGGCGTCGAGCTTGGAGCCGGTACCGGTCAGCTCGATGGTGTAGTCCTTGTCGGTGACGTCGATGATGCGGCCGCGAAAGATGTCAGCCATGCGCTTCATCTCCTCGCGGTCCTTGCCCACCGCCCGCACCTTGACCAGCATCAACTCCCGCTCGATGTGATCGCCGTCGGAGAGGTCGATCACCTTGACCACGTCGATCAGCTTGTTCAATTGCTTGGTGATCTGCTCGATCACCTCGTCCGAGCCGGCGGTGACGACGGTCATGCGCGACAGCGTCGGGTCCTCGGTCGGCGCCACCGTCAGCGACTCGATATTGTAGCCGCGCGCGGAAAACAGGCCGGCCACGCGCGACAGCGCGCCGGACTCGTTCTCGAGCAGCACGGAGATGATGTGCCTCATACCAGGATCATCTCCGAGAGCCCCTTGCCGCCCGGCACCATCGGGAACACGTTCTCGGTCTGGTCGGTCACGAAATCCATGAATACGAGCTCGTCCTTGCGGGAGAACGCCTCCTTCAACGCGGGCTCCACGTCCGCCGGCTTCTCGATCTTCATGCCGACGTGGCCATAGGACTCCGCGAGCTTCACGAAATCCGGCAGCGCGTCCATGTACGACTCGGCGTAGCGGTTGCCGTGGAAGAACTCCTGCCACTGCCGCACCATGCCCATGTACTTGTTGTTGAGGTTCACGACCTTGATCGGCAGCCGGTATTGCTTGCAGGTGGAGAGCTCCTGGATGCACATCTGAATGCTGGCCTCGCCAGTGACGCAGGCAACCTTCGCCCCGGGGTGGGCGAGCTGCACGCCCATCGCGGCGGGAAGCCCGAAGCCCATGGTGCCGAGGCCGCCGGAATTGATCCAGCGCCGCGGCTTGTCGAACTTGTAGAACTGCGCCGCCCACATCTGGTGCTGGCCGACGTCGGAGGTGACGAACGCCTCGCCCCGCGTCACCTCGTAGAGTTTCTCGATCACGTACTGCGGCTTGATGAGGGGGCTTGCGCGGTCATACTTGAGGCAGTCGCGCGAGCGCCACTCGCCGATCTGCGTCCACCAGGTCTTCAACGCCTCCTGATCGGGCTTGTCCTTCGCCGCCTCCAGGTGCTTGATGAAGTCCCCCAACACCTCGCGCACGTTGCCGACGATCGGGATATCGACTTTCACGCGCTTGGAGATCGAGGACGGGTCGATGTCGACGTGGACGATGGTGCGGGGTTCCGCGAAAAAATGCTTGGGGTTGCCGATCACGCGGTCATCGAAGCGGGCGCCGATCGCGAGCAGCACGTCGCAATGCTGCATCGCCATGTTGGCCTCGTAGGTGCCGTGCATGCCGAGCATGCCAAGGAACTGGCGATCGGTCGCGGGATACGCGCCCAGCCCCATCAGAGTATTGGTGCAGGGAAAACCGAGCAGCCGCACGAGCTGGGCGAGCTCCGCTGCGGCGCCACCCAGGACCACACCACCGCCGGTGTAGATCATCGGGCGCTTCGCCTTCATCAGCGCCTGGATCGCCTTCTTGATCTGGCCGGCGTGTCCCTTGACGATCGGATTGTAGGAGCGCATCCCGATCGTCTCGGGGTATCGAAACTCGGCCTTGGCGGCGGTCACGTCCTTGGGAATGTCCACCACCACCGGGCCGGGACGCCCGGTGGCCGCGATGTAGAACGCCTTCTTCATGGTGGTCGCGATGTCTTTCACGTCCTTCACCAGGAAGTTGTGCTTCACGCAGGGGCGCGTGATGCCCACCGCGTCACATTCCTGAAACGCGTCCAGACCGATGGCGTGGGTCGGCACCTGGCCGGTGATCACCACGAGCGGGATGGAATCCATGTAGGCGGTGGCAATGCCGGTCACCGCATTGGTGACGCCGGGCCCGGAGGTGACGAGCGACACGCCCACCTTGCCGGTGGAGCGTGCGTAGCCGTCGGCGGCGTGTACCGCGCCCTGCTCGTGACGCACCAGGATGTGCTTGACCTTGTCCTGCTTGAACAACTCGTCGTAGATGAACAGCACGGCGCCTCCAGGGTAGCCGAACACGTATTCGACCTCCTCTTCCTGCAGGCAGCGCACCACGATTTCGGCGCCGGTGAGTTCCATGAGTTTGAGCAAGGCAAATCGGAAACCTGTAACGTTACCGGTTGCCGCCGCACCGGTCAAGCAAAATATCCCTTTAAACAGCAGGATAGAGTGAGGTTTGCGGTGCGTCAGCGCATGGCTTGCACCGCATCTGCGATTTGCTAAGATGCCCCGGACCCGCGGGGCGAGCGCGAAGGGGCGAACCGCGAGCTGCATGAACGCAGCCACCACGTCCAACCAAGGCGAGACCACTGGCCACTCAGAAAGAATTGTCGGATTTCCTCGCCGAAGTCGAGCGCCGGGCGTACAAGCAGGCGCTGTTCGCAGTGCGGGACGATCATGTGGCGCTGGACATCGTGCAGGACGCCATGCTCAAGCTCACCGAAAAATACTCCGCCCGTCCGCCCGCCGAGCTGCCGTTGCTGTTCCAGCGCATCCTGCAGAACACCATCCGCGATCACTTCCGGCGCCAGAAGGTGCGCTCGATGTGGACGATGCCGATATCGAGCTTGCTGGGGGGGGACCCCGAGGGCGACGCCGATCCGCTGGAAACTTTGGAGGTGGTGGACGACTCCAAATTCTCAGAACCCCCGGCGGAGCAAGCAGAGCGCGCCCAAGTGCTTGCTTTTATTGAGAAAGCTCTGCAAAAGCTGCCGGCCCGTCAACGCCAGGCCTTCCTGCTGCGTTATTGGGAGGAACTGGACGTCACGGAAGCTGCAAAGATAATGGGTTGCTCCGAGGGAAGCGTGAAAACGCACTGCTCGCGGGCAAGCCATGCGCTTGCCGTGGTGCTGACGAAGCAGGGAATCAAACTATGAACCAGCCGGAACATGAACTGGCGAAGAAACTCGTCCAGTACCTCGATTACGGCGTGGATCACCTCGAGCCGGGTGTGCGCGAGCGGCTGGCCGCGGCGCGCAGGAGCGCGTTGTCGCATTACCGCGAGCAGCCTGCGGCGGTGCTCGGTTTGGCCTGGGCCGGGCAGGCGGCTGTCTGGCTCACGGAATACCGCTTTCACAGCACCCGTATGCTGATCGCGGCCGCAGCGCTCGCGCTCGCAACGGCGGGGGTCGTTTACTGGCAGAACGCGGGGCCGGCCAACGGGCTCACCGACATCGATCTCAACCTGCTGACCGACGAGCTGCCGATCAATGCCTACCTCGACAAGGGCTTCGATTCATGGCTCAAACGCTCGTCGCGCTGATCGTCTGGTTGTGTCTCGCGTTCCCGGCGGCTGCGGCACAGAGTAAGGCAGACACGAAGAAGCCTGTCAGGCCCGCCTGGTCCGAGTTGAAGCCCGCGCAGCAGAAGATCCTCGCCCCGCTGGCGCCCGAGTGGGACCAGCTGGACGCGGCGCGACGCAAGAGGTGGGTCGAGATCGCCGACCGGTATCCCAAGATGAAGCCGCAGGAGCAGCAGCGGCTGCAGAAGGGGCTGGTTGACTGGGCCAAGTTGACGCCGGAGCAGCGCACAGCGGCGCGTGACAAATACCAGGCTTTGAAGAAGCTGCCGCCGGACAAGCGGCGGGAAGTCACGGCCCAATGGCAGCGCTACCAGCAGTGGCTCGCGCAGCAGCCCGATTTCTCGCCCTCCGATCCGCCGGCGCCACCTGATCCGCAGACAGGCGAAGCCGCGACGGCGACGGCACGCACGGCGCCTTCGGGCACCAAGCCCGCCGGCACGGCCACCGCGGGGACGCCTGCGCCGGCCGCGCAGTAGCCGCACGCCGCGCGGCGCACCATGCGCTTCGCCGGTGATCGCGGCGCGCCGGTCGGCGGGCCTTCCGCAAGCCTTATGCGGCGCGCGCTTGCTCTTGCCTACGAAGCGCCGCTGCTCTTCGCCCTGTTCCTCGCGAGCTCCCTGCCCGTCGTGATGGCGCATGGGGCCGACCGCATCGCGGCACGCCCGCTGTTCCAGATCTATCTCTTCGTAGTGGCCGCGGCATACTTCATCTGGCAATGGCACCGCGGCGGCCAGACGCTGGCAATGAAGACCTGGCGCATCCGGATCGTCACGCGCTAGCAGCCTGTCGGACACCTACGTCCGACAGGCTGCTAACAGCAAAACCGCCCGAGAATTTTGAATGAAAACCAGG
>Ga0210379_10000666_pt1 | contig 11499 bp, 10 predicted proteins | sample PLMedo_2_FD_155468 | JGI IMG/M metagenome (GOLD analysis project Ga0210379, IMG submission 155468) | Groundwater sediment microbial communities from an aquifer in East River, Colorado, USA - PLM4_32_coex redo | ecosystem: Environmental > Terrestrial > Soil > Riparian zone | place: USA: East... | reverse complement strand
AGCCATCCATCACGAGTCCGAGATGGCCGTTGTGATCGGCAAGCAGGCGTCGAAGGTGAAGGAAGCCGACGCCATGAACTACGTGCTCGGCGTGACCTGCCTGAACGACGTGACCGCGCGGGAATTGCAGGTCAAGGATGTGCAATACTCGCGCGCCAAGGGCTTTGATACCTTCTCGCCCATCGGTCCGTGCATTGCCGTCGGCCTCGATCCGTCGGCGCTCGCCATCGAAGGCTGGGTGAACGATCAGCAGAAGCAGAAATCGAACACGCGCGAATTGATCTTCACGGTGCCCTACCTCGTGGCGCACGTCTCGCGGTTCATGACGCTGAACCCGGGCGATGTCATCACCACGGGGACGCCGTCGGGCGTGGGCCCGATCGTGCCCGGCGATCGCATGACGATCAAGGTGGAAGGGGTCGGCACCTTGTCCAACCCGTGCATCGCCGACTGAGTATTCACCACGAAGATCACGAAGGACACGAAAGGATTTGACGACGATGCTTCGCGATCGGGTGCTTGGTGGTTGCGTTTGCCTATGAATCCGATCGAGAGACTCAACGAACGCGAGCGGCTCGCTGAACTTGGCGGCGGCGAGGAACGCCTGAAGAAGCAGCACGACCAGGGCAAGCTCACCGCGCGCGAGCGCATGACGCGGCTGTTCGATCCCGAGACCTTCGAGGAAGTCGACAAGCTGGTCACGCACCGCTGCCAGGACTTCGGCATGGCGCAGCAGGTGGTGCCCGGCGACGGCGTGGTCACCGGCCACGGCCGCGTGCACGGGCGCGTGGTCTACGCGTTCGCCCAGGACTTCACCGTGTTCGGCGGATCGCTCTCCGAAACCAACGCCGCCAAGATCTGCAAGGTCATGGACCTGGCGGTCAGGAACGGCGCGCCGATCGTCGGCCTGAACGACTCGGGCGGCGCGCGGATCCAGGAGGGCGTGGCCTCGCTCGGCGGATACGCCGACATCTTCCTCCGCAACACGCTGGCCTCCGGCGTGGTGCCGCAGATTTCCGCCATCATGGGCCCGTGCGCCGGCGGCGCCGTGTACTCGCCGGCGATTACGGATTTCATCGTGATGGTGAAGCAGACCAGCTACATGTTCGTGACCGGCCCGGACGTGATCAAGACCGTGACCCACGAGGACGTCACCAAGGAGGATCTCGGCGGCGCGATGGCGCACAACGAGAAGAGCGGGGTCGCCCACTTCGCGGTGGACGACGACGCCGATTGCCTCGCGCTCATCCGCGAGCTCATCTCCTTCATGCCCGGCAACAACCTCGACGATCCGCCACGGACGGCCACCGAGGATCCGAGTGATCGCGAAGACGAGTCGCTCGACACCCTGGTGCCGCCGGCACCGAACCAGCCCTACGACATGCTCGACCTCGTGCACACCATCGCCGACGAGGGGTATTTTCTCGAGGTGCACCAGCATTACGCGAAGAACCTGATCGTCGGCTTTGCGCGCCTCGGCGGACGGCCCGTCGGCATCGTCGCCAACCAGCCGGCGTACCTGGCTGGAACGCTCGACATCAACGCCTCGGTGAAGGGCGCGCGGTTCGTGCGTTTTTGCGACGCGTTCAACCTCCCGCTGATCACGTTCGAGGACGTGCCGGGGTTCCTCCCGGGCACGGTGCAGGAGTACGGCGGGATCATCCGTCACGGCGCCAAGTTGCTGTATGCGTTTGCGGAGGCGACGGTGCCGAAGATCACCGTGATCACGCGCAAGGCGTACGGCGGCGCCTACTGCGTCATGGCGAGCAAGCACATCCGCACCGACCTCAACTACGCGTGGCCGAGCGCCGAAATCGCCGTGATGGGCGCCGAGGGCGCCGTCAACATCCTGTACAAGCGCGAGATTGAAAAGGCCGCGGATCCGGCCGCCACGCGGGCGCAGAAGATCGCCGAGTTCCGCGAGCGTTTTGCCAGCCCCTACGTCGCCGCCGAGCGGGGCTATGTTGACGAAGTGATCCTGCCCCGCACGACACGCGCCAAGTTGATCTCGGCGCTCGCCACGCTCGAATACAAACGCGACAAGAATCCGCCGAAGAAGCACGGGAACATTCCTCTTTGATGGGAGTCACGACTATGAAGACGATGCGAATGATGCTTGCGGCACTGGCCATCGCGGTGGTGCCGGGAACCTACCTGGTCTTCGCGCAGGCGCCGGCCGCCCCCGCGGGTGGGCAGCCCGCCGCCGCCGCGCAGCCCCAGCCCATGTCGTTCTTTGTCACCAGCGTCGGCAAAGGCGACGGCGCCAATCTTGGAGGCCTGGCCGGTGCGGATGCGCATTGCCAGGCGCTCGCCAAGGCGGCGGGACGGGACGGGGGGATGGTGTGGCACGCCTACCTCAGCACGCAAGGCGCAGGCGCGGTCAGCGCCCGCGATCGCATCGGCAAGGGGCCGTGGCACAACGCGCGCGGCCAGGTGATTGCGGCAGACCTCGCGGTGCTGCACGGCGACACCATCGAGCAGGCCCGCGTCGGCAACCCGTTGGGGAAGCAGTTGGCCTTGACCGAGAAAGGCGAACTCGTCAACGGCGTCGGTGACAAGCCAAACACGCACGACATTCTCACCGGCTCCACCGCGGACGGCCGTGCGTTCACCGACACTGCCGACCATACGTGCAACAACTGGACGAGCAACACCGCCGGTTCCGGTTCGGCGCAGCTCGGGCACAGCGACAAGCAGGGAGGCGGCAACAGCTCCTGGAACGCGGCGCATCCGAGCCGGGGGTGCAGCCAGGATAATCTCGTTGCCACCGGCGGCGCCGGACTCTTCTACTGCTTTGCAGTGAAATAGGGAAAACTACATGACCATGACGTTTCGTTTCGCCGTTCTCGTCGTTGCCGTTTTCGGCATCACTGCCGTCGCCAGAGCCCAGGACGCGCCGATCGGCGAGTGGGACGTGACGACGATGTCTCCGGTCGGCACCAGCACGTCCATGCTCGTCATCAAGAAAGACGGCGAGAAAATCGTCGCCGTCGGCAAGGGCGCGAACGGTGAGCGCCCGTACGACAGTATCAAGGTCGACGGCAAGGACATCACGCTCGTGATCACGATCCAGTACGAGGGTTCGCCGATGACGATCACGTATGTCGGCGAAATCACCAAGGACGGGATGGGCGGCGCGGCGGACTTCGGCGGGCTTGCGACGGGCACCTGGTCGGCGGTCGCGCACAAGTGAACAGCGGCGACCAGGGCATTACCCGTGCCGGCTGGCGCATCGTGCTGCTCGCCAGCCTGGGCGGCACGCTCGAGTTCTACGACTTCGTCATCTTCGGCGTGTTCGCCAGGGACATCGGCGCCGCGATCTTTCCGAGCGCGTCGCCGATCGCCTCCCTGGTCGCGTCGTTTGCCACCTTCGCTGTCGGGTACCTTGCTCGCCCGGTCGGCGGCATCGTGCTGAGCCACTTCGGCGATCGCTACGGCCGCCGCACGGTGTTTCTCGTGTCCATCTTCGTGATGTCGGGCGCGACCCTGGGCATGGGCCTGGTGCCGACGTTTGCGCAATGGGGTGTGGCCGCGAGCGTGCTGATGGTCACGCTGCGATTGATTCAGGGGTTCTGCCTCGGCGGCGAGCTGCCCGGTGCGCTGACCTATGTCGTCGAGACGGCGCCGAAGTACGCGCCGTTTGTGTGCGGCGTGGTGTTCTGCTGCGTCACGCTGGGCGTGGCCGTGGCCACCGGCGTGAGCCTCTCGGTCCGCACGTGGCTGCCCGCGGACATGGTGCCGACGCTGGGATGGCGCATCGCCTTCATCCTCGGCGGCCTTGGCGGCCTGCTCAGCTTCGCCCTGCGGCGATCGCTCGAAGAGTCGCCGGAGTTCGAGCGCATGAAGAAGCTCGCCGTGCGGCAGCCGTTCAGGGACCTGATACGGTCGCATCCGGTACCGGTGTTCCTCGGCGTTGGCACGCTGGCCGTCACCGGCGGGTTCAACGGGTTGTTCTTCTCTTATATGGCGGCCTACACCTCCGGAGTTCTTGGCTACGATCCGAAACAGGCCGTGGTATCACAAACCATCGGCGTCATCGTCCACGCGGTTGCGATCCTGGCCACCGGCTGGCTGGCGGATCGCGTGCATCCGCGCGTGCTGCTGCAAGTGGGCGCCGTCCTGCTCGTGGCGCTGGCATTTCCGTTCTTCAACGCCCTCACGGGCAAGACCACGGACCTCACGTTGCTGATGGTCCTGGCCGGCCTGTGCGCCGGGCTCGTCAACGGCACCTTTGCCGTGCTGCTGACCGACCTGTTCCCGACGCTCGTCCGCTTCACCGGCGTGGCCCTCGGCTTCAACGTCGCGTTTACCCTCTTCAGCGGCACCGCGCCGCTGGTCGCGACGAGCCTGATTCAGAACACGGGATCGCCGACGGCTCCCGCGTTCGTGATCATCGGCTGCGGGCTGCTGACGCTGGCGGCGAGCGTTGCGCTGCCGCGCTACGGCGGATTCGTCATCGGGCGGCCAACGCCGCCTTGATCCGCTCCGGCGTGAAGGGGACCTGGCGAACCCGCGCGCCGGTGGCGTCGAAGATCGCGTTCCCCACCGCCGCCGCCGTGAGTGTGATGGTGGTCTCGCCCGCGCCCATCGCTTCGTGATCGGGCCGGTTGATCAGCACACTCTCGATCGCCGGCAGTTCTGCGCCGAGGGTGAGGCTGTGATAGGTCCGCCAATCGATCGCGGTGACCTTGGTGCCGTCCCACGTCACCTCTTCGCCGAGAGCGCGGCTCAGGCCCTGCAGCGCGCCCCCCTCAATCTGGTTCCGCATGCCGTCGGGCGATGAGATCGGCCCGCAGTCCTGGGAGCCGACCAGCCGCTTGACGCTGATGCGGCCGGTGGCCTGATCGACCTCGATGTCGGCGACGAGTGCGCAGTAGCCATTGTCGCCCTCGTACAGCACACTCGCAATTCCGCGGCCGCGGGCCACGCCGGTGCGCGACGCGCCCGGCCGCGGAGACGGCCGGGTGTCCCAGTTTGCGGCCTTGGCCGCGGCCCTGACCACGTCGATCAGGCGCGGATCGCGCAAATGTCGCAGCCGGTATTCCACCGGATCCGCCTTCACGCGCGCGGCCAGTTCGTCCATGAACGACTCGTGCGCGAAGGTGTTCTGCAGCCGGCTCGGCGATCGCAGGGGACCCGTGAAGAACGGTGAGCGAATCGTATGCGTCAGCACGCGTTCGCTTTTCACGCTGCCCGTGCCGCCGCACGACCCGCCGGCGCAGCCGGTGACGTACGAGGGCGCGGCGTTGCTGCCGTTGTTGAAGGCCGCCGGCGCCGGCGCATTCGCGCGCGGCGCAAACGGGGCGGGAGCAAATCCGAGCAGCGTGCCGGTGACCACGTTGCCGGGCGTGTCGTAGCCGGGCCGCCCGCCCAGCGACGGGTTCCACGATTCGCAGTCCCACGAGATGATGCCGCCCGACGCGTCGAGACCGACCCGCATGTCGATGACATAGGCGAAGCCGAAGTTCTCCCAGGCCATTTCGTCCTGGCGCGACAACTGGACGCGCACCGGACGGCCGACGGCTTGCGAGAGCACGGCGGCGTCGTACGACACGGTGTCGGCGCCGTTGATCCCGTAACAGCCGGAACCGCGCGTGAAGATCAGGCGAACGTTCTCCGGAGCGAGCCCGAGGATCGTCGCCGTGGTGTTCCTGACGTGATACGCAGATTGCGTCGGCGACCAGATCGTGGCGCGATCCCCTTTGACGTCCGCCACCGCACACGAGCTGCCCATCGAGCCGTGCATCTGGTACGGATGCAGGTAGGTGGCCTTGACCACGTTGGCCGCAGCGGCGATCGCGCGATCGACGTCTCCTGAATCGACCACGAGCGTGTCGCGCGACGGCTGGCGCCGCATGAACTGATAGAAGTCCGCTTGCGCCGGCAATGCCGCGCCGGGGCGCCACGTGGCCTTCAACGCTCGCGCTGCCTGAATGGCCTGCCACGGTTTCTCGCACACGACGCCGACGAAGTTGTTCCGGGTAACGACCTTGACGAAGCCCGCGAGACCGCGCACAGAAGATTCGTCAACGTTCACTAGCGTCGCGCCGACTTCCGGGGGCCTCACGACGCGGCCGTGGAGCATCCCGTCGACGCGCACGTTGTGCACGAACTCGAAGGTGCCCGTCGCCATCGGCGTCATGTCCACGCGCGGCACAGAGGTGCCGAGCACGGTCCAATCCGCGGCGGGCTTCCGCTTCGCTGCCGGGTTCAGGGCCAGGTTGAACTCCCGGCCGCCGACGAGCTCGCCATAGGTCACCCGCTTCGACGCGTCGCTGACCGCCCGCACCACGCCGTCGGCGATCACCAGCTGGCGCGCGTCAACTCCGAGGCGTGCCGACGCCAATTGGATGAGCGCCTCCCGCGCGGTGGCACAGGCCAGCGCCAGATTCCGGTTGTTGAAATTGGTGGGTGAGGACTGGCTGCCTGACGTGGTGCCCTGGTCGGGCGTGACCGAAGTGTCGCCCTGCACGAGTCGCACGCGGCCGACAGCCACCGACAATTCCTCGGCGATCAACTGAAGTTGCGCGGTGAACATGCCCTGGCCCAGTTCAACCTTGCCGGTGTGCGCCGTGACGTGGCCGTCGGCCCCGATGGCGATCCAGGAGTCGAGTTGACGCGCATCAACAGGGGCTTGGGCAAACCTGCCTTCGACTTCGCTCAGGCCAGGGAAGGTTTGCCCCCACACGCCAGCCGACGCAAACGAAACGATCAGTGCGCCCGAACTCCTGACGAATTCCCGCCGCGACACGGGCATCATCGCCGGGCTCCGTTTGCGTCGGCGTACTTCCGGATCGCCCGGAACATCCGCACGTGCGTGAAGCAACGGCACAACACGCCGTCCAAGGCCTGCCTGATCTCGGTGTCGCTGGCGCGCGGGTTCCGGTCGAGCGCCGCCTTCGCACTGAGGATCACGCCGTTCAGGCAGAATCCGCACTGGGCCGCCTGCTCGTCGATGAACGCCTGCTGAATGGGATGCGGCCGCTCGGGTGTCCCCAGGCCCTCGAGCGTCGTGATCGTCGCGCCGGCCACGGTGGACACGGGCGTGACGCAGGATCGGATGGCGCGGCCGTTGACGATGGCCGTACAAGCGCCGCATTGCCCGAGCCCGCACCCGAACTTGGGGCCGCGCAACTGCAGGTCGTCGCTGAGGATGTAGAGGAGCGGCGTGGCCGGGTCCACGTCGAGCGAATGGTCTCGCCCGTTGACGGAAAGGCGAATGACGCTCATGGTTCAGAGTTTACAATGACCGGCAAAGGAGATCTCCGTGTTCAATCCACAGCTCATGCGCGTCGCCCTCGTTAGTCTCGTGTTCGCGAGCCCCGTTTTCGCGCAGGCGCCGTCCCCCAACCCCGTGAGCGATGCCATTCGGCAGTCGTGGGCGGAGGCCAGGCGCAACATCGCCGAGTCCGCCACGATGATGGCCGACGCCGACTTCGCCTTCAAGCCGGTAGACACGGTTCGCAGCTTCGGCGCGATCCTCGCCCACGTGGCCGGCGCGAGCTATGAATTCTGCGCGGCTGCAAGGAACGCCGCGCCGCCCCACAAGGAAGACGAATTCGAAAAGTCCGCGACGACGCCCGCCGCCATCCGCAAAGCCGTGACCGACTCGCTCGCATACTGCGACGGCGCCTACACCGCCCTCACCGACAAGAGCGCCGCCGAAATCGGCAACGCCGCATTCGATAGCGCCGGCAAGGCGCCGCGCGCGGCCGCTCTGATCGGCAACACCGGCCACCTGATGGAGCACTACGGCAACCTGGTGACCTACTTCCGGTTGAAGGGCCTCGTGCCTCCGTCATCACGGCCGCGGAAATAGTCGCGGGTCGTCAGCGCCTGCTGCTCGTCCGTGCGGGACGATCGAGCAACACGACCTCCTGTCCCTGGACCTTGAGCGGCGGCAGGTTGGCGGAGCGGTCTTTCACCATCTGGACCAAGGCCGCGCCTTCGCCGGACGCCGGGTCGAGCATCAGGACGTCGTTATTGACATCGCGCGTCACCGGCACAAACGACACGCGCTGGATCTGTTTGTTGGCGATCACCACGCGCACGACCATCCCATCCTTCGACTTCTCGTAGCCGGGCTGATCGAAGTTCGAATGGCCGATCGCGTAGAGCACCGGCTTGCCCTTGTAGAGTTCGACGCCCTGGACCGTGTGGGTGCCGTGCCCGAAGACGAGATCCGCGCCCGAATCGAAGGCGGCTTGCGCGAACTGCCGCTGATACTCTTCAGACTTGGTGCGATCGTTGCCCGCGCTCGTCCCGCGCACTGCGCCGAATTGCACCGCCGTCGAGCCGTCGCGGTTGTGATGCGAGACCACGACGATGTCGACGAGCGGGCGCAGCTTGCTGATGTCGGCGCGAACGCGTTCGAGGTCGGCCGGGTCGATGGTCACGCCATCGCGCGAGGCGACCTTCGCCACGCCCGCCTCGGTCGCGGTCGCGACCATGTCCTCGTCCCGGTACCACCGTGCGGTGTACTGGAGGAATCCGAATTTCACGCCCTTTCGTTCCACGATCGCCGGCTGATGCGCTTCCTCGATATTCCGGCCGGCGCCGGTATGCGTGATGCGGTTGGCATCGAGCACGGCGAGGCTCTTCAGGATGTTGTCGCGGCCTGACGCCACGTTGTTGGCGACGCCGACAACGGTGACGTTGGCCGGTTTCAGGGCCTTCACGCCGTCCGGGCCCGGATGGGTCCACTCCGGCTTGTCGGGGATGTCGATCTTGGTGCCGGCGGACTTGACGAGCAGGCCTTCGAGATTTGCGTAGACCAGGTCCGCCTTGTTGAGCGTGTCCTTCATGTGGACGAACGCCGTCGCCGGATCGGCGCGGCGCGAATGCACCTGGATATCACCGATGATGAGCAGCTCCACGGCGCCGGCGCCGAAGTTGCCGCTCCATTTCCACGCGCCGCCGGCGGCCGCCAGCGTGGCCATGGAAGAGGTGACGAGCAGTCCGAGGATCCAGCGTGTCTTCGTGGTCATGGCCTTCTCCTGTTAGCGGCTACCATACATCAATGGGGTATCATCGGAATCAAGAATGACCAAGCAAGTCCAATGGCAATGGGCGATCGCTGTGGCCGTGATCGTGGCCGGCTGCGCCGCTGTATCGTTCGCACAAGGCGCCGCGATGCCGACCATCGAGCACGTGAGCCCGGCCCGCGACTCGGTGGGCGCGGCCCCGAAGCGCTTCGAATGGACGCCGGTGAAGGGCGCGGAGTCGTACGCCATCGGCGTGTGGAGCGAAGTTGACGTGCTCTGGTGGCGGGCCGACAACATCAAGACCAACTCCGTGGCGTGGGGCGGCGAGCGCGCGCTCGAGCCGGGGACCTACTTCTGGTCCGTCACGGCGGTCCGCGGCGATCGCGCGATCGCCGACTCCGGACTCGCCGGCTTCGTCGTTCGCCAACCGTAGCTCGGAGCCGCCGCGTGACCACCCTTCACGCAGTTGCCGCCGCCGCCATCGCGGCTCTCCTCCTGCAATCGGCACCGCGGTTCGAACCTGTCCAGCCCGAGTTGTTTGCCGCCGGCGGCGCCATGACGCAGGCGTGGGCGGACTTCGACGGCGACGGCGATCTCGATTTGTTCGTCGGCTTCGCCAAGGACGTGCCCAACCGGTTGTACCGCAACGACGGCGGCCGGTTCACCGACGTGGCCGCCGCGCTCGGTGTGGCCGACCTGGACGAAACGCGGGCGGCGGCGTGGGGCGACTTCGACGGCGACGGCTTCCTCGATCTCTACGTCGGGTTCATCGACGGCGCGACCAAGCCCAATCGCCTGTATCACAACGAGGGCGGCCGGCGCTTCGTCGATGTGGCCGGGCAGTTCGGCGTCGACCTTAACGGCGTCACGCGCCAGCCGTGCTGGATTGATTTCGACGGCGATGGCGACGTCGACCTGTTCGTCGCGTTTCGCGACAAGCCCAATCGGTTGTTCCGCAACGACGGCAAGACGTTCGCCGAGGTGGCGCACGCGATGGGCGTCGACGATCCGCGCAAGACCGTCGGCGCGTCGTGGTTCGACTTTGACGAAGACGGCGACCTCGACCTCTACGTCGCCAACCAGGAAGGCGACGCCAACGCCCTCTTTCGCAACGACGGCTCCCACTTCACCGACATCGCGAAAGACCTGGGGATCGATGGCCTCGGCCGTCCCGACGGCAACGGCAGCGTCGGCACGTGCGTCACCGATTTCGATGGTGACGGGCACCTCGACTTGTTCGTCGCCAACTACGGGCCGAGTTACCTCTATCGCAATACTGGTGGGCGCTTCACCGACGTGGCGGCCGCCGCCGGACTGGCCGTCGATCATCACAACGTGTCCTGCGCCTGGGGCGATTACGACAACGATGGCCGGCCCGATCTCTACGTGACGGGCTATGTCAACGGGACGCTTCGCTATCGTGACTATTTCTTCCATCACGACGGCGCCCGGTTCAGCGACGTGATTCCGCAGCTGATGCTCGATCACGATGGCGATCATGGGGTGCAGTGGGCCGACTTCGACGGCGACGGCGACCTGGACGTGGCCCTTGCCGACGGCGATCGACGAGGAAGTCACTACCTGTTCCGCAACCTGCTCCCGACCGCAGACGCCGCCCGTTCACTGCAGGTGCTGGTCGTGGACAAAGCCGGCCGCTACACCAGACCCGGAGCGGAAGTTCGGCTCTATGCCGCCGGCACGCGGCGGTTGCTCGGCGCGGGCATGGTGGACACGGGTTCCGGCTACAACGCGCAGAGCGTCGTGCCGCTCCATTTCGGTCTCGCGACGCTGGCCGCCGTGGATGTGGAGGTCACCAGCCTCCCCGGATCGCGCCGTGTCGTGACGCGCGTTTCCGGCGTCGATCCGCGTGCCCACCGCGGCCGCACGCTGATCATCAGGGCCCCCTGACAGCGAGCAGTCGATGCTGTCAGCGCTTGCCACGCGCGCCCCCCGGCTGATCGCCCTGGGGGTGTTCGTGTTGCTGGCGGTGGCGCACACCTGGCCTCTGGCTCGCGATCCCGTTCATCAATCACGAAACGACAGCAGCGATGCCCTTCTGAACACCTGGGCGATCGCCTGGGTGGCGCATCAATTGCCGCGCGATCCGGCACACCTGTTCGACGCCAACATCTTCTCGCCGGAGCGCCACACGCTGGGTTATTCCGAGGCGATGATCGTGCAAGGCGTGCTGGCGATGCCCATCCTCGCTGCCGGCGGGTCGCCGACGCTGGCCTACAACCTGGTGCTGATCGCCGGGTTTGTTTTCACCGGCTGGGCGTTCTTCCTGCTGTTGCAGGCCTGGACCGGAAGCCTGGCGGCCGGCTACGTCGCCGGATCGCTGGCCGCGTTCAACGCGCACTCGCTGGTCCGCCTCACACACCTCCAGGCCCAGCACGTCGAGTTCATCCCCATCACCCTCTTCGCGCTCGACCGCATCGTCCGGGCGCGCAGGGTCAAAGACGCGATCTGGCTCGCGATCGGCTTTGCCTTGCAGGCGCTGACCTCCGTCTACCTG
>Ga0210379_10000664_pt1 | contig 11506 bp, 14 predicted proteins | sample PLMedo_2_FD_155468 | JGI IMG/M metagenome (GOLD analysis project Ga0210379, IMG submission 155468) | Groundwater sediment microbial communities from an aquifer in East River, Colorado, USA - PLM4_32_coex redo | ecosystem: Environmental > Terrestrial > Soil > Riparian zone | place: USA: East... | reverse complement strand
GGGACCGGGCGGAGACTGCGGCGCCGCGGAGGTAGCGGGCGAGGGCTCGACTCCGCTCCCGTCACCCCCGCGGCGCCCATCGCCGGGCAGCGGTCCGTTTGCCTCACTGGTCCCAATACCAGGAGACACGCCGCCGGCGCTGATGCTCAGACGTGCTGCTGCTACACCTGGTGCAGGTGCGTTGAAGACACCACCGCCCACGTCGAGAGCGGCCCGCTCGCTGGCGGTCGCTGGCGCTGCTGCGCGATCGGCTCCACGTGTGGGCACTGACGGCGCGCTGTCGCCGTTCGTCGCTCCTGCGGCCTCTGTGCGCGTCGAGGTGTCGCGCCAGGCGTCGCGGAGGTCCACCAGCTTGCGAGGCTCGCGGCGGAACTCGAGGCGGGCGAGCAGGTCGCTCTTGAGCCTGATGATCGCGCGCAGCTCGCCGATCGCCGGTCGCACCTCACCCCCGCGCTTGAACGCGCCACGTTCGAAGACGATCCGGGCGAGCCGCGTCTCGAGGATCGCGCACCGCCCGATGCTCCCGAGCAAACTCACATCCGCCGACGTCGCCGGGTGCGTCAGGTCCAGCTCGAGCTGAGCGAGCCACGCCTGCACCGCGGCGACCTCTGCAGGCAACACCCGCCGAACGCGTGACGCACCGGAGAGGCCCTGCACGACAGCGCGCCAGACGGCTGGAGAGGTGCTGAGCGGTGCTGTCGCATCGGTCGCGCTCATGGTCTGGCTCCCGGGCATACCGTGATACGGGGCGTTACACCCACCGCGCACCGTCGCGTAACTCGTTTGCTACTCATACTCTGACGTCTCTGACCCCCTGCTGCGGTAGCAGGGGACCACTCTGGAAGGGGCCTGGAGAGGGTTGGTCTGAGCGTCGAGGTGGGGGGTGTATAGTGTCGCTGTATCACCCCTACGGGGAATGCGACACCTGATACACCCTCAGTGGCGGGGGGGACCCCTCCGGTGTCCCTCCCCCCCTCCGCCCTTCGCTGGGGCCGTCTCATGACACACCAATGCGACACCCTGCTACACAGCGCTTGATTCCGCTGTGGGCGGCGGTTCCCGCTGGATTCAGTCATGCGACACCCTGCGACACTCGGTCGTCATTCCGCCTCCGGAGGTTCGGGAAACTCGAGCGCGTAGATGGTCGACCCGTTGATCCGGTTGCCCGTGTCGCGCAGCAGGCCGTCTGCCACCAGCAGCTGGATGGACCGGATGACAGTCGCCCGGCTGAGCCCGGTCTCCTTCACGATCTCGACCTGGCTCGCGCTGCCCCTCGCGCGCACGAAGAGCAGGACCTTCTCGGTGGCGGGCGTGAGGGGCTTGGCCTGGCCGTCGTAGTCGAGCTGGAACCCGTCCGGGCCCCACCTCGGGACCAGGTAGAACGAGTCGAGCACGATGCCGTCGCGGTTCTTCTGCGGATAGACCTTCGTCTTGCCGGCGGCGCGGTCGGGCACCAGGCCGAGCATCACGTCGACGCTGGCCCAGTAGTCGGTCGGGCCGCGGTAGCCCTTCTCGGTCTCGCGACCGGTGTGATGGACGATGATGATCGCGGTCTCGTGGGTCGAGGCGAGGCCCCGCAGCGCCAGGCACTGGTCGTTCGCCGCGTCGTTGTCGCGGTCCCACTGCACCCGCTGGCCGCCGACGGTCTTGGGGCGCAGGCCGGTCAGGGAGTCGAGCACGATGGCGTCGACGGGGCCTTGGTCCTGCAGGATGGCGGGCAGGTCGTCGAGCGTGATGCGCCGGCCGGGGGCGGAGGCCCAGAAGTGGACGAAGGCGCCATCGGGGCGCTTGACCCCCAGGCCCTGGCATACCATGTCCGCCTTCGCCCGGATGCCCGGAGTATCCTCCTCGGTCGAGATCCAGAGCACCTTTCGATACCGTGACCGGACGCGGAGGTCTGCATTACCGGTGAGGGTGATGGGGCCCTCGGCGAGGAGCATCTCCATCATCCAGCGCAGCAGGGTCCAGGTCTTTCCGCCGCTCGGCTGGGCCCACACCAGGTGCAGGCCCGCCAGGCGCAGCAGGTGGTCGACCGCGAACTTGGGGTGCCGCGGCTGCACGCTGGCGGAGAAGACGTCCGCGCCCGTCAGCCCCGGCCGGCGTGGGCCGCGCTCGGTCTCGAGGTGGAGGTCCTCGAGCTGCTCGAGCACCTCGCGATCGTCGGCGCCGTTGCAGGCCGCCCGGAGGGTCGCCTCCGCGCTCGCCGCGATGCGCCGACGCCACGCGGTGCTGGCCACGATGCGCGCGTAGTGCTCGATGTTCTGGGACCGCGGCACGCCGTCCACGAGCGAGCTGATGTACCCCGACCCCCCGACGTCCTCGAGGATGCCGAGCCGGGCGAGCTCGCCCTTCAGGGTGATCAGGTCGATCGCCGCGGCGCGCTCCGCCAGGTCGGACATCACCCGGAAGAGGCGGCGGTGGCCGTCGCGGTAGAAGTCGCCGGCCCGGATGATCTGCCCGGCCAGGGGGAGCATTCGGTTCTCGAGGAGGATCGACCCGAGCACGGAGCGCTCGGCCTCGACGTCATGCGGGAGGATGGGCGCCGCGTCGGGGCCGGCGCTCATGCCGCACGCCTCCTGTAGAGCTCGTCTCGCAAGGCGATCTGGAGCGCCTCGGCTGCAGTAGCCGCCGCGATGAAGCCGAGATCCTCGAAGTTGGCGCGGAGCCGAGCGGCGTTCATGATGAAGTCGAGGACCGCGTTTTCTTCTAGGCGATCGATCGCGTCCGTGTCCCTGAGCATGTCGATCACGGCGCACAACGCGACGTGGGCCTGGCGTCGTATCACCTGGCGCGCGCGACGCTCCCGCCGGGTCACGCCGTGGCCTCTGGCGGTGGGGGAGTGGGCTCTCGGTGCGCCTTCACGAACGCGATCAGGTCGTCGCGTGAGACGTAGCAGTTGCGCCCGATCCGCGTCGGCACGATCAGGCCGCGACGGATCCAGGTCCTGACGGTTTCGATCGGCGAGTCGATCGCCTGCGCGGCGCTGTCCAACCGCAGCAGGATCTTGTCGCTGGCGTAGTAGCGGGCGAGTGCCTCCTCGCAGGCCGCGGCCGCACGGCGGAGCTCCTCGAGCCTGGCGGCGCTCACGGTTTCGCCTCGTCAGGCTGCGCGAACAGTGCCATCCCCGCCTGCATCTGCTCGAGCTGGCGCGCCAGGCGCTGCGCGTGGTGCTGCTCGAGGCCCCCGCCGAGTAACAGGTTGTTCAGGCGCTCGCGCTGTGCCGAGGTGGGGAACCTTCGGCCGCACTCCCAGTCGCAGATCCGTGGCTGCGAGACCTTGAGGAGCTTGGCCAGCTCCCGCTGCGACATGCTGAGGGCACGTCGGAGCTGGCGGATGGCGTCGAGCGGCGGGCGCGGCTTCATCATCACCGCGACGGTATCAGCGCAATTCCGGCCTTGCTGACGTGGAACTAAAAAGGCGGAACCTGCCTATGACGTGGAGGGCGATTTCCCGAAGACTCTGGAGGCGCGGCGCCGAAGGAGCTTCGTATCGAAGCGCTTCGGGCCGTCTTCGCCGCGGCGTGGTATCGCGTCCTGGATCTGGACCGCCGCAAGGGCGAGGGCGAGGGCGCGTGGTTTCTCGAATGCGGCCGCCGTGCGCTGGCCGCGCCGTCTTCGCGCGGCGAGCACCGAGAGCATCCCGTCCCGCGGGACCGGGCGGCCTCGTGCACCCCGTGGGAATCGCTTGAGGATGCCGGCGAGGAGCTTGCGCAGCTGCGCGGCGCGCTTGGCGACTGGCGACCGGTGGGCGTCCTGGTACCGCTCCCAGCCATTTGGCGATCCTGGCAGCCATGTTATCGATCGGCGCAGGTCATCCGGCAACACGTGGCCGTTTGGATAACAACGAAGAGTGGCAGGGGTCGCACTGTAGGGATCCGTTCCGGGCCCCAGGTAGACCACTCCCACCGCCGCGGTGCACTGGGGGCATGGCGACATTACGCCAGCGACCTTCCCGGGATTCAACAGCGCGACCTCGAGCTCCCAGATCAGAGAATCAACAGGCAACAGGAGCCGTTCGCGTGCTCCCGGGCATCCCCCAGCCGAGCACTCGCGGCGGCGCTGACAGCCGCACTTCTCGATTCGCCTGCGGTGGTCGTCGACGTGTCGACGGACCGTGAGGTCTTTCGACCGATAGAGCACGACGGAGGCGCCGACCTTGTGCCAGTCCTCGCCAGGTGGGGGTGGCGGGGGATGCGTTGCATCCCAACCGGTCAGGATGACGCTCGTGACCCCCGCCCCCTTGCCGGAAGCGAGGCGCCTGAGGTAAGGACATTCGTGGCGTGAGAGTGTCTCGCCGTTCCGGTGCTGGTGGATCACCAGGTGCTTGCCGCGCGCGCCTGGCTGGAGGGTAGCGGGGTGCGGCCAAGGTCGGCGACTGCTGGCGGCCATCGTTGCCTCCCGAGCAACGTTCCCGGAGTGGTGAGTGGGGCCCGCCGCGCTGGGAGGCGCCCCCCTGCAGGGGGTGCGGACCCGGGTTCATTCTACCGCGTCACCGAGACGATCACACGCGCGATCGACTCGCAGCATCCCCGAAAAAATGTCACACCTGGTGTAACGGTTAGGGCGTTTTCGAGCAATGTATAGCGGGGATACGAAAGTGTGAACCCGCTAACCCTCAGTGGAATAGCGGGTTCGTCAAACACAGTGCTACGCTTCGGGAGCAGGGGGTCGGAGGTTCAAATCCTCTCGTCCCGACCAAACTCCCCCCTCTGTCTGTCGTCACCGTCCTGCTCTGCCGCCGCGGCCGGTTAGGTTCGCCGGTGGATGCTACAATACCCGCGGTCGTGCCACCCCGTCTCCCGGCATCCCGCGGGCTGGCTCCATTCGCCGCCGCAGGGGAGCGCCGGAAAGGTAATGATGGCAATCGTTCGAGTTCTGCTCGTCGACGACGTGAAGCTCTTTCTCGAGTTCGAGCGCACGTTCTTCGAGCGCACCGGCTGCCAGATCCTGACTGCCTCGAGCGGGGAGGAGGCCATTGCCCTCGCCCGCTCCGAACGGCCGCACATCATCCTGCTCGATTACGAGATGCCCGGAAAGAAGGGGGACGAGGTGTGTCGTGCTCTCAAGGCCGATGAGCGGACGAAGCACATCCCGATCTTGGTGGTGACCACCTTTGGAGGCGATGAGGTCAAGGAGCGATGCCTGGCCGCGGGCGCGGCGGGCTTTCTCGCCAAACCGGTATCAGGACGCGAGCTTCTGGAGCGCGTCGTCGACATCCTGCAGATCCCGTATCGGGTGTTCATGCGAACCCCGCTGTCGATGGAGATCTCGCTGCTCAGCGCCGGGATTCGACGCAAGGCACAGGGATACTCGGAGGATCTGTCGGAGACGGGGATGCTGGCCGAGCTCACCGAGTACATCGCGCGCGGATCGGTGGTCTCCGTGGAGTTCAGTCTGCCGGGGGCCGAGGGTCCCGTCCGCGTGGAGGCGGAGGTGGTTCGCACCTTCGAGAAGCGGGCGCGCGGACGCTTCGGGATCGGCCTGCGATTCACCCAGGTCTCCGGGATCGCGCGCCGCCGGATCCGTGAGTTCGTGAAGGCCGCCACCACCTGACGACCGTCCCGGCCGGACCCGACACCGACTCCATCCGCTGCGGTGTCTCCCGGACCGCCACCTTCTCCCGCCTTCGTTCCCCCTTTCTCCCCCCTAGAAGTCTCGTCATACACGCCTAGACAGGTGTTATACTTCCCGTCTACGGCACGGCCGCGGCGGTCTCAGGCCGCTTGTAAGTATTGTCATAGTTGAAGATGTGGACTTTCGCCTGATGCGTGAACGGCGAGAGAGAAGTGGTCAGGGGTGGGGTGGCTGGACTTTCGCTGCAGGCGGATCGTCGAAAATCTGCTTGACAGGGCAGGGGTGCGTTCCTATACTCGCGGCACATCCATTTTCAAGAGACATTTTCCCGCGGGGGGGCGTCACGTCGTGAGTCCCGCATCGCCCGCGTCGATCGCCGATCGCCTGCGCTCGCTGCGGCAGGCGTCCGGACGGTCCCTGTCCGACTTGGCCCGGGAGCTCGGAGTTCACTTCACGACCGTTTCGTCCTGGGAGCGCGGACGCAGCCGCCCCAACTACCCGACCCTCGCTCGCATCGCCGGACTCTTCGATGTCTCCCCCGACTACCTGCTGGAGGAGTTCGCCGTTCCCACCGATCGCACCCGGCCCGCGCCCGGTCCGGATGGCCCGCGATTCCAGCGGATCTCGGAACGGGAGCGGGATCGGCTCGTCGGCGGACTGGAGGAGATTCGTTTCCTGCTGATCGCTTCCCGGGTCCTGGCGGAGCGCGGCACCCGGCTAGCTCAGCTCGAGAGCTCCACCGGGATCCCGCTCCCACGCCTCGAGGCGCTCCTCGGGGGAGAGGCCGCGCCGACGGTCAGCGAGGTGCTGCACCTCTCCGAGGCGCTGGGGATCCGCATCGAGGAGAGGGCGGATGAGACGAGCGCGGATCCCGCCCGGGAGCCCGCCGATCCTGAGCACCTGCTGGAGGCGGTGCGCCAGTGCCCCCAATCCGTCCGTCCGCGCCTCGTTCGGCTGCTGCTCCAGGCCGCGCGCCTCGCGCTCGCCGAAGGGATGAAGGCTCGCGACCGCCGATGATCGCGAAGGAGGTCCTGGGGGTGCCGGAGACGCTGCGATTCCGCATTGTGGGCAGGGTACAGGGCGTCGGGTACCGCTGGTTCGCAGTGGAGGCTGGCCGGGCGCTCGGTTTGTGCGGCCTCGCCCGCAACCTCGCCGACGGAAGCGTCGAGGTCATCGCCCAGGGGGACGAACCGGGTCGCCTGCGATCCGCACTGGAGAACGGCCCGCCGCTGGCGCGCGTCGACCGGGTGGAGGCCGTCAATCTCGCCAGCCCCACCGTCTATACTGGCTTCCACACCGAGCGCTGACCGCCACCCTGGAGGCGGGCTCGTTCCTGCGGCGGGGTGGTCCCCTCCGCCTCGGAGAACCGTGATGGATCTGAGTCGTTTCATTCGCGACATTCCGGGATTCCCGAAGCCTGGGATCCTGTTCAAGGACATCACCCCGCTGCTCAAGGACCCGGCTGCGCTCCGGACAGCCGCGGACGTGATGGCCGCGCCGTTCGCCTCGCGCTCGGTGCGCCGGGTGGCGGCACTCGAGGCGCGCGGCTTTCTGTTCGGCACCCTGGTGGCCGAGCGGCTCGCGGCTGGGTTCATTCCGATTCGCAAGCCCGGCAAGCTGCCATTCCGCACCACCTCGCTGGAGTACGCGCTCGAGTACGGAACGGATCGGATCGAGATGCACGAGGACGCCCTCGAGCCTGGAGAATCCGTGCTGATCGTGGATGATGTGCTCGCGACCGGGGGCACGGCCGCCGCCGCCGTCGCCCTGGTGGAGCGGGCCGGGGGAAAGGTCGTCGGCCTCAGCTTCCTGATCGAGCTTGCCTTCCTACATGGCAGAGAGCGCATCGCGGGGCACGACGCCCGTGCCATCCTGAGATACGACTGAGGTGCTGCCGGCTACAACGACCCCTCCTTGTTGTCGAGTCGACTCGGTCGCTACAATACGGCCCAGCGCGCCTGTAGCTCAGTTCGGATAGAGCGGTCGGTTCCTAACCGACAGGTCGGCAGTTCGAGTCTGCCCAGGCGCACCAGCGTCGCTGCGGGCAAGGCGACGTGACCACCAGGCGGCATGCTCCCGCGCCTCGCCGACTGGGACGGGAGCGATTGACGCTCCTGGGCTGCACCATTAGGATTCCGTCACCACCTCGGCAGCCGCAGCTCGGACTCCGGGTATCAACACGTCGGCGCGCGGCGACGCGCAACGGTGAGAGGAACGAATGCGCACGCGCAAGGTCACACGCCACGAGATCAAGCACGACGAGTTCGTAACCGGGGTTGGCCAGGCATCGATCTGGATCGAGGAACACTGGCGCAAGGTCCTGCTCGCCATCGGCGGAGTGGTGGGGCTGGCGGCGCTGGTCTACGGGGGCTGGGCCTGGCGCGCGAGCCGCGCGGAAGCCGGAGAAGTCGCGCTGGCGGCCGTCGAGACCGCGTTCAGTGCCGAGGTTGGCGCCGGCGAGGGCGCCAACTCGTACCCGACGTCGAGCGCGAAGTTCGGCGCTGTCAGGGACCTGGCCGACGTGGTGATCGCCGGGCACGGCTCGACGCCTGCGGGAGAGCGCGCGAGATACTATCGCGCCCTGGCCCTGTTCGAGATGGGGGACCTGCCCGGGTCGCGACGCGAGCTCGAGGAGTTCGTGGACCGCAACCCCGGCCACTTCCTCGCGGGTCAGGCGCAGCGCAAGATCGCGGAGACGTACGAGCGGGAGGGGAATCTCGCGGAGGCGTGCGATCGTTACCGCAAGCTGGGGGAGACGACCCCGGCCGGCTTCCCGCCGGAAATCGTACTGTACGATCTGGCGCGGTGTGAGGCTGCCCGGGGAAACCCACAGGAGGCTGCGGCGGCGTGCCGGCGGATCGTGAGCGAGTTTGCGGACAGCGGTTACGCCGCCGACGCGCGCGCGCTGCTTACCGAGCTGGGGCAGAGCTAGGGCCGGCGGGGGGCCGCCGGCCGGCGGGTCAGAACGGGATATCTTCGTCACCGAAGGCGGGATCCTCGGGCATCTCCGGCTCGGGCCCGCCGCCAGCGGCGCCCGCTTCGCTGCGACCTCCGAGCATCAGGAACCGCTGACACCGGATCTCGGTCGTGTAGCGCTTCTGCCCGTCCTTGTCCTCCCACTGGCGGGTCTGCAGCGATCCCTCGATGAACACCTGCTTACCCTTGGCAAGGTAGTCGCGGGCGATCTCGGCCTGCTTCCCCCACACGACGACCTTGTGCCACTCGGTACGTTCCTGCTTCTGACCCGCCTTGTCGTTCCAGACTTCGTTGGTGGCGATGTTCAGATTCGCGACCGGGCTGCCGCCTTGCGTGTAGCGAACCTCGGGGTCGCGGCCGAGGTTGCCGATCAGAATGACCTTGTTCAGACTCGCCATGATGGATTCTCCGCGCCCTCTTGAAACAAGAGAATAGCATACACGTCGGTCACCACCAAGCGGCCACCGCCGCGGCGGGGTTGCGCTGCCGGGGGCAGGCGACGAGAATCACCGGAGATGAGGGTCGTGCTGCAGCGGGTGTCGAGGGCGGCCGTCCGCGTCGGCGGCGAGCTGATCGCCGCGATCGGTCCCGGTCTCCTCGTGCTCGCCGCGGTGGAGCGCGAGGATGTTGACGAGGACCTTCAATGGTGTGCTCGCAAGGCTGCTTCGGCACGCGTGTTCACGGATGCGGACGGCAAGATGAACCTCGCGGTCGCGGAGATCGGCGGAGAGATCCTGGCGGTGAGCCAGTTCACGCTGGCTGGGGATCTGCGACGTGGCCGGCGCCCATCGTTCGAGGCGGCGGCGCCCCCCGAGCAGGCCGAGCCTGCCTTTCAGCGCTTCCTCGCGGCGCTGTCCGCACACGGAGTGCCGGTGCGAACCGGGGTCTTCGGTGCGGACATGGAGGTCGAGCTGGTGAATGACGGCCCCGTCACCCTCACCCTCGATTCCGCGCAACGGCACGCAGGGAGGTCCGGGTGAGCGGGCCCGAGCGGCGCCTGGCGGCGGGGGAGGATGCCGTGCAGTCGTATCTGCACCACCTCGAGGTCGAGCGGGGGCTCGCCCGGAACACCCTGATCAGCTACCGCAGCGACCTGCGTCACCTGCTGCAATTCCTCGCGGGACGGGGCACCGCGCTCGCCACCGTCGACCGTGCCGAGGTCCAGGCGTTCGCACGCGCGCAGCGCCGTGCGGGTCGTTCGCCGCGGAGCGTGGCGCGCGCGATAGTCGCCGCGCGCACCTTCTTTCGCTTCCTCCACCGCGAGGGGCAGATTGACTCGGATCCCACCCGGGAGGTCGAGTCGCCCCGCTCGGGGGTGTCGTTGCCACGCTTCCTCAGCTTCGACGAGGTCGAGCGCCTGTTGGAAGCACCGGATGCCGCTGCCCCGCTCGGCTGCCGCGACCGCGCCATGCTGGAGATCCTGTATGCCACCGGAGCTCGCGTCTCAGAGCTGGTGGGATTGCGCCTCGACGCGATCGACCTCGAGGTCGGTGTGGTCGTCGCGCGCGGCAAGGGAGCGAAGGAGCGAGTCGTGCCGATCGGCGCGCGGGCCGTGGAGCAGGTGCGGGCGTATCTGCAGGCGTCTCGTTCCCGACTGCTGCGCGGGGCAACCAGCCCGCTCTTGTTCGTCAACACTCGCGGCGGGCGCATGAGCCGTCAAGGATTCTGGAAGAACCTCAAGCGCTACGGGGTCACGTGCGGCATCCGCAACCATCTCTCACCGCACGTGCTCCGGCACTCCTTCGCAACCCACCTGCTGGAGCGCGGCGCCGACCTGCGCTCGGTGCAGCAGATGCTCGGTCACGCGGACATCTCCACCACGCAGATCTACACGCACGTGAACCGCGAACGGCTCCGTCGCCTGTACAAGGAGTTCCACCCTCGGGCCTGAACCCCGAGAGGCGCTGGCCTTGGCAGCAGTTGGGATCTAGACTGTCCGGCGCGCCGACGCGGCGCGGGAGACCAGGCGAATGACGCAGGACGACCACGACTTCGAGGCACCCATCCTCGAGGTCGAGAAGCAGCTCGAGGAGCTGGCGGGGTTCGGGGGGGCGGCGTCGGAGCGCGAGATAGCGCGCCTCCAGACCCACCTCGACCACGTCCGCCGCGAGGTTTATGGGCGCCTGACGCCGTGGCAGAAGGTCCTGGTCGCCCGGCATCCGAACCGTCCCTACACCCTCGACTTCATCCGCCTGCTGTGCTCCGACTTCGTGGAGATGCACGGGGATCGCGGCTTTGCCGACGACCCCGCGATCGTGGCCGGGTTTGCCGTATTCCACGACCGGCCGGTGGCCATCATCGGGCACCAGAAGGGGCGCGACACCAAGGAGAAGATCCTGCGCAACTTCGGCATGCCGCGGCCGGAGGGATACCGGAAGGCGCTGCGCGTGATGCAGCTCGCGGAACGGTTTGGCCGCCCCATCCTCACCTTCATCGACACTCCCGGTGCGTACCCTGGGATCGGTGCGGAGGAGCGCGGCCAGGCCGAGGCGATCGCGCGCAACCTCCAGGAGATGGCGCGCCTGCGCGTGCCGGTGATCTGCACGGTGACCGGGGAGGGAGGCAGTGGCGGGGCCCTGGCGCTCGGCGTGGGAGACCGCGTCAACATGCTCGAACACGCGGTCTACTCGGTGATCAGCCCGGAGGGGTGCGCGGCGATCCTGTGGAAGGACGACAGCCGCAAGCGCGAAGCGGCCGAGCACCTGCGGATGACGGCCTCCGACCTGCGCGCGCTCGCGATCGTGGACGAGGTGATTCCGGAGCCGCCGGGGGGGGCGCACGCCAATCCGGGGGAGACGGCGAGGCTGCTCGACGAGACGCTGCAGCGGCAGCTTGACGGGCTCGAGCGCCTGCCGGCCGACTCGCGCCTCGAGGCACGCCACCTCAAGTTCCGCAGGATGGGACAGTTCGAGGAGCGGCCGGCGTAAGTCACCGCTCAGGTTTCCTGGCGCTTTGCC
>Ga0210379_10000663_pt1 | contig 11508 bp, 12 predicted proteins | sample PLMedo_2_FD_155468 | JGI IMG/M metagenome (GOLD analysis project Ga0210379, IMG submission 155468) | Groundwater sediment microbial communities from an aquifer in East River, Colorado, USA - PLM4_32_coex redo | ecosystem: Environmental > Terrestrial > Soil > Riparian zone | place: USA: East... | reverse complement strand
CGAGTGTCGCCTCGCGCCGTTGCGCCAGGCTGTCCGCCGCTTGAGCCGTCAGCGCCGCGGCCCGCGCGCGCGCGTCCGCCCGCCGGCGCTCCATCTCCGCCTCAGCCTCGCGTTCGAGGCTCGCGAGCAGCGCGTCGATCACCGGAACAGGATCGCCGCGGCGACGACGAAGCCCAGGATCACCATCGTTTCCGGGATGGCGATCATCAGCACCGCGGTGGTGGTGAGCTCCGGCTTCTCAGCGAGGGCCGCGGCGACTGCGGGGCCGATGCGGGACTGCGCCCAGGCCGTGGCCAGTGCGGGGATCGCGACCGCCAGGGCCGCCGCCAGGGTCATGAGGACCGCCTCCATGTGTGCTCCTCTCTAGGCGCGCGGGCGTGCCGGCAGCCAGTGCCCGAACGGCTGATACTGCACGCCGCCCGGACTGTAGAACTTCCCGAAGAACTCAACGTAATGCAGACGCAACGCGTGCACCGTCGGGCTGAACAGCGCAATCGCGAAGTTGACCAGGTGGAACAGCAGCGCGAACATGACGCCCACCGCGACGCTGCCGATCGCTCCCACCATCTTGTTGGCCACGACCGCCAGCATCACCGACGCCACGCCCAAGGCCATGATGCGGGCGTAGGACAGGATGTTGCCGAGCGTCGAGAGCAGCTCGATCGGCGCCACGACCCCCTCGAGCACGATCAGCAGAGGGAACGCCACGAGCAGCCCGATCACCGCCGGCGTGAAGAACCCCCCCGGCAGCACCTTCACCGCCGCGAGCAGGGCGAGGATGACGAGCACGATCATGATCATCGAGACGCCGCGCCCCAACGCCTGGCGCGGCTGACGCCGGAACGCCGTTGCGACACCCAGGCCGAGCCCGAGTAGGATGTGGACGGCGCCGAGGGCGACCACAAGCAACAAGAACGGCATCATGGCTTCGTGGCGGTCGAAGAGGATGGGGCGCAGGCCGAGCGCGCGGCTCCCGAAATCGCCGAAGACCTCGCCGAAGAGGAACCCCGCGATGATGGTGAAGAGCGCGCACGGGCCGATGATCTCCGCCACGTTGCGCAGCAGCGTGTTGGGCTTCGATACCCGGTGCAAGAGCAAGCCCAAACCCGCGAGCACGACGCCATAGCCGATATCGCCCACCATGAGGCCGAAGAACGCCGGGAAAAACACCGCCACGAACGGCGTCGGGTCGATCGTCCCGTAGCGCGGCAACGGGAACACGCGGATGAGCGTCTCGAACGGCCGCAGCAGGCGGGGATTGGAGAGAACCACCGGCGCGTCCTGCGACGCCCATTCCTCCTTCGAAACCTCGCTCACGACGATCGAGTCGCCGTACTCCGCGGCCAAACGCGTGGTCAGGTCGGGCCGCGACCGGGCGGGGACCCAACCCTCCACCACGAAGGCGCGTGGCGTGACACCGGAGAGCGGGAGCGCCTCCAGCTCGTGCAGGCGATCGTACACGGCCGCGCGCGCCCGGAGCAGCTCGTCCCCGTGCGTCTGTGCGAGCTCGCGCAAGCGCCGCCGGCCCCGGTCGAGTTCGCCGGGGAGGTCGCCGAGGCGCGCGAGCATCTTGGGGATCGCCGCGCTCAGCACGCCGCCACCGTACGCCGCCGGCACGGGGATCTCCTGCACTTGGGCCTGGGCGAGCAACTGCTCGACCCGCGCCGCGGCCGGAGCCGCCACGACGAGCAGCAGCCCGATCTCCCCCGTGACGAGCGGCTGTGTGTAGATCTCGAACTCCTGCCCGATCGCCGCGACGAGGTTCGCGCGCAGCTTCGGAATCGCCCCGGCGTCCGACCCCCGCAGCAGCACATGGTACGCCCGCGCGTTCGGCCAGCGGGCCTCGGCCTCGAGTAGCGAGCGGAAGGCGGAGAAGAGCTGCTGGTACTTGAGGATGAGCGCCTTCTCCTCCTCGAGCGCCGCTCGCTGGAGACGGGCGCGCTCCGATTCGCGGCGCACCCTCCAGGCGAGGCGCGCCCAGCGGACGAAGTCGGCGGGCACGGCCCGAGGCACCGCGCGCCCGGAGACCGCCCCGGAGGGCCGCAGCTCCGCCACAGCCGCGTCGATATCCGCCAGAATGCTTCGCAGGTGTCTCCCCTCGCGCTCCTGGGCGGGAGCGAGCCGCACCCGGTCGAGCGGCTCGCCGGCCGCTACCGCGGGCGCCGCGAGGTGGACCAGGCTCAAGTCCTGCAACGTGCGGAGCACGTCGGGGAGCCGGTCGCGCGGACCGAGGATCCGGACCTTGGACATCTCGATGATCACGCGGCGCCCTCCCCCACGAGGAACCGCTCGGCCAGCGCCCGGGCGACCGCGGCGAGGCGGGCCGCTGGAACCCGCTGAAACGTCTCCGCGTCGCGCTGCGCCGCGGCAGCGATTTCCCCCTCGCGCCGCCGGCGCTCCGCCTCAAGCGCCTCGTCCAGTCGCCGTTCCTCAACTCCGAGCTCCGCTTCTAAGGCGGCCTCGCGCACCGCGGCGTCCGCGCGCGCGTGTGCGACCAGTGCCTCCGATTCGGCGCGCGCCTCCGTCAAACGGGCTTCCAGCCGCTGCTCTGTTTCGAGGAGACGGGCAAGGTCGCCCGAAAAGGGGGACGCAACGGGGGATGCCGACACCCGGCTCACACCAGCATTCTCGCCACGGAGGGGGCCGGGCAGCGTGAAGCCACCGTAAAGATTCCTTCATCGGGGCTTCTTGACCGCTAGCGAGTTGTGAGGATAGCGTAGACCTCGTCCCGGTCCCGGGAGGGCCCGCCGTGTACTTCCCCACGTCACACCCGTGGGCCGAGGGAGACTCCCTCGGTGCGTACCTCGAGCAGCGCGGCGTCAGCCGCCGCGAGTTCCTCACCTACTGCGCGGAGATGACCGCCATCCTCGGCCTCGCCAGCTCGATGGCGCCGAGAGTCGCAGCGGCTCTCGCGGCCATCAAGCGGCCCAGCGTGATCTGGTTGTCGCTGCAGGAATGCACCGGCTGCACCGAGTCGGTGCTGCGGACGGCGAGTCCGACGATCGGCGACCTGGTGCTGGACGTCATCTCGCTCGACTTCCAGGAGAATCTCATGGCCGCCGCGGGACACCAGGCTGAAGCGGCGCTCGCCAAGGCGATGGAGGTGAACCAGGGTAACTACCTCTTGATCGTCACGGGATCGGTGCCGCTCAAAGAGAACGGGATCTACACGACGATCGGAGGCCGCACCGCGAAGGAGATCCTGGAGGAGGCGGGGCGGGGTGCGAAAGCCGTCATCGCGGTGGGCGCCTGTGCCCATTGGGGGAACATCCAGGCGGCCCGTCCCAATCCCACCGGCGCGGTAGGCGTGTCCGAGATCATCAAGAACAAACCCGTCGTGAACATCGCGGGTTGCCCGCCGATCGGCGACGTGGTCACGGCGACGGTCGTGCACTACCTCACGTTCGGCCGGGTTCCCGAGCTCGACTACGACGGCCGTCCCCTCTTTGCCTACGGTGCACGCATCCACGATCAATGCTCTAAGCGCGCCAACTTCGATGCCGGCCAGTTTGTCGAGAAGTTCGATGACGAAGCCGCCCGCAAGGGCTGGTGCCTCTATCACGTGGGCTGCAAAGGTCCGGCGACGTTCTCCCCCTGCCCGATCTTCATGTGGAACAGCGGCACCAGCTGGCCAATCGGCGCCGGCCATCCCTGCATCGGCTGCACCGAGCGGAATTTCTGGGACTCGATGACGCCGTTCTACGGGCGCCTCCCGGACGTCGCGGGATTCGGCGTGGAGCGCTACGCCGACACGATCGGTGCGGCCTTGGCGGTGGGTGCGACCGCAGGGGTCGCCGCCCACGCGGTCGCCACGGGGATCCACCAAATGCGGGAACGCCGGAAGCAGCTGCCGGTGATCCAACCCGGGGAGAAGAAGGAAGAAGGAGGCGGCCATGGCCATAACTAGGGTCGTCGTCGACCCGATCACCCGGATCGAGGGGCATCTCCGCATCGAGGCCCAGGCCGAGAACGGGCGCATCACCAACGCGTGGGCCACGTCCACGCAGTTCCGCGGCATCGAGATCATCATGCAGGGGCGCGATCCGCGCGATGCCTGGGCGTTCACCCAGCGCATCTGCGGCGTCTGCACCGTGGTCCACGCCGTGGCGTCGTGCCGCGCCGTGGAAGACGCCCTCGATATCCGCATCCCCCAGAACGCCAACCTGATCCGCAACCTGATCCATGGGATGCAGTTCGTGCAGGACCACGTCATCCACTTCTATCACCTGCACGCGCTCGACTGGGTGGACGTAGTGAGCGCGCTTTCGGCCGACCCGGCGGCGACCTCGCGCCTCGCGGCTTCCCTGTCCCCCTGGCCCAACAACTCGACGACGTATTTCGCCGAGGTGAAGAATCGGCTCAAGAAGTTCGTCGGCACCGGTCAGCTGGGGATCTTCAGCAACGGGTACTGGGGTCACCCGGCCTACAGGTTGCCGCCCGCCGCCAACCTGATGGCCGTCGCGCACTACCTCGAGGCGCTCGACTGGCAGCGAGATGTGATCCGGCTGCATACGATCTTCGGCGGCAAGAATCCCCACCCGAACTTCCTGGTAGGGGGGATGGCGTCGGCGATCAATCTCAACGACACCGCGACGATCAACGCCGAGCGGCTCACCGACATTCACGACATGATCGCCCGCGCCCAGCGCTTCGTGGAGCAGGTGTATTGGCCCGATCTGATGGCCATCGCCGGCTTCTATAAGGACTGGGCTGCGATCGGCGGCGGCACCGGCAATTACCTCGCCTGTGGCGAGTTCCCCGACGGCGACGTGCGCGACATCGAGTCGCTCTATTTCCCGCGGGGGATCATCCTCGGCAAGGATCTGTCCAAGGTCCACCCCTACGACCATCAGCTGGTCAAGGAGTACATCAACAGCTCGTGGTACGAGTACGAGCAGGGCGATGCCGCGGGGCTGCACCCGTGGGAGGGAGAAACCAAGCCGAAGTACGACGGCCCGCCGACGCCGTGGACCTATCTGCAGGGTCACAAGAAGTACACATGGATGAAGGCGCCGCGCTACGACGGCCGGGCGATGGAGGTCGGACCCCTGGCGCGCGCGTTGGTCGCGTTCGCATCGGGGCACGAGGGTGTACGCGTCATGGTGAAGGAGGTCCTCGACCGGCTGGAAGTCGGACCGGCGGCGCTGTTCTCGACGCTCGGCCGGGTCGCCGCGCGCGGTGCCGAGACGGTCCTGCTGGCGCGCCGGCTCTCGCATTGGTACGACGAGCTGGTCGCCCGCATCAAGGGCGGCGACGTGCAGACGCACAACGGCGCCAAGTGGGAACCGAGCACCTGGCCCGCCAAGGCGCAGGGGTACGGCTACCTCGACGCGCCGCGCGGCGCGCTCGGCCACTGGGTGCAGATCGAGAATCAGAAGATCTCACGCTACCAGTGCGTCGTGCCGAGTACGTGGAACTGCTCGCCGCGCGACGCCAAGGGCGTCCCCGGCCCCTACGAGGCCGCGCTCATGGATCACCACCCGCTGGTCAAGCCGGATCAACCGCTCGAGATCCTGCGAACGATTCACTCGTTCGACCCGTGCATGGCGTGCGGAGTCCACGTGCTCGACGCGACCGGTAGCCTCATAACGTCGGTGAAGGTCCAATGAGAGCCCGCACCGGCGAGCCTCAGGGAATCTCGCTGGCACACAAGGCGCCCCCGCCCAGCGGCAACTACAAGTGGGTGTACCTGTGGGAATGGCCGATCCGGGTGATGCATTGGGCGGCGGCTGGGTCGATCGTCGTGCTCGTCGTGACGGGTTTCTACATCGGACGGCCCTACTTCATCACGAGCGGCGAGGCGAGTGCCCACTACCTCATGGGTTGGATGCGGTTCCTGCACTTCGCGGCGGCGGGTGTGTTCGTGGCCACGGCGATCGTTCGGGCCTATTGGCTGTTCGCAGGGAATCAGTTCGAGCGCTGGCGCGCGCTCTTTCCCGTATGGAAGCAGGATTGGATCAACGCCTTCAAGCAGGTGAAATTCTACTTGATGATCCAGCCCGAGAAGGCGCCGCACTACCTCGGGCACAACCCGTTGCAGCAGCTCTCCTACACGGGGATATACGCGCTCGCCGCCGCGCAGGTCGTGACGGGCTTCGCGATGTACGGGCAGTCCCGCCCGGGCGGTCTGTGGTACACACTCTTCGGTTGGGTCGTCCCGCTGCTCGGCGGCATCCAGGTCGTGCACTTCGTGCACCACGTGCTCACCTGGGCGTTCCTCAGCTTCATCCCGATCCACATCTACCTCGCCCTGCGCTCCGATCTGCTGGAGCGCACCGGCACCATCTCCTCCATCATCAGCGGCGGTCGGTTCGTCCGCTCAGACGTCAAGTATGTCGACGAATAACGGACGCACCGTCGTCATCGGGTTGGGAAACCCCATCATGGGAGACGATGGGCTGGGGCTCGCCGCTCTCGAACGGCTCCGCACCGAGTACGCGATCCCGCCCGAGATCGAGCTGGTCGACGGCGGGACCTGGGGGATGAACCTGCTGCCGACAATCGAAGAGGCGGGCCGCGTGATCCTGATCGACGCTATCGACACGGGCGCCGCCCCCGGCACGCCGCTGCGGCTCGAGCGGGAGCGCCTGCCGCGTTACCTCGCCACCAAGATCTCGCCCCACCAGGTGGACCTGCGCGACGTCCTGGCGCTGGCCGAGCTGCGGGGGACCCTCCCGGCCGACACCATCGCACTGGGCCTGCAGCCGGCGAGCGTCGAAATGAGGCATTCGTTGAGCGCTGTGGTGCGCAGCCGCGTGGACGACCTTGTGGGCCTCGTGGTGCAGGAGCTGGCGGCGCGGGGGCACGTGTGCCCCCCCACGGTGGTGCCGGTGCATGCATGAGATGAGCGTCGCGCTCGAGGTCTGCCGCATGGCCGAGGAACGGCTCGGGCGGGAGGCCTTGGGAGGGGTCGTCGCGGTCGGCGTGGAGGTCGGAGACGATGCCGGCGTCGAGCCCGAGAGCCTCGCCTTCTGCCTCGAGGCGGTGCTCGCGACGCCCCCGTTCCACGGCGCGAAGCCGGTGATCACCCGCCTGCCCGGAGACGTGCTCCGGCTCGCTTACCTGGAGGTGGACGATGGCCGTCCGAACGATTGAAATCCGCGAGCGGGTGATGGCGAAGAACGACGAGCTGGCCGCTGGTGTCCGCACGCGCCTCCGCGCCGCCGGCGTGCCCACGTTCAATCTGGTGTCGTCCCCGGGGTCGGGGAAAACGCTCCTGCTCGAACGCACGCTCGCGGATCTCGGCCGGGAATTGGCGATCGCCGTGGTCACCGGGGACGTGCAGACCCAGAACGACGCGGATCGACTGGCCCGCCACACCGATCGGCTGGTTCAAGCCGTCGTCACGGGAGGCGCGTGCCACCTCGACGCCCGCCAGGTGGCCACCGCGCTCGACGCGATCGACCTGGATGCCACTGATCTCTTGTTCATCGAGAACGTTGGGAACCTCGTCTGCCCGGCCAGCTGGGATCTCGGCGAAGACGCCAAGATCGTGCTCTTCTCGGTCACCGAGGGCGAGGACAAGCCGGCGAAGTACCCGAAGATGTTTCACGAAGCGCGCGTCTGCGTCTTCACAAAGATGGACCTCCTGCCCCACGTGCCATTCGCCGTAGAGCGAGCGGTCCTGACGGCTCGCGCAGTCAATCCGAAGCTCCAGTTCTTGTTCACGTCGGCGGTGCGCGAGGATGGCATGGAGGAGTGGTACGGGTTCCTGCGGTCGCAGCTGCGGCCGGTGTGCGCTGTGTGAGTGCGACCGCCACGCCGGTCCGCGCCGCGGTGCGTCTCTCAATCCGAGGCGTGGTCCAGGGCGTCGGGTTCCGGCCGTTCGTCCATCGGCTGGCGATCAAGCACGAGCTCGCGGGGTGGGTGCGGAATGCATCCGGCGACGTCCAGATCCAGGTCGAGGGCGATTCAGCGTCCGTCGCGACCTTCGTGCGCGACGTGCGGGCCGACGCGCCGCCCCTGGCACGCATCGACGATCTGCACGCGGAGCGGTGCGAGCCCATGGGACTCACGACCTTCACCATCCTCGAAAGCCGTACGGAGGCGGGGCGTCGTCAGCCCGTATCCCCGGACGTGGCGCTGTGCGCCGCGTGCGAGGCCGAGCTGTTCGACCCGGAGAATCGCCGCCACCGCTACCCTTTCATTACTTGCACCGACTGCGGGCCGCGCTTCACCGTGATCGAAGCGATGCCGTACGACCGCGAGCGCACGAGCATGCGGGCCTTTGCGCAGTGCCCGGCGTGCCTCGTGGAGTACCGCACGCCGGGAGACCGGAGGTATCACTCCGAGACCAATAGCTGTCCTGCGTGTGGGCCCAGAGTCTGGCTGGACGGGTCAGCGTCGGAGCCGATACAAGGGGCTGCGGACCTGCTCGCCGCGGGAAGGATCGTGGCCATTCGCGGCCTTGGTGGCTTCCACCTAGCGGTGGACGCGACCAACGAGGAGGCAGTCGCTCGCCTGCGCATTCGCAAGCAGCGCGAAGCCAAGCCCCTGGCGGTCATGGTGCGGACGCTGGCGGAGGCCCGTCGGGTCGGGGATGTGGATCCCGAGGAAGAAGCTCTCCTCGTCTCCCGTGAACGCCCGATCGTCCTGCTGACCCGTAGGATCCGCTCCGACGTCGCTCCCTCTGTCGCGCCGGGCCTGGGCAGCGTCGGCGTGATGTTGGCGTACACACCCCTGCACCACCTCCTGTGCGACGCGGTACGCCGCCCGCTCGTGATGACCAGCGGCAACCGCAGCGACGAGCCGATCGCCACCGACAACGACGACGCCAAGCGGCGTCTCGCGGGGATCGCCGATGCTTTCCTGCTGCACGACCGCGAGATCGTCGCGCGTTACGACGACTCCGTGCTGCGCGTGGCCGCTGACATGCCGGTGTTCCTGCGCCGTGCCCGAGGGTACGCCCCGCTGCCCCTGACGCTGCCGGTCGCGAGTCCCCGGCCCCTCGTGGCCGTCGGCCCCCACCTCAAGAACACATTCACGCTGGTCCATGGCCGTGAGGCCTATGTCAGCCAGCACATTGGAGACCTCGAGAACCTGGAGACCCTGGAGCACTGGCGCACCGCGCTGAGTGCCTACCGGCGCCTCTTCCGTGTCGAGCCCGAGGTGGCGGTGCGCGATTTGCACCCCGGCTACCTGTCAACCCGCCTCGCGGGCGACCTCGGGCTCGAGCGGATCATCGCCGTGCAGCATCACCACGCGCACATCGCCGCCGTGCTCGCCGAACACGGCGAAACTCAGCCGGTCGTAGGCATCGCATTCGACGGCACCGGCTACGGCGCCGACGGGCACGTGTGGGGCGCCGAGTTTCTCGTCGCCGATCTCGCGGGGTACCGGCGCGTCGGCCAGCTGCGCTACGCGCGTCTGCCCGGCGGAGACCTGGCGGCCCGCGAGCCGTGGCGCGCCGCGCTCGGCTACCTCGCGCTCGAGCCCGCCGCAGCCGACGCGTTTGTCCGCGCGTTCGCAACCGTGCCCTCCGCGACCCGCAGCGTCGCGATCCAACAGATCGCCCGACGGATCAACGCGCCCCTTGCATCGTCGCTCGGCCGGCTGTTCGACGCGGCCGCCGCGGTGCTCGGCGTGCGAACCGTGAGCCGGTACGAGGGAGAGGCGGCGATGGAGCTCGAGGCACTCGCGGGCCGCCGCGGCGCGCAACCGTTTCCCTTCCCGGCCGCGGAAAGCGAAGGCGGCGTCTGGGTGCTCGACCCCGTGCCGCTGCTCGTGGCACTTGGCGAGGGCCGCGCCGCCGGCGTCGGGATGGTCGAGCTGGCCGCTCGCTTCCACGAGAGCGTGGCCGCCGCCGCTGATTCGCTCGCCGCCCGGCTCGCGGCCCAGGCCGGGCTCCGCACGGTCGCCCTCGGCGGCGGCTGTTTCCAGAACGCGCGACTGCTGGTGTCGCTGCGCACGCGGCTCGAGGCGCGGGGGCTCCGCGTGCTCGTGCCGCGCCGGCTCGGTCCCAACGATGGCGCCGTCAGCTACGGCCAGGCGGCCGTGGGGGCGGCGCTGCTGCACGCTGAGGAGATCCCGTCATGAAAGCCCCGCTCTCGCTCCGCCGCGAGCACGAAGAGCTGCACGCCGACCTCGCCCGCGCCGGCCAGGTGCCGGGCCGCATTGGTGAGGCGGCCCGCGCCGTCGCTCGCATCATCCATCCTCATTTCCTGCGCGAGGACGAGTATGCCATGCCGCCGCTCAGTCTCCTCGCCCGGTTGGCCAAGGGCCCGGTGACTCCCGATATGGCGGCCGTGCTGCCGCTCGTCGCTCGGCTCAAAGAAGAGCTCCCGCTCATGATCGAGGAGCACCGGGCCATTATGGGGGCTGTGCGCGAGTTGGCGGTCGCGGCGGAGACCGAGGCCGATGACAAGTACATCCGGTTCGCCGCCGAGCTCATGGTGCACGCGCAGATGGAGGAAGAGGTGCTGTATCCCGCCGCAGTCCTGGTGGGTGAGTACGTGCAGCTCAAGCTCTCGCAACCAGTGAGGGTCTGATGTGCCTGGGCATCCCCGGCAAGATCGTCGCCATGCACGAGACGCAGGGCCTGCCGATGGGCGTCGTGGATTTCGGGGGGGTGCGGCGGGAAGTCTGCCTGGCCTACGTCGCCGACGAAGTGAAACTCGGCGACTACGCGATCGTGCACGTCGGGTTCGCGATTTCCAAGGTCGACGAGGCGGAGGCGCAGCGTACGTTCGCGGTGCTGCGCGAAATGAGCCAGCTCGACGAGCTGGAATGGATGAAAGAGCTCGCCCCATGAAGTACCTGAGCGAGTACCGCGATGGGCGCGTGGCGCGAGCCGTCATCGCCGAGATCAAAGCGACCGCGACCCGCCCCTGGGTCCTTATGGAGGTGTGCGGCGGCCAAACCCACACGATCGTCAAGCAAGGGCTCGACGAGCTGCTGGGCGACGTGGTCGAAATGGTTCACGGCCCCGGATGTCCCGTGTGCGTCACGCCGCTCGAGCAGATCGACAAGGCGCTGGCGCTCGCGTCGCGCCCGGAGATCATCTTCACATCGTTCGGCGACATGCTGCGCGTCCCCGGCAGCGATTGCAACCTGCTCCAGGTCCGTGCGCGGGGCGGCTCGATCCGTGTCGTGTATTCGCCGCTCGACGCGCTCGAGCTGGCCCGGAAGACGCCCGACAAGCAGGTCGTCTTCTTCGCCGTCGGCTTCGAGACGACCGCGCCCGCGAACGCGATGGCGGTGTGGCGCGCTAAGGAGCTGGGTGTCGAGAACTTCACCGTGCTCGTGTCGCACGTGACCGTCCCGCCCGCGATGATCGCGCTCCTCTCGGCGCCCGACAACCGCGTCCAAGGATTCCTCGCCGCGGGGCACGTGTGCACGATCATGGGGTGGACCGAGTACGAGCCGATCGCGGCGAAGTATCGCGTACCGATCATCGTGACGGGCTTCGAGCCCCTCGACATCCTCGAGGGGATCCTCCTCGCGGTGCGGCAACTCGAAGAAGGGCGTCACGAGGTCGAGAACCAATACGTCCGTTCGGTGCGGCGTGAC
>Ga0210379_10000662_pt1 | contig 11509 bp, 7 predicted proteins | sample PLMedo_2_FD_155468 | JGI IMG/M metagenome (GOLD analysis project Ga0210379, IMG submission 155468) | Groundwater sediment microbial communities from an aquifer in East River, Colorado, USA - PLM4_32_coex redo | ecosystem: Environmental > Terrestrial > Soil > Riparian zone | place: USA: East... | reverse complement strand
CTGTCGTCGGATCGGCGGAACTCCCAGCCCAACCACGCTCCCGGGCGGTCGGTGGATTCCGGCTTGCGCCGGAATGACAACCCAGGGAGCGACCTCCCAACCCCTCCCCTCGTCACCGCAACCCCGTCGGTTCGCCGTGCCACCTCTCGGTGGTGACCCGATTCGCCCGCGTTGCTGCCTGGCCTCATCGGCGAGTTGACTCGCCGGTCCCCCGCAAGCCTACAATGGCGGCCGGAGTTTCATCCTCCGATCGATTTCCACGGCCCGGCTCCTCCCGCGCGGTCCGCCAGGTGACACGATGAGCCACCCCGACCCCCATTCCTGCTTCGACGACGCGCAGCCGCGGGCCCGGCATCTGCGCCTCGAACTGTTCGTGGATTTCGACCGCCACGTCATCGACGGGTCCGTCACCCTCGAGCTTACCGCCGCCGGCTCGGGGTCGTTCGACCTCGACACGAAGGGGCTGACGATCCGGTCAGTCACCACCGGTGACGGCGTCGCGATCCCCTTCGCGCTCGGCGATGAGAAGCCGATCCTCGGCCAGCGTCTGCGGCTGGAGCTCCCCGCGAAGACGCGCGAGGTGCGAATCCAGTACGAGACATCCCCCGAGGCGGTGGCGCTCCAGTGGCTCTCCCCGGCACAGACGGAGGGGAAGCGCCACCCGTTCCTGTTTAGCCAGTGCCAGGCGATCCACGCGCGCACGGTCGTGCCGCTGCAGGATTCGCCGCGCGCCCGGGTCAGCTACCGGGCCGAGGTGACGGTGCCCGAGGCGTTGTCGGCGGTGATGTCGGCGGGGCCGGCGGGGACGCGTCCCGGCCCGCGCCCCGCCACCCGCACCTTTCTGTTCGACATGCCGCAGCCGATCCCGCCGTACCTGCTGGCGCTGGCGGTGGGGGAGCTGGAATCGCGCGATCTCAGCCCCCGGTCGCGGGTGTGGGGGGAGCCGGGCACCGTCGATCGCGCGGCGTGGGAGTTCGCCGAGATCGAGCCGATGATCGCCAAGGCCGAGTCGCTGTTCGGGCCGTATGACTGGGAGCGGTACGACATGCTGGTGCTGCCGCCGTCATTCCCGTACGGAGGGATGGAAAACCCCCGCATGACGTTCCTCACCCCGACGCTCCTCGCGGGGGACCGCTCGCTCGTGGATGTCGTCGCCCACGAGCTGGCACACTCCTGGACCGGGAACCTGATCACGAACGCGAACGCGGATCACTTCTGGCTGAACGAAGGGTCGACGGTCTACGCGGAGCGCCGGATCACCGAGGCGATCCACGGGGAGGGGGCCGCGGTGCTCGGCTGGGCGATCGGTCAGAAGGCGCTCGACGCCGAGCTCGAGCGCTTCGCGGACCAGCCGCAGCTCACGCGCCTGCGCATGGAGCTGGCCGGGGTCGATCCGGACGACGCCTTCTCGTCGATCCCGTACGAAAAGGGGTCGCGGCTGCTGGCCCTGATCGAGCGGACCGCCGGACGCGAGCGGTTCGATCGCTTCCTGCGCGAATACATCACGACGTTCCGCTTCACCTCGATCACCTCCGAGGAGTGGCTCGCCTTCCTCAACGCGAAGCTCCCCGGCGTGGCGGCGGAGGCGCGCGTCGAGGAGTGGCTATACGAGCCGGGGATGCCGTCGAACGCGCCGGTCTTCCGCTCCACGTCGCTCGAGTCGATCACCCTCCTCGCGGAGGGGTGGGAGGCCGGGGAGCGCCCGAATGCGGGCCAGATCGCTGCCTGGACCCCTACCGAGCTGCTGATATACCTGCAGCACCTGCCGCGCCAGATCGATCGCGCCGGGTGCGACTGGCTCGAGGGGGCGCTCCACCTGACCGGGCGCGGCAACTACGAGCTGCTGGTGGAATGGCTGACGATCGCGGCGGGCTCGGACTACGAGCCGGTCTTCCCGAAGGTGCGCGAGGTCCTGACCCGGGTCGGGCGGATGAAGTACCTGCGGCCGCTCTACACCGCGCTGGGCCGGCAGGCGCGGACCCGGGCGCTGGCGCAGGAGATCTTCGCGGCGGCGAGCGCCGGGTATCACGCGCTGTCGCGCCGAGTGGTGGAAGGGGTGTTGGCGAAGTACCCGCAGTAAGCCTTGAAGCCGGGAGGGAGCATGAGCGACATGAACACGGAAACGCCGCCGGCGCCGGATGACGTCCGCCTACCCGAGAACGCCTTCCGGGAACTCAGGCCGGGGGAGAAATACCAGCCGGTCGTGTCCCCCGATGCCGACGTCGCGGAGGTCACGCCGCGCTCGATCATCCAGGGGTTCATCTGGGCGGTGATCTTCTCGGCCGCCGCGACCTACATCGCGCTCAAGCTGGGGCAGGGGATCGAGTCGGCCATCCCGATCTCGATCCTGGCGGTCGGCTTCTCGGTGGCCGCCGTGAAGTTCCTGAAGGCACGCGGCTCGACCTTGCTCGAGAACGTCAACGTGCTCGCCATTGGAGCGACCTCCGGGATCGTCGCCGGCGGCTCCGTCTTCACGATGCCGGCGATCTACATCCTGGGGCTCCAGGGGCGGTCCTCGTTCTTCCAGATCTTCCTGGTGCCTTTGCTGGGGGCGATCCTCGGCGTGCTGATCCTCGCGCCGTTCCGGCGTTACTTCGTGCGCGATCTGCACGGCAAGCTGCCGTACCCGGAGGCCCGCGCGACCACGGAGATCCTGGTGGCGGGGAAGCGCGGGGGCCAAAGCGCGGTGGTGCTTGCCTACTCGGCCTCGTTCGCGGCGGCGTTCGACTTCGTTGGCCCCTCGATGAAGGGGTGGACCGAGACCTTCTCCACCGGTGCGATCGAGTCGCTCAGGGGGTTCACGGAGCGGACGAAGGCGGTGTTCTCCATGAACACCTCCGCCGCGGTCATGGGCCTTGGCTACATCATGGGGCTGCGCTACGCCTCCATCATCATGGCGGGGTCGATGACCTCGTTCTTCGTGCTCGTGCCGCTCTTCGCCTATCTGGGGCAGCACATCCCGGAGCCGATCCTGGGGGCATCGGAGCCGATCTCCGCCATGGCGGCGGACGGCATCTTCCGCGCCTACGTGCGGCCCATCGGGATCGGCGGGATCTTCGCGGCCGGTCTGCTCTCGATCCTCAAGATGTCGCCGGTGATCGTGCAGGCGACCCGGCAGGCGTTCGGGGAACTGGCGCGTCTGGCGCGCGGCCGGGCGGCGGCGGCCGAGGACGTGCGGACCGAGCGCCAGATGCCGATGTCGCTCGACCTCCTCGGCATCGGGGTGCTGGGGATCGCGATCTTCTCGTACTTCCGCTTCTCGGTCCTGGCCGGAACCGCGGGGGCGACGACCCTCGCGTTCGTCTCGACCCTCTTGACGCTGGTCATCGCCTTCCTGTTCGCAGCGGTCTCGGCCTGGGCGATCGCCATGATCTCGATCACGCCCATCTCCGGGATGACGCTGACCACGCTCATCGTCACCGCCGTCATCCTGTCGTCGCTCGGTCTCGCGGGGGAGGGGGGGATGCTGCAGGTGCTCCTGATCGGCGGCGTCGTCTGCACCGCTCTGTCGATGTCGGGCTCGCTGGTCACGCAGTACAAGATCGCCTACTGGCTCGGTGCGACGCCGCGTCGCATCGAGATGTGGAACATCCTCGGGGCGGTGGCCGCCTCGGCGGCCACGACCGCGGTGATCCTGCTGATGGCGAACGTGTACGGTTTCGCCCCCGACGCCGCTCACCCGAATCCGCTGCCGGCCCCGCAGCCGAACGCGATGGCGGCGGTGCTGCGCGGCGTGATGGGGACGGGGGGCGCCCCCTGGTTCCTGTACGGGCTGGGGGCGGTCTTCGCGGTGACCAGCCAGATGTGCGGCGTCTCGGGGCTCGCCTTCGCGCTCGGGATGTACCTGCCGATGGAGCTGAACTCGCCGCTGGTGCTCGGCGCGGCGATCGCGTGGCTGCTCCAGCATTCGACGAAGGATGAAGCGCATGCGAAGGCGAGGCACGACAAGGGGACGCTGGTCGCCTCCGGCTTCATCGCCGGGGGGGCGCTCGTCGGCGTGCTGGCGGCTCTCCTGCGCTTCCTCGAAGATTCCTGGGCGGTCTCGATCGTCCCCGATCTCACGACGATAGGCGGGGTGGGCCCATTTCTGGGCACCTGGAACAACTGGCTCGGCCTGGTGATGTTCCTGCTGTGCGGGCTCGGGGTCTATTGGGATTCGCACCGCGAGCAGCCCGAGTAGGGACGCGGCGGAGCGGCCGTCTGCTTTGATTTTTCCCGCCCCCGATGCCAAGATACCGCGACCTCGCGCCCCTGAACGTCAGGCCAGGAGATCATGCCGATGGCGGCAGCCTCGCACTCGAAGACGCGCAACCAGGCGCTCCGCCGCTGGGTGAAGGAGATGGCCGCGCTGTGCCAGCCCGAGCGGGTTCACTGGTGTGACGGCTCCGCGGAGGAGTCGGACGCGCTCTGCCGACAGATGGTCGAGGCCGGGACGTTCCTCAAGCTCAACCCGAAGCTGCGCCCGAACAGCTACCTCTGCCGCTCCGACCCGTCCGACGTTGCCCGGGTCGAGGATCGCACCTTCATCTGCTCGCGCAATGCCGCCGATGCGGGGCCGACCAACAACTGGGTCGATCCGCAGGAGATGAAGCAGAAACTGGCCGGGCTGTTCAGCGGCTCGATGCGTGGCCGCACGATGTACGTCATCCCCTTCAGCATGGGCCCGATCGGATCGCCGATCGCCCAGATCGGCGTGCAGCTCAGCGACTCGCCGTACGTCGTCGTGAGCATGCGGATCATGACGCGGATGGGGACCAAGGTCCTCGAGGCCCTCGGCGACGGCACGTTCGTGCACTGCCTGCACTCGGTGGGAATGCCGCTCGGTCCGGGGCAGAAGGACGTCCCCTGGCCCTGCAACGCCGAGAACAAGTACATCGTCCACTTTCCCGAGGAGCGGGCGATCTGGTCGTTCGGCAGCGGCTACGGCGGCAACGCCCTGCTCGGGAAGAAGTGCTTCGCGCTGCGGATCGCCTCGACCATGGCACGCGACGGCGGCTGGATGGCCGAGCACATGCTGATCATGGGGGTCGAGTCTCCCGATGGCCATCGCACCTACGTGGCGGCCGCCTTCCCCAGCGCCTGCGGCAAGACGAACTTCGCCATGCTCATCCCGCCCGAGGCGTTCAAGGACTGGAAGATCTGGACGGTCGGGGACGACATCGCCTGGATCAAGCCGGATCGGGAGGGGCGGCTGCGCGCGATCAACCCGGAGGCCGGCTTCTTCGGTGTCGCCCCGGGGACGTCGTACGAGACGAATCCGAACGCCATGGACTCGATCAAGGAGAACGCCGTCTTCACGAACGTCGCGCTCACCGACGACGGGGATGTCTGGTGGGAGGGAATGACGAAGGAGCCGCCTCATCACCTGATCGACTGGCGCGGCCAGGTCTGGACGGCTGGGTGCGGCCGCGAGGCGGCGCACCCGAACGCGCGCTTCACGACGCCCGCGTCGCAGTGCCCGACTATCGATCCCGCCTGGGAGGATCCGGCGGGCGTGCCGATCAGCGCCTTCATCTTCGGCGGCCGGCGCATGAGCACGATCCCCCTGGTCTACCAGGCGTTCAACTGGAACCATGGCGTCTACACCGGCGCCACGGTCGGGTCCGAGACCACCGCGGCCTCCACCGGGGAGATCGGCAAGGTGCGCCGCGACCCGATGGCGATGCTGCCGTTCTGCGGCTACCACATGGGGGACTACTTCCGGCACTGGATCGAGATGGGGAAGCGGATCTCCGAGACGCCGCGGATCTTCCACGTGAACTGGTTCCGCAAGGACGCGAAAGGGAAGTTCATCTGGCCGGGGTTCGGGGAGAACATGCGGATCCTGAAGTGGATCGTGGAGCGCTCGCGCTACGGCGCCAAGGCGATCGAGACGCCTATCGGGTGGATACCGCGGCACGAGGATATCGACTGGCGCGGGCTCGACTTCCCGAAGGATCGCTGGGACGAGGTGATGAAGCTCGATCGGGAGGAGTGGAAGGCGCAGACCCTCGGCCACTCGGAGCTGTTCCTGAAGCTGAACGAGCGCTTGCCGAAGGAGATCATCTTCGAGCGCGAGATGCTCGTCTGCAGGCTCTAGTCGATAGCCAGCGTCAGGAACTCCTGCACCACCCGATAGGTGATCCCCCAGATCACGTGCCCCTCGTGCCGGATCGCCGGGTAGGTGCGGCCGCGCCAGGTAAGCTCGGTCGCCGCGGCGGGGTCGCGTAGCGCGCCGAGGGGGATCCAGACCGCCGCCTGCACCTCGCGAGGATCGCACTGCAGGCGGATCTCCTCCTCATGGACGGCGAAGACGAAGGGGGCGATCACCAGACGCGTCTGCCGCCGGGTGACCGGCTCCGCCTCGTCGAGCGGGCCGAGCAGGGTCGTGGAGCGGTCGAGCTCGATCCCGACCTCCTCCGCAACCTCCCGGCCCAGCGCACCCAGCAGCGACGAGTCGCCCGCCTCCCGTCGGCCCCCGGGGAAGGCCATCTGAGCCGACCAGGGATCATCCTCCCGCTCCGCGCGATGGATGAACAGCAGCTCCCATTGCGAGGCTTGCCTGAGGAGCAGCGCCACGGTCGCCTCGTAGACGTCCTCGCCGCGGGGCAGCCGTCGCGGCGTGCGCGCCCTGAGGCGGGCAGCGATCTCAGCAGTGGTTGGGATGACCTCCACAGGAACCCCCGCGCACGAGGTCTGGCGCGCTGCCACCGGCCGTCGGACCGGCTGCCTCCAGTGTACGAGGGGGAGCGGCGCTGCGCCACCGGAAGTCAGCGGCGAGCGCGCCGCGAGTAGTCGTCGATCAGACCGTAGGCGCGCAGCCGTTGGTAAAGGGTCTGGCGCGTGATCCCGAGCACCGCCGCGGCCCGGCTCTTGTTCCCTCCGGTTCGCTCCAGCACCTCGAGCGTGAAGCGGCGATTCCGCTCCGCGAGGGTGGAGAGGCCGTCCTGGGAGGATTCGCCGATCACGACCCGTCCAAGCGCGCCCGCGTCGATGACGGCCGTTGGAGCGTCGTGCAGGAGACCGACCATCGTCTCGCGCAACTCGGTCAGGTTGCCGATCCAGCGGTTGGAGGACAGCGTCACGAGGGCGCCAGGGGAGAGCACCGGGAGCGGAATCCCGATCCGCTCCGCCTCACGGCGCAGGAACTCGTCTGCGAGCAGCGGAATATCCTCGGTCCGCTCGCGCAGCGGGAGCGTTCGCAGGACCACCGGAGAGAGGATCTCGAAGAAGTAGGCGCTGCAGCATCCGGAGCTGACGAGGCGCGGGATCTCCAGCGTCGAGGTCAGGATCAGCCGTGCATCGCCACCGCCGCTCGCGGCGCCGGAGGCGAGCGCGCCCTCCGCCGTGCGTCGGTCTGTCAAGGCCCTCTGCGCATGGTGCGACAGGTGCTCGAGCCCCCTGAGGAGCAACGTACCGTGGCTGGCGTCAACGATGAGCGCCTCGACCGCGGCTTCCAGGTCATCGTCGACCGGCAGGGTGGAGGCCGCGGCCTCCGCAATGAGGCCTGTCGAACGCCTGCTGAGCCCGTGGATCTCCCTGGCGAGTGTCCCACGACCGCTGCCACGCTCCCCGACGATGACGATTGGGCAGTTGGTCGGCGCCACCCGCTGCGCGGCGGCGACAAGGTCCTGCATCCGCTGCGAGCACCCTGCGATGAAACCTGCCACCTTGATCGCCTCCTGATGCGGCGACGGAGTGGAGAACCGTCCCCGATCACGAACTACGCCGGACCTCATCCCGCCGAGCGACACCTCGAGCGTCAGGAGCGAGCTTGGAGTCCGGCTCCCCGGTCAGAATCCGTGTTGGTTATCGCAGGTGAGTCTCGGCGCTGGGGGGGGGAAGTCGCCGCTGCGTCGAGAACCCGGGGTACAATCAAACCTCCGCGCGCAAGGCGCCACCCGGGCAGGGATGAGGAACGTATAGCACAGGCGTGGTGACGCCTGCAAGCGGACGGACCAGACCTCGATGCCTTCAGGTCCCGGCGCCGCCGCGCGAGCTCTCCGCGAGCGGCGCCTGATACAGCACGCGGCCGATGAAGAACGGACCCATCTTCGCGATGAACTCGGAGGTCTGGCGGGTCGGCCGCATGTCCTTGACCAGCTTGGACAGCGGGTAGAGGCGGGAGCCGACCAGCCCGAGGACGAACTCGTTGTCGTCGCGATCCAGCCCGTGGCACTCGAGCCGGATGTCGTTCGCCGCGCCGGCCTCGCCGTAGGCCATGCCGATCTGCGCGTGCTCCGCCATCATCTTCCCCTGCTCGGCGCGCGGCAGACGGTTGAACGCCCCCGCCCGGCGCAGCGGATACCATACCGCCCAGGGAAGCGCCGGGTTCAGCGCGTTCCGGCGCGGCTTGTGGAGGATCCAGTCCTCGAGGTCTTGCTCGCGCCCGAGGCCGTAGGTCCGGCCGATCATCGTGAAGGCGGGAAGAAAAGTGCAGCGCCTGAACGGCTCTCCGAGCAGCAGCTGGCGCGCGGCGCCCGCGAACGTCTCCGGGTCCTCCGACATCACCAGCACGCCGATGCCGCGCGGGTCGTTGAGGTTCGCGTAGACGACCGCCTCGAGGCCGCTGGCCCGGACCGCTTCGACCGCCGCCGCCGGGGCGAGGCAGTCGGTGAACACCTGGAGCTGGAGGAAGAGCCGGTTGTCGAGGCTCTGGGGCTCGCCGCGGACCGCGCCGCCGTGCTCGACCAGGTCGAGGACGAAGGTCCCATTCCCCGGACCGTGCCCCGGAGCGCCCGCGGGCGGCGCCGCCGCGGTCTCACCCGAAGCGGGAGCTGTCGTGCCTGGTCGACCGCTGTGCTGTTCCATCGTCCCCTCCTGGGAAGGCGGCATTATAGGCTCCGCGCCCTGCGGGTTCCAGCCGCGCCGCGCAGCGTCAGAAGGCCGGGCCGATGAACAGGTAGAACGCGTGATCGCCCCCCTCCGCGAGCCCGACGGCGAGGTAGATCGGGGAGAGCTTGGTGTCGGCCCCGATGAAGAGGGTCCCCGAGTAGCGCAGATCGCTCAGGCTGGCCTCGCTGATGCCGTCCCAGACGTTGCCGGCCTGCAGCGCAGCGCCCGCGTAGATGTCGCCGATCAGGCCGAGGTGCCACACCTGGAAGAAGTACCCGAACGTCACCAGCCCCTTGACGTCCCCCCGTGCCGCGCCCCTCTCCAGCCCCGAGAGGTTGAGGAACCCCCCCAGTTCGAACTGTGCATACACCGGGAGATCCGACCCGAGGTCGCTCCCGAGATCGACCGTGCCGAAGAGGATGTTCCGACCGATGTGGCCGACCTGCACGCCTGACAAGGCGAGCCGATCGAACGGCACGTCCGCGCCGACGCTCTCGCGCGACAGCAGCGCATCGAAGCGAAGGCTCCCGCCCTGCGTGGGGAAGAACGGGCTGTCGAGCGTATCGAGCTCCGCCTTGAAGGTGAACGCCCCGACGTCGATATCGGGCGTCTCGAGTTCGGCCGTGGTGACGAAATCGCTGATGACCCGTCCCCGCGCCACCCCCGCGCGGATCTCGCCGGTGCTTCCGAGCATCGCACCGAACTCGAGCCCCACCTCCCGGTGCGTCGAGTCGAGCTCCTCGCGATCGCCCGATTCGAGGAAGACCGTGTCGGACTCCCGGCCATACAGGACCGACGGAGCGACGAACCAGATCCCGCGCGCATGCAGCGGCTGGTAGAACTCCGAGGTGACTCCGCTCGGGTCTCCTATCCCGAGCAGGGTGCGCCACTCCGCGCCGAACGGTCCGATCTCCGGCCGGCGGTAGTGGGCCACGGCGCGAAACTCGGAGTTGCCGTCGAAGCTCGTCTCGACGCCGATCCCGAACCGCAGGTACCCTGGACCGAAGGAGCGGTCCCTTGCCTCGAAGGCGAGCCGATTCCCCTCCGCGGTCGGCTCCATCCGGAAGCGGACGTCCTCGTACTCGCCGGTGCGGTAGATGAAGTCGCTGTCGTGCTGCAGCGCCGCCTTGTCGAGGACACCGGGCTGGGTTCGCAGGTGGCTCGGGATCCAGTCTTGATCCGCCTTCTCGACGCCGCGCACGACCACGGAACTGACTCGGACGGCACGCTCCCTGTCCTCGCGGGGCCAGCGCTGGCGCTCGCGAAACTCCTGGTACTCGGACTCGGAGACCGAGAACTCGCGCAGGCGTCCAGCGACCGCTCGGGCGGCCGCCTCTCCGGCCGCCACGGCGTCACCGATATCCTCGAAGGAACCCGTGCTGACCGCGCCCAGGTCGGGGGTGATGAGGAGGTCGGCGGGGCCGAGGAGGCTCCGCTGCTCCTTGACGTTCGCCTCGGTCAGTACGCCCATCGTCTGGCCGAGGACGCCGAGCGGGGATAGCCCCTCGGAGGTGCCGCGCGGAGGGGTGCCGACATCGACGGCGATGATCCGCTCCGCCCCGAGCCGCTGCATGAGGCCGACGGGGAGGTTGTCGACGATTCCGCCGTCGACCAGCACGCGCCCATCCATCTCCACCGGGGCGAAGATGCCGGGAAGCGACATGCTCGCCCGCATTGCGTCGGCCAGCGACCCGTGATCCAGGACCACGGCCTCGCCGGTGTCGAGATCGGCAGCGACCGCGCGGAACGGGATCCGCAGCCCATCGAACGAGTCGATCGCGACGGTGTGGAGCGACAGCAGGTTGAGCAACGCCTCGACCTTGCGGCCTACGAGGAACCCCTGCGGCTGGGACACGCCGTGAATGCCGATCCCGAGCTCGATGGGGAAGAGTGCCAGGCGATCCTCCTGCTTGCGCCGGAATGCCCGATTGCGGCGCTCGGGGGCGTCGTCGAGCATGTTCCCCCAGTCGACGGCGGCGAACTCCGCCTCCAACTCCTCCGGTGCGAGCCCCGAGCAGTAGAGCCCCCCGACGAGCGCGCCCATGCTGGTCCCGGTGACGTAGTCGACCGGCACTCGCAGCTCCTCGAGCACTTTCAGCACGCCGACATGCGCTCCGCCCCTGGCTCCCCCCCCGCTCAGGACGAGCCCCGTCCTCGGCCGCGCGGCGGGGGGGGCCGCGAGGACGACCCCGGCCGCGCTCGCCGCGATGGCGATCACCAGAAATGAAATGCGCAGGCGCGCGAGGCGAAGGCGGTGCATCACGGGCGCCGGAACGGCCAGAGGCGTGGTAGCTCCGCCACCTGGAGCAGGCGGCACGCGGCGGCGAAGACGCCGAGGCCGCACAAGATCGGGAGGCCGGCGGCGAGCAGGGCGGTGGCGAGACCGCGGGCGGGGAACCAGCGCTCGACCTGCGCGGAGACGCCGGCGGCCACGGTGGCCATCACCGCCGAGGCGGCGATCACCTTGCCGGTCAGCACGTAGAGGTCGCGGCGGAGCAGCCCGTGCCGCATGTGGAACACCCCCGCAAGCAGAGCGCAGTTGACGAGCGCGCCCAGCGACGTGCCGAGCGCCAAGCCGCGGAACCCGAGAGCCTCGAAGGTCAGCGACGCGAAGAGCACGTTCGTGCCCACGGCGGCAACAGAGCATAGCACCGGGACGTACGGCTTCGACAGAGCGTAGAACGCCGAGGCGAAT
>Ga0210379_10000661_pt1 | contig 11526 bp, 7 predicted proteins | sample PLMedo_2_FD_155468 | JGI IMG/M metagenome (GOLD analysis project Ga0210379, IMG submission 155468) | Groundwater sediment microbial communities from an aquifer in East River, Colorado, USA - PLM4_32_coex redo | ecosystem: Environmental > Terrestrial > Soil > Riparian zone | place: USA: East... | reverse complement strand
AAAAATCGGATAGCATAAAATGAGAAATAGCAGTGAAAGGCCCCGACTTGGTCGGGGCCTTTTTAGTTTCCGGATGATCGGACCTGTTCTTTTAATTTCCCTATTTTAAGCTATTTTAGGGCTAGATATAAAACCATGAGTGAAGAATTACTCAAAGCTATTTTACAACTTTTTGCGATCGTTGCCCGGGAGCGAATCACGGAGGCTGAACGTAACAATATTAAAGATTTTTTAAGCCTTCACTTAAACCGAGAAGCCACAAGTTACTATCTCAAGCTTTTTGATGAATTTTCTCAGTCACACGAAATCGATTCGCGACAAGAGCTTAGCAGCCTTGATGCAGACACGCAGCAGTTTGTTGACGATTGGGCCAAGATCATGAAGATTGTGAAGCAGGTAAATCAGGCGCTCACCATGCAACAGAAGATTGTCTTGATTGTAAAAATCATAGAATTGGTTTATGCTGATGTTGAAATTTCGGAGCGCCAGGGAAACCTGATCTTTTATATTGGCCAGGCATTGAAGTTAGAGAAAGCAGACGTACATACGCTTCAGTCTTTTGTCACAGGCCATGATATTGATGAACTGGCATCGAAAGATGTATTAGTTATTGACGAAGGATCCGGAGAATATCCCGGTCCAAGGATTATAGAGAAAGACCTTACAGGTCTGATTGCCATTCTTCACCTGCCGGTTGCTGAAGTTTATTTAATCAAATACCTGGGTATTACAACACTTTACGTGAATAGCATCTTGTTGAAAAGCAGGAAGATTGATGTTTTTCCTACGGGCAGCACGATTCGCGGCGATAAAGTTGGGCCGATCTATTATAGCGACATCATCGGGAAATTTCTGACGGATGAAAGTCAGTCGAAAATAACATTTTCGGCAGATCACATTTTCTATCACTTCAAAAGCGGAAGGGCCGGACTTCAAAATGTAAACATAGCGGAGAAGGGCGGAAAACTCATTGGATTAATGGGAGCAAGCGGATCCGGAAAATCTACCCTGTTAAATGTTCTCAACGGATCAGAAAAACCCTCCAGTGGACGAGTATCGGTAAATAACATTGATATTCATGAACACCCCGACAAAGTGCAGGGTATAATTGGTTACGTTCCACAGGATGATTTGCTTATTGAAGAACTTTCGGTTTTTGAAAATCTTTATTATGCAGCCAAGTTGTGTTTTGGCCAATATGTTGAAAAGGAAATTATTGACCTTGTCGTCCGCGTGTTGGTAAACCTCGGCCTTACGGAAATCCGCGATCTGAAAGTTGGCTCTCCGATGCACAAGACAATCAGTGGAGGCCAGCGAAAAAGACTGAACATTGCTCTCGAATTGCTGCGGGAGCCAACCATTCTTTTTGTTGATGAGCCAACGTCTGGGTTATCATCACGCGATTCGGAGAACATTATGGACCTTTTGAAGGAATTATCCTTACGTGGAAAGATGGTTTTTGTGGTGATCCATCAACCCTCATCCGATATTTTTAAAATGTTTGATACCCTGATCATTATGGATGTTGGCGGATTTCAGATTTACTACGGCAATCCGATCGAATCTGTCATTTATTTTCGGGACATCATCAATGCCGCTAACAAAACACAAGGGGCTTGTCCTGAATGCGGTAACATCAATCCAGAACAGATCTTCAGCATAATAGAGACAAGAGTTGTCAATGAATACGGGCGATTGACAAATACGCGGAAGGTTTCACCAGGACAATGGTACCAGTATTTCAAACAAAAGATTAAAGTTCCCAAAATCGAACATGTTACGGAGTCGCTACCGGTTTTGCAAGAAATTCCAAACTGGATTAAACAGCTCAAAGTATTCATAACACGCGATGTCCTGGCTAAGATTGCAAATAAGCAATACCTTTATATCAATCTCTTAGAGGCTCCGGTACTAGCCTTCTTCATCGCTTTTATGGTAAAATACTATCATCGCTCGGAGGCGAGTGAACCCGTATATAGTTTTTACAATAACAGTAACATTCCGGTATATTTCTTCATGAGCGTTGTCGTGGCATTGTTCTTCGGAATGACCATGAGTGCCGAAGAGATTTTCCGTGACCGGAAAATATTAAAGCGGGAAGAATTTCTTCACCTAAGCCGAAGCAGCTATTTGGTTTCTAAGGTGACGGTGATGTTTGTGTTCTCCGCCATACAAACGTTTTTGTTTATTTTAATTGGCAATTCAATATTAGAGATTCCACTGACCGAATTACGATATTGGTTTATTCTCTTTAGCTGTTCTTGTTTTGCGAACATGCTTGGTCTTAATATTTCTGCATCCTTTGATTCCGCCGTAACCATTTATATTTTAATTCCCTTGTTAGTCATTCCTCAATTACTTTTAAGCGGTGTAGTAATAAGTTTCGATAAATTTAACCCGAACGTGGGTAAGCCGATCGGCGTTCCGCTGATAGGAGAAGCCATGGCGTCACGTTGGGCTTTCGAGGCATTTATGGTGACGCAGTTTAAGGACAATCCTTATCAAAAACAATTCTATCCCTTGGATAAGACCATTGCGGAAGCGGAGTATAAACAGGTGTATTTCGTTTCCGCATTAGAAACAAAATTGGCGTACTGCTTAAATAACAGTTCGCAGTGGCACAATCACAATGCGGAAAAAATGGTGCGTTCCCTTTCCTTGCTGCAAAATGAAATAAGGAATGAACTGAAATTTTTTGATAAAGATATATTCGCCGAAGTAGATAGGCTTGAGATCGGAAAGGTTGACTCAGCCGTTTTAGAGAAGACTTCAAATTTTCTTACACAGCTGCACCAGTATTATGGCCGGAAGAAGAATCGGGCAATGGAGCAAAAAGAAGAACTAGTGGAAGAACTGACGGATTCGTCCGCAAAGTCTGCTCAATACGAGGAACAAAAAAGTCGTTTTGGAAATAAAGCAGTTGCAGAGGCCGTCGAAAATAAGACTACATTAGAACGTATTGTGGAATACGAGGGCAGACTGGTGCAAAAGATTTATCCAATCTATTTAGATGAGCACAAACCTTCGAATAAACTCGATTTTTCAGCCAATTTTTATCAACCTACTAAACATTTTGCGGGATATTATTTTGATACACTTTACTTCAATCTTGCTATCATCTGGTGCTTGACTTTATTATTCTTTATTTCATTGTATCTGGATGTCCTCAAACGCCTTATAAAAAGATTAGAAGGCGGCCGGAAATATCGGATCAGAGACAAGTAGATTCTATTATCTTATTTATTTTTGTACAAACAAATTCAGATGATAATGAGACAAAAAGCCTTCCATACTCTTGTGATCTTATTGTGCATACTTGCTGTCTCTTGTACGGTCAAGAAAGGCCATCACGATGGTGATGATGAAGACCACGCTGCTTCCAGCGACAATTGGGTGGAGATGGATGAATTTCACATGATTATGGCGGAATCGTTTCACCCGTTTAAGGATTCCTCCAACCTGGAGCCAGCAAAAGCAAATGCTTCGGAATTGGCCGCAGCGGCGGAAAAATGGCAGGGTGCGCCGTTGCCAGACAGGGTAGATAACATGGAAATCAAAACTAAACTTCAACAACTGGAACTTGATGCGGCCGCTTTTGTTGAGACCGCTAAAACTGGTGATGATAAAACAATCGGTGAGTCCCTTACAAAACTTCATGACCTCTTTCATGAGCTTCAGGAAGCATGGTATGAAGGGCAGGGTGATCACAAGGAACATCACTAAAGCTTGTTGTTATTTAAAAGGAAATTGTGACGATGATTAATTACAATCTGAGTCCAGCAGAAAATTTCCAATTTCAACGATGTTAAAGATTGCATGGGCTGAATCATACGTGCTTCCAATTCCTGTAAATCATCGGTTCCCGATGACCAAATACGAGGTTTTGCCACAACAATTACTTCATGAAGGAACCATTCACACTTCGAATTTTTTTCATCCCGATCCATTGGATGAAAAATGGATCCTGCTAACCCATGAATCAGCATACTGGAGTAAATTAAAAACGCTATCCCTTTCGCCTCAGCAAATCAGGCGGACCGGATTCCCCCTTACAAGGCAATTGATTGATAGGGAAGTTGTCATCATGAACGGTACACTCCAATGCACGCATTACGCGCTTCAATATGGGGTAGCAATGAACATTGCAGGGGGAACACATCATGCGTTTACAAATAGGGGGGAAGGGTTTTGTCTATTAAACGATATCGCGATCGCGGCCAATTATCTCTTGCACGAAAAATTGGCTCACCAAATTCTGGTGATTGATTTAGATGTTCATCAGGGCAATGGAACCGCACAAATTTTTAAAGATGAGCCCCGTGTTTTCACGTTCAGCATGCATGGGAATAACAATTATCCGCTTGTTAAAGAGACTTCCGATTTAGACATTGGGTTAGTCGATTTCACCGAAGATTGCTTTTACCTGACGGCATTGGAAGACAACCTCAACAGGTTACTTGACCAGGTTCAGCCTGATTTCATTTTTTTTCAATGCGGGGTGGATATCCTTAAGACCGATAAATTAGGGCGTCTTAGCATTAGCCGTGACGGTTGTAAACTTCGCGACCGAATGGTGTTTGAAACTGCAAAGAGAAACAAAATTCCTGTTGTTGCCAGTATGGGTGGCGGTTATTCCGAAGATTTCAGAGACATTATAGAAGCGCATGCGAATACTTACCGGTTAGCGCAGGAGATATTCTTTTGAAACCGAAAATTCAGCTTTTTACTTTTTCGATAGATGCTGATAAGACCGAATCTTGATTCCGGGTGTTAGCAACCACGAATAATGTTATTAATAGTTAAGGCCGGTTTGCATGGTTTTTATTTCTACTTATCTTTCCAGACTTGTTGAATTAAAACAATAATGCAATCTACCGCTATTACTCCACATGAGAAGTCTAAGCTTTGGTTCGTTATCGCTGCCTCATCCGTCGGAACTCTTATTGAGTGGTACGACTTCTATATCTTTGGAAGCTTAGCCGTTATTCTTTCCGAACAATTCTTTCCACAGACTAATCCCGCGGCAGCATTCCTTTCCACACTGGCAACATTTGCTGCAGGCTTTATTGTGAGGCCTTTTGGAGCCGTTGTTTTCGGCCGGTTGGGGGACATTGTGGGAAGAAAATATACGTTTCTTGTTACCCTGATTTTAATGGGTGCGTCCACCTTTGCTATTGGCTTAGTTCCTGGGTATCAAAGTATAGGTATACTGGCCCCAATCCTTGTCTTAATACTTCGGTTGTTGCAAGGCCTTGCCCTCGGTGGGGAATATGGAGGCGCTGCGACGTACGTAGCGGAGCATGCACCAGCCTCAAGAAGAGGATTTTATACCAGTTTTATTCAGACCACTGCCACGCTTGGACTGTTTGTTTCTATTGGTGTTATCCTGCTTGTTCGTCAATCTATTGGGATTGCTGAATTCAACGCCTGGGGATGGCGCATACCTTTTATTTTGTCTGCCGTTCTCGTAGGAATATCAATCTTCATCAGACTTCGTATGCAGGAGTCTCCTCTATTTAGCAAGATCAAAGCTGAGGGAAAGATTTCCAGGAATCCCATCAAAGAAAGTTTTGGAAAAAAGGAAAATCTGAAACTTGTGCTCATTGCTTTGTTTGGAGCAACCGCCGGCCAGGGAGTAGTTTGGTACACCGGGCAGTTTTACGCCATGACCTTCATCGAAAAAACCTGTAGTGTTGACTTTGTTCAAACCCGTAATATCATTGCTGTAGCCTTGCTCATCGGCACACCTTTGTTCATATACTTTGGCTGGCTATCGGATAAAATTGGCAGAAAGATGATCATGATGATCGGAATGTTAATGGCGGTGTTCTTGTATCGTCCGATCTATAAAAAAATGTTTACGCTGGCCGATACCGCCCACCAACAGGAAGCGTTGAACCTGAAACGGATTGAAAAATCCAGGGCGATTAATGAGGCAGGAGATTCCATCACAACGGTTCAAACTATCCATTTCTATAAGGATGGAAATAGTGTGAAGCAAACTTCAACGTATATTGTTCCGCAAGCTTTTAGTGGAAAAGAGCCGAAAACTGAAAATAAAAAAGAAGTTGTTCTCGGAAGCAATGCTTTTTGGGGAATGACTGGTTTAGTGCTAATACAGCTTGTATTAGTCACGATGGTGTATGGACCGATTGCAGCATTCCTCGTTGAACTTTTCCCAACACGTATACGCTACACTTCAATGTCATTGCCCTATCACATCGGAAACGGCATTTTTGGTGGCTTAACACCTTTTATTGCGACCATGCTTTACGAATCCAGTAAGACTGAAAGAAATCCTGTTGGAGATCCATTTGCAGGACTTTGGTATCCAATTATTGTGGCCGGTATCTGCTTTGTGATCGGGATGATATTCCTGAAAAACCGCAAAGTTGCAGATGTAATCGATTGAAATATTTGATTTTCAAAAGATTTTTACGAAATATGTATTTAATGATCCTATGCTGATTTGAAAAAGATATTCTCCATAACGCTCCTGGCCCTTTTCCTCTTTCAATTTATAGGTTATTATTTTGTCTATATGGGGCTTCGGTACCACGCCAAATCGGAGATGATTTTGAGGTTGGACTCCAGGGACTATTCAGACGATGAGACCATTACGCTCAAAATACCTTTTTCCCTGCCGTATTGGATGGACTCTGAAGATTATGAACGCGTGGATGGAGAATTTCAGCATCAGGGAGAATTTTACAAATTAGTCAAACAAAAACTCATTAAGGATACGCTTTACATTGTTTGTATTAAAGATGTCAATGAAAAAAAACTTCACCACGTTATGGCTGACTACGTTAAGTTTTCAAACGATCTGCCTTCCTCCTCACGACAGACCCTTAAGCTTCTCGGTAGTTTGATAAAAGATTTTGTGCCAAGTGTACAAACTGAAATTTCCATATCTCAAGGCTGGTCTCAGGAATGTTCTTTCGCTGAGCCATGCTTTAGCTTACTGACACTTTCGTCGCCAGTATATTCTCCGCCACCCGAACGCAGGGGGTGAATCTTCCGCATGTCCTGAAATTTAGTAACACTAAGAACTCCTAAGGTTCTTATTTAAAGCTATCCTCTTTAAAGCAAAGCTTTTCAGCTATTTGTTTAGGTATTCGCGGATGTGGAGAAATCGTCATTAGTAATAATCAGGATCATGGTGCTAATAGTTTAGGGTTTGGCTGTTCCAAATCATGATTCTTGGGTTGTCTAATGCGAGGATTGCCTGTCGGTGTGCGGTTTGGGTTCGCTGGCAGGCGTCCTTTAATTCATCTTACTTCTAACAAAACATAGAATGCCATATATACCAGTAGAAGAGCATTTGCCTGGCATCACGGGCCTGCTCGAGTACAGAAAAGATTCGGCTCAACCGATTCGGGATCTGACACAGTTTTTACTTCGGGGTCCCTCAACGTTGACCGAGGGAGAACGTGAGCTTATTGCAACGGTCGTTTCCCACAACAATCAATGTAAGTTCTGCACAACGGCCCATACGGCAGCTGCTGATCTATTATATGGTGAGTGTGAAACAGCGGATAAAGTGAAACAGGACATCGAAACTGCTCCGGTAGGTGAAAAGATAAGAGCACTCCTTGTAATTGCAAAACAAGTTCAGCAAAGCGGAAAAAGTGTTACCACGGAGTCCGTTGGACGGGCAAAAAAAGCGGGTGCCACAGACGTTGAAATTCACGACACCGTTTTAATTGCCGCACTCTTCTGTTTGTACAACCGCTATGTGGATGGTCTTGCCACTGTAACACCTACAGATCCGGACTTTTATAAAGGCCTTGCAGACAGGATTGTACATCACGGCTATACCCGGAATCCGGAAGCCTATGAACAAATGAAAAAAAATCATTCTTAAACCAGATTATCCTTATTCCTATGAAAAAAGTTTTACTCATACTAATTTTTATACTGCCTTGTTGTTCACTGCTCTTTGCACAACATACAAAGATCTCCGGAACAGTAACGGATTCAGACACAAAATCCCCGATCCACGGTGCCTCCGTTGTCATCAAAGGAAAACTTACAGGAACCATAACGGACGCGAACGGAAACTTTACATTGAATACAGCAATCGCCCCTCCGCTTACAGTAGTGGTGTCGGTGGTGGGTTATCAAAAGCAAGAGGCTGAAATAACAGAGGACAGCCAGCTCAGTATAAGTCTCTCTTCCACAGCAATACTTATGGACGAGATGGTTTTCTCTGCTTCCCGTGTGGAAGAGAGTATTCTTCAGTCACCAGTCAGCATTGAAAAGATGGATACGAAGTCTATTCGCGAAACACCCTCCATAAATTTTTATGAAGGCTTACAGAATTTGAAGGGCGTTGACATGGTAACCAGCGGACTTACCTACAAGCAAATCAATACGCGTGGTTTTAATGATACGGGGAACGCCCGGTTCCTTCAACTTGTTGACGGAGTAGATAATGCAACACCGGGATTAAATTTTGCTGTTGGTAACCTATTTGGCTCATCTGATCTGGACATGGAGAGTGCAGAGTTGATCCCAGGATCGGCCTCTGCCTTATACGGTCCCGTTGCCTTTAATGGAGTATTGATGTTGCGCACAAAAGATCCATTTTTATACCAGGGACTTAGCGCACAAGTCAGAGTTGGGGTAAATCACATCAATGAAGAGTATGCTGATCCCCACGGGCTATATGATTACGCTGTTCGTTATGCAAAAGCCTTCAACAACCGCTTCGCTTTTAAAATAAATGCTTCCTACTTCACAGGCCTTGATTGGTATGCTACAAACTATACCGACGTAGATCCAGGAACACCAGTTGAACAACGCGGTGACAATAACCCAGCCCGCAACGCGCTAAATATTTATGGTGATGACGCTGCCACGGAAATTCCGGGCGTTGGGCGTGTATCCAGAACAGGGTACGAAGAACGTTACCTTTTAGACTATGATGTGTATAGCGTTAAACTTAATGGTGCTTTGCATTACCGGGTGAGTGATAACATCGAGTTGATCTATCAATACAATTACAACCAGGGAAGGGCAGCGTATACTGGAAGTAATCGCTTTCAGCTGAATAATTTCAATTTCCAGCAGCATCGTGTGGAAATGAAAGGAAGTAATTATTTTATCCGTGCTTACGCCAGCGTGGAGGATTCAAATGATTCCTATAACGGTAAAGGTTTAGGACAGCTGATCAACAGGACGTGGGTGCAGGATTTATCAGGGAATGTTGTTAGTGCCGATCAGGCCGATGCGATGTGGTATACTCGTTATACAGAAGCCTTTATGGGTAACATTAATAACGTTGCAGCAGCTAGTCATACGGCAGCAAGGGCTTTTGCTGATCAAGGCCGGTTCTTAGCAGGATCTGCTGATTTTAATGAACAGAAAGACAGGCTCATAGCTACGCAAGGAATGGGTGGTGCCGGGATATTGAGTCAAAGTAAGTTGTACCATGTTGAAGGGCAGTACGATTTTACTAACAAAGTAAAAGTGATGGATATATTGGTGGGAGGTAATTTCAGGATGTATGATATGTTTACTAACGGTACATTGTATGATGATATCGATAACAAGGTGACCATAAAAGAAGGAGGCGCCTTCGCACAGGTTTCTAAAAAATTGCTGGCTGAGAAACTTAAACTTACAGGATCATTGCGGTACGATAAGAATCAAAATTTTAAAGGACGCCTTACACCCCGGGCATCAGCAGTTTACGCTGTTGCAAGCAATCATAATTTCAGGACCTCTTATCAAGCAGGGTTCCGCAATCCGACACCCGGAGATCAGTACATTAAACTTAATGCTGGTCCCATTACCATCCTTGGAGGTGTTCCTGATAACAGTAAAGGCATGAATGTTTATGAAAATACATTCACAGCGGCTTCCCTGGATCCCTTTTTTAACGCCTATTACCCAGCTTACTACGGAGCATTGGCGGGCGGAGCGACACCAGATCAGGCGAGCGCGCAGGCTATTAATTCATCAAAAGATCTGTTGGTAAAATCAGACGTTCCCTATATTAAGCCCGAACGCGTTCAGACTTTTGAAGTCGGATACAAGGGGTTATTTGCCAATAAACTTTTTGTGGATGTTAACTATTACTTTAGCAGCTATAATGATTTTATCCTAAACGAAGTTGTGATGCAACCTCAGCATGAAATCATAGGCCCGGATGGAAAGATCAGCCCTGAAGCTGCTACTGATCTATTGAGCGGAAGCACACGACACCTTTTCCAACTCTATACCAATGCTGCTGACCGGGTTACCTCGCAAGGGGCAACACTTGGACTTACTTATCTTTTACCTGGAAATTTCACCATCGGAGCAAATGGAACGTGGGCGGATTTTAATTTACGGAATGCGGATCCGAATGAAATACCGAGATTTAATACACCGAAGTATAGAACTACCATGACGTTTGGTAATAGTTCAGTTACTAAAAATATCGGATTCAATGTGGCCTGGCGCTGGCAGGATACCTTTGACTGGTATGGCACATTTAATCAAATGAGACCCGGAACAATTTATGCCTATTCTATGGTAGATGCACAGGTAAGTTACAAGGTGCTTCCCATGAAATCAATTGTAAAAGTGGGTGCTAACAATCTTTTTAACCAGCAGGTTTACCAGGCATATGGCTCACCGTCCATTGGCGCGGTTTACTATGTGTCAATTGTCTTCGATCAGCTACTGAACTAATAATGGTCTCTACGCTAAATGAAAAAACATCCGTGGTAGGCGCCGAAAAAATCAGCGCCTACCATTGGCTTATGTTTGGTATTTGTTTTTTAGGAAATATAATGGGAGGAACAGCGTCGACCCTGATGTCAGTTTACCTTCCTGTATTGACAAAAGATATATTAGGAACGGTTGATGAATCGCAGCTTAGCCAGGTGAGTGCATACATTAGCGCATTATACTTTGTTGGCTGGGCCATCGGAGGCCTTATGATGGGCGTGATCGGTGATCGCATTGGAAGGGCGCGATCCCTTGCCCTTTCGATCGGCACCTTTGGTTTGTTTACGCTTCTGATAAGTTTTGCTTCTTCATGGGAAATGATCCTGGTCTTCCGTTTTTTCTGTGGTTTTGGTGTAGGGGGGATGTTGGTTATTAATAATACACTTTTGTCTGAAGCATGGCCGGAACGCACACGTGCAGTTTTTATTGGTATTCTTTCTATTGGATTTCCAGTGGGCATTTTTTCATCCGGTGCAGTGAACTATTTGGTTTCAAGCTGGCGGGAAGGTTTTATGATGGGCATTCTGCCGATCTGTATCAGTATTATATCCATTTTAGTGTTAAAGGAATCGGAAAAATGGAAAGCATCCAGGGTTGTTACGGAAGAAAATAAAGTAAAAAAGAATCTTAAGGAACATCGTAAGGATCTCCTGAATGGTTCTATCATTTTTGGTTCCATGCTGATTGGTTTATGGGCAATTTTTTCATGGGTACCTACTTGGGTTCAGAGTTTATTGACAGGATCAGATGGTCAAAGCGAACGGGGACTAAGCATGATGTTGTTGGGTGCCGGTGGACTCTCTG
>Ga0210379_10000659_pt1 | contig 11530 bp, 9 predicted proteins | sample PLMedo_2_FD_155468 | JGI IMG/M metagenome (GOLD analysis project Ga0210379, IMG submission 155468) | Groundwater sediment microbial communities from an aquifer in East River, Colorado, USA - PLM4_32_coex redo | ecosystem: Environmental > Terrestrial > Soil > Riparian zone | place: USA: East... | reverse complement strand
GGACCAGGGCCGCGTGGGCGAGGCGATCACGAGTTACCGGCGGGTCCTCGAATTCGATCGCGACCAGGCGCACGCTTATCTCGAGTTGGGCGCCGCGCACCTCCATGCCGGGAACCTGGATGCTGCGAGCGCGTGCTTTCGGAGGGCGCTCGAAATCCGTCCCGATCACCTCGAGACGGCATTCAACCTCGCCGAAACGCTGAAGCTGCAGGGCAAGCTCGATGAAGCCGCCGAGTGGTACGAACGGGTGCTTGCCCGCGAGCCCCGTCACCTTCACGCGATGGGCGGGCTCATCCATGCGCAGCAGCACATGTGCCGCTGGAACGGCGTGGAGGAGCGCTGGCGGCGCCTGCGGGAAGGGATCAGCGCTGCCAGCGACGGGCGGGTATCGCCATTCGCCATGTTGTCCCTCCCCAGCACCCCGGCGGAGCAGCGTGCGTGCACGGAGGCGTGGGCCCGACGCAACGTCGATCCGATCGCCGCGGTCCGGCCGGCGCTCGGCTTCGATTTCTCGCGACGCCGGGCGCGGGACCGGCTGCGCATCGGTTACCTGGCGTGGGGCCTTCACCGGCACGCGACGGGGTACTGGGCAGTCGAGCTGTTCGAGCTTCACGACCGGGCCCGCTGCGAGGTGTTCGCCTACAGCTACGGGCCTGATGATGGAAGCGACGTCCGCGCCCGCATCCGCGGCGCATGCGAGCACTTCGTCGCAATGCCGGGAGACTCGCATATCGCCGCGGCGCGCCGCATCTACGATGACGGCGTGGACGTGCTGGTGGACCTCACAGGCTATTCGTTGGGGATGCGTCCCCAGATCCTCGCCCTGCGGCCGGCGCCGGTGCAGGTGAACTGGTTCTACGCCGGCACCATGGGCACCCGGTGCATGGATTACTTCATCGCGGATCCCTACACCGTGCCGCCCGAGCTGGAGCCCCATTTCACGGAGCGTATCGCGCGGCTTCCGGATTGCTACATGATCACGGACCGCAAGCGCCCGATATCCGACCCGGGCCCGTCGCGCGCGGATTGCGGATTGGCGGAAGGAGCGACCGTCTTTTGCTGCTTCAATCAGACCTACAAGATTCTGCCGGACGTCTTTGCGTCGTGGATGCGCATCCTGCGCGCGGTGCCGGGTTCCGTGCTCTGGCTGCTCGAGACTAACCGCTGGGCGGTGGAGAACCTGCGCTGCTCGGCGTTGGAACAAGGCGTGGCGGCCGAGCGGATCATATTTGCGCCATATCAGCCGGTGGCGGACCACCTCGCGCGCTACCGGCTGGCCGACCTCGCGCTCGACACTTTCCCGTATACCTCGCACACCACCGCGGCCGACGCGCTCTGGGCGGGCTGCCCTCTCGTGACGCGCATGGGTAGCACCTTCGCTTCCCGCGTGGCAGGCAGCGCGCTGATCAACGCCGGAATGCGCGAGCTGGTGGCGGATAGCGCGGAAGCGTGCGAGCGACTTGCCATCGAGCTGGCAGCCTTGCCCGGCAGGCTGCAGGACATCCGGCGCAGGCTGCAGGCGTCGCGCGATTCCTGTGCACTCTTCGATACACCGCGCTTCGTCAAGAACCTCGAGGCGGCGTACGAAAACATGTTCGACGCCTGGATCAAGAATAGTTCAGGATAGCTGCATGCAAACGGCAACCCGTCTGCTCCGGTGTCGGTATGAGCATGCGAGCGGGGGAATACAGGGGCCCGGCACGATGTATACGCAGTGACAGCCGATGGCGGCTGGGCAAACGGAGGATAAACGTGAAGACAGGCAAGGCAATCGGATGGGTGTTGGCGGGATTACTGGTCATCGCGGGCTGCGCTGCCATGGGCGGGGCTCCGGCGAGTTTTTCCGGCGGCGTGCTCGTCAATTCCGCGGGCATGACCTTGTATACGTTCGACAACGACCAGAAGCCCGGAGACAAGACCGGCGACGGCTTCAACAAAGTCTGGCATGTGGTCGAGGAGCCGTGGAAGATGATGCCCGGCGGCTATTGATTGAGCCAGCGTGAGCGATCTCGGCGTCGACATCGAGCAGCACATTCCGCGGCTGCGCCGCTACGCCCGCGCGCTGACGGGCGACCGCGCCGCCGCGGACGACCTGGTGCAGGACACGCTGGAGCGGGCCCTTTCCCGCTTTCACCTGTGGCGCCGGGGCAGCGATCTGCGGGCATGGCTGTTCACCATCATGCACAACGTTTTCGTCAACCAGGCCCGCTCGCGAATGCGCTACCCGCACGAGGCGCTCGACGGGTCCGCGGCCGATGCGCTGCAGTACCGCGAGCCGGACTGGTCCGACCTGAGGGACATCGGCGGCGCGCTGGCCAAACTGCCGGTCGAGCAGCGCACCGTGGTGCTGCTCGTGGGGCTCGAGCAGTTCACCTACGATGAGGCGGCGCGCGTGCTGGAGGTCCCGATCGGGACCGTCATGTCGCGCCTGTCGCGCGCGCGCGAACGCATGCGGGTGCTGCTGGGCGGGGATTTCAAGGCCTCTGCCCTCAAGGTGGTGAAATGAGCAGACAAGCCGTCACGGAAACCGATCTGCACGCGTACGTCGACGGCGCGCTGCCTGCGGAGCGCGCCGCCGAGGTGGACGCCTACCTGGCGGACCGCCCCGAGGAAGCGGCGCGTCTCGCCGCCTATCGCGAGCAGAACGCGGCCTTGCACCGGGAATTCGATCCGGTGCTGGACGAGCGGCCGCCGCACCGGCTGGATGCGCCGCGCCTGGTACCGACGCGGTCGCTGTTGCGCTACGCTGCCGTGGTCGCCTGGTTCGCGCTGGGCGGAGTAATCGGCTGGCAGCTGCATGCGTATACCGCGGACCGGCGGGCCGATGTGACCTCGTGGCCGCGGCGGGCGGCGATCGCGCACGTGGTCTACAGCCCCGAGGTGCGCCACCCGGTCGAGGTCGGGGCCGACCAGGAAGCCCATCTCGTGGCGTGGCTGTCGAAGCGTCTCGGCACACCGCTCAAGGTGCCCCACTTGGGCGAACTGGGATTCACGCTGGTCGGCGGGCGCCTGCTGCCGGGCGACCGGGGACCCGTGGCTCAGTTCATGTACCAGGACGGCAAAGGCCAGCGGCTCACGCTCTACGTTCGCGTCAACCCCGACGACAGCGGCGAGACCGCGTTCCGCTTCGCGCAGGAGCACGGCGTGGGCGTGTTCTACTGGCTCGACCGCAAGCTCGGCTACGCGCTCTCGGGCGAGGTGGAAAAAGGCGAGCTGCTGCGCATCGCGACGGCGGTCTACCGCCAGCTAAATCCTTGAGCGGTGAGTAGAAGCCATCTCAAAAATCCCCTCTCCCCCGATTTTGGGGGAGAGGGATAGGGTGAGGGAGCGCAAAGGCATCGGTTCTTTCCCTAGGAAGAACAGTGACCCGTTGCCCCTCACCCCAGCCCTCTCCCCGCTGCCGCGGGGCGAGGGGGTGTTTTTGAGACACGCTCTAGTGAGTGGTGGGTGGAACTGCCGCAGGCGGCCGCATCTAACGGACAGCTGACGGCTTACGGCAGCAACATCTCCCGCGCCATCAGCTCGGACACTGCTTCGCGCTCGCGGATGAGATGCATCTCTCCGCCGTCCACCATGACCTCGGCCGCGCGCGGGCGGGTGTTGTAGTTCGAGCTCATGCTCATGCCGTAGGCACCGGCCGCCATGACCGCGAGGAGATCGCCTTCCCGCAGATCCAGGGCGCGGTCGCGAGCGAGGAAATCCCCGGTCTCGCACACCGGGCCGACGATTTCGTAGCGGGCGCCGCCGTGGCCCTCGCGGACCGGCCGCACCTCGTGCCAGGCGTCGTAGAGCGCTGGCCGCAGCAGGTCGTTCATTGCGGCGTCCACCACCGCGAAATTCCGCTCGCGGCCGTGCTTGAGGTACTCCACGCGGGTGAGCAGCAGCCCGGCTTGACCGACCAGGGCCCGCCCCGGCTCGAGCAGGATCTTCACTTTGCGGCTGCCGAGCCGGCTCGTGAGCGCCCGGGCGTAGTCGCCGGCCGCCGGCGGCGACTCGTCGCGGTAGCGGATCCCGAGACCGCCTCCGACGTCGACGTGGGCGAGGGCGATGCCCTCCGACTGCAGCCGGTCTGCCAGCTCGAGCACGCGGTCGAGCGCGGCCACGAACGGAGCGACTTCCGTGAGCTGGGAGCCGATGTGGCAGCCGATACCGGCGATGGCGAGGTGGCGCATTTCCCGCGCGCGCCGGTAGAGCGCCAGCGCGTCCTCGTACGGGATGCCAAACTTGTTCTGCCTCAACCCGGTCGCGATATAGGGGTGGGTGCGCGGGTCCACATCCGGGTTCACGCGCAAGCTCATCGCCGCGGTCCTGCCGCACTGTGCCGCGACCGCCTCGAGGCGTGCGAGCTCGCTTTCGGACTCGACGTTGAAGCACAAGATGCCCGCCATCAGGGCCCGGCGCATCTCCTCGGCGGTCTTGCCTACCCCGGAGAACACGATCTTGCGCGGGTCGCCGCCCGCGGCCAGCACCCGGGCCAGCTCGCCCCCCGAGACGATGTCGAAGCCGCTGCCGAGACGCGCGAGCACGTTCAACACGGCGAGGCTTGAATTCGCCTTCACCGCGTAGCAGACCAGGTGGTCGCGCCCGGCGAACGCAGTGTCGAAGGCCCGATAAGTCTCCGTCAGCGCCGCCCGCGAATAAACGTAGCACGGCGTGCCATAGCGCTCCGCGACCTGTGCAAGCGGCACCGCCTCGGCGTGCAGCTCATCGTTACGGTAATCGAAGGGGTTCACTGAGGTACAGTTCCGCGCTCCGAGTTCGAAGATCCGGGATCCGGGCTCTGTCGTGTCGGGTCACCGGCGGGCTTCTTGTCGTCCTGCTCCGCGGGGGGCTTCGGCGCCGGGCTTGGCGCGACGGGCTTCGGCTTGGGCAGGTAGAGCGCTGCCTTGTAACCACATCCCGCAAGCAACACGGCGAGAGCGATCATGGAAAGCAGGGGGCGCATCGGCAGGATAGTAAGCGGTAAGGGGTGTCCAGTAAAACGCATTCCGCCACTTACCGTTGACTGCTCACGCCGGCCTGCCCGGGTTGCCGATGCGCTGCATCTCGCGCTCGATCCAGTCCTCAACCTTGCGGATGAGCTCGTCGGGCGTGAGGCTCCGGGTGTCGATCGGCGCGCCGATGCTCACCGTCACCACCCCGGGTCGCTTGATGAACGCCCGCCGGCGCCACAGTTCGCCGGCATTGTGCGCAACCGGCAGCACCGGCGTGGCGGTCTTGACCGCGAGCCAGGCGCCGCCTACCTGGTACTTGCCGCGGCTGCCGGGCGCGACGCGCGTGCCTTCCGGAAAGATCACGATGCAGTAGCGGCGCGCCAGGCGCTCCCGCCCCTGCTCGAGCAGCTGTTTCAACGCGCGCGGGGCGGTCGCGCGGTCGATGGCGATGGGCGAGAGCAGCGCCAGGCCCCAGCCGAAGAAGGGGATCCACAGCAGCTCTCGCTTCACCACCCAGACCTGCGGCGGGAAGATCGCCTGGAACGCGAGCGTTTCCCACGCCGACTGGTGCTTGGCGAGCACGATGTATGGCGGTGGCGGCAGGTTCTCTGCGCCGAGCACGCGGTAGCGGATGCCGCAGATCTCTTCCGCGGCGGCCAGCGTGAGGCGCGACCAGGTGGTGATGAAGCGATAGCGGGCGGCCAGCGGAAGCGGAAAGAGCAGCAGCCCAACGATGGCGAAAACGGGAGTGGTGACGAGCTGGAACAGCGCGAACAGCGACGACCGCAGGAAGGCGATCATTTAATGAACGATCTTACGGCATCGGCCAGATCGGCATAGACCCGGGTGCTCGGGGGCAACCCCCCGTCGCGCTGCGTTTGCGCGCCCTTGCCGGTGAGCACCAGAATCGGCAGCGCGCCGACCGCCACCGCCGCCTGCAGGTCGCGCAGCGCATCGCCGATGCACGGCACGTCCTTCAAGCTCGTGTTGAAGCGCCGGCCGATGTCCTCGAGCAGTCCGGGCTTGGGCTTGCGGCAGCTGCAGTTCGCTTCCATGGCGTGCGGGCAGTAGAACACCGCGTCGATGCGCCCGCCCGCCTGGGCGACCGCGCGGTGCATTTTGTCGTGGATGGCGTTCAACGTCGCCATCTCGAAGAGCCCGCGCCCGACGCCGGACTGGTTGGTCGCCACCACCACGCGATAGTCGGCCTGGGTGAGGCGCGCGATCGTGTCCAGGCTGCGGGGGATCGGCTTCCACTCGTCCGGGCTCTTGATGTAGGACGGGCTGTCGTAATTGATGACGCCGTCGCGGTCCAGTATGACCAACTTCATGGTGATTCGTGATTCGTGATTCGTGATTCGTCAGGCGCGGCAGGTGGCATATAGTTGTGTCTCGATTCACAATTCACGAATCACCATTCACGGCTGTCGGGCGGCGAGCTTGGACAGGTCCGCGACGCGGTTCATCTCGTTGCGAAGTTCGGCGAGCAGCGCCAGCCGGTTATGCCGCAGCTCGCGATCCTCGGCCATGACCATCACGGTGTCGAAGAAGGCATCAACCGGCACTTTCAGGGCGGCAAAAGTCTGAAGAAAGCCTGTGAAATCGCCGCGCTCATACAGCCCCTTCGCATTGCTCGCCGTGATCGCAAGGGCCGAGTAGAGCTCGCGCTCTGCGGGCTCCTTCAGCTTGGCCGATTCGGCGCGGGTGTAGGACTCCCCCTTGGCTGCCGCCTGCTTGAGTATGTTTGCCACGCGCTTGTTGGCGGCCGCAAGGCTTTCTGCTTCGGGCAGCCTGCGGAACGCCTCGACTGCCTCCACGCGCCGGACGACATCCATCAGCGGCGGCCGTTGGCTCAACACCGCCTCGACTGAGTCCTTGGCAAAGACTGTGGCGAGCTGGTTCCAGTAGCGGTCCAGGACGAAGCTGTGCACCGCAGCCACGGTATCCGGCGCCAGGGTGACTGTCCGGTATAGCCCCGCCGCGCACACCAGCAGTTCCTTGATGTCCGTCCCGGCGCTGCCGGTCAGCCTGAGAACAGCGCCGAGTCGCTCGAATACGTTGATCACGCCAAGCGCCGCGCGTCGCAGCGCGTAGGGGTCCTTTTCCCCAGTCGGCCGCTCGCCGATGCCGAACAGCCCGGTCAGCTGGTCGATGCGGTCGGCAAGATAGAGGCTGGCGCTCGCCAGGTTTAACGGATCGGAACCGTCGAGCTTCAGCCGGTATTGATCGCCGATGGCGTCGGCCACGGCCCGCGGCTCGCCGTCGTGCATCGCGTAATAGCGTCCCATGGTCCCTTGCAGCTCGGGAAACTCGCCGACCATGTCGGTCAGCAGATCGGCCTTCGAGAGCCAGGCGGCGCGCCCAGTGAGCAGTGGATCGGCCCCGAACTCGTGCGCGATCCTGCCGGCCAGCAGCTGGATGCGCTCGACGCGCTCGAGCTGGCTGCCGAGCCTGTTGTGATAGACGACGCTGGCGAGGCGCGGAACGCGTGTCTCCAGCCGCGTCTTGCGGTCCTGGTCGTAGAAGAACTTGGCGTCCGCGAGGCGCGCCCGCAGCACGCGTTGATTCCCGCGGACGATCTCGCGGGGGTCCTTCGTTTCGAGATTGGAAACGAAAAGGAAGCGGGGGAGCAGTTTCCCCGTTTCCCTGTCGCGCAGCGGCACGTATTTCTGGTGCTGCTGCATGGACAGAACAAGGCATTCTTCAGGCACTGACAGAAAGCCGGCGTCGAACTCTCCGGCGTAGGCGGCGGGGCTTTCCACCAGCGCAGCGATTTCGTCCAGCAGGGCATCATTTGCAACCAGCATTGCCCCGCTGGCGATCGAATCGAGCTGCTTCACTATTTCAGCGCGGCGCCCGGCCAGGTCAACTATCACCTTTCCCGTGTCGCGCAGCGCGCGCTCATAGTCGTCGGCATGCTTGAGCACGATTGCGCTGCCGGACAGGAAACGGTGGCCCAGGGTCTGGTTGGAGCTTTCCGCTCCCAGCACGTGACCGGGCACGATGCGTGACCCATGGAGCATGACGAGTCCATGCACGGGCCGCACGAATTGATGATCACCCGACCCCCATCGCATCAACTTCGGGATTGGGAGCCCTTCGAGGGCAGCCTCAACCTTGAGCGCCAGAGTCGCATCGAGGTGACCGCCTTTGGCAATGTCGCGGTGAAAAAAGAACTCGCCCTTGGGTGTCTCACGTCGAATGAGCCTACCGACCTCGACGCCGTGCTTCTTGGCAAATCCAATCAGCGCCTGCGTTGGCTGCCCCTTCGCATCAAGCGCGGCCTTGACACTGGGTCCGGATAACTCGACAGGCTTGTCTGGTGCGCGGTCGCGCACGCGGGTGATCCGCGCAGCCAGGCGGCGTGGCGTCGCGAATGGCTGCACCCTGCTGTCCGTCTCGAGGAAATCATATTGTCCTAAATCATCGGCAAGTGCCTTGGCGAACGCTTCTGAGAGTGACCGCAGTGCCTTCGGCGGCAGCTCCTCGGTCAGCAGCTCGACGAGCAGGCTCTCCGACGCCGGCGCTGCAGGGCTCTTCCTGGTTGCCATCGTTCAGGCGCGGGGCTTCGATTTCAACGCCGGCTGCGGCTTTGCCAGTGGAAACCCGAGGCGTTCGCGCGATTCGTAGTAGGCTTGCGCGATCAGGCGCGCGAGCCCGCGCACGCGCCCGATATAGGCGGCGCGCTCGGTGACCGAGATGGCGCCACGTGCGTCGAGCAGGTTGAAAGCATGTGAGCACTTGAGCATCATCTCGTAGGCGGGCAGCACGCATTGCGCTTCCATCAGGCGCTTCGCTTCCGACTCGAACTGGCCGAAGTGCTGGAACAGCATCTTGGTGTCGGCAAGCTCGAAGTTGTAGCGCGACTGCTCGACTTCGTTCTGGTGAAAGACATCGCCATAAAGGACTGGAGTCGACGCACGCGTTTCCGCGCCGTCCACCCATACGAGGTCGAATACGCTGTCCTTGCCCTGCAGGAAGAGGGCCAGGCGCTCGAGACCGTAGGTGAGTTCGCCCAGCACCGGCTTGCACTCGAGACCGCCGACTTGCTGGAAATAAGTGTACTGGGTGATCTCCATGCCGTTCAGCCATACCTCCCAGCCGAGGCCCGATGCGCCGAGCGTGGGCGATTCCCAGTCGTCTTCGACGAAGCGGATGTCGTTCTTGCGCGGGTCGATGCCGAGCGCGTCGTGCAGCGAGCCGAGGTAGATGTCCTGGAACTGCCCGGGCGAGGGCTTCATCACCACCTGGTACTGATAATAGTGCTGCAGCCGGTTGGGGTTCTCGCCATAGCGCCCATCCTTGGGGCGGCGCGACGGCTGCACATAGGCTGCGTTCCACGGCTCCGGCCCGATCGCGCGCAGGAATGTCGCGGTGTGGAACGTGCCCGCGCCCATCTCCATGTCATACGGCTGCAGCAGCACGCAGCCGTGGCGATCCCAGTACTGGTTGAGCTTGAGGATGATTTGCTGAAAGGTCAGCATCGGGCCGAAGACTCTATAGAAGCCATCTCAATAACCGTTTTAACCACGGAAACACACGGAACTTCTTATATGGTTACGGGGACTCTAAGGGAGTCGGATTATTGTCCGTGTGATTCCGTGGCTATTCTTGAGATTGGTTCTAAGCTCCGAATCTTACAGGCTTTCGTAGGATGTTGCCGGGACTAAGCCCGACAAAATCCTAAACTAATTGACACTGTTAAGCCCGCATACCGCAGGTTTGTCTTCGCGCGATCTGATCGCGTGGATCCAAAATCGTGGCAGTCACGAAACATGCGGGCTAGGCGGAACGCGCCGCGCGGCGCGCACTCCAGCCGGCAACCGCGATCAGCGCGAGGCACAGCGCGAGCAGCGCGTGATTCCCCCAGCGCACATAGGGCGTGGCGCCGCCGTATCCCTGGACCGGGTAGGTGACGGTCCTAATCTCGAACTCGGGCGCGGCGGCGAGCACTTCACCGCGCGGGCCGATCACCGCGGTGATGCCCGTATTAGTCGCGCGCAGCATGGCGCGGCCAGTCTCCAGCGCGCGCGCCTGCGCGATCTGCAAGTGCTGCCGCGGCGCATTCGAGCGGCCGAACCAGGCGACGTTGCTGACGTTCGCCAGCACGGTCGCCTCCGGCAGCTGGCGGATGATCTCCTCGCCGAATGCATCCTCGTAGCAGATGTTGACCGCCACGCGCTGGCCCGCCACCGCGAGCGGGCGCTGCCCCTCCGCGCCGCGCGAGAAATCCTGCAGCGGAATGGCGAGCACGCCGACAATCCACCCCAGCACCGGCCGCAACGGGATGAACTCTCCGAGCGGCACGAGGTGGGACTTGCGATAGGTCTGCGGCGGCGAGCTTCCCACCGAGACCACACTGTTGAAGTACTCCCCGCCGGGCGTGCGCTCGGGCACGCCGATCAGGACGTCCCCGGCGCGACTGCGGACGCTGGCGGCGAGCGCGGACAGGTAATCCTGCGGCACCTGCTCCAGGAACAGCGGCAGCGCGGTCTCCGGCAGGATGATGAGCTCACCGGGCGCTGACTCGACCAGCACGCGATAGGTTTCCAGGGTGGGGCGCACGCGCTCCTCGCGCCATTTCTGTTCCTGGGCAACGTTGCCCTGAAGCAGGCTTGCGTTGAACGGCGCTCCGACGGGCGTGGTCCACGCGATCTGGCTCAAAAACCAGCCGGCGAGCCAGATGGCGAGAACGATGAACGATGAACGATGAACGATGAACCGCCAATTGAAGGAGGTATTCCGTTCCGCGTTCCGCGTTCCGCGTTCATCGTTTGCCGTCAGGCGCTGCCAGAGCACGACGATGAGTCCAGCTGTGGCCGCGGTGGCGAGTGTGACGCCATATATCCCCAGCACCGGCGCGTAGCCCGCCAGCGGGCTCACCGGAACCTGGGAGTAGCCGGTCGCGAGCCAGGGGAAGCCGTAGAGAAGCCACCCGCGCATCCATTCCGCCAGCGTCCAGGCCGCAGGGGCGAGCAGGCCGCAGCGGATGGCGCGCGGAACGCCCGGCCTTGCGCAGGCGAAGCCCGCCGCGGCGGGAAATAGCGCGAGGATTGCGCAGTACAGGAGGGTGGCGAACGCGGCGAGCGGGGCCGGCATGGCGCCGTAGTCGTGCAGGCTGACATAAATCCACGAAACACCGAACAGGAACAGCCCGAGACCGAACGCAAAGCCGGTCCATGCCGCGGCGCGCGGCGTGCCGGCCTGCGACCACAGGTAAAACAGTCCCGCCAGTGTCACCACCGGCAGCGGGAACATGTAGTACGGCGCGTAGCCGACTACGGTTACCGCGCCGAGGAAAAAAGCAATGATGAATGATGAACGATGAATGATGAACGACCAGCGAGAACCGCTATTCCGATTTTCCTGTTCCGCGTTCATCGTTCCGCGTTCATCGTTATTTTTTCCTGGCGACTTGCAGCAGATGCAGCCGCCGGCTGTCGGCGTGCAGCACCTTGAAGACGAGGTTGTCGAAGCTGATCTGCTCGCCGCGCTTGGGCACGCGGCCGAAGCGTGATAGCACAAGGCCGCCGATCGTGTCGAATTCCTGCTCGCTGTAGCCGGTGCCGAACGCGGCGTTGAAATCGGCAGTCTCG
>Ga0210379_10000658_pt1 | contig 11536 bp, 12 predicted proteins | sample PLMedo_2_FD_155468 | JGI IMG/M metagenome (GOLD analysis project Ga0210379, IMG submission 155468) | Groundwater sediment microbial communities from an aquifer in East River, Colorado, USA - PLM4_32_coex redo | ecosystem: Environmental > Terrestrial > Soil > Riparian zone | place: USA: East... | reverse complement strand
GTATCTCGACGCTGAAGTGATTGCAGATGCCCTCGCCGAGGCCGAGCCGGTCGGCCCAGCGCAGCGCTGCAGCGAGATCGATCCGCGCTTCCAGTTCCTGCTTCTTTTCCGGTCCAGTCACCAGTCACCGCTCCCAATCGCGCCTTCCAGGCGCGGTAAACCCACGAGTAACGGGCCGCAGGGCGCTAGTCCACCTGGACCTTGGCGCCCTTCGCGACCTTGCTCCACTTCTCCGCTTCACGCTTGACGAAGGCCGTGAATTCTTCCGGCTGCATGCCCGATGCCAGCGCACCCTGTGCCAGGAATTTCTCACGGGTATCGGGCGCCTTGAGCATCGTGGCCAGTTCCTGGTAGACCCGGGCGACGATCTCGCGCGGCGTGCCGGCCGGCATCACCACGCCTTGCCACGAGCTGCCATCGTAACCTTTCACGCCGCCTTCCTCGACCGTCTGCAGGTCGGGCATGGGCGGAAACCGCTCCCTGGTCGAGATCGCGACCGGCTTCAGCTTGTCTTGCTTGACGTGTGGCAGCACAGTGACCGCGGTGTTGAAGGCGAGCTGGACCTGGCCCGAGATCTGGTCGATCACCGATTGTGCCTGGCCCTTGTACGGCACGTGGATCATGTCGACTCCCGCCATCCACTTGAACATTTCCATCAGCATGTGAGGGCTGGTTCCATTGCCCGTGGAGGCGTAGATGAGCTGTCCCGGCTGGCGCTTGGCGAGCGCGACCAGGTCCTTCACGTTTTTGACCGGGAGATTCGGATGCACGGTAAGCATGCTGGGCAGCGATGCCATCAGCGTGATGTAGCTGAAATCCCTGGAGAGGTCGTAGCCGAGCTTGCGGTAGATGCCGGGAGAGATGCTCTGCGCCACGGTCATCATGCACACGGTGTAGCCGTCCGGCGGCGACTTGGCGCACAGTTCGAAGCCGATGTTGCCGCCCGCGCCGCCGCGGTTGTCGGGGATCACCTGCACGCCGAGGCCTTTCCCCAGGCGGTCGGCTGCAATGCGTCCCATCAGGTCGGTCGGCCCGCCGGGCGCCGGGCGGAAACGGGATGATCATGCGCAGCGGCTTGGCGGGATACGCCTGTCCTGAGCTTGTCGAAGTGGCCTGCGCCAGCGCGAGCGACGGTAACAGGACCGCGCACGCAAGCAATAGCAGGTAACGAAATGCGTTCATGGCGCAGCCTCCTCCGGGAATTTTTCCTGCAAGTATTCTACCCGCCCAGGGTGGCGGGAGACGAGTCACCAGTCACCGGTCACGCCTCATCAAGCCACAAGCTCGACCACCTGGCGGTGGTGATGCGGCCGATCGAAAAAGCGGGCGAGGATACGGTAGGTGTCGAGGTCGAATACCGGCCGCGAGCCAAGTTCACGCAGTTCCTCTTCCGAGCGCACCGTGCCGAGATAGCACCAGCGATCGAGCACGATCATATTGCCTTCCGCGCCGTTTTCACGCACGCCGACGCGTCCCTTGAACGGCCACGGCCGCATTCTCAACCCGGCCAGCGCGGCGCCGAGGCGCAGGCCGTGAGCGACGAGGCTTTCCTTGCCGGCGCAGGCGCCGCGGCAGCGCTTCAGCTGGTGGGCGAAGCAGGGGCCCTTGCCTTTTTCCAGGCCGAGGACGATGGAGCATAGTTGATGCGCCGTCGCGATCTCGCGCAGGGCCTCCAGCGCGGCCGCGCGCGAGCGGAACAGGCCGTAGAGATCGTTGAATCCCACCTCTTCGAGCTCGCGCGCCGTTACCAGCCGCGGGGCGGCAACCGCGTCCTCCGCCCGCCAGCACCAGGCGCACAACTCGGTGGTGCGCCGCAGACGCCGGTTGTAGACCGGCGCGAGTTCCTTCACCAGCCGCGCTTCCTTGATCAGGGCGGTCAGCTCGCCGCCGGTCTCGATCCAGTCCACGCGCTTGACCTGGTGCGCGATCTTCATGTCCTTGGCATCGCGATGATCGCCCGCGAAGTGCGCCATCACCCGCGCGCGCAGGTTGATGCTCTTGCCGACGTAGAGCACGGCCTCGTTTTCGCCGTAGAAGAGATAGACGCCGGGCGCCTCCGGGATGTCCTCGAGAGCGCCGTCGGGCAGCCCGGCGGGCACCGCGGGAGCCCTCACCAGGCTGTCCACCACTGTGGCGATGCGCGCCGGATCGGTGGCCCGCCGCCAGTGACGGACCAGTTCCCACAGCACGCGGGCGTCGCCCAGCGCGCGGTGGCGCGCGTCGCAAGCGATGCCATGGCGCGCAATCAGCGCGTCGAGGCCGTGGCGCGATTCCTGCGGGTTGAGCTTGCGCGAGAGCTTGACCGTGCACAGCACGCGGCTCGTATAGCGCAGGCCGGCGCGCCGGAATTCGTTCCTGAGAAATCCGTAGTCGAAGCGCGCGTTGTGCGCGACGAGCAGCTTGCCTTCGAGGCGCGCCAGCAACTGCGGCGCGATTACCTCAAAGGCGGGCGCGAGCGCCACCATGTCGTCCGTGATCCCGGTCATGGCCTGGATCACCGACGGGATTCTCACGCCGGGGTTCACGAGCGCCGACCATTCACCCACGAAGCGCCCGCGCTCCACCTCGACCAGGCCCACTTCGGTGATGCGGTCGTACACCGCGTTGGTGCCGGTCGTTTCAACGTCCAGAAAAACGAGAGGCTGGTCAAGCATGGGGTGATTAAGTGATTACGTGATTAGGTGATTAAGTAACTAAGCGACATCCGCGGGCTGACTCAGTCACTTAATCACTTAATCACTCAATCACTTTATTACTGCCGTTGATGGCCCAGGGCCCTCGAAATCCTCTCGGCGGTCCGCCGGACCTGGGCGGACCAGCCCTTGTCGAGACGGTCGGAGGGGGCGGAAACGGAAAGGCCGGCCACCAGCCGGCCGTCGTCGTTGTAGATGCCTGCGCCGATGCACGAGACTCCCTTCTCGGCCTCCTCGCTGTCGACGGCGTAACCCTGGCGGCGGATCTTCTCAAGTTCCTTTGACAGTGTATCGGCGTCGGTCAGGGTGTTCTCGGTGAAGCGGGGGAGGCCGGTGCGCCGCGCGTAATCAACGCACTTTTCCGCGCCGTCCTCGGCGAGAAACAGCTTGCCCACGGCGGTAATATGCAGCGGCGCGCGAGCGCCGATGATCTGCACCACCCGCATCATTGAATTGCTGCCGGCGGTGCGTTCGATGTAGACCACCTCGTCATCGTGCCGTACCGAGAGATTGACTGTTTCGCCTAGCTCCTGGTGCAGGTCCTGCATGTGGGGCAAAGCCTCCTGGCGCACGCTGATGCGCGACTTCACCAGGCTACCCAGCACGAGCAGGTGGATGCCCAGGCGATAGGTGCCGGGCTCGATGCGGTCCACCAGGCGGTTGTCCACCATGACCGAGAGGATGCGGTGGGCGGTGGACGGGTGCAGGCGGGTCTCGGTGGCGAGCTGCTTCAGGTTGACAGGCGTTGCGTGCCGGGCGAGCGCTCCCAGCAGGCTCATCATGCGCTCAATAACCTGGATCGACGATTTGGTTTCTTTTTGTTGTGCCACGGCAGGGGGTTGCGAGAGAATTGGAGGACGATTTTACAATATGAAATCAGCACCAACAACCTGTGCGAGGGGCTCCGGGCCTGACACCGCGCTGCACCATAGGTAGTGCCAGTAATACGTTGTTTTTGCTATAATATACAGCTCCCCGCTTGATTTCATTGGTTTTCATCATGGCTAAGACTGCACAACTCTCACGCAGCCGCAACGGCAACGGTCGCAACGGCCACGCCCGTAATGGCAACGGCAATGGCAGCGGTCGGAATGGCCACGGACGTGTCGGCGCTACTGCGGAACACGCGCAGGAAGTAAAAAACTACATTACCCCGCAGGGTTACTCGCGCCTGAAGACCGAGCTGACCAAGCTCCTCGACATCGAACGCCCCGAGCTGGTCAAGACCATTTCGTGGGCCGCCTCCAACGGCGACCGCTCCGAGAACGGCGATTACATCTATGGCAAGAAGCGGTTGCGCGAGATCGACCACCGCATCCACTATCTCAACAAGCGCCTCGACAGCGCGGAACTGGTGGATCCCGCGCGACGCGGCGATTCCGACCAGATCTACTTCGGCGCAACTGTAACCTACGCATATGTACGCGGCGGGCGCGACGAGCGCATCGTCACTATCGTCGGCGTGGATGAAGTAGACACGAAACGCGGCCAGGTCAGCTGGCTTTCGCCCATTGCCCGGGTGCTGCTCAAGCGGCGCTCCGGCGACATCGTGACGCTGGCTACCCCCGCCGGCGAGGCTGAAATCGAGATCATCGGCGTCCGTTACCGGGCAACCGCCTGAAAAATGGGGGCGCCACCCCTTTTTTCATCTCCTGGTCAAGTTACATTGAATAGCAGCGCGATCCTGACCGGGTCGCGCCAGCTGCCGTTCCGGGCCGTTTTGCAACACCGCCAGTAGTTGTTGCTCCTTCCCACACCGTCCCCGTTGCCGGACGGCATGTGCCTCGCTAAGATTGGTTAAATCCGGACGCGTTGCGCCGGTCTAACCCCGCGTGTTCGAACGGACAAGCTAGTTGCCGTTCAACACGCGGCCGGATCCGGACGCAAGGCGCCGGTTTAATTCCGCGTGCTCGAACGGACAAGCTAGTTGCCGTTCAACACGCGGCCGGATTCGGACGCACGCCAACCGTGACCGTCTCTTTTTTCACCGCTGCCCTTTCCGCCTGGCGCGCCGCGCATGTTGCCGTTCCGGACCTGCGCGCCGACAACGTGCCGCTCGAAGGCGTAGTGAAGCTTTCCATCAAGGCAGTGCCAAATGCGCGCACTGCTGAGAACCTCGGCACCGAGCGCGAAGGCACCGGCGTGGTGTTTGGCGAAAAGGGGCTGATCGTCACGATCGGCTACCTGATGTTGGAAGCCGATTCCGTCCTGGTCATCGCCGGCGACGGACGCGTGTACCCGGCGTCCGTGGTCGGGTACGACCACGCCACGGGCTTCGGGATCCTGCGCTCCGGCATCGATAGCCGCCCGGTCGAGGTGGGGTCCTCGACGGACGTGCGGGAGCTTGCCACGGTGCTGGTGGCTGCCCACGGGGGTGCGGGCGGCGTGTCGCGTGCGTGCGTGGTATCGCGGCGCCGCTTTACCGGCTGGTGGGAATACATGATCGACGGCGGGCTATTCGTCGCGCCGCCGCGCTTCGAGCACAGCGGCGCTGCGCTGCTCGATGCCGAAGGCCGGCTGGTCGGAATAGGTTCGCTGTGGGTAAGCGATGCACTCGAAGCCGGGGCCGCCTTCCCCGGCAACATGTTCGTGCCGATCGATCTGCTGAAGCCGCTGCTGGACGACCTGCTGGCGATCGGGCACCGGCGCGGGCCGGCGCGCCCCTGGCTGGGGGTTTACTCGGAGGAGATCCAGGGCCACGTGGTGGTGACCCGCGTGCTGCCCGAGTCGCCGGCGGCGCTGGCGGGACTCACGCGCGGCGACATCATTCTCGGTGTGGGCGGGGAGGCGGTCGGGCGCCAGAGCGAGTTCTACCGGAGGTTGTGGGCCAGCGGGGAAGCCGGATCCAGGGTCGTGCTGCACGTGCTGCACAAGAAAACGGTGCGGCAAATGGCCGTCCAGTCGATGGACCGGATGGCGTTTCTGCGCCCGTGGAGCAGCCAATACCGGTGAACAGTGACCGGTGAACTGTAGAATTCCCTCTCCCCGGGTTTGGGCAGAGGGTTGGGGTGAGGGGCGTCATACTTCACGCGCCTCGTGGACCGGAACAGCGATCAGGTCGCCGGCGTGATCCAGGGATGGCTGGAGAAGCAGGGGCTCTACCGCTGAGGGATGAGGGAATCGCGACGGGAAGCGGAAAGCAATAGTCTCGCCTGCATTCTTGTTTTGACCGCAGAGGGAAGACCGGCATGAAATCGACGATTCTGGCGACTGCACTCGCGCTCGCGGCGACGCACGCCGCGGCCCAGGGCTACCCGACGCGGCCGATCCAATTCGTGGTCCCGTTTGCGGCGGGCGGCGATTCGGACCTTTCCGGCCGCAACGTGGCGCAGACTGCCTCGAAGTACCTCAACAATACCCCGATCGTGGCGGTCAACCGTGTCGGCGCGTCGGGCGCGATTGCGGCGACGCTGGTGAAGAACGCCGTACCCGACGGATACACCCTGCTCGTGGCCCGCATCGCCACGCACGCCATTCTGCCCGCACTCGACTCGAAGCTGCCGTACCAGTGGAACGAGTTCACGATGCTTTCGCTGATCGAGTTGAACCCGTACGTCTGCTTCGTCAGGAGCGACTCGCCGCACAAGTCCGCCGCCGACTTGATCGGCGTGATTCGCCGCAATCCCGGCAAGCTCAATTTCTCCACCTCCGGTGTCGCCACCAGCCAGAACATGGCGGCGCAGTACTGGATGACGCTCGCGGGACTGACGAAGGATCACGCGGTCGGCATTCATTACAAGGGCGGAGGGGAAGTCACCACCGCGGTGCTCGGCGGCCAGGTGGACTTCGCCTGCAACAACGCGCCGACGGTGATACCGCAGGTAAAGGCAGGCAGGTTGCGCGCGCTGTTCGTCACGCCGGTGCAAATTCCGGACCTGCTGGACGTGCCGAGCGCGCGAGAAGCGGGCTATCCCGACATGGAAAAGATCGTCGGCTGGACGGCGCTCATGGGTCCGGGAAAGTTGCCCAAGGCGATCGTCAGCCGCTGGACCGATGTTTTTGCGCGGCTGGCGAAGGACCCGGACTGGCAGGCGGGCAACGCCCGGATCGGAGGCGTCGCGGCGATCCGCTCGCCGGCCGAGACCGAGCACTACGTCCGCGAGCAGTACGAACTCTACAGCAAGCTGGTCACCGCGCTCGGCGTACGGCAGTAGGGGCCGCCTCCGCTTTCACACCGGGCCATTACCGGGTTCATCGAGGGCTTCCCAGGCGACCTGACGCGGCTGCCCCGAGCGTTCGAGCAGGTGCACAAACACCAGGTGCTCCGGCTTTGGAAAAATTTTCTGCAGGCGTGCCGCGATGTCAACGACGGCCGTTCTGGTCGTGACTATGTCAGTGGTCAGCACGACTTTCCCAGATGAATCCGTGGGAGACGGCTGCTGATATACGATCTTGATCTGATAATTGTTGAGAGCAGGAACATTCATGTCAGTCTTGCGCTTCTTTGGCGGCGGGGCCGGCATGCGGCCGACTACCGAAGACGATCATCACGTCGAGGCCCTCTATGACGTGCATGCTCACCGGATCGCGGGCGTGGAGCGAACGCCATGCGGCCCGGTACGCCCGCGCCAGAACATGCATCTCGAGCGTGTCGAGCGGTTCCATGCTCGACCAGCTATAGATCGAATGTTCCGGTTGAGTCATTGAAGTCGAGTGCTCGCTGATTCCGTGCACTCAGTATCTCCGGCGCGGCAGGGGCTGACTTGACCCTGTGCGCCAACCCGTAAACCCGGCGCGCCAGATTGCGCCGCGCGCCGGGATGTCGACGGGGTGGGCGACGCCGCCGCAAGCGAGGCGCCCGGATTCAGTCAAACGTCATCCGGGGCCATGGCGGGCGGTGTCAAGCTGTCGCTGGTGTTTGCTTCTGCTCGCGGTAAGTGGTGGGGGACATCCCCGTCCAGCGCTTGAACGCCCGGGTGAAAGCGCTTTGCCCGGAGAAACCCAGGAGAAAGGTTACATCCGTAATCGAGTTCCGTGGATCTTCCATATAGCGTAATGCGAGGTCCCGGCGGGTGTCATCGACGAGCTTCTGGTAGGTGGTATTGGATTCGGCGAGCTTCCGCTGAAGCGTGCGGCGGCTCATGTGCAACCGCCGGGCCATGTCCTGCTCCGACACTTCCCCCGAGGTGATCTCTTCCAGCAAGGAGGACTTGCAGCGCGCGGGGATGTTGTTCCTGTCCAGCGCCGCGAGTTGTGCGGTGAGGATGCTGTCGAGCGTGCCTGCCAGCTGCCGATTCGCGGTGGGGAGCGGCTCGTCGGCGACGCGGCGCGATAGCAGGAAGCTGTCCTCGCTCGTCTCGAAGTGGATCGGGCAGCCGTAGAAATGGCGGTACGGCTCGGTGTCCCCGGGCCTGGCGCGGGCAAGCCGCACCTCCACGGGCCGCAGCGATGCGCCGTAGTTCATGCGGCACATGTCCAGGACGAGCGACAGCGCGAAGTCGGTGCCGATTGCCCTCAGTACCGGATCGCGCCGGCGGTGGTCGTACGCGAACCGCAATCCGTCCTGCGTATCCGTGATCTTCAGTTGCGCTTTTTCACCCAAAATGCGGCTATAGCGCTGGAGGCGCTCCAGGCCGGTGCGAAGCGTGGAGCTCGCGAGCCAGGCGTGGCCCAGCGCGCCCAGGTTGGACGGGTGCCAGCAGCGAGCCGCCCGCAGGCCGAACGCAGGGTCGGGAATCAGCGCGGCGGCTTTTGCGCCCACGCCGTCCCAGACGGTGCTCGGAATCCGCGCCGCCGGGTCGCGCAACGCCGCCGGATCGACGCCTGCCTCGCGCAGCAACGCATTCGCGTCAATTCCGTGCATCTCGACGACACGCACGAACACCTGCCCCATCGTCGCCAGGAAAGTTTCCATTCCCCGAATGTCCTCCTCGCGTGAGCGAAATCGCGCTGCCGCTACGCGCGAATTATGGCACGTCGGGTTAAGCGGTTGGCGCGGGGGGTAAAGCGGCCGGTCGCCGGTCACCGGATACTGCGGGCGTGTTCAAAGTACAGCTCATCGCAGCGATCATAGGTGGAAAAGTCCATGATGGACCGTCTGATCAGCAAGTTTCGTATCTGGCATTTCGCTTACACCTGCCGGCACAATCCGGCGCGCATCGAATTTGAGATTCGCCGCGTGCTCGTCAAGGTGCGAGCGCCAAGCCTGCGGGCTCATACGCTCGACCTGATGCTTTCCGGGCGCGCGGGCACGCTCTGCGGTGCGCTGGGTGCCGTAGCGGCATCCCGCTGGAACATCACGAGCAGGGCTGAGATCACCAGGGTAATCGAGTCCCTGACCGACGAACAGCAACGCAGGCTCTACTCTTCAGTGAGATCCATATTGCCGTGGCGCGGGAGCTGACTTTTTTTACAATCCTGATTTTTGGTGATTCGTGGCCGGCACGTAGTTATCCGGGGCGCCGGGTGGGATCGGGGGGTGCTTCTTCAGGTTTTCCTGGAACGCGTGCACCATTCTGCGTATCGGCGTGCGCGCCCAGCTGGCGGCCGTGTGCACATCGGTCTCTTCCTTGGGGTCCTGGATGAGGTTGAAGAGGTACGGCGACTCCAGATGATTTGGCCCCGCGTTGGGTTCCGGCTCCCACACGAAATGCATCTTCCAGTTTCGCCACTTGGCGGCGCGCAGCTCCTGCTTGATGTAATAGACGAAGCCCTCACGGTTTGACTTCGGCTGCTTGCCGCTGAAGAAATCGATCTGGTCTACCCCATCGATCGGCCGATCCGACGGCAGTCTCGCGCCGACGACACGCGCGAGCGTCGGATAGAGGTCAGTGACGTGAACGATCTCGTTTGACACGCGGCCTGCAGGGACATGGCCCGGCCAGCGGATCATGAACGGGGCGCGCAGCGCGCCTTCCATCGACGTGTGGTAGGTGCCGGACCAGGGGCCGGCCGTGCCGCGCCAGGGCCGGCGGAACTCGGGACCGTTATCGCTCGCGAAGATGACGAGCGTGTTTGCCGTGATATTCAATGCGCTGATTTCATCCAGAATCTGGCCGACGCGGTGATCCATTTCCGCCATCGAGTCGGCAAAATCGCCCGCGCCGGTCTTGCCGCTAAAGGCGCGGTGCGGGATCGTCGGATAGTGCAGTTGCGTCAGCGGCACGTAGGCGAAAAATGGCTTCTTCGCCTTTACCGTCCTGCGCATGAAGTCGCGGGTCCGCGCGGCGAGGTCGGAGTCGATGCGGCGGCGCATTTGCAGGTCATAGATTGCGACGTTTATCGCGCGCCTGCCCTTGCGGCCTTCCATGACATAAGGCAGCGGCACGACCTGTGGATCGTAGCCGGGCGAGCTCGTGAACATGCTTTCGTTGGTGGTGCGCGGGATGCCGTACCACTCGTCGAAACCGCGGTCCTTGGGATAACGGCCCTCGCGGTCGCCGAGGTGCCACTTGCCGTAGCATGCGGTCGCGTAGCCGCGCGCCGACAGCAGCTGCGCGAGTGTGATCTCCCACGGAATGAGGCCCTGCGGCAGGCCCGCCGGAACCGCTTGTATCGCCCCGGTGCGGATCGGGTGCCGACCCGTCATCAGCGCCGAGCGTGTCGGCACGCAGTCGCTCTCGACGTTGAAATTGGTGAGCCGCAAACCTTCGGAGGCGAGCTGGTCAATGCGCGGCGTCGGTGCGCCGCGCAGTACCCCGCCGCCATAGCAGCCGAGCTCGCCCCATCCGAGGTTGTCGGCGAGTATCAGTACAATGTTGGGCCTGGCCGTGCCGGCTGATCGGGCCATTGCGGTTTGCACTCGAGAATTGCCGGCTGGACGTGATCCGGAAGTCGTGGTTGTAAGTCGCAGTTGGAGACGGATAGTATAGCAACGGCTGCCCGAAACCCGTCCATTGAAAACCGTGACCCGATACTTTCCACACCGCTGCGCGGCGCTTGCGTTGCTGCTCATGGCGGCGCAGCCCGGCGTGGCTGCCGAAGCGTGGCGGCCATCGCGGCCGGTGGCGTTCGTCAACGGCGCGGCGCCGGGCGGCAGCATCGACCTCACCGCCCGCGTGATTCAGCGCATCTGGGATGAACAAAAACTCGTCGGCCAGCCCGTCATCGTGATCAACAAGCCCGGCGCCGGCAACGGCATCGCGTGGAGCTACCTCAACGAGCGCGGCGGCGACGGCCACGCCATTTCCATCGGCACCACCAATCTCGTCAGCAATCCCGTCTCCGGCGCGCACGCGCTTGGCTACCGCGACGTGACGCTGCTGGCGCTGCTGTTCGACGACTACGCGACTTTCGTCGTGCGGGCCGATTCGCCGTTGCTGTCCATGCGCGACGTCGTGGAACGACTGCGCCGTGACCCCGCGGCGGTCAGCCTCGCGTTCGCGCCTTCCATCGGCAGCGGCACGCATTCCGCGACGATCGCCATGCTGAAGGGCGCCGGCGTCAATCCGCGAGCAGCCCGGCTGGTCGCCTACAAGTCCGCCCCGGAGGCGATCACGGCGGTCATGGGCGGGGAAATCGATGTTGCCGCTGCGACCACGGCCAATCTGCCGACGCTGCTGCCCGGCGGGCGCATCCGGGTGATCGGCATTACCTCGCCGCAGCGGTTGCGAGGCCTGGTCGCGAACGTGCCAAGCCTGAAAGAGCAGGGGATAGACGCGGTGTTCACCAACTGGCGCGCGATGATCGGCCCCAGGGGGATGCGCGGGCAGCACGTCGTGTACTGGGAGCATGCCGTGGCGGCAGTGGTCGAGACGGAAGCCTGGCAGAAGGAGCTGGATCGCTACTTCTGGACTTCGAACTACCTGACCCGCGAGCCGCTGCGCGCCTTCGTCGAGCGCTCGGCGCAGGAATTCCGCGCGCTATGGGCGGAGGCGGGGCCGCAATAGCCGGGGAGATGAAGT
>Ga0210379_10000656_pt1 | contig 11540 bp, 11 predicted proteins | sample PLMedo_2_FD_155468 | JGI IMG/M metagenome (GOLD analysis project Ga0210379, IMG submission 155468) | Groundwater sediment microbial communities from an aquifer in East River, Colorado, USA - PLM4_32_coex redo | ecosystem: Environmental > Terrestrial > Soil > Riparian zone | place: USA: East... | reverse complement strand
CGTCGGGTCGCGCGCACGCCGAGCCCCACACCCGCTCGGGGTTCTTCGTGGGCTTCGGGCTCGGGTCGAGCAACGCGTCGTGGAACTGGTTCGACGGTCGCAGCAGCAAGTGGTCGGGCAGCGGCTCCCTGCGCCTGGGGGTGGCGCTCGCCAACGACTTCCTCCTCGGTCTCGAGGCGTGGAAATGGGCCCACGACGATCAGATCGAGACCTCCACGTCGCCCGTCCCGGTGGAAGCGAGGCTGACCGCGATCACGCTCGCCGCCACCTATTTCCCCGGCAACGCGGGTTTCTTCCTCCGGGGTGGCATGGGCGTCGCGGACGGGCGTGTGGACGTGACCCCGCCCTCCGGCGTCAGCTCCCCCGTGAGCGGACAAACCCGGGACACCGGCCTGGCGATGATCGGTGCGATGGGCTACGAGATGCGGTTCACGTCGCGATTCGCCCTCGGCGCGGAGGGGGACGTTGTTTACCTCGGCGTGAGCGGTGAGGCGATCGACACGGTGTTTGGTTACGGGATCGCCGTCGAGCTAAACTGGTACTGGTAGGACCGCGGGAGAGTTCATGGCCACACCCGGCGTCATCACGATCGAGCGTCACATCCTGATGGAGCAGGAGCGCTTTCCCGATTCTTCCGGGGCGTTGACCAACCTCCTCTACGACCTCGCGCTGGCCGGGAAGCTGATCGCCAGCCGCACGCAACGCGCCGGACTCGCGGACATCCTGGGTTCGGCAGGCCACGACAACGTCCAGGGTGAGGAGGTCCAGAAGCTGGACGTGTACGCGCAGCGGACGATCTACCAGCTCAACGACCACACCGGCCGCCTCTGCTGCATGGCCTCTGAGGAATCGAAGGAGATCATTCCCATCCCCGACGGGTACGCCAAGGGCGACTACGTGCTGGTCTTCGACCCGCTCGACGGGTCTTCCAACATCGATTTCAACGTGGCGGTCGGGACCATCTTCGCCGTCTTCCGGCGCAAGTCCGAGTCGGGTCAGGGGCTCCTCAGCGACGTGCTGCAGAACGGCCGCGAGATCGTGGCCGGGGGTTACCTGGTGTACGGATCGAGCACGATGCTGGTCTACACCACCGGCCACGGCGTCAACGGCTTCACCCTCGACCCGAGCATCGGCGAGTTCCTGCTGTCCCACCCGAACGTGCAGCTGCCGCGCGAGCCGAAGTACTACAGCGTGAATCAGGGCTACGACAAGTACTGGAGCGAGGGCGTGCGCCGCTACACGCGCTGGCTCCAGGGTGAAGAGGGAAACGCGAGGTCGCTCTCGCTGCGCTACGTCGGATCGATGGTGGCCGACGTGCACCGCACCCTTTTCGGCGGCGGCGTGTTCTACTACCCGGCGGACTCCAAGGACCCGAAAAAACCCCAGGGCAAGCTGCGCCTGCTCTACGAAGCGATGCCGATGTCGTATGTGATCGAGCAGGCAGGGGGCTACGGATCCACCGGGAGAGGGCCGATCCTCGACGTCACCCCGAAGTCCCTGCACGAGCGCACGCCGGTGTTCGTGGGGTCGCGGGAAGTCGTCAAGAAGGCCGAAGAGTTCATCGAGCAATACGACCGCTGATCCGCGCGGCGGTTCGCGCGCTAGCGAACGAACTGCGCCGCGAAGTGCTCGGGGCCGAGGCTCTCACCGGTCGCGCGCCGCACCAGCTCATCCCACCGATATCGCTTCCCCGGCGCGAACACGCGCTGGCGCAGGAACTCGCCGACGGCCGGCTGGTCGACCATCGAGTGCCGCCCGTTGGCCGACGCGAGCACGCTGCGCTGAATGGCGTGGTCGAGCTGCGACGCGAACAACTCGCCGAGCATGTAGTTGTGGTAGTAGACCGGCGCCGACACGATGTGGATCTTCGCCGCCCAGTCGGGTTCGTCGCGACCATCGGGGCGCGGCACGCACTGGTAGCGTTCCACCAGGTCCCACCACAGCCGGTTCAAGTCCTGTTCGGGGTCCGCGTAGAGCGCGCGCTCGAAGCGCGTCATCACCTGGCACCAGCGCGCAAAGATGATCTGCGACAGCCGCGTGGTTCGCGCCGATTCGCGCGCGATCGCAGCGCGCTCGGACGCCGGGAACCCGATCATCCGTTCGATCCAGTTCGCGTCCTTCGACAACCTGCCGAACAGCATCGCGATGGCTTCGGTAACGAACACGTGCGCGTGCTCGCGCAGCAAATACGGGAGACTCGGGTCGATGTGGCGATCATAGACCGCGTGGCCGAGCTCGTGCAGCATGGTGCCCGCCCAGTTCTCGTCGTTCTGGACGTTGGCGAGCACGCGCACGTCGCCGCGCCGGTCGATGTCGAGACAATAGGCGTGCTGTTCCTTGCCGGGCTTTTCGAACAGGTCGCTGCGCGAGAGAATCGCGTCGACGTCGAGGCCGATCCCCTCGAAGAACCGGCGGGCGAGCGAGACCACGTCGTGGTCGCGGTAGTAGTGGTCGAAATCGACCGGAAATATTCGCGGCAGTTCCTGAAAGAACGGGTCCTCGTAGTGCCACGCGCGCAACTGCGATGGCGGGATTCCGTGGCGGGACCCGAGGGCGGCGTCGATCTCCTCCTTGACGGCCAGGAACGGCTCGCGGGTCAGGTCGGCGAGCCGGTCGAAGAGCGCCGCGAGTTCGGCTTCGTCCTGCTCGGCGAGCTCGAGCGACATCGTGTAAAAATCGGCGAAGCCGAGCGACCGGGCGGAATCGTTGCGCATGCGGACGAGCTCGAGCAGGTCCGCCCGCACTTCGCGTCCGATCCCCTTGTCGGCCTCCCACACGCGCCGGCGGAAGGCGGGGTCGGGGTGGCGCTTCATGATGGCGCGCACGTCGTTGCCGGAGAGCTCCCGGCCGTCGACGTTCACCCGATAGGTGGCGAAGGAGCGCACGATCCGGCTCGAGATGTGGGTCATGGCTTCGATCCGCGCCGGGTCGATCTGATTGCGAAGGTAGGCGCGGTGGAGCAGCTCGAGCTGCCGGGACTCGACGGGGTCGCGGGACTCGGGACGCTCCCGCCAGCGCTCCAGCGTGGCGAAGTCGTCCGGGTCGGCGTAGATCTTCTGCAGCTCGACCTCGAGTGTGGCGTAGCGCGAAAAGTCCTCGGGCCGGCCCGAAATGGTCGCGGTCCAGTACGCGAGGTTCACCTCGCGGGCGAGCGGCTCGACGCGGGCGAGGTGGGAGTCGATGAAAGCACGGAGTTCCGTCATGGCCTGATTCCCGTCTCGCGGATAGAGGCGCCACCCGCGCGGACGTCGTTCACGGTAGCCCAGGAGGCGGTCCGGGCGCAAAAACAAACGCAAATCTTTTCGTAGCAACGGCTTGTCGGCCGGCCGTACAATAGTATCCAGCACGGCCCGAATAGACGACCCCGCCGCGTGTAACCCCACTGCCATGAATGCACGAAACCCGGCGGTGGTTGCGGTCGAGTTCGCGCCGCGGGAGAACACGGTGGAACCGGACAGCGAGCTCGAAATCGTCCGCGGCTGGAAGCGGGGGGACAGACGGGCGTACGAAACGCTCGTGCGTCGCTACATGACCGACGCATATCTGGTGGCGTACGGCTTTGCCGGCAACGCCGAGGACGCGCGTGACCTCTCGCAGGAGGCGTTCATCAAGGCCTACCGGGCGCGCGGTCAGTTCGACGAAGCGCGCCCCTTCTATCCGTGGCTGTACCGCATCCTGAAGAACCACTGTCTCAATTACGTCACGCGCCGCCGCGCGCACGTATCGATCGACGACGAGAACGAACACCGCGAGATCCCGTGCCCCCGACCCTCTCCGCTCGAGGACCTCGAGCGCGACGAACGCCGGCGGATCGTGCGCGCCGCAGTCGAGCGACTGTCGATCGATCATCGGGAGGTCATCGTCTTGAAGAACTTCAAGGGGCACTCGTACCGGGAAATTGCCGACCTGCTGGACGTGCCGATCGGCACCGTGATGTCGCGGCTGTTCTACGCGCGCCAGGCCCTGCGCGGGTTGATCGAAGAGATCGAGCGGACGGGGTTGGACGACGGCGCGCGGGAGGTGGTGTGAGCATGGAGTGCACGCGTTACCGCACGGACGGCATGCGGCTGCTCGACGACGATCTGTCGGCGTCGGAGCGCGCGGAATACGAGGCGCACGTGCGCGGCTGCGACGCGTGCCAGACCGAGCTCGCCCAGCTGGGTCGCGTCGTCCGCATGACCGACGAGCTCAAGCTCCGCGTGCCGGACGAGGCGTTCTGGAAGGGGTACTGGGAGAGCGTGTACCGCCGCAGCGAACGCAACCTCGGGTTCCTGCTCCTGATCGGTGGGGTGGTCGCCGTGCTCGCGCTCGGCATCGTGCGCGCCGTGACCTCGTCGGCGTTTCTGACCTACGAGGGGATCAGCGTCACCCTCATCCTGGTGGGGCTGGTCGTCATTTTCATATCCGTCGCGCGTGAGCGTTACCACGAGAGTCGCAACGATCCGTACCGGGAGGTCGAGCGTTGATCCTTGCCACCACGGAAAACATCACCGGCTACCGTATCAGCCAGGTGTTCGGTCTGGTCCAGGGCAGCTCGGTGCGGGCCCGCCACGTCGGGTCGGACATCACCGCGTTCTTCAAGAATCTCACCGGCGGCGAGATTCGCGAGTACACCAAGTTGCTGGCGGAAGCGCGCGAGCAATGTCTGGATCGGATGCGCGAGGAGGCGACCCGCCTCGGCGCCAACGCGGTCGTGGGGCTGCGGTTCTCGTCCACCGACATCTCCGAGGGTGCTTCCGAGCTGCTGGTCTACGGGACCGCGGTCGTGATCGAGCGCGCGTAGTCGGTAGCTGCGGCGGCGTGAGCAGGTTCTCCGACGCGATTTCACGAGGCGCGCTATAGACGTTTGCGCGCGAAGTGCATGAGCGGAGGAGAAGCCTGCTCACGCCGCACTCCATGTGCCTTTTGCCGCTGTCCACGACGCCGTGATATATTGACCGCATGCAACTCGGTGACTGGAGCGTTCGGACCATTTTCGCCGGCCGCTTCGGCCTCGACGGCGGCGCGATGTTCGGCGTCGTGCCGAGGACGATGTGGGCGAAGGCGCTCCCGCCGGACGAGTTCAACCGCGTGCCGATGGCGATGCGCATCCTGCTCGTGCAGGGACACGGTCGCACCATCGTCGTCGACGTGGGCGCCGGTGGTGGTCACACGGCGAAGAATCGCGAGATCTACGCGTTTGAAGACACCGAGCACCTGGGGGATTTGGTCCGCGCGCTCGGCGTGGACTTGGCGAGGGTTACCGACGTGCTCCTCACCCATCTGCACTTCGATCACGCGGCTGGCATCGTGGAGCCCGAGGGCGACGGGTGGAAGCTCGTGTTCCCGCACGCCCGGCACCACGTGCAGCGCTCGCAGTGGGAGCACGCGTTGCACCCCAACCCGCGGGACCGCGCGAGCTACTATGAGGATCGCCTGCGCACCATGGAGGCGCGCGGCGTCATGGATCTGCACGACGGACCGTGGACGCTGGCCCCGGGGTTCGACTTGCGCGTGTTCGACGGCCATTCTCCGGGTCAGCAGCTTCCGGTCATCCGTGGGGGGGAAAGTACGCTGTTCTTCTGCGGTGACTTGATCCCGACCCACCACCACATCCCGATCCCGTACGTGATGAGCTATGACCTCTACCCGGTGACCGCCATGAGCGAGAAATCTGCGCTTCTCGAGCAGGCCGCAGCGGAAGGCTGGATCCTGCTTTTTGAGCACGATGCCCACCTGGAGGCGTGCCATATCCAACGCGATGGCAGGCGTTTTGCTCCCGCCGGCGTGGTCCGGGTCTGATCCAGGAGCCCGAAATCTTGAAACTCCGCGGTCCCCGCGGGTGTAGAATGACGGCCCGGGCGACTTGACGAACCGGGCCCGTCTGGTGAATGATCTCCCTGATCGAATCTCGGCAACCCCAGCCAGGAGGCTTTGGAAATGAATCGCAGCAAAATGGCGTTTGGAACCGTGTCCGTGTTGGGCCTGGCAGTCGTGTTGGCGGGTGTCGGCGATTCGAGTTTCGCCGTTGCTTGTGACACCGCTGCGAAGACCGCGAGTGCCACGGCGTCGTGTTGTTCTAATGACAAGAGCGCGAGCGCGGCTTCGGTCGAGGGCAAGAAGCTGAAACACATGCGGGTAGCGACGGCCTCGACGGCGGGCGCGTGCACCCGGGACGCCGCGATGTCGGCCTCGGCCAGCGGCTGCACAAGGTCGGCGACGACCACCGCGTCGATGAAATCGGACTGCGAAGCCGCGCACGCCGCGGCCGCGGGTTGCGAGACGTCGACCGCGATGGCTGCCGGAGCCGGGTCATGCTGCGAGTCGAAGTCGGTCAAGACGGCCGCGATGGAGGGCTGCGAAGCCAAGACGGCGTCCGCCAAGCACGCCGTCGATAAGCTGCCGTACGCCGAGAACCGGCGCGTGGTATTGGCCGGAACCTACGAGTGCGGCCACTGTGAGCTGCACCTTACCGACGAATGCTCGCCGATGCTGAAGACCGCCGACGGCAAGATCTATCCGCTCCTGCATAATGCCCGCGTGGAAGCGTTGCGCGAGGCCAAGTGTGCAAATGGCGTCGAAGTGAGCGGTCTCGTCCGCAAGATCGACGGCGTCAAAGTCATCGACGTGAAGAGCTACCGGGCCCTCTAGTCGGATTCAGGCGGAACACACTCCGTCAAATAACAAAGGCCTCCCCCTCGGGGGAGGCCTTTGCGTTGATGGTGTCGACCCGTGAATCAGGCTCCGCGTCGCGCTCGCTCAGCGACCCTTGCCGCGTGACGCGGGGCGCGAGCTGCCGCCGCCGCCCCTCGACGCGGGCGCGGAATGGGAGCGCGGCGCGGAGCTCGAGTGCGGCTGGATCGCCCGCGAACGGGCCCCGCTCGAACTCGTACCGCGCGAGCGCATGGCGGCCGAATTGGATCGGCGGTCGTTCGGGCGCATCCGCGGCCCGGTGGAGGTCGCCCTCGATCCCGTGCGAGCCGCTCCCGGGCGGGACATCTGCGTCCTGGCCACGTCGCGCGCCGTGTACGACGGGCGGCTCCTCATCGCACGAGTGTAACCCGCGCGGGTTTCTACGGCCGCACGGCCGGTGACGCGCGTGCGCGGAGAGTGGATCGATGCCGACGACTTCACGGACGGACGCACGTTGGCCGATGCGATCCGCATGGTCCCGTCTTTCTGGGCGGCGAACGTCCGATTCCGGGCCAGTGTCGAGCTCGACGCGGCCGACCCCGATTTGTACGCGCTCTTGTATTTCGCCGGGGATTGAGCCGGGTACGTAGGATACGGATAGTAGCCCCCGTAATAGCCGCTGTAGTAGCCGCCGCACCCCGGTGCATACCAGCCCGAGCAATAGTAGCCGCCCCAGCAACCCCAGCCCCAACCCCATCCCCATCCGAACCCGATCGAGACCGAGAAGCCCGGGTAGTAGGGATACCAGCCCGGGTAGTACCAGTAGTACGGGTCGTACCACCACGAGTCGGTGTAGATCCCGACCAGGTTGGGATCCACGTAGCGAACTTCTGAACCGTACGGGTAGAAGTTGACGACGACGTCTCCGTCGTCCGAGGGGACGACCACGGGCGAGAGGGAGCCGCTCTGTTCGGTCGCGCTCGACGCGACATCCGTCAGTTCGTAGCCGCGGTGCAGCGGGTAGGACAGCGCGGTGCGCCGGTCGAAATTCTGCACGACGTGGTACTGCGCGCACGCCGCGTCCGACTCGTCGCACGGGCCGCAGAGATAGCACGGGTGGTCGACGCGTTCGGAGACGTAGAAGTAGGTGTAGCCGAACGACGCGCCGCTGCTGGACACGTCACGGACGAGATCGCCGGCGATGGTATTGGCGGCCAGGAACGGGTCGCCTTCGATACGATAGGGCTCGCCGCCTTCCACATCGGATCCCGCCAGCGTCGAGAGTGCGGCGCGGTCGATCGCGGAGGGATCGTCGACGGCGAGGGCAAAGACGAACTCGACGCCGCGCTCGCCTCCAACCACCAGGTCGCCGCCTTCCTCGGGGAGGCGATACGGCTCTCGTGCCGACAAGATGCCGGGTTCGCCGGCGGGGTACAGGAGCCGAACCTGTCCCCGGGTGTCGATATCGAACACGATGATGCACGCGTCGCTGCTCGACTGGATCTCGAACGACACGGGCTCTCCGGGAGAGAGGACGCTGCCCATCGCCGCGTCCGCGCGCACGGCCACCGAGCGAGCGGTGGTCGCCGGGTTTGTCACCAGCGCGGCGGCGACAGAGACATACAGGGACGAAACGACGATGGTTGCGAAGGCGAGGCGTGCGTTCATGACTTCCTCCCGCGGTGATGGGGGCATTCACCAGGGAACGATCGGGCATCTCAGGGGCGGGTAAGTTACTACATTCAATATACTCCGGAAACGGGGGCGCGACAAGCGCCCGGAACCCCGCGGCCCCCGGCGGGTATGCACAAATCGGGCCGCGCGGGACCCGACTTTTTCTAGGCAAGGCATGGAGCATGTGCTAGGTGTTGGCGGAATTCCGACCACCCGGCACTCGGGTCAACAGAAGGGATGCATATGGAACTCTTTGCGGCCCTGCCCGCGGCGATCGGACGCTCGCTGCCCCAGATTCTCGCCGACTCGGGCCGATTCGGCCTGACGATTCTCATGATCACGTTCGTCCTTTCGGTGATGACGTGGGCGGTAGTCTGGGACCGCGCGCGCCTGTATCGGAAACTGCGCTCGCGTGGCGAAGCGCTGCGCCGAGCCATGGGGTCGCGAGGGGCAGCGGCGTGCCTCGGCGACGCCCAGAAGTACCTGCCTTCGATCGAGGCGTCCCTCCTGCTGGAAACCCAGCGTTTCGTCGCCGCGCGCGGCGGGGGGCCCGTGCTCGAGTTCGACGACCCCGCCGCGGCGGAAGCGGAGCGGAACCATCTGAAGGGATTGCTCGAGGGACGCGCCACCGCCGAGATCGGTGAAATGGAGCGCCACCTGATTCTGCTGTCGACCACTTCGGGCGGCGCTCCCTTCCTCGGTCTGCTCGGCACCGTGTGGGGCATCATGCACAGCTTCATGAGCATGGGGGTAGAAGGCGCGGCCAGTCTCGAGGTGGTCGGTCCCGGCATCGCCGAAGCGCTGGTGACGACGATCGCCGGGCTCGCGGCCGCGATCCCCGCGCTGGTTGCGTACAACGTGTTTGTGCGCGTGGTCCGTCGCAAGGAAACGCAGGTCGATCTGTTCATCTCCCGGGTGCTGGACTCGATCGTGGTTCTGCGCAGCGGCGCGCAACGTCCGCTCAACTCGTCGCGCCCGGCGCGCTCCGGCGCCACCGCGTGGCCGACGACCACGCCATGAGACGCAAGAGCCCATATTCCTCGGTCTCCGACATCAACGTGACGTCGCTGGTCGACATCATGATGGTGCTGCTGATCATTTTCATGCTGACCGCGCCGTTTCTGCAGGCGGGCATTCAGGTGAAGCTGCCCCGCGTCAAGTCCACCGTCATCAAGGAAACCGACGCGGTGGTGGTGTCGGTGACGAAGGACCGCAAGGTGTACGTAAACAGCGATCGCGTCGACGAGAAGAAACTGGGCCAGGTGCTGGCGACGCTCAAGGCGGCGGGGGAGGAGCGCGTCTTCGTCCGTGCCGACCAGGATGTGTCGTACGGGGCGGTCATGTCCGTGATCGGTGAAGTGAAGGCGGCGGGGATCAACGACGTCGGCATGATCACAGAAGTGAAGCGGCAGAAGCGTTAGGCTCCTCGATGTCATGCGCAAGTCGGTCGTCATTTCGCTGGTTTTTCACCTTTCGCTCACCCTCCTGATCTTTCAGTGGGTGTCGTTTCGCGAGGTCAACTACGTCCCGCGCCAGGTCTACAACGTGACACTCGTGAGCGCGGCGGTGGCCGAGTCCAAGCTCGTGGTGGCGCCGGCGCCCGAACCGGAGCGGGCGTCCGCACCGGTCAAGGAGGAGAAAAAGGAAGACGAGATGGTGGTGCCGCCGGAGAAGCCGAAAGCGCCCCCCAAGCACGCGGACAAGGAAAAGACGGTTCCGACCACCCGGATCCAGAAGTCCGACTCGCTTTCCGGCGCCGCGTCCGACAGCGCCGGCCAGGCCCCGACCGCCGTAGCCGGCGGGGTGTCGTTCGACAGCGGCGATTTTCCGTTCACGTACTACGTCAATCGGATGCGCCAGAAGATCGCGGCGAGCTGGCAGGTCCCCGCGGGGAGCGAGGGCTCGGAACGCTCGGCCGTGGTCTACTTTCGCGTGCACCGCGACGGCAGCGTGAGTCACGTGAAGGTGGAGAAGACGTCGGAACTGTTCCTCTTCGACCAGTCGTGCCAGCGGGCGGTGCTGGAGGCGGCCCCGATGCCGCCGCTCCCGCGCGAGTTCCGCGACGAGTACCTGGGCGTGCATTTCAGCTTCGTGTACCTGCCGATGCAATAGCGGCGGGTGCCGCACTTCAGCATGAAAGGGTTGCGGATGACAAAGCGGTTGGTGGCAGTTCTGGTGGCGATGGCCCTGCCGGCGAGCGTCGCCGCGCAGACGGACGTGTGGCCGGACCCGGTCGTGCAGGAAAAAGCGTTCGTGATCCCGCTGTGGCTTCCCGCCTTCGCGGGCGAGGGTAACCTCAAGCCGCGCGCCCAGCGCCTCGAGCAGATCGTCTTAAACGACCTCGGCTTCACGGGACTGTTCAACATCCAGCGCGACGAGCCCGTCGCCACCGGGATGAAAGGCACCAACGCGGTGTGTGTTCGCGGCCGCGTGTTTCTCGAAGGACCCGACGTGACGTTCGAGGGCACGGTGACCGACATCGCCTCCGGCGATTTCATGGGCGGAAAGAAATACAAAGTGCCGGACAAGGAGTTGCGTCGTGTCGCCCACCATTTTGCCGACGAGGTGGTGCGGATCGTGACCGGTGAGAAGGGGATGGCGTCGACTCAGATTGTGTACACGCGCAAAGTCGGCGACAAGTGGGAGCTCGTCGTCTCCGACTACGACGGCTACGACCCGCGGGTGCTGGTGCGCCAGGCGGTGCCGCTGCTCGGCCCGCGCTGGATCGACGGCAACCAGGCGGTCGTGTACACGAGCTTTCGCGACGGCAAGGCGGACCTGTTCGTGCGCTACCTGGGGGAAGACAAGTCGCGCGGACTCGCCAACTACAGCGGCAGTAACACTGCCCCCGACTGGTCCGGGCGCGAAGGGCTGTTGCTCGCCGCGCTGTCCAAGGACGGCGACACCGAAGTCTACGTGCTGGACAAGCTGGGCCACATCCGTCAGCGGCTCACGCACAATCGCGCGATCGACACCAGCCCGTGCTGGGCGCCGGGCGGACGCGAGATCGTGTTCCTCTCCGATCGCTCCGGGTCGCCGCAGCTCTTCCTCATGGAGCGCGACGGCGGCAACGTGCGCCGGCTTACCTTCACCGGCGGGTACAATGCCTCGCCCGCGTGGTCGCCGCGCGGGGACCTGATCGCGTTCTCGACCCGTATGGGCGCGGAATTCCAGATCGCGATCATCACGCCCGACGGGCAGGACGGGAGGCTCATCACCAAGGATGACAACAGCTACGAGGACCCCCGCTGGGC
>Ga0210379_10000654_pt1 | contig 11552 bp, 11 predicted proteins | sample PLMedo_2_FD_155468 | JGI IMG/M metagenome (GOLD analysis project Ga0210379, IMG submission 155468) | Groundwater sediment microbial communities from an aquifer in East River, Colorado, USA - PLM4_32_coex redo | ecosystem: Environmental > Terrestrial > Soil > Riparian zone | place: USA: East... | reverse complement strand
GTTCGCTGCGCGACGCGATGCTGTTCAGCTTCCTCGGCTATTTCCTGGTGATCACCAATTTCCTCTATTCGCAAACCATCGGTACGGGGCTTTTCATGCTCGCGTGCACGGTGTTCATCACCGCGACCATGGTAAGCCTCAACTACGCCCACACCGAGCCACCCTTCCGCGTCCAGCTGCGCACCGCGGGCATGCTCCTCGCGCAGGCGGTGCCGCTGATGCTGATCCTGTTCCTGCTGTTCCCCCGCGTGCAGGGCCCGCTGTGGGGCCTGCCTCGTGACGCCTTTGCCGGGGTCAGTGGCCTATCCGACACCATGACGCCGGGCAGCCTCTCCAGTCTCGTCCTGTCGGACGCGGTTGCGTTCCGGGTACGGTTCAAATCCGAGATGCCACAAGCCAAGGACCTCTACTGGCGCGGCCCCTTGATGTGGGATTTCGACGGCCGTACCTGGTCGGTGCAGTACTTCGTCTATACCGCGCCCCGCATCGAGGCCGCAGGCGATCCGGTGAGCTACGAGGTGACCCTCGAGCCGCACAACCGGCGCTGGCTGTTCGCGCTCGATCTGCCTGCGGTGGCTCCGCCACGATCGATCGTCAGCACGGATTACCAGCTCTACTCCGTCCAGCCGGTGAACAATCGCATGCGTTACGACATGACATCATTCCTCAACGCGCGCTTCGGCGAGACCGAGGGCCGCTACGCCATGAACCGTGCGCTGCAGATCCCTTCCCGCTCCAATCCCCGCGCGCAGGAGCTGGGGCGCGCCCTGCGCCAGAAGCATGCCGATGACGAGGGCATCATCTTCGAAATGCTCGGCATGTTCCGTCGGAATTTCGTCTACACACTCGAGCCCCCGCTCCTCGGCGAACATGCGGTGGATGAATTCCTGTTCTCCACCCGCAGCGGATTCTGCGAGCACTACGCATCCGCCTTTGCGGTGGTCATGCGGGCAGCGGGCATACCCACCCGCATCGTGACCGGCTACCAAGGCGGCGAGATCAACGCTCTCGGCAACTACCTCATCGTGCGCCAGGCCGATGCGCACGCCTGGACCGAGGTGTGGCTCAAGGACCGGGGATGGGTGCGTGTTGATCCCACTTTTGCGGTGGCGCCCGTGCGCGTGGACACCGGCATCTCGGCGGCTGTGTCGCGCAGCGACCCGCTGCCGCTGATGGTGCGCACTGATTTCGAGTTTCTGCGCCAGGCGCGGCTCACCTGGGACTACATGGCGAGCACCTGGAATCAATGGGTGCTGGGTTACACGCCGGAGCGCCAGCGCGAGCTGCTGGCGAACGCCGGGGTGGACGATGCCACATGGGAGAAACTGACGGCGATCCTCTTCGTCCTGGCCGGAATCATCGTCGCCATGCTTACCGCGCTCGCGCTGCGCCAGTTGAAGTCCCGGGTGCGGGACCCGGTGAAGATTGCGTACCTCAGGTACTGCGACAAGCTGCGCCGGAGAGGTTTGACGCGCGGGCCGGCCGAAGGCCCCGCCGATTACGCGCTCCGTGTCGCGCAGCTGCGGCCCGACCTCACGGCCGCAGTCGCGGCCATCACACGGCTCTATGTCGCCCTACGTTATGGCACAGAAACGAGCGCCACTGCGTTGATCGAATTGCAGCGGCGCGTGAGGCATTTCACTGCCTGAAAGAACAACGATGAACGATGATCGCGGAACGATGAACGAGCTGCCGAAATCGCGCAGTTGCCCTCAGTTCATCATTCATCGTTCATAGTTCATAGTTCATCGTTTCAAGCCGGCGGCAGGAGCTTGATCGGATCCACCGGCTTGCCCAGGCGGCGGATTTCGAAGTGCAACCGTACCTGGTCAGTATCGGTCGAGCCCATTTCCGCGATCTTCTGGCCCTTCGCGACGTTCTGGCCCTCCTTCACCAGCAGCTCGCTGTTGTGCGCATAGACGCTGAGAAAGGTTTCGTTGTGCTTGATCACGATCAGCTTGCCAAAGCCGCGAATGCCGGTGCCGCTGAAGATCACCCTGCCGGAGGCACTGGCGAGAACCGGCTGCCCCAGTTTACCGGCGATGCTGATGCCCTTCTGCTTGGCGCTGTCGCTGAAGGCGCTGATCATCTTCCCGCTCGCCGGCCAGCCCCACGCAATGTTGTCCTCGCCCTCCTGGCCGGAGGGCGGGCGCTGCTCGGTGCCGGGTGACGGCACGGGCTTGAGACTGGCCATCTGGGCGTAGGTCTGGTCGGAGTACGGGGCTCGCACTGCTCTGGGCTCGGACTTGACGCCGGCATCGACGGCAGCGATTGGGGTCTCGTCCAGCGCCCGCGCTTGCACCCCGGGAGCGGCCTTGAGGGGGGCAGTCGCAACAGATGCGCCTGGGGGTGGGCTCAGCCGCAGTTGCTGGCCTATGCTGATGACGCTGAGCTCGGTAGCGCCGTTCCACTGCGCGAGCTCGCGGTGATCGAGGCCGTAGTCGAGCGCGATACTATAGAGAGTGTCCCCTTTCCTCACGGTATGAAACTCCGGCCGTGCATCCGTTGGCCGCGGCGCGGGTTTGGCGGCCAAGGGGGGCTTCCCGGGCGCAGCCTTGGCTTCCGCCGTGCGATCCACGACCGGCGCGCCAGTCCTGACGGCGCACCCCGCCATCACGATCGCAGCCATCGAGCATGCCAGGCAGGTCCTAAGGGAGGGTTGGATCATCTTGATTCCGGGCTCAAGGTTCCGTGTTCCGTGGGGTCCGACTCCGAACTTGGAACTCGGAACGGGCGTTAGATTAGCCGACTCCCGGCAGCAGAGGCACGAATACGACGGGATCCATGCGGCGTTCGACAATACCCCTGTCCGTGCGTTCGATGATGTACAGGTGCTGCTCGTCCTTGCGCTCGATGGGCAAAATTATTCTACCACCGACGCTGAGCTGCTTGAGCAGAGCATCCGGCGCGCGCGCTGCGGCCGCAGTCATGACGATCGCGTCGAACGGTGCGACCTCGGGCATGCCGGCGTGCCCGTCCCCGTGACGCAGATGGATGTTGGTGATGCCGGCCTCGCGCAGGTTCCTGCGGGCCTTCCTGATGAGCACGGCGAGCCGCTCCATGGAATAGACCTGTGTTGCGACGCGGCAGAGGACTGCGCACTGGTAGCCGCAGCCGGTGCCGATCTCCAGCACCTTGCCGAGCGGGCGGCCGTTGCGCGCGAGTTCTGTCATGCGCCCCACCGTTTGCGGACTCGAGATGGTTTGCCCGTAACCGAGCGGCAGGGCCATGTCCTCATAGGCGCGGCTCGACAATGCCTCATCCACGAAAATGTGGCGCGGCACCTCTCCCATCGCGGCCAGCACCGTCTCGTCCCGGATGCCCTGCGCGCGCAGCCGCTCGACCATGCGCATCCGCGTGCGCTGCGAGGTCATGCCGATGCCGGGATTGCGGCTGGATGGCATCACGGTACACGCACCTCAGCTCGTCAGCCACACGCTCATTGCCTCGAGCTGGGCGTAGCGCGTGAGGTCCATCTGCAGGGGCGTGATCGAGACGCGCTGGTGGGCAATGGCGTGGAAATCAGTGCCCTCTCCCGCATCCTGCGCACCGCCGGCCGCGCCGATCCAGTAGACCTTTTCTCCGCGCGGCGTAGTGGACTTCACCACCGGCTCCGCTTTGTGCCGTTTGCCGAGGCGGGTCACCTGGAATCCCCGCAATGCCGCGTAATCGACATCCGGGACGTTGACGTTGAGCAGAAACGGCTCGGCGGGCGACTGCCGCTGGAGCCGGGTAACGAGCTCGACCGCGACGCGCCCGGCAGTCCGGAAGTGGCCTGCGCTCTCGGTCACCAGCGAGATCGCGATCGACGGAATGCCGAGCAGAAAGCCCTCGGTCGCGGCTGCCACCGTGCCGGAATAAATGGTGTCGTCACCCATGTTGGCGCCGTGATTGATGCCGGAAATCACGATGTCCGGCAACTGCTTCAACAGTCCGGTCACCGCCAGATGGACGCAATCGGTGGGCGTGCCGTTGACGTAATGGACCCGGCCCTGGGTCCGGCGCACGGTCAGGGGCCGGTCAAGCGTGAGCGAGTTGCTGGCGCCACTGCGGTCGCGCTCCGGCGCCACCACGGTGATCTCCGCCAGGGGCGAGAGCATCTCCGCGAGCAGCGTGATGCCCGGCGCAAAGTAGCCGTCATCGTTGCTGAGGAGGATGCGCATTACCGATGCGTCGCGCCCTAGCGCACTTTCGCGGGCGCCCCGGTCTGCCGGCCGTGGATGCGCTGGATCTTGCCCGTGGCGGGGTCTATCCGCAGCCGCTCGATGTTTTCGAGATCGGTGCCGGTGATGCGCAAGTAGCGCGTATTGACCGGGGTCGCCGTCGAGTGCAGCTCGCGCCCGTAGTAAACACCCGCCTTGCCCGGAACGAGACGGTAGGGCGTGCTGCCCGCCTTGAGCTTGGCGAAATCGGGGTCGGAGCCGCTGTCCGTGCGCTGCCACAAGGTCATCTCGGTGTACTCGGCCACCTGGCCGTAGATCGCCCAGGAGTCCCCGTGATCGTGCGGGTTGGACTTGCGCGCCTCGTTGTAGCGGTAGGTCATCACTTCGAAGCCGGTCGGGTCGATATGGATCCGTTTCAGCCCCAGTGGCTGGTCGTCGCCGAAGTACTGTTTCACGAAATCCGGGTCGACCAGCAAGCCTTCCATCTTGGTCTTGACCTTCTCGACCTGGGCGCGGCTTGCGCCGGCCTTCAGTATCGCGCGCGTGTCGCGGGTGAAATCTTGAAGCGAGTAGCCCACGGATTCCTCCTCTCAACTATGGCTGGAACATGCGACCGGCAATCGCAACGATTATAGCAGCGGCAAGGAGTTTGACGGGTTCCGGACCGCCAAACTCCTCAAACGGGACTTCCGATCGAGCTGCGAGATGCTCTGGGATTACAGCGCGGGACAGATTTGAGTTGTATGGCATCCCATTAACCACATTCTTCAGTGGTTTTCATGTCAGGATTCTGTCGGGTGAAGCCCCGCCAGAATCCTAAGGCGGCGCAAACGGCCGGTCGTGGGCGAGCGACGGCAGCATGGAGCGCACCGCGTCGACCCTGGAGAGATCGAGATCGGCATAAACGACCGCTGGCAACTCGCCGCCCTCGGCGCTCACCTCGCCCCACGGGTCGACCACCAGCGAATGGCCGTAGGTCATGCGCTTTCCGGGATGGTCGCCGCACATGGCTGGCGCAACCACGAAGCATGCGTTCTCGATCGCGCGCGCCTTGAGCAGCGTGTGCCAATGGGCCTTGCCGGTCTCGCGCTGGAAAGAGGACGGTACGGCCAGTATGACGGCGCCGTGCTGAGCGAGCGCGCGGTAGAGATGCGGAAACCGCAGGTCGTAGCACACCGTCATGCCGAGCCCGCCCCAGGGCGTCCCGGCGACCACCGCCCGTTCGCCCGGCCGGTAGGCGCTTGATTCACGAATCACCATGCCGCTGGGCAAGGTGGCGTCGAACATGTGGATCTTGTCGTAAGTGGCGGCGACCTCTCCCCGGTCCGAGATCAGGAGCGAGCGATTGAACATCCGGCCGTCGTCGCTTTTCAACGTGAGCGACCCGACCAGGTGCCACACGCCGAGCTCGCGCGAGAGTGCAGTCAGCGCTGCGAGCGCGGGCTCCCCTCTCGAATCCAGCGCGTTCTCGCGCATGGCGCGCCCGCTGCCGTCCATCATCAGGACGTACTCCGGCGAGAAGATGAATCGCCCGCCGCCCGCCGCTGCCTCGCGTGCCATCGCGATAAGCGTCGCAAGATTGGCGGCGAAGTCGTTCCCGGAGTTGGTCTGGAGACAGGCGATGCGGACTGTGCTGCTCACGGCGTGATTCGTGACTCGGCCGGTAACTGGCTCAGGCCGGAACCGTTGCTTTCACAGACGGGCGCTGCGCGATTCTCTCGTACCACCGCGCGAGCGCGCGGCGCGATTCGCGCCACGCCTCCCCCGGAAACCGGAAATCGAGATACCCCAGCACGCACGCGGCGGTGATTTCACCGATCGCAAAGCGCTCGCCCCAGCCGGGGCATTCCTGCTCCAGCGTATCCAGTCCGCCTCTCACCTTCGCAAATTGCCCGGCGGTCCAGTCGCTCCATTGCAGCGGCTGCGGCCTGACTGCGCTCTCGTAGCGCATGAGAACCGACGCTTCGAGCACGCCGTCACCCAGTGCCTGCAGCCGCAGCGCACGCCACCGTTCCGGCCCCGCGCCCGGAAACAGAGGCGTTCCGTGGTGCAGGCTGTCGAGGTACTCGCAGATCACCGCCGAATCGTAGAGCGTCCCCAGGTCGGGCGTCGCCAAAGCCGGTATCTTGACGAGCGGATTCTCGCGCGCAAGCCCGGCATTAGGCTTGATGGGGCTGACGACGGTGTTGATTTCCTCGATGCGCCCGGCGAGCCCCGTCTCGCGGGCAACGACGCGCACCTTGCGCGCAAACGGAGACGCCGGATTAAACCACAGTCGCATGGAACGGCTCCCCCTTCATTCTCCTCCTTTGATCCCCGCTTCCCTCACCAGCTTGCCCCATCTCGCGTAATCGGCCTTGATCCGGGCGTGAAAGGCGCCGGGATCGAGCGCTTCCGCGTCCAGCCCGAGGTCCTCGAACAGCGTCTGCACCTCGCGCATGTTCAGCACTGCCACCGTTTCCTTGTACACGCGGTCCACGATCGCCCGCGGCGTCTTCGCCGGAAACGCCAGACCGAGCCAGCCGCTCGCCTCGAATCCGGGGTAGCCGGACTCGGCTATGGTCGGGACCTGGGGGAGTGCGGCCGATCGCTTCGCGCTGCTCACGGCAAGGGCATGCAGCTTGCCCGCCCTGACGTGCGGGGTTTGCGTCGAGATCAGGGAAAAAATGCTCTCGACGTGGCCGGCCGTAACGTCAATCACCGCGGGCCCGCCGCCCTTGTAGGGGATGTGATTCAACTTGACGCCCGCCGTATTCCAGAACAGCTCGGCCGTGAGGTGGGCGACGCTGCCCACCCCGGGCGTGGCGTAGTTCACCTGGCCGGGCGCCCGTCTCGCCAGCGCGACGAACTGCTTCAACGATCCTGCCGGCAGCGAGGGATGCACCGAGAGCAGGCTCGTCACCAGCGTCGTCTGGGCCACCGGCGCGAAATCGTTGATCGGGTCGAACGGCGCCTTGCCGAGCAACGCAGGGCTCATCGCGAAGGATGCGACCGATGCCAGCAGCAACGTGTAGCCGTCCGGCGCTGCGCGCGCGACCAGTTCGGTGCCGATGTTGCCCCCTGCCCCGGCGCGGTTCTCAACAATGACCTGTTGCCCAAGCCGGGGGCCGAGCCGCACCGCCACCGCGCGCGCGACGAGGTCATTCGCGCCCCCCGCGGCGAAGGCCACGATCAGGCGGATAGGTTTTACTGGATATGCTTCGGCGGCCCGGGCAGCTCCCGGCGCAGTCGGCAGCAGCATGACGCCCAGCAGGAATGCAAAGAACAAACGGCTCTTGCGGGCCCGGATCATTTGCGCCCTCCTCGTCTTGTGTTCCACGACCTCGAACCGCCATTCTAATATGTATGTCACCGCCCCTTCGAATGAATCTTCCCGGCACGCTCTTGCTATCATGGATGGAAGTACTACGCGCCGACTGGAAATTTAGGGGAATGCCATGTCCGAGATTGCGCTGAAGCAGGCCGAACGCATCATCGACGCGATCCTTGCCCGCGGGCGCGAGCTCGACTGCCGGCCCCTGAGCGTCGCGGTCACCGACCCGGGTGCCCACGTCAAGGCGTTCAAGAAGGAGGACGGCTCGGCGATGATGCGGTTCGAGATGGCGATGGGCAAGGCATTCGCCGCGCTCGCACTGGGGCGCTCCTCCAGCCTGGTGCGCGCGCGCACCGAGGAGCGGCCGCTGTTCATGAACTATCTGATCGAAGCGTCGGGCGGAAAAATATTCCCAGAAGGTGGTGGCATGCTGATCCGCGACGGGGACGGAGAGATCATCGGCGCCGTCGGCGTCACCGGCGACACCCAGGAGCGCGACGAAGAGCTCGCGGCGCACGGCATCCGCGCCGCCGGGCTCAAGACCGACGCGGACTGCGCGCACCTAGGCAAGCAAGTGCGCCTCAAAAACTAGCAACGATGTGGCGCGTGACTCGTAACCGATGACGCGCTATTTTTCCTTGTCAAAACAATATGTTAAAATAGTGCTTCGGATGACTCGCTTACTCCTTCTGTTGACCGGCACTGGTGCGCTCGTGCTCACCGGATCCACCTTCGCTCAGTCCGAATACGACTGCATGATCGAGGCGCGGCAGAACATTGAAATTCGCAGCCCCGTCGAGGCGATGATTGAGTCGGTGCGGGTCAAGCGCGGCGATCCGGTGACGAAGGGACAGGTCCTCGTCACGCTCGAGTCTGGCCCGGAGCGGGCTGCGTTCGCGCTGGCGCAGTCGCGCGCCCAGGCGGTGGGCGAGATCAAGGCCGGCGAGGCAAGGGTGGACATCACCCTGAAGAAATTGAAGCGCGCCGAAGAGCTGGTCAAGCAAAACTTCATTTCGGCCAACGCGCGCGACGAGGCGGAGGCCGAGCACAAGCTCGCGAGCGAAGAGTTGCGGCGGGCCCAGGAAAACCAGAAGATCGCGGGGCACGAAGCCAAGCGCGCGGCCGAGGTGCTGGCGATGCGGACCATCCGCAGCCCGTTCACGGGCGTCGTAGTCGAGGTGCTGCTGAAGCCGGGCGAGTTCGGCGCCATCACGTTCAAGGACCCGATCCTCAAGCTCGCCGAGATCGACCCGCTGCACGTTGAGGTAATCCTCCCGGTCAGCCTTTATGGGCAGGTCAAGCCGAAGCAGCGCGCGACCGTCATCCCGGAACAGCCGGTCGGGGGCCGTTACGAAACGGTCGTCAGGATCGTGGACAAAGTCGTCGATGCGGCGAGCGGCACTTTCGGCGTGCGCCTCGAGCTGCCGAACAAGAACTTCGCGCTCCCCGCCGGCGTTCGCTGCAAAGTTCAGTTTCACTGACGCCGCCGCTCCCGGCGCCCGGTAGCGACAGGTCAGGCCTTCCCCGGGAAGCGGACCTGGACGCGGGACTACCTCTGTGGCATGGGTCCTTCCACGTTCAAGGCGCCGAACCGCTTCTCGTACTCCTTCACCACCCCGTCGAGCAGCAGCGCGAGCCGCTTGGCGGCATACGGGCTGACGATGATGCGGTCGGTGAGCTGTATCGTGACTTCCTTCTGGCCGCGGTTCCAGGCCTGATTGACGCCGAAGAGCATTACCACTTCCTCGCGCGTGCTGGTCACGTTGCACACGTTCGCGTAGGAGCTTTTCATGTTGGCGTCGTCCCACTTGATTTGCAGGCCTTGCGCGCCTCTTGCTGCCGTTGCCGCTTCCGCTTCCGCTTCCGGGGCCTTGCTTTGAGCCATCGTTATCTCCTGATCATGTTGTTGAAAAAGCGCCACTTATGACGCCATTTAAGCACAGCTTTCCCAAGTTCCGCCACACTAGCAGTGTGTCGGACTTTGGGTTACGCACCGTGCCCCGCAGGCCGCGACCACCATTGTCTGACGAGCCAACGGGCGACACACTGCTAAATTGAAGGACGGGTTATGAGGGGTTTAAGTCAGCCTGAATGACGGTTCCGGGCCAATAAATGCCTCATTACAGCCTGTCGGCTCGGCGGTAACCCAATGCGACTACCCACGCGTTCACACCGACCGTTCATAACCCCAGGTCCGACAGGCTGCGCCTACTCGCCTCGACCCGAAAAAGCCAGTACGTCTCCCAGGTAATCGTCCAGATCCAGCAGGTCCCGCCGCGCCCTCGAATGGGTTCGTTCGGCACGCCATTGCGCAACCCGGAATACCAGACTGCCAAGCCGCTGCGGCACCGTACCCCTGCCACTCAAGCCGCCGGCGGCCAGCGGGAAGAAAGACTCGACCAGATCGTCCTCGACCGCGAGGATCGCCTCGCAACTCCCAGGGTCGCCCTGCCGCCCGCACCGCCCGAAGAGCTGCCGGTCGATGCGGCCGGAATCGTGCAACTCGGTCGCGATGACGTGAAGCCCTCCGCCTTCGGCCACTCCCGGCGCAAGCTTGATGTCCGTTCCGCGCCCCGCCATGTTGGTGGCGACCGTAATGCAGCCGGGCTCACCAGCGCGTGAAATGATCTCCGCTTCGTCGCGGTCCTGGCGGGCATTCAGGAGGCGATACGGCAACCCGGCTTCATCGAGCAGCGACGCAAGATGTTCCGAGGCCTTCACGGAGCGCGTTCCCACCAGGACCGGCCGTCCCACCCGCCGATGCTGCTCGATACTCGCGACAACCGCCTGCCATTTGGTCTCGGCCCGGCCGTAGACCTGGTACGGGTAGCGCACCCGGCGCACTGGTTTGTGCGTCGGGACCTTCGCCACCCGCCGACGATAGACGGCCCAGAGTTCGCCGGCGACCTCGCTCGCCGTGCCGGTCATGCCCGAGAGATGCACGTATCGCCGGAAGAAACGCTGATAGGAAATGCGCGCGAGCGTCTCGCGGCGTCCGGTCACTTCGCAGCCTTCCTTGAGTTCGATCAGCTGGTGTAGCCCCTGTTCCCACGAGCGGTCGGGCATGAGGCGGCCGGTGAATTCGTCGACGATGACCACCTTTCCGTCGCGCATGAGGTAGTGCTGGTCCCGCTTGAAGACATGCAGGGCGGTAAGCGCCTGTCGCACCAACTGCTCGCGGCGACGCGGCCCCGTCCAGATGCCGGTCAGGGACTCGGCCAGTCCTGCGAGCCGCTCCCCGCCGCTCTCGGTAAGCTCGACGCCATGCTCGCGGATCTCGTATTCCGCAGCTGACAGCTGCTTTGCCAGGTCCAGCGCCTGGCGGTGAACGGCCTCATCCTGGCTGTGATCGGCCGCAGCCGACAATATCAGCGGCGTTCGCGCCTCATCAACGAGCACGCTGTCGGCTTCGTCGACGATCGCGAATTGCAGCCCGCGCAAGAGCAGTCTGTCACGCCTGGCGCTGCCGCTGAGCGCCTCCAGCCGCAACGAGATCGGGCTCGGTCTCCCGCCGAGCACCATGCGATCGCGAAGGTAATCGAATGCGATTTCCTTGTTGCTGCAGTAGGTGACGTCGCAGCCGTAAGCGGCCCGGCGCAGCGCAGGATCCAGGCCGCTGCGAATGCAGCCGACCGTGATGCCGAGGGCTTCATACACCGGGCGCATCCATTCCGAGTCCCGTTCCGCGAGGTAGTCGTTGACCGTGATGACATGGACGGCGCGTCCGCTGAGGGCGGCAGTGGCGGCTGCGAGCGTCGCGGTGATCGTCTTGCCTTCGCCGGTCTCCATCTCGACGATCATCCCGTTGAGGAGGGCCCAGCCGCCGACGAGCTGCACGTCGAAGTGGCGCTGGTCGATCGTGCGCGAGGCGGCCTCGCGGACCAGCGCGAATGCCTCGCCGGCAAGCGCCGGATTAGAGTATCCCTGCAATTTCAGCCGCGACCGGAGGGTCGCAGCGCGCGAACGCAGTTCCGCATTCGACAGCGATTCCGTGCCGACAGCAGTGGCATTGGTGGCCTCCACGATCTGCCCGAGTTGGACGCCGCCCGTGCTGGTTCCGCCGGTAAACTAGCGCA
>Ga0210379_10000653_pt1 | contig 11554 bp, 8 predicted proteins | sample PLMedo_2_FD_155468 | JGI IMG/M metagenome (GOLD analysis project Ga0210379, IMG submission 155468) | Groundwater sediment microbial communities from an aquifer in East River, Colorado, USA - PLM4_32_coex redo | ecosystem: Environmental > Terrestrial > Soil > Riparian zone | place: USA: East... | reverse complement strand
ACGCGCTCGCACCGTTCCTCGACGAGACACGCAAGGATCGGCTCTCCGAGGTCGAGCGGGTCAGCGCCCACGTCGAGCTGTCGCTCACCGAGCTGCTCCAGCACGCGGACGAGGAGATCGGCAGGGCGGCGTCCGACGTGGAGCAGAAGCTCCCCGGCTCGGAGGGACGACTCGCACAGGCCGAGAGCCGCCACTCGGAGCTTCTTAACCGCCGCGAGCGTCGCAGGATCGACCTTGATCGCCAGCGGGCTCTCACGCTCCAGGGAGTCGAGCGGCTCGCGAGCGTCCTCGCGCTGCCACATCCGGAGCGCGAAGCGCCCGAGGTCCGGCGTCTGAAACCGAACTTCGAGACCGAGGCCATCGCCATGCACGTGGTCATGGAGCACGAGCGGGCGCAGGGCCGTCAGGTCTACGACGTCTCCGAGAAAAACCTGGGCTACGACGTCACAAGCCTCGATCTTGCTTCGGGAGAGTTGCGCCTCATCGAGGTGAAGGGGCTTGGCGCAGCGACCGGGACGATCCTGCTCACGCCCAACGAGCGGCGCGTGGCAGAAGACCGTCCCGACTGCTTCTGGCTCTACGTCGTCACCGACTGCAACGATGCACCCCGGCTCCAGGAGCCGATTCGCGACCCGGCGCGACTCGACTGGAACGAAGTGACGAAGGTGGCGCACTACTACCTTTCCGTGAACGCGATGACGAAGCCGATGCAGGTCCGCGAGGACACGCCGCCGTACGGGGGCAGTTCGTGACCCCCGAGGTGCTCCGCTCGCTCATCGCCGCCGGTGAGACGCTCGACGTGGAGTTCAAGGGCGAGGAGGCGCGCTCTCTCTCCGACGGGGACCTCGTCGAGGCGGTGGTGTGTCTCGCCAACCGGCCGGGAAACGCCCCCGGCTGGCTGCTCGTGGGCGTGGAAGACGACGGACGCGACACGGGAGCTCGCCCGCGCCATGCCGACCGCACGGATCCGTTGCGGCTCCAGGCGCTGATCGCCCATCGCACGCGGCCGTCGCTCTCGGCGCGCGTCGAGATTGTTCGGTTAGGCGACCGGGACGTGATCGCGGTCGAGGTTCCGGCCGCCCGCGCCCCGGTCGGGACGACCGACGGCAAATATCTCAGGCGTGCCCTTGGCGGCGACGGCAAACCCGCCTGTCTGCCGCTGCATTTCCACGAGATGCAGGGGCTGCAGGCTGATCGCGGCCTGCTCGACTACTCCGCGCTTGTGGTCCCCGACGCGCGCTGGGACGACCTCGATCCCCTGGAGTTCGAGCGCTTCCGGCGCTTCATCCGCGAGAGCCAGGGGCGCGGCGACGCGAGTCTGGTGGACCTGCCCGATGTGGAGCTTGCCAAGGCCGTGGGGGCGATTCAGGCGAACCATGCGGTATCGTCCGTTCACGCTCTGGGACTCCTGCTCTTCGGCCGCGAGGAGAGCCTGCGCCGCCTGCTCCCTGTCCACGAGGTTGCGTTCCAGGCGTTGAGCGGGCTCGAAGTCCGGGTCAACGATTTCTTCCGTTGGCCCCTGATGCGCGTGATGGACGAATTGCTCGGCCGCTTCCGCGCCCACAACCGGGAGGAAGAGCTGCTCGTCGGCATGCTGCGCGTCGGCGTGCCGGACTACCCTCCCGCGGCCTTCCGCGAAGGGGTGGCCAATGCGCTCATCCATCGCGACTACACGCGGCTCGGCGCCGTGCACGTGCAGTGGCATGACGACTGCGTCGAGATTTCCAATCCCGGCGGTTTTCCCGAAGGCGTGCGGCTCGACAACCTGCTCGTCACCCAGCCGCGGCCGCGCAACCCGCTCCTGGCCGACGGATTCAAACGCGCCGGGGTCGTCGAGCGCACGGCGCGCGGCATCGACACGATCTTCTTCGAGCAGCTCCGCAACGGCCGACCGGCACCGAGCTACGCGCGCAGCAACGAGACCGGCGTGGTGCTCGTGCTTCCGGGCGGCAAGGCCAACCTCGCCATTGCGCGGCTGGTGGCGGAAGAAAGCCAGGCGCAGCGCCCGCTTGGGCTCGACGACCTGCTCCTTCTGAACCGCCTCTGGCTCGACCGCCGCCTGACGACGGAGGAAGCCGCCCGGTTGATCCAGAAGCCGGAGGCCGAGGCGCGCGGTCGCCTGCAGCGCCTAATCGAGGCAGGGCTCGCTGAGGCGCGAGGCGAGCGCAAGGGGCGGAGCTGGCACCTCTCCGCGGCGACCTACCGGCGGCTCGGTGAGAAGGCCGCGTATGTCCACCAGCGCGGCTTCGAGCCGATGCAGCAGGAGCAGATGGTGATTCAGTACGTGGAAAGACATGGTTCGATCGGCCGTGGCGAGGTCGCCGAGCTCTGCCGGCTGAGCCCGCCCCAAGCCTACAGGTTGCTGAAACGGCTGGAAAAGCAGGGAAAGATCCGGCAAACCTCGGGTTCGACCAAGGGGGTACGGTATGGGTCCGCGAGCAAATAATCGCACGCGTGCGATCGCGAATCACACGCGTGTTAATAATCGCACGGTGAGGGAAACCCGCCACGCACCCGACGAAGGCGAGACGAGATGAGCCGGCAACGCACCGTCACGCAGATCGACGCGAAGGCCAGGCACCTGCTCGCCGGGATGGTCGCGCGCGGCCTCGTGCAGCGTCGGGGCGAGGGCCGGAGCGCCTATTGCGAGGCCGCCCAAGAAACACCGGCGGTTGCCCGATCCAACCGGCGACCGCCCGTTTCAGCGGCTGAACCGCCCGATTCGGGGTCCGGAAGAGCACGGGGCGAGGGCCGGAAGAAACCCGGCAAGCGGAGGAAGGGCGGATGATCCCCAAGGACTTCAGGCGCCTCGCGGATGTGGACTTCCCGATCGCCGAGGTGTCGTGGCATGCGACGCGGGAGAAGTCAATCCGGCGCGGGCATCCAAGCACGATAAAGCTGTGGTGGACGCGGCGGCTGTTGAGGTGCCGGGGTGCGGAGACGTCGACCAGGTCGGAGCAGCGATGATGAAGCGGCTCGACGATCGCACGCTCGAAGCCATGGCGGGGGTGATCTGCGGAGCAGGCGAAGGTGCCGGCGGCGGATACACCGCGCCTGGGCCATACCGCACGAAGACGCAGCTAGCTGTACGAAGGATCGAGGGCCAGTCACGGCGTGCATGGTAGTGAGGAGAATCGCATGTTGGGCAGGATAACAAGACACCGTTCCACAATTATCACTCTCGTGCTCGGAATGCTTGGCTTCGTCCTCATTGGCCTGGCGCACACCTTTCACTTCGAGTGGGCGAAGATCCAGGTGGACCGCCTCGTCGCAGAGGTCGGTGCGCTCCTTCTTGTCGTCGGGATCCTGCACTGGCTGTTCGAACTCGGTCTGAGGAAGGAGATGCTGCGCGAGGTCTCGGGCACGGTGGTCGGAAGCACGCTTCTGCACGATAGCGGTCTGGCGAGCTGCAGCCTGAACTCACGTCAAGTCGACGACCGGGAACACTGGTCGCGGTGCGCCAACCTCACGATTGGTATTCAGTACTCACCGAAGTTCTTCAAGGACTTTCACGACGTCCTGCGATCAAGGTGTGAACGCGGGCTCCGGACCACCGTGACGGTTCTGCGGGCGGAGGGAGCTGCCGCTCGGTACCTTCAAGAGTCGGGAACCGGGAACGCCGGGGTGAGAGAGTGCGTGGCCGAGATCGCCAACGTCCTTGAGCAAATCGACACTGGCGAGAAGAAGTACACCCAGCTCCTGCGCCACGATCGAGTGCTCCGCTACTCTTTCATTCAGACGGACGAGTTCGTCTGGGTCAAGTTCTTCACCAATAGCCCCGAGAGGGCTACGGTTCCAGCCTTCAAGGTGCGTGCCGGTACGCCGCTTTTCGAGTTCTTCTCAAATGATATCAAGCACTTACTGGAGCATTCCTCGTGAGCCCGAGCAACCTCCACAAACTTCTCGACGAAGCAGTGAAGGCCAGGGGTGTCGAGCGGGTGGCGGACGCACTGCAGGGCCTCCTCAATCCGAGTGTGTCGGAGTCCGCCGTTCTTACAATCATCGCCAACGCCGGGGTCCACGAGATCCCGAGGACCTATCTCCGGGGCGAAGTCTACAACGCGAGCCACGGAGATTGGGACGCCTCCACCGAGGAAGCCTTGCTGCTCGAACTCAAGGCGATCCTAGCCCGACTGGCGACCAAACTGCGGTCGGCACGCTGGAAGCGCGTCTACCTGATTCCAACAGGCCACCCGGTTTTATCGCTTCAGATAAAGACCATGGTGTATCGACTTCTCCGCTTGAACACGACCGACCTTTACCACAAGGCGGGTACATACTTCGAGATCAACCTCGACCAGCGCGCAATAGCGCTCGAGGCGAAAGGTGACGTCGACAGCTAACTGCCCGCTGAAACTGCCGGTCCATCCTGTCACGGCGCTTGCAAAGAACGCGAGCGCCGCGCCAGTCCGCCCCGCGGCTTAGCGGGGGCGATATGCGACTTCTTCCGCCGGGCGGATGTTGATCCCAACGGACTGCAAGCGGCTGGCGGAGGCGGAGAAGGCCTGTCGTTCTACACCCGGTTGGCTTCGTCGAGGCTTGTGAGGCGCGAGTTGGCAAGATGCTGCTCTAAAGACGGTCCCGACATGGAGTACGAGCGTGAACTACGACGACCTGGTTAAATTCGTGCAGGAGCACTTCACCGACGGTCTCGCGTTGGTGATCGGGTCCGGGCTGTCCGCCGCTGAGGGGCTCCCGGGAATGCCCGCGCTTGCAACGCATCTCAGCAACGGCGCGGGCGTACTGACGGGAACCGACGCGACGCTTTGGAACCAGATCAAGGCTGTGCTGAATGCCGGCGAAGGATTGGAAGCGGCGCTGCTTAAGCACCCGCCATCCGACACGCTTGAGATCTGGATCGCACAAGGGACGTGCGAACTGCTGATGCCGAAGGAACGCGAAGTCATGAGCGCGGTGCTTCGCGGGGATCGCTCGCTTCGCCTGACGACATTCCTGAACAAGGTGTTGAAGCCGACGAATGGGCTGCCGATCCTGACACCCAACTATGATCGGCTCATCGAGGTGGCATGCGAGATGGCAGGCTTCCATGTGGATACCACAGCCGTCGGGCACTATGCGGGCGCGTTCGACCATGTCCGAAGTTGCATGGGCTCATGCCGGGGCATCACAGCGCGCGCCAGGACCACCGTCCTCGACCACTTCCCGCGCGCAATCGTCCTGAAGCCGCATGGGAGTTTTGACTGGTACCAATCTGGCAAGGACGCGCGTCGTTGCAGTCTGGATCTGGACGCGGAACGTCTCATGATCACGCCCGGCATCAACAAGTACCGGGTTGGCTATGACTCGCCCTTCGATAAGCATCGCGATTTGGCCAACGACTACATCAAGCGGGCCGGGCGTCTGCTGGTCGTTGGGTACGGGTTCAACGACGATCACCTGCAAACACATCTCGAAAGACGGATTCAGGACGGCACGCCCACGCTGATCTTGAACCGATCGGCGAGTTCGAAGGTCGAGGAGCTGGCGGAGGAATCGCCGCGCTGCGTTTGCCTCTCGAAACCGACGGCAGGGGCGGGAGTCGCGATGGTGACAAAGGGATACCGGTTCGAGCATCAGGGGTGCGATTTGTGGGATCTGGGCGTTCTGGCAAAGGAGCTGCTGACATGAGCGATGCCCCCATTCTGACGTTCGACGCGACGAGCAAGCTCGGCAAGGTCGCCTCCGTGGACACGAGCCGCGTACTCATCGCGGTGGAAAACGCCGCACTCTTGCCGCGTGCTGCGGTCGGGAGCCTTGTCGCAATTCAAGGGACGACCGCTCAGGAGTTTCTGATCGGCATGACGGAGCGTGTAACCCGGCAACTCCGCGAGCAGACAGCGCAGCCTGATCCGATGGCACCCACGGCGCTCGCGGTGGAGGTCGTGCCGGACGATTCGCTCCGGGCCGTGTTGCTCGGCACCTACCGCACCATTGAGGGAACCGTCCGCAATCGGTTCAAGCGGGGTGCTGATTCATTCCCGCAAATCGATCGCGATTGTTTTCTCATCGAAGGCGGTAACCTTCAGCGGTTCATGGGGTTGCTGGGCAAGGACTTGGATGAGACTCAGCGGCTCGAACTTGGCCACTTCGCCATCGACCAATCCGCCGCTGCGATCGCCAACGGCGATCGCTTCTTCCAAAGGCACGCGGCGATCCTTGGCAGTACTGGCTCTGGCAAGAGCTGCGCGGTGTCGTTGATCTTGGAGCGTGCTCACGCCCGCCAGCACGCGAACATCATCGTGTTAGACATGCACGGCGAGTACGCCTCGCTCGCGAATCCGCCTGCCCGCAAGGACGGCACGGTGCCAATTCCTATTGCCGCCGCGTTCAAGATCGCAGGCCCGGGTGATCTCGATAAGCCACCGGACAACGCACTCTTCCTCCCGTACTGGCTCCTGAACCGGGAAGAGATGCTCTCGATGATCTTGGACCGCAGCGATCAGAACGCACCCAATCAGGCATCGCGGTTCACGTTGCATGTACGAGAGTTGAAGGAAGGCACACTCAACACGGAGAAGAAGAACGACGTGAAGGCGACCTTCACCGTCGACTCGCCGATTCCGTACAAGTTGCCCGACCTGCTTGAGAAGCTCAAGCACGACGATAGGGCAAAGGGCGTCGGGGTGAAAGGTGGAGATGTAAAGGGTGAATGGGAAGGACGGCTTACACGCTTTCTCTCTCGCCTAGAAGCCAAGGCCGAGGACCGGCGGTACGGCTTCATGTTCAAGCCGCCAGAGGCTGCTCTCAAGTACGACTGGCTCGCGAGGCAGGTCGCAAAGCTGCTTGCCCCGGGCGAGGGGAAGCACGGCATCAAGGTGGTGGACTTCTCCGAAGTGCCGCCGGACGTGCTCCCCGTCGTCACGGGCGTATTCGCACGACTGCTGTACGATGTCCAGTTTTGGATGCAGCCGGAAAGGCGGACGCCATTCGTCTGCGTGTGCGACGAAGCCCATCTGTACTTGCCTGTCCGTGCAGACGCAGACGCAGTCGAGAAACAGGCCCTCTACTCGTTCGAGCGCATCGCTAAAGAAGGCCGAAAATACGGCGTCTCCCTGCTTGTGGTGAGCCAGCGCCCCTCGGACGTGAGCCAAACCATCCTCAGCCAGTGCAACAACTTCCTCATCCTGCGCTTGACCAACGACCAGGACCAGAATGTCGTCCGTCGCCTCATGCCTGATTCGCTGGCGGGTGTCCTCGACGGCCTGCCGCTGCTGGACACCGGCGAAGCCTTGTTACTGGGCGACGCGATCCTCCTTCCCGCCCGGATCAAGCTTAGGTTCCCAGCGATCGAGCCGTTGAGCCAGACCCGCAACTTCTGGCAGGAGTGGGGCGAAAGGGCTCCGGACTCCGCCGCAGTTGCGGCAGCAGTCGAAACGCTGCGCCGGCAATCACGCACAGTGGGAACGCTCGCTTGAAGCGCGAGCTTGTCGCTGGGGGCGACACGAGATGATCCGGCAACGGACCGTGACGCAGATCGATGCGAAGCCCAGGCGCCTGCTCGCCGGGGACGTCGCGCGCGATCTCCTCCTGCGCCGGGGCGAAGGACGGGGCGCGTATTACTTGGCCGCCCGACACAAACGGGCGGTTGCCCGCTCAAATGGGCGACCGCCTGTTTCTCGACCGCTCGCGCTCGATTCGGGCCGCGAGGGCGGCCCGTCTCGCACGAAGAAGGGCAAGGGCCGGCGATGATCCCCAAGCACTGCAAGCGGCTGGCCGAGGTGGACTTCCCGATCGCCGAGGTGTCGCGGCACGCGGCGCGGGAGAAGTCAATTCGGCACGGGCATCCGTCGACGCTGCACCTGTGGTGGGCGCGGCGTCCGCTGGCGTCGAGCCGGGCGGTCCTGCTCGCGCTGCTGTGGCCGGACCCGTGCGATCCGCTCTGCCCGGCGGAGTTCAAGGAGCAGGCGCGGAAGCTCTTGCCGCAGGTGGGCGGCTGCAATCCGGGCACCACGGACGAGGACTTGCGCAAGGCGTTGCTCAAGTTCATCGCGGACTTCGCGAACTGGGATAACGCGGCGCAACCCACCTATCTCGAGGTGAGCCGGGCCCTGGTGAAGGCGGCGCACGGCCCCGCCGGCGGCGGCGAGGGATACGAACCGCCGCTGGTCGTGGACCCGTTCGCGGGAGGCGGCTCGATCCCGCTCGAGGCGCTGCGGCTGGGGTGCGAGGCGTTCGCGAGCGACCTGAATCCCGTCGCCTGCCTGATCCTCAAGGTGATGCTGGAGGATATCCCGCGCCACGGGCCGAAGCTCGCCGAGGAGCTGCGCCGCGTCGGGGCGGAGATCAAGCAGCAGGCGGAGAAGGAGCTGGCCGACCTTTATCCGAAGGACCCGGACGGGGCGACTCCCATCGCCTACCTCTGGGCGCGGGCCGTGCGCTGTGAGTCGCCGAACTGCGGTGCGGAGGTCCCGCTCGCGCGCTCGTTCTGGCTCTGCAAGAAGCCGAAGCGCAGGCGGGCGCTCCAGCACCGGGTCGTGCGGCCCACGGGCGAGCCACCGCGCGTCGAGTTCGAGGTCTTCGAGCCGAAGAGCGAGAAGGACGTGCCCGGCGGCACGGTGACGCGCGCGAAGGCGACGTGCGTCGCCTGTGGCGCGGTGCTCTCGCCCGAGCGCGTGCGGGCGCAGCTCGCGGCGCAGCGCGGCGGGGCGGATGTCGTCTTCGACACAAAGGGCCGCCGCACGGGCGGGGCGCGGATGCTCGCCGCGGTGACGCTCCGGCCCGGCGAACAGGGACGGTACTACCGTCTCCCCATGGAGCGCGACTACGAGGCCGTCCGCAAGGCACAGGAGCGGCTCGCGGCCATCCTCGGCAAGTGGGAGCGCGGCGGGAAGCAGGGCCTCTGCCCGGTGCCGGATGAGTCGACGCCCGCCGGTGGTGGCTCTGGCGCTGGCCGAGCGTTCAGCGTGCAGCGGTACGGCATGTTGCAGTGGGGCGACCTCTTCACGGCGCGGCAGAAGGTAGTGTTCTGTCAAGTCACTTCGTTCAGCCGTTCGCACGCCGCAACCTCAGCCGCTCATGAGCCAATCGCCCTTTGTTTGAGTCGCGTTGCAGCTCGGAATTCCTCACTTTGCCTCTGGCTCAGTCACGGAGACCAGGAGACAGTGTGGACGACCTTTGGCCGAAATGCCCTTCCCATCGTCTGGGATTTCGCCGAAGCGGTACCGCTGTCGCTTTCGACTGGTAGTCTCGACGATTCGTTCGCTGTGGCATGCGAGGCGATCACCGCGTACCACCTTTCACTGAGTAACTCCGCACAGGTCCAAACCTGCGATGCTGCGCAGTCTTATCCGTTGCCTGACGAGGCTTCATCCATCTGGTTCACCGATCCGCCCTACTATGATGCTATTCCCTACGCCGACCTTGCCGACTTCTTCTTTGTCTGGCTGAAGCGTTCCCTCCAGGGACATCCTCTGCTGCGCGATCCGTTCGATTCGGCGAACCCGCTCACGCCCAAGCGTCGCGAAGCCGTGCAGGACGAGACCAAACGAGACAATGGTCGGCCGAAAGATCGCGCCTGGTTCGAGGAGACGATGGGCCGAGCCTTTGCCGAAGGTCGCCGCATACTGAGAAAGGACGGTGTGGGCTCCGTGGTATTCGCCCACAAAACTACTGAAGGCTGGGAGGCGCTTCTTTCCGGGATGACCCGTGGCGGCTGGATTATCACGGCATCTTGGCCGATCGCGACCGAGCGGAGCGGCCGACCACGCGCACACGGGTCAGCTGCCCTCGCCACGAGCGTCCACCTCGTCTGCCGCCCGCGTCCCAACGATGCGCCCGTGGGCGACTGGGCCGACGTCCTGCGCGAGCTGCCGAAACGGGTTGGCGACTGGATGGAACGCCTGCAAGGCGAAGGGGTCCGCGGCGCGGACCTCGTCTTCGCCTGCATCGGGCCGGCGCTCGAGATTTTCAGTCGCTACTCTAAGGTCGAGACCGCCGACGGCCGCGAGGTCGCGCTCGCCGAGTACCTGGAGAAGGTCTGGGAGGTCGTCGGCCGCAGCGCCCTCGCCCAGGTGCTCGGCACCGCCGAGGCCAAGGCCCGTAACGGCGCGGCCGGCGCCGTCGAGGAGGACGCGCGCCTCACGGCGCTCTTCCTCTGGACGCTCCAGAGCACGAACCCCTCGACAGAGTTCGGGGCACGCGACGAGGCGGCGGACGACGCCGACGACGAGGAGCCGTCCAACGAGGACGAAGAGGGCTCCTCCCGCGGCAAGGCCAAGGGCTTTACACTCGTCTTCGACGTCGTGCGCCGCTTCGCGCAACCGCTCGGCATCGAGCTTCCCAAGTGGGAAGGCCGCGTCATCGAGACGAAGAAGGGCGTCGTGCGCCTGCTGCCGATCGCGGAGCGCGCGAAGCAACTTTTTGGCGAGGACGGCGCGCAGGCCGTTGCCGCGCGGCTGGAGCAGGAGGTGGCCGTCGGCACCAACCCGCTCCAGGGGATGCTCTTCCCCGATTTGGAGGCGGCCCCGAAGGTCCGCGGGCGGGGCCGCGCCCGGGGCAAACTCGGAGGCGTCGAGGTCTCGGACGAGACCCTGGCAAGCGCCCGCGAGGCCACGACCCTCGACCGTGTCCACGCGGCTATGCTCCTCCAGGCCGGCGGGCGCACCAACGCGCTCCGCGCCCTACTCAAGGCCGAGCAGGAGCGCGGCCCCGACTTCCTGCGCCTCGCCAACGCCTTCTCCGCGCTTTATCCGAAGGGCAGCGAAGAGAAGCGATTGATCGACGCGATGCTCCTGGCGGTCCCGAGGTGAACCGAATGGAACCTACGATCAAGAAACTGGTGTTGAAGCGCTTTCGCAGCATTCCTTCCGAGCGCATCACGTTCGACAACCCGACGATCTTCGTCGGGCGCAATGGCTCGGGGAAGAGCAATCTCGTAAGCGCGTTTTCCTTCCTTGCGGAGGCGATGGCGTCGCCCCTCCAGGCGGTGTTCGACAAGGCGGGGGGTATCTCGACCGTACGCAACCGTACCTCCGGCCGGAGCTACCCGCCGAATCTAGGGTTGCGTGTCGATTTCGGCCCCATGAACGGCAAGGCCGCATCCGGTTTCTATGCGTTCGAGGTGAGGGCGCTGCCAAACTACGGTTTCTCGGTGGTGCGAGAGCAGTGCTCGGTCGCCCTCGAAGCGGGGGGCCGCGCGTGGTTCGATCGCGTCGGCACGAGATTCTCATCCAGCGTTGAGGGGATGAAACCCTCGCTCGATCCCGCCTCGCTCAGCCTGCCGCTGGTCGGCGGTGAGGCGAAGTTCGCACCGGTGCTGCGCACGCTCGCCGCAATGCGCGTGTATTCGATTGAACCGAGCAAGCTCCGCGAGATGCAGGAACCCGATAGTGGCACCAGCCTCAAGTCCGACGGCGCCAATGTCACTAGCGTGCTCAAGGAAATCGAGCGTCAATCGAAAGGCGATTCCCAACGCATTTCTGACGTACTCGCCACAATCGTTCCTAACACGAAGAAAGTGCAGGTCAAGAAGCACGGCAAGAACCTGTCGCTTGAATTCACCCAGGAGTGGGGCGAGAAGAAGCGCCTCAACTTCGAGGGCTTCAACATGTCGGAC
>Ga0210379_10000651_pt1 | contig 11563 bp, 5 predicted proteins | sample PLMedo_2_FD_155468 | JGI IMG/M metagenome (GOLD analysis project Ga0210379, IMG submission 155468) | Groundwater sediment microbial communities from an aquifer in East River, Colorado, USA - PLM4_32_coex redo | ecosystem: Environmental > Terrestrial > Soil > Riparian zone | place: USA: East... | reverse complement strand
AGCGGCGGGCTCCGGGATGGTGATGTCGAGCTGCGTCACCTTCCCGTACGTCGCCAGCGGCTTGTCCATGCCGGTAGACGGACCGACGACGACGATCGCGAACTTGTCGGGGAAGACGTACTTCTTGGCCGCCTCGCGAACCTGCGTGGTCGTCACCTTCTCGATGCCGGCGCGGTAGCGCTGCTGCCAGTCGAGGGGATAGCCGTAGTACTCGTAGGTGAGCTGCTGGTTCAGGATCTCGAGCGTCGAATCGGAGTTGAAGACGAACGAGTTCAGAATCCCCGCCTTCGCCTTCTCGACCTCCTCGTCGGTGGGGGGCTTCGCGACCAGGTCTTTCGCCTCGACGATGAGCGCCTCGATCCCGGCGCCGGTCGTCTCGGTCTTGGTGGTCATGAACATGTCGAAGGTCCCCGGGTAGTCCCAGTTGCTGCCGACCCCGCCGTTCACCGCGTACGCCAGCCCCTTCTTCGACCGGACGTTGGTGAACAGGCGCGACGCAAACCCCCCGGACATCACCTGATTGAGCAGCTCAACGGAATAATAGTCGGGGTTGTTGCGCACGATCCCGAGATGCCCGATGAGGATGTCCGCCTGGGTCATGTCGTTCTTCTCGACGTAGAAGACGCCGGCGGGAGTCTGCGTGGGAACCGGGGCCTCGGCGTTCGACGCGGCGGGGCCCTTCGGCCACGCCCCGAAGGTGTTCTTGAGCAGGCTGACCATCTCGTCCGTCTTGAAGTCGCCCGCGACGCCCAGGATCATGCGATCCGGGTGGAAGTACTTCTGATGCCACGCGACGAGATCCTCTCGCGTGATGGCGTTCACGCTGGCATACGTCTCGGAGCGAGCGTAGGGAGAGTCCCCGCCGTACATCACCTCGTTGTACTCACGAAAAAGGATCCCCTGCGGGTCGTCGTTCTGACGCGCGATTCCGGCGACCACCTGGTTCTTGGCGATCTTGAGCTTGTCGGCGTCGAACGCCGGGGAACGCAGCACCTCGGCGAACACCTTCAGGACCGCGGGGAAGTCCTCCTTGAGGCAGCTCATCGAGGCGAAGCCGTCCGTCACGCCGATCGCGGTCTCGATCGACGCCGCCTTCCCCTCCAGGAACTCGTCGAGCTGATCGCCGTTCATGGTCTTCGTGCCGCCGGAGCGCAGCACGCTGCCGGTGAGCCCCGCCAGTCCGACCCGATCCGCGGGCTCGTAGCGGGCCCCGGTCCGGATCCGCGAGGAGACGTCGATGAGCGGCAACTCGTGATCCTCGATCAGGATGACCACCATCCCGTTGTCGAGCACCACGCGGGTGGGCTTCGGCGCCTCGACCTCGTGCATCTTCGGGAACTTGAGCTGATCCACCTTGCGAACCTGGGCCTCGATCGGCGCGGCGAGCAGCAGCGCCGCCCCGAGCCCGAGCGCCAGGACGCGCAGGAACCGATTGATCCTGTTCATCGTCATCTCCCCTAGCGGGACGACCCGGCAGCGCCCGTGGGCGCGGCCTGGGCCGTCTCCGTCTCGATCATGCCGACGGTTCGATTGCGAGCCTGGAACGTCTCGTTGGCGACGCGGCGAATGTCCGCACTCGTCACCGCGTCAAGACGGTCGAGGTAGCGGAACACCTCACGCCAGTCCCCGAAAACCGTCTGGAAGTCCGCGAACTGGTTCGCCAGACCCTGGTTGCTCCGCAGCGATCGCAGCAGGGAGGCCTTGGCGCGCGTCTTGAAGCGGGCCAGCTCCTCCTTGCTGACGTCCTCGGCGCGCAGCCGATCCAGCTCGGCCCGTATCGCCCCCTGCACCTCGAGGTTGGTGACCCCCTTGGTGGGTACCGCGAAGAAGAGCTGCATGTTCGGGTACTTCTCGCCCGGGAACGACGAGAACGACCCGGTCTGCACCGCCAGCTTCTTGTCGCGCACGAGCGCGCGGTAGAGACGGCCGGTGCGGCCGTTCGAGAGGATGTCATCGATGGCGTCGAACACCGGCTGATCCGGGTTGGTCCGCGACGCCTTGTGGTACCCCTCCACGTAGACCGGCTGCGATGGGTCCTTGATGACGACCGTCTTCTCCGCGATCTGCGGCGGCTCGACGGTGCGTACCGGGGCGGGATGCCGGCCCGCCTCCACCCGGCCGAAGTACTTCTCGAGGATGGGAATGACCTCGCTCGCCTTCACGTCGCCGACGATCGAGGTGACCAGGTTCGACGGCACGTAGTACGTCTTGTAGAACTGCTCCGCGTCGGTCATGGTGATCGACTGCAGATCGCTCATGTACCCGACCACCGGCTGCTTGTAGGGATGGGCGACGAAGGCGGTCGCGATGAACTGCTCGATCAGGCGGCCAATGGGCTGGCTCTCGGTCCGCAGACGCCGCTCCTCCATCACCACGTCGCGCTCCTTGTAGTACTCCCGGAACACGGGGTGGAGGAACCGCTCCGATTCGAGGTAGGCGAAGAGCTCCGTCTTGTTCGACGGCAGCGAGTAGAAGTAGACGGTGGCGTCCGGCCCGGTGCCGGCGTTCAGACCGACGCCTCCCTCGCGATCGATGATGTCGCCGAACTCGTTCGAGACGACGTACTTGTTGGCCTCGTCCTGCGCCTTCTTGAAGTTATCCTCGAGCCGCCGCATCTCCTCCGGGTCGGGCCGCAGGGACTGGCGCTCGTCCTGCCACGCCTGGTAGGCATCCTCGAGCGCGTCGAGCGCTGCCTGCTCCGCCTTGTAGTTCGTGGTCCCGATGTTCGGAGTCCCCTTGAACGCCATGTGCTCGAACATGTGCGCGAGGCCGGTGATCCCGGGAACCTCCTGGGCCGAGCCCACATCGACATAGGTGGCGAAGGAGAAGACCGGCGAGACCGGGCGCTCGACGATGATGAACGTCCAGCCGTTCTCGAGCCGGTGAACGGTGGTCTTCCCCTCGAACTCCGTGAGGCTCTGGGCGCGCGCGGGAGAGGCCGCGAGGGCCACCACCGCGACGAGCGCGAGAGCAGGAAGTCCGCGGCGAAGGAACCGCAGCGCGTGTCGGAACATGAATGCCTCCTCTTATTGAGATGTCGGGTGCCCGCAGCCGGCCGGAGCCTGGAATTTCACGGGGTTGCGAGAGTATCCAACCACTCCGTGAGGCTCTTACGCCACCGGGCGGGGGCGGGTTTCAGCGCGCGGACCTAGTGCGGGTGGCGCCGAGGGCATCCGCGGAGCAGATTGTGGGGAGGCGGCGGCGACGCCGCGCGCCGCGGGCAGCGCCCGCGATCCGGTTCCAGGCGGGGGTTTCGGGTGAAACCGCCCATCCGGCGCGGCTTTCGCCTTGACGTCCACCGCGCGCAGTTATAGAAACTCTTTCTTTTCTCGCACCAATCCCAACTTCGGCAACCGCAATCGGGCGCCCGGGCCCGTCAGGAGAGAATCTCGATGAAGTATCCGCTGCCCCCCCATGGTGGGACCCTCGTCAACCGCGTCGCCACCGAGCCCGACCGTTCCCGGTTGGTCGAGCGCGCCGCCGGATTCCCGAAGGTCGCCCTCAACATCAGGCAGCGCAGCGATCTCGACCTGATCGCGGTCGGCGCGTTGAGCCCGCTCGAGGGGTTCCTCGGCCGCGCCGACTACGAGCGCGTCGTCCGGGAGATGCGGCTGGCGAACGGCACGGTCTGGGCGTTGCCGGTGACGCTCGACGTGGACGAAGCGATGGCGAAGCGCCTCGGCAAGGGGGCCGACCTGGCCCTGACCGATGACGCCAGCCAGGTCGTCGGCACCATGGTGGTGGACGAGGTGTACGGATGGGACCCGGCGCTCGAGGCTCGCCTGGTCTACCAGACCGAGGAGACCGCCCACCCCGGCGTCGCCTACGTGATGGCGCGCGGCCCCAAGCTCTTGGGGGGGAAGGTCACGCTGCTGCGCAAGTCGGCCGCCGAGTTTCCCGCGCACCATCGCGAGCCGGCGCAGACGCGCGCCATCTTCGCGGAGCGCGGATGGAAGACAGTCGTCGCCTTCCAGACGCGCAACCCGATTCACCGCGCCCACGAGTACCTGACCAAGGTCGCGCTCGAGACGGTGGATGGGCTGATGATCCACCCGCTGGTGGGCGAGACCAAGGGGGACGACATCCCGGCCGACGTGCGGATGCGCTGCTACGAGGCGCTGCTTCAGAACTACTACCCGAAGGAGCGCGTGCTCCTCTCCACCCTGCCCGCGGCGATGCGCTACGCCGGGCCGCGCGAAGCGATCTGGCACTCGCTGATGCGCCGCAATTACGGCTGCACCCATTTCATCGTCGGCCGCGACCACGCGGGAGTCGGGAAGTACTACGGCACCTACGACGCGCAGAAGATCTTCGACCAGTTCGAGCCCGAGGAGATCGGCATCACGCCGGTGAAGTTCGAGCACACCTTCTTCCACACCGGCCTCAAGGAGATGGTCTCCGACAAGACGAGCCCCGGCCCGAAGGAGCTGCACCTCGCGCTGTCAGGCACCAAGGTGCGCGAGATGCTCGCGGCGGGGCAGGATCTCCCGACCGAGTTCACGCGGCTGGAGGTGAGCCGGATCCTGATGGACCACTACCGGGAGCAGCGGCCCGCCTGAGAGGGGGCGGGACCACGGGGCGTCCTGGCACCCCCGTTCGGTTCGTGGCATGCTCGCGCTGTGACGCGTTGCTCGGCGTGCGCTCGTGAGCTTTCGGAGGATGCCCGGTTCTGTCCGGCTTGCGGGGCGGTGTGCGCCTCCGGGCCGCTTTCCTCCACGCGCACGGCGCATCGGGACAGGGGCGACGCACCAGCTCGCCTTCCCGACGCCGGCTCCTCGCGTTTCCTTCCGGGAACGCTGCTCGCGCGCCGCTACCGCATCTACGGCCTGCTCGGCGTGGGCGGCATGGGCGAGGTCTACCGCGCCGACGACCTGAAGCTGGGCCAGGCGGTCGCGCTGAAGTTCCTGCCGCAACACGTTGAGCGCGATCCAGCGGCACTCGCGCGGTTCCTCAGCGAGGTGAAGATCGCGCGGCAGATCTCCCACCCGAACGTCTGCCGCGTCCACGACGTCGGGGAGGTGGACGGCCACCACTTCCTCTCCATGGAATACGTGGATGGGGAGGACCTGGCGAGCCTGCTGCGCCGGATCGGCAGGCTGCCCCCGGACAAGGCGCTCCAGATCGCGCGGCAGCTCTGCGCCGGGATCGGCGCCGCGCACGAGCAGGGGGTCCTCCACCGCGATCTGAAGCCCGCGAACGTGATGATCGACGGCCGCGGTCGGGCGAAGATCGCCGATTTCGGTCTGGCAGTCCTCCCGGAGCCGGGGGCCGACGCGGGTCCGTCGCCGGGCACTCCGGCCTACATGGCCCCCGAGCAACTCGCCGGGCAGCCGGCGACTGTCGCGAGCGACGTGTACGGGCTGGGCCTCGTCCTCTACGAACTGTTCACCGGGAAGCGGGCGTTTTCGGGCGGTGGCGGCGTCGAGGCGTTGCGCCAGCGGACGGAGTCGACCCCGACCAGCCCCTCGACGCTCGTCGCGGGGCTCGACCCTGCGGTGGAACGGGTCATCCTGAGGTGCCTCGCAAGCGAGCCGGCCCGCAGGCCGGCCAGCGTCTCGCACGTGGCGATCGCGCTGCCGGGTGGCGATCCGCTCGCAGCGGCCCTGGCCGCCGGGGAGACCCCGTCGCCGGAGCTGGTCGCGGAGGCCGGCGCCGTCGGGGGGCTGCGTCCCGGGGCGGCGATCGCCTGCGCCGCGGGTCTTGCCATCGCCGTCGGGCTCGTCGTCGTGCTGTCGGCCCGGACGCAACTCAGCCGCGTCGTGCCGTTGCCGAAGCCCCCCGAGGTCCTGGCGGAGCGGGCTCGCGACCTGATCCGGACCTTCGGCCAGCCTGATCTTCCCGTGGACAGCGTCTACGGGTTCGAGTACGCGGGCGACTACGTGAACCATCTGGTGGCGGAGGGACAGTCTCCCGAGATCTGGGAGCGGCTCGCCCAAGAGCGCCCCGCCGCCGTCAGCTTCTGGTTTCGACAGAGCCCGCAGCCGCTCGTGCCCTACAGCCTGAATGTCGTCGAGTACGACGACCCGCCGCGGACCATTGGGGGGATGGCCGGCGTTGTCCTCGACCCACAGGGTCGCCTGTGGCGGCTCGACATCACCCCGCCCGAGACGGACGACACGACGGGCGACGAGGGCGAGCCATCCTGGGGCGCGCTATTCGACGCGGCGGGGCTCGAGGCGGCGGCATTCGCGCCAGTGCCGCCGACGCACACCCCTGCGGTGTATGCCGACACTCGGGCGGCGTGGGACGGGCCTTGCCCGGGATGGCCGGAGGTCCGGATACGCGTGGAGGCTGCCGCCTACCGCGGCAGGCCGATCGCGTTCCGGATTGTCGCGCCGTGGTCGGAGGCCACGGCGGCGAGCCTCCCGGAGACGACCGGTTCCTGGGTCTTCCTGGTCCTCCGCGACACGGTGATCCTGACCATTCTGATCGGCGGCGCCTGGTTGGCGCGACGCAACCTGCGGCTGGGACGCGGAGATCGGCGGGGCGCCGCGACCTTCGCGCTCTTCATGCTGGCAGCGTTGTGGCTCAACTGGGTCTTGAGGATTCACCACGCCGCCTACCGGTCGGAGCTGTGGCCCTTCCTCGACGGTCTGTCCACGTGCGTGTTTTTCACCTGCGTGGCGTGGGTCTGCTATCTCGCCATCGAGCCGTACGTCAGGCGGACGTGGCCCGACGTGCTCGTCTCCTGGGTGCGGCTCCTCGAGGGGCGGTTCCGCGATCCGCTCATCGGCCGCGACGCCCTTCTGGGCGTTCTCGCCGGTTCGCTCCTCACCCTCGTCATCCAGGCCTCGGCTCTCGCGTCCCGATGGTGGGTCCTACCGGTCCCCCAGTTCGAGCAACCGCCCTTCTGGATGGAGTTCGAGAACCTCTCCCGCCTGCGCTACGCGTTTGCCAACCTGTTCGAGCTGTCGGCGGCTGCTCCGTTCTTTTCTTTCACGTACGTGGTCTCGCTTCTCCTCCTGCGGGGGGTCGTGCGGAAGCGCTGGCCGACGTTCGTGGCCTATGTCGTGCTGTGGAGCGCGCTGTACGCGCTGCCAGCGCCGCACCCGTACGTCCACTTCCTCACCGCGTCGATCGGCATCAGCCTCCACCTCGCGGTGTTCCTGCGGTTCGGGTTCCTTACGTCGCTGCTCTCCCTCTTCACGCAGGGAGTGTTGACGCTCTACCCGCTGACCCCCGATCTCTCCGCGTGGTACGCCGCGAATACGACCCTCGCGCTGCTCGTCCTGGCGGCACTCGGCGCCTACGGTTTCCGGGTGGCTCTCGCGGGCCGCCCCATCCTGCGCGACACGACGGTGTCGGACTGATGGCAGCGTACCGAGTCGATCGCGAAAGGAGATGCGCATCTCGCGCTCTCAGGCACCAAGGTGCGCAAGATCCTCGCGGCCGGCCGAGACTCTCGATCATCGTGGGGAGTGTGAAGTCAAGACCTGACCCCGCTCCTCGGGAGGACCAGGTCGCTCGACGGATCTACGACCACTGGTAGTAGGTGCGCCGAGGCGGCAGGATGCGCGGAAGTACCTGACACCGGGGGGGGGGCCATGTCGTCCCGCGCATTCGTTCTGTCGTTCCTGACGTCCATCCTGCTCCTCGCTCCGGCCGTGGGCGCCCCACCGGGCACGGCGACAGTCTCCGGAGTCGTGCGCGACCCGTACGGAGCGACCGTCGCCGGGGCGGCGATCGTGCTCCTCGACCCGCTGCGGCTCCCGGTAAGATCGACGGTCACCGATGCCGAGGGGCGCTTCGCCCTGAGCGAGGTCGTCCCCGGGCGCTACATCCTGTCGGTGCTCGCGCCCACCTTCGAGCGCACCGAGCAGATCGTGCTCGCCGGCGACGCCACCGCGGCGCTTGCGATTGACCTGCCGCCGCGCGGGACGACCGAGCACGTGGTGGTCACGGCGACTCCGGGTGTCCCGCAGGACGCCGGCTCGACCTCGCAGGGCGTCAACGTCCTCGACGAGGAGGAGCTGTCGCTGCGCGCCCAGACCGTGCTCGCGCAGGCGGCGGCGGAGGAGCCCGGGCTGTATGTGCAGCGCACCAGTCCCACCATCGGCGCCATTTTCGTGCGCGGGTTTACCGGCGCCAAGGTCAACGCCTTCGTTGACGGCGTCCGCTACTCGAACGGCGCGGCGCGCGGCGGCATCAACACCTTCTTCAACCTGCTCGACCCCAATTACCTCGAGGGGCTAGAGGTGCTGCGCGGGCCGAGCAGCGCGCAGTACGGCAGCGACGCCATCGGCGGGAGCGTCCAGGTGCAGACGCTCGCCCCGGTGCTGGCCGCGAGCGGCCGCGAGGTGAGCGGTCGGTTCAGCGCCCAGGCCGGCAGCGCCGACGAGAGCTACGGCGCCTCCCTGTCCGGGTCGTTCGCCACGCCGCGGTTCGGGATCGTCGGCACCTTCTCCGACCGGACGGTGGACGACGTGCGCACCGGCGGCGAGATCGATTCGCACAACGCCGTCACCCGGTTCTTCGGCCTCTCCTCGGACGTCGTCATCGACGAGCGCCTCCCCGACACCTCCTTCAATCAGTACGGCGGCTCGCTGCGGTTCACATGGCAGCCGGTCGAAGGGTCGCAGCTCACCGGGGCCTACCTGCACGGTCAGCAGGAGCACGGACAGCGCTACGACCAGCTCCTGGGTGGCGACGGCAACCTCATCGCCGATCTCGATCACGTCACCGCCGACATGGCCTACGTCAAGTACGAGCGCGTCCTCTCGGGCTGGTTCGACCGGATGACGGTCAGCACGTCGTACAACACTCAGCGCGAGGAGCGCATCAACCAGGGCGGCAACGGCAACCCGAGCGCGTCGATCAACCACGAGCCGGAGCGCACCTCGGCGTACGGCGTGCAGGGCCTGGTGACCCGGCTCACCACGCGCCAGGCGATCTCCTTCGGGGTCGACGCCTATCACGAGGGGGTCGACGCCCCCTCCTTCTCCGAGAACCCGGTGAGCGGCGCCACCAGCGTTCGGCGCGGCCGTATCCCGGACGGCGCGACCTATCGCCACGCCGGCCTCTACGTCCAGGACACGATCGAGGCGGTCCCGGGCCGCTTCCAGGTCGACGGCAGCGTGCGCTGGAGCGGCGCCTGGTACGAGGCCGAGGCCTCCGACAGCCCGCTCGTCGGCGGCCAGCCGCTGTGGCCGGACGACGAGCTCGACGTCTCGAGCGTCACCTTCCGGGCCGGCGGCGTCTGGACCGTCGCGCCCGGGATACAGATCCTCGGCAGCGTCAGCAGCGGTTTCAGGGCCCCGAGCATTACCGACCTCGGCACCCTCGGCCTGACCGGTGCCGGCTTCGAGGTGGCCGCGCCGGACGTCGCCGGGCTCGGGGGAACTGTCGGGACCACCGCCGACGCCTCGGCCGTCTCCACCGGCGACCCCGTGCGGCAGCTCGACCCGGAGACCAGCCTGTCGTACGAGGCCGGCTTCCACCTGCACCGCGGGCGCTTCGAGACCGAGCTGCGCGCCTCGCTCACGAATGTCGACGACAACATCGCCAAGCAGACGCTCATCCTGCCGCCGGGCGCGGTCGGCCTGACCCTCGGGGACGAGACGATTACCAGCCAGACCGCCGGCGGCGCCGTCTTCGTCGCTGCGTCGACCAACCCGGTGCTGGTGCGGGCCAATTTCGATCGCGCTCAGGTGGTGGGATTCGAGTGGTCGATGTCGGTCGTGCTCCCGGCCGATCTCCGCCTGTCGATGATCGCGACGTCGCTCCGTGCCGAGGACCGGGACACCGGCCTGCCGCCCAACATCGAAGGAGGGACGCCTCCCCAGGAAGCCTACCTCCTCCTGCGCTACGCACCGAAGGCGGGCCGTTTCTGGATCGAGCCGTACCTGCACGTTGCTGCCGAGCAGGACCGCCTGTCGTCGCTCGACCTCGGCGACCGGCGCACAGGGGCGAGCCGCTCGCAGTCCTCGATCGCCAGCTTCTTCAACAACGGGGCGCGCGCCCGCGGGCTCATCGGCGTGGGGGCTGACTCGCTCCCCGGAACTGCCGACGACATCCTCCTGCAGACCGGCGAGACGCTGGCGCAGGTGCAGGCGCGGGTCCTGGGGCCGAGCCTGGCCTCGAGCTCCCTCTACACGGCAATCCCCGGCTACACGGTGTACGGGATCCGCGGCGGCGTTCGCTTCCGCGACAGCGAGGTCCTCGTGGATCTCGAGAACCTGGGCGACGAGAACTATCGCGGGCCGAGCTGGGGGATGGATGCGCCCGGGCGGGGCCTGTACGTGCGCTTCGCCACCCGGTTCTGAGGCGCGGCGCCCGGCGATCGCGCCGGCCGAGGGCGTCCTACTGCAGGAAGCGGACGACCGCCTCGGCAACGCCGTGGATTCGCGCCGCAACCCCGGCGTGCTGGGCGATCGCAGCCATAGCGAGGAGCACCGGTCCGGCGACCAGCGCCAGGCGGCGCGGCGTCAGGCCGCCGACTCCCTGCCGGGTCGGATGCAGCAGCCGCCGCACGCGCGTCGAGATCTCCGCCTCGCGGCAAAAGGCGGCGAGGGCGCCACCGGCGGGGGCAGGCGCGCCGAGCGAGCGCGCCACCTTCACCAAAGCCGCCGCGAGGTCGAGCCGCGACCCCGTACGCTCAGCGGCGTAGTCATCGGCCTGCCGATCGCTTGCCTCGCTCCAGACGCGCTCGATCCGCGCGCCAAGCGGGGTGAGGGCCACGAGATCCGGGCACGAGCGCAGCAGCAGGCGCTTGAGATTGTCACGCCGGCTGACGTGCGCCGTCTCGTGGGCGACGATCGCTACGAGCTCGTCGCGCGTGCAGCGCTCGAGCACCTGGCGGGCTACATAGAGCCGCGGCCGGACGACCCCCACGACGGCGATCGGGGGAACTGCCTCGTCGATGGCGAAGGCCGGCGAGCGCCACCCAGGCAGGACGGCTTCGGCCGCCCCGGCACGCCAGCGCCGCACCAGGGCGCGCGTCGCCAGGACCGAGCGCAGGGCCCGGAGGGGGCCGGCGACGACCATGCACGCGACGGACGCGGCGAGGAGGAGCATCACGACACCGACGCGCTCGCCGCTGTGGCGCGGCTCGAGGCGGAGAAACGCCGGCAGAACGATCGCGCCGACTGCAACCGCGGCGGCCAGAGTGGGCGCGAATCGCAGCGCCAGCAGCGTTCCGCCGCGCGGCTCGGCGCGACCGAGGTGACGCCGCGCGGCCGGCCACACCACGAGTGAGGCAAGGAGGCTGACCGCCCCGAATGTGATCAGCGCCAAGCATCCCGCAAGGCCGAGATAGGTCATCGCTTCCCCCGCAGGCGCTCGGCGCGGATCAGCGCCTCGAGTTCATCGAGGAGCAGCGCGTCCCGGCGACCTAGCGCCTCGACGAAGGTCGAGAGGATCGGGCGCACCGCACCGGGTCCCGGACTCGACTCGAGGAGACGGGAGATCGCCCCCTTCGCCAGGTGATCCTGGAGACCGACCCGGGTGTAGCGGGTCACATACAGGTAGGCCTTGCCGTGCCGGGCGCGCTCGAGCAGCCCCTTCTTGAAGAGGCGGTCGAGCGTGGTCATCAGCGTCGTGTAGGCGGTCCCGGGGAAATCGCCCT
>Ga0210379_10000649_pt1 | contig 11583 bp, 22 predicted proteins | sample PLMedo_2_FD_155468 | JGI IMG/M metagenome (GOLD analysis project Ga0210379, IMG submission 155468) | Groundwater sediment microbial communities from an aquifer in East River, Colorado, USA - PLM4_32_coex redo | ecosystem: Environmental > Terrestrial > Soil > Riparian zone | place: USA: East... | reverse complement strand
GAAACCAAGGCATTAAAAATCTCCTTCAGCTACTTGTAAACAGGTAAGGCCTAGCTCTCTCCACATCTTGACAACCTGATTTCGGTCATCCAGAACAAACAGGACGTTGAACTTACCCCTAATGTTTGCGTCGAAGAGTTCTCTTTTAACTATCGAGTCCTTTCGAAAGTCCCCACTCGTCCGCATAAAGACAGGACCGACGGGGCAGGCATGCTTCTCCAAAAACGTCAGGGTAGGCCCACGATATTTGTCCTCTCTACCTGAGCAGTAGACGATCTCGAAACCGTCCTTCTTGAGCGTATGGAGTAAGGTCCAGATGTCTCCGTTAAGCTTATCCTCGTCGCACTTGGAGGCGTCGTAGAATGATCTATGACCGTCGTTCATGGCCAGGGTCCCGTCCAGGTCGCAGATGATCACAAACGGAGCCCCAGCTACGTGTTCTACTTTCTCAACCTTGTCTTCAACTTTCGCTGCGCTGTTCGGCCAGTGGCCGGGGTCATTCACGACGTACTGATTGTACATCTTTCGGATAACATCCGCTCCAACACGAGCTGAACCTTCACGTTTGGAATCTCTTTCGATACAAACAGCAAGGGGAACGTCGAAACGCTTGATTTCGAATTCAGCGCCATGTATTCGCGCAAGCTCAGAGAGCCTAACTTTGTGCTTACGGCCGAAGTTCGTATCGCTCGAAATGACTGAGGTTCCAGCAGTGAGGAGCTTCGAGATAGATTCATCCCTAACACCCACCACGTCCTTTTCATTCTCTCGGCTCCACTTCCAGGGAATAAACGGGAGATGTTTTGCACCGTCTCTTTCATGGTCTGTTTCAAATCCCCCACAGACACAACACTTCTTCGAGAGCTCAGCCCTAATGTCGTCCTTGTTGACGACAGTGTAGCCTTCTTGAGATGCAGCCCAGGTGGACTTACCTGAGCCGGGGAGCCCAACCATCATAATGAGCTTAGGTGTTTTCATCTTCTCCATCATCATTGTAGTAGCTCCGGGGGGCGTAGTCGTCATAGTCATCATCAAAAGTTGCGAGACAGACAGTACACTCCCCACAGTAGAAGTCACTAGCAGCTCCACAGTCACACGGGCCACCACAGTTTACGCAGTTATGCTCCATTTTTGATCTCCAGCTTTTCGAGAACGATGGAACCATCATAGGAAATGTCAACACTAACCATATCGTGGTTCTTGAGTCCAACAGCTTTAGCAAGCTTTGTGGTAAGAACGATTGAGTTGATGTTCTTCTTTAGGTTTGCTATGACGCTAACTTTAGCCTTCACTTGGCGGCTCCTCATCTTCGGGCTCGCGTTCGAAGTACTCTCTAATCGTGACGATTTCCTCTTCAGTGAACATTCCCGCGATGCTCTGCGCGATTTCCTCGGGGCTCATATCTGGAGTGAGGAAAATCTCATCGTATGGGACTTCTTCGAGGTTGATTTCTGGCTCCACGGCTGGAGCTCTTTCAGCCTTAGTCTGAAATTTCAAGATTTTTGCACTCAATAATTTTCTCCTTTGCAGTTCGAATTAGGTCTTTCACTTCCCCAAGCGTAAGGGGTCTATAGTTCGTCACATCCACACTTACATTGATGTAGGGCCGAACTTTAAGTTCGTTGTCACCATCAAATCCTCCAGTCACTGCTGGGGGCGGACTCTCGTGGTCATGGATGTGACCGTGGATGTTCGCTACTGCGCTACCATTGAGGCCAGAAGGATGAATAGGGTAATGACTAAGAATAAGACCATCCAGCCACCTCCCGGTCCCTCGAATTTTTTCAAATCCGGCATCAATGTAAACTTGGATGTCGTAGTGGTCGTGGTTTCCAAGCTGAAGTCGCTTATGTCCGTGTAGGGAACGGATAAGTTTGATAAATTCAGATATTCCATGATTCCCCCGGTTTAAGGTTAGGTCTCCAAGATGGTAAACGGAATCCTCAGGCTTCACGAACTTGTTCCAAAGCTCTACGAGAGCCTCGTCCATGAGCTTCGCGTTCTCAAACGGCCTGTTGCAGAACTTGATGATATTTGAGTGGCCAAAAGTGGTGGTCTGAAGTGATCCATTTTTCTGACATCAGACTCTCCTTTTCCAGAGCTTTATTGGAATGCCGATTCTTGAATGATTAGAAGCCCTAAGCTGATCATTTCGGCCGTCCAAATCCATGTGACACTTTCGGCACAGATACCACCAATCACTGAGGTCTCTCAGGTATTTTTGAGATTTATTAGCTAGATCTCGTGGTGGTTGTGTTTCACAGTGTTCACAGAATTCAGGTTTTTCGTATCTATTCCTAATCCATTCATGAAGAGCGTTGTAGCCAACTTGTTTGCCCTTCCATGAAGCGTTTTTGTTTCCTATTTTGGAAACGGACCTTAAGCATCCGCAGCTTTTTGTGTTGCCGTTTCTCAGATTGTGTTTATGGACTATTGTGGTATTCCCACAGTCACATGAACATTCGTACTTTCCGTCTTGTAGTTCATTTCCTACAAGGAGATTAGCAAACCTTTTACCAGTTAGTGATATTTTCCTCATATGTGAGAATTATACACTATATTGGCGTGAATTGTCAATGCTGATGGTCACTCGTAAGCCATTTCTCAGCCATAGTGTTCGTTCCTCATAACTTTAGCTGTATGCCTCCTCGCCCTTCGCGTAGGTGATTCTGCATTCATTGCTCAGGACATACCACATAACGGCCTTCTGTCTATAGTGAGAGAGGGTGAACTCGATGATTTTCGCTATGTCCTTCTCGTTACACATGATTCGGACTGGGATGACTCTTTCCTCGTAGACGTTGTGCTCATGAATCCACTGGCCCTTAACTGGCGTGAGCAGGGTAAAGCCCCCACTTATGCGTCGAATAACTTTATCCCACTCCTTATGGTGCTTTGTCGAGATAGGCTTATTCGTATCCCCATAGATTGTAGGCACGAGAATCTCGTAGAGTCTAAGTGTTACTTCCATCCTTAAGTTTCTCCAAGGCTTTCGTTCTATTCCAGGGCTGTAGGCAGTATCCGTGCCTAAACACGATATCTGAGCAGATGGCTCCGTTACCACAGGCTGAACCACATCGTTTCGGTGGGTCTAAAACGATTAAAGTAGTTTCCATACGTTGTCGTTGTCCCTGAACCAAACGTCCGTAATGCCCCATTTGTTGATGAGCTTCATGCACTCCTCGCAGGGGGTTGAATTCACAGGCTTCAGATTTCGCTTTCGGGTTCCAGCTACATAGATTGTGGCCCCCTCCAGCCGCTTCTTGTTTGCCCTCTCAATGGCGTGAGCCTCAGCATGCTTCCCGAAGCCCTCACCTACACTGTTCCAACCCCAGGAGAGGACCCCATGAGCGTCTTCGATGACTGCTGCGACCTTAACGTAGCAGGTAGATCTAGAAATTAGGGCTTCAGCGAGTTCCGTGGGATCAACTTTGACATTCATAATCCATCTCGGTTAGGAGATTTTCAATTTGGTAAACGTGGGCTTTGACTTCGCTAGAGAGGTCGTATGAAACGTGAGCTCCATAGTAGTTAGCGTCTTCTTTCCACTGAACCACGAGTTTCTTTAGCTCCTTCAACAGCTCTTCGTACGTCATTCCAGGATAATCCTAGCTGGGTGGTGTCGCTTGTCGAACCTAAAGAACTTAGCGTGGGTGTGGATAGTTCTAGTTTCGTGGTCCCGGCCTTCATAGTGAGCCTCAGTCCACACTTCAGCATTCTCTGCTTCAGGATGTGCTTCTTTTACTAGCTTAAGATTCTCAAGCAAACCGCTTAGAGTCACTAGCTGCTCTCCTCCTCGTCCGCATAGTCCTCACTGTCTTTCAGGTATCCCTCTAGGACCCCGAAGTACCAGGACTTGTTCTTGACATACTCGATTCCTCGGGTGGACTCGATTCTCAGGACTACACCCTCTCGGATGTGTTCAGCGTCGAGAGTTGAGGCTCCATCAGTGAGGGACTCAACAGTTTTCTCAAGACCTTCACTGTGAATCTGCTGCATCTCGTCCATTACAATTGGAGGACACAGGTCTGGAACATGCTTAAGCCCTAACTCAGTGCATCGAGCTTTCACGGCTGGCCAGCTTAAATCAATCCCAACCCCGTCCTCGTTCATACGGACTATCTTGTAGACGTAGATGTCACTTGCTGGAGCCTCAAGCCCGTAGTCGTAAACCATGAACTCGGGATAGTGTTTCTTGAGACTTTTCACGTCGTCCTTAAGATTGTGGCCTTCCATGATGGGAACGGGCTTACCCTGGAAGAAGTGTTTGTGCTCCCATTGAACCTTATCGTGTTCGTCTGCATAAACACCGCAAAACTCACACTTGAGCCCGACGTAGCCCACGATTTCGAAGTAGAGGACTTCGCCTTTGTGAAGTTCGAGTCCCTCGATGGCCTTGTAGCGGAACTCATTCGTTCCATACCATCCAGGACCCTGGGACTTCTCCAGGATGACGTTCTTAGACCCATTGAGATACCGATACTCGCGAGTCTTGAAGGTCTCAGGCCTGAGCCAATTCACTACTCTCTTCCAGGTTGGCAGTTCCAGATCATCAAGAACATGCCCATAGCGACCTGAAGTTCCGTGTAGTTTCTCCGTGATGTAAATAACCGCATCGGCCGGGGTATCTCTTGAGACGAACCTGAACTGCTTGGTAACGTCGTGCTTTGGGAAACACTTGTTCTCTCGTTGCTTCTTTCCAAGCTTTGCTGCAGACGCTTCTCGGGTCTTCTTTGAGACATACTTGTTGCAGACCTCTTTTCCGTCGAGTGAACTAAACGTGAAGCCCTCAGTGAGTGGCAGGCTACCCACTGTGTAGTTGTCGAAGTAGTTCATCGGAACCCACATGCCGTCAGACTTCTGGCCCCTGAAGTTCTTGGCTCGAACTCTGCGGTTCGCGTCGATGAATCCAAAAGTCTGCCCCTCCCCATACTTGATCTCAAGCTTGATGAGAGCGGGCTCAGTGAAAAGGGAGTTATCCAAACAGAACTCCTCGGAGAGCTGTCCATCCGTGGGGAAGAAAACACCGAGTTCGTCATCCTTGGTGTCTAGCCCAACCACTACTTGGTGGCCATGGCAGGACCCTAGCTGGAGCCTATCCGCGTTGGGATGGGGGCTAACCTTGATTCTCGTTACGATTGCTTCATAGCTCATAATGTTGCCTTCGTGAGGGCACTATTCCTCAAAAGTCACAATGGGACAGTACTTCTTAAAGAATGGGGCAAACTTGGTGATTAGCCAAGCAAGTCCCATACAGAAGGCTATGAGCCCCAGAAGGAAAGCTCCAAGAAATGGCAAGAGCAGAGGATCCTGATACATTACAGTACCAAGGCCCAAGCTCCCACCAACAAGAACCACTAGGTGACCCACGACGCGCCAAAACAGAGCGCACATGGAAGTTTCATCAGGACCAAAGGCATGTCCTGGTTTACCGAGCTTCGTAGTGGATAGGTATGCGAACCGGACTAGCTTAGACTTAGGACTTACAGTCATTTATGGGACCTCTTAGTTAGTATCGAAGATGTGGAAATCGGTTCCGGGAAGATTCAGGTTGTCTAGCTTGTTGATGATCTCGGTCTGCTGTTCCTGGAGTTCATTCAAGACTTCCAGAATTTCATCCAAAAGGGCCTCAACTGATGGTGTCATATCATGACCGTTAGTCTGCATTTTTCGCGTTCTCCTTGGTCTTGTTATATCGAACCCCGTCTTTCTTGTAAATTCTAGCAGGGGGATTCCAAACTGTATCCGGGGCTGTTTTCGTATCTCGTGGACCTAAGAGAGGTCCGCCATCCCAAACCACTACGTATTCGATTCCTTCGCTAACTACTGTGTCTCCGATACTCAAAGATTGATCTCCAGGGGTTGATTGTCGTCGTCTAGGTTTATGACCTCCAACCTGTTCTTCAGGCTTGGGGCAACCATCCCAATCCGTGAGAGGATCTTACAAATTGTGTGGTGTTCTGTAAGTCCAACAGCACTTGTAAATAGGGTGTCTCCACAGAGCCTGCACATACGGGCTTTGGTTCGCTTAGATTCAGTTCCCATCCCTAACCTCGTCCTATGATGTACACATCGATTTTGTCGTGCTTCCTCACGAATCGCAGTCTGCTCTTATAGCTAGAGTCTGGATTCACAGGTGGTGGAACAAAAGGCGCCACTTCATTCAGGCGACCATCATCAACGATCCACTGATACATCATGTTTCCGTTAACATCTGCACCAACTTCCATAACTCTTGCACGAGGAGCAGGAACAGGGACACCAATTCGTCTACGAGCTGGAGCGGCTGCTTCATTGGCTGGCCGTTCTAGCCCTCCGGCAGACTCGTATGGAAGGTTAGCAGTGTCAGGCTTCCCCCACACTTCAGTCAGCCATGTCTGGAGCTTTTCCGGGTCAGCCTTTGGAAGGTCTGGGTTCTCCAACGGGAGGAAATACAAATCTATGTCCCGGTCAGACTCTCCCTTATTCAGTACGCTCCCACCAAGAGTCAGGTGGTATCCGTAATCTCGACAGACTGGCTGGATGGCACGAACCAACTCAACACCGTCAGTAAGACTCCAGCTCATGATTTAACCTCGAACTCCTCAAGCTTAGTTTTGATCTCAGCCGAGATCCTCTTCCAGCACACCAAACAATAGACATGCCCACTAATACCTCCAGCTTCGTTGTGGTGCATAGCAGCATCTATACCCTCAGGAAGGGCCTCGCCACATCCAGCAGGAAACACGGGGATACTAGAAAAACATCTATACCACCTATTAGATGTTTTTGAGATTTTCCAGGAATCAAGACGCTTCTGCAAGGTTTCCTTCTTGGCATTCTTACTGGATGGGTCATTCTGATCCCACCATGAAAGAATCTTCTCCCGGTCAGGTATCCAAATCCAGACCTTGTTGCTGTGCTCTTTGTGGTAAGCCAGGTTGACTCTAGAGGGGCTCTCCCAAATCTCTCCGAGCTCTTCCTTCTTGATTAGCTCCGCAAAGTCGTTCCCGTAAGGGCGGGAGCCATCTCCAAGAGCAGCAGTAAAGAGGTAGAAGGAATAGAGAGTATCAAGATTGGCCGGGGAGTTACGGTACCTAACCCCTTTTCTTACAACTTGGGTACAGAAGGACGACATAGCCTCCTGTGCTGTTGTGTGACCGCTCAGGTCAGTGATTTCCTGAATCGCACAGCAATTAGTGGATGCAAATTGCATGACTAGCTCTTATCCTCTTCCTTGTTGATTTCCTTCCACCACGTTTGGAGCCCCTTCACGCTTGGGGTCCAGAGCCACGCCTTCAGAAGATGGGTTGGCTCGTTAACCCTATTATACCTCGCGGGGGCTTCAAGCACGTTTCCGAGCTTGTGCTCTACGATGTAGGTCGCAAAGTTTTCCCCATAGTTTCGCTTTGGGCGGTTCTTTCCATCCCGAAGTAGACTCGTGAAAACATAGAACGCAGCAGGTTTGAACTTTCTCTTCGTCTCATCGAACGAACTACGACGATTATAGAAAGAATAATAACCGTAGTCGTCATCTTGGTCAGTGTTTTCCTGGAGCTCACAGATGAAGTCCACCATAGCATGCTTGGGACTCGAATATTCATCTATCCCGTGTAGCTCGTTCAGTCCGCAACAATTCAGTCCGCCGTTTATTTCCATTTAGCCTCCAGATTCTACTGCTCCAAGATGGGAGCTTGGGTTTTTTGCGAGAGCACTCAACACTTTGTCTGGTCTGTGTCTGTCCATCACGTTCTCGCAAGGGACAAGCACACCACTGTGGTCGCGAATCATCCATCGAACAGTTCCAGTTTCTTCGTCGGAGACGAGGATGGGCTGCTGTTTATCTACCCTTCCGTTCATGGCTTGCCGAAACATGGAAGTTCGGGGGCGCTCTGGCGGGAAAGCATGAAGACGTTCAGGAATTGGACCCAGCATCCTGCATGGATCACAAATTACCTCGACCTTCGGCAGTGACGCAACTTCTGCTTCGAGTTCATTGAGATTCATTAGAAAAGATCCTCCTCTAAAGTGACTGGTATTGCGTGTTCCTTTTCTTCAGTTTCGCCTTCAAGCCATTTAGTAATAGCTCTCTGGTATGCACCCATGCTCTTGGCCTCAATTTCAGGGGCTCGGCTGACACCCATGACAAACAGAGTTCCATCAGCAGTACGTTCCCCGATATCCACAGCCCCAAACGTGAGGCCAAGGATCTCGATTGACTTGTGGGCAATCTGCTTCATCTTGGCTGTGCTGGTGAAATTCTCGTAGTCAACAAACCAGCCTGTCTTAGTACTTCTAATCCAGGGGTGAGCCAAGAGCTTACCTTCAGCTATCCCTTTCTTGTAAGCAACCTCTGACTCAGCTATGGTAAAGCCTTCTCTAACCTTCTTAACCCCTGCCTTAATGCTTCGACCACCAAAGGAATGCAGCCTGTACTCACCAGAAATGTCCTCCTTAGTAGTCCAGTAATCTGGGTTCTTCGGAGGATTGAGAAGATCATCAGCCCCTTTATGGTGGTTACTCCTAGCAAGTATTCCAGGAATACCATGGAGAGGACTAGAGTAAATCCTAACCACTACGATTCCATTTATTGCGAGGTTGTAAAGCTCCTCGTATTTGGTGAGTTTCCTTCTTGTGGGGTTGAGAACTTTGATTCCCTCAAGCTCAGGAAGGCCAGTACTCCAGCATACGATTGAGTCGTTCTCTTTGAGTTCGACTCTTCGGTGTTTGTCCCAGAAATCGAGCCCATCGAACCTGCGGAGCCTAGTTGCCCCCAGAGCCTCAATCAACTCTGTAACTCCCGGAGACTTTTGGAGACAGTAAAAGTAGACGCTCATAGTTATTTATCCTCGTCCCATGTTGGATAAATGTAGTGATACTTCGGAGGCTTCCCATCCCCTGGCATGTTCTTAGCCTTTCCAGTACGACGCTTGGAACGGGTAACACGCTTCTTTTCCTGCTCTCTTGAGCTTGGCCATAGTCCTACTCCGGGTAGTATACCGCTTCAACTGAGTTTAGGTAGGTTCTGACGTGTTGAGATAGTTTCCACATAGTCGCCCTATCTCTCTTCGTTATAGTTTTCATGAGCTCTTGGTCGCTCATGTATGCCATAAGACGTTGACACCGAGAGAGCAGCCCAATGGCCTCGAAGATGTCTTCGATGTCGTCGTTGTTTTCCTCAACGACCTTAGCCTCTTCCTCGACGGTCTGCTCAAGTTCCGAAAGTTCCATAATTTCTCCTATAACTTTCCGACAAGTTGGATGCCCATATTCCTGAGCCTCAACCGCTTAGTCCGGATGTCGTTCTCTTCCTTGTCTGTCGGGATTGGAGGTTTGGTCTTACTTGGGTTCATCCTTCGGACAGCGTTAAGTTCTTTAATCCCGTTCAGGATTCTCTCTCTCTGGTCTAGTCCAGTGGCAATACTGGTCCAGTATTCTTCTTCAGACCAGCCATCAGAGCCTCCTGTGCCTGCAACTTCGCAGCCTTGAAAGCTTCTTTCTGCCAGTGTTTCCGAGTTTTCTTCAGGAACTGACGACTGCAATTCCTCTCCTTGAACAGTGCTTCCACTACATCCACAGGGGGAAAAGGGACCTCCCTTTTAGCAGGAGCCTCCAACTGTTTGGGGTTTTCTTTTTGCTCTCGCACCATCACATTGCCATCGGCGGCATTGGGAGTATGAAAAGCGTCCTTTCGCCGTTTTTCACGACACTCAAAGCAAAATCCTGTATCATCAATGTCGAGTCTAACGCACTGCTGTCCCCGACAAACAAGGGTTCGATTGATGATAATCCCACTAGATTTGTGCTCTCCTTTGTCTCGTTTTTCTTCCTGTCTAGTTTTTTTTGATTGAAACCCAGTGTTCGAGAACCAGATGTCGTCAATCTTCGTCCAACCGTCCCGTCCGAAGAAGACCTCCAAATAGTTCGGCCCGAACGCTACGCCCTTTTCGCCAACCCAGTCCATGAAGCCTACTCCGTAGATGGAGCAGAGCCATGCCATGAGTCGAGTATCCGACCAGTTCTTACCCTTCGGAATGGGAACCCCCGTCTTGAGCGAAACATCGAGATTGTACTTTTCTTCCATCCAGCGGGTCCAGTGTCCATTGTGAAAGAGCACATTCCCCTTGGTTCGGCCTTCCAGTTCCAGATTCGTGTCCTTCTCAATAGGGAATGGGTGGGTGAGTTTCGGGGTTATTCCGCCGCACGAGGCAATTCGGAAGTGAACGATGAATGGAAGCGGAGTCTCCCTCACGTACTCCTTGATAGCATCAAGATCGAGACCTTTGATCCACTCAACTTCCTTGTTTTCTCCCTGACCGATTCTGGAAGCAATACCTGCCCCATGATTGTTGGCCGCAAACATATCCTCAATCATCATCTGAGTCGGTCTGGCTTTCTCTGCAATCGCAATCACACACATAAGATGCGTTCTCCTGTTGGTTTCCTGACTAAACGAATTCTACACTGGCGCCTGAGTAAAGGTCACTATGGTCAATTGAGACAATTTCCTCAATTGCTCCGTCACGTTTGGCCACAGAGAAAAGGACACAGTTCGTAATATCAATGAGTCTACGAACTACTCTAACTGCTTGCTCTGGATTTGCCATCATAGGCAAAAGCCTACATTCGATGGTCTTGTGCGCTCCAGAATAGTTGATGTCAGTATAGCGGCATCCCTTCCTGAAGTGGTCGTAGTCCTTTCTCTTCGCGTTAAATTGCTCGTCCGGCCAGAACTTGAACTGACAGTATTCACTCTTGCCTGAGAGACGTTCCCAAAGTGGATGCTCCTCGACAAGATCCTCCTCTTTTGCCCACCTACGAATGTATTCCCGCACAGTCGGGGGATACTGCGGAACCATGAGCTGATCATAGTGCCAGAACGTGGGAAAGCTCATGTGGACGTGGAGCCCGCAGGTCTTGTCGATGACCTTTGGGTAATATTTGCGCAACCACGTAGGGGCCTCAATTGGAATTAGTGGATGTGACGGAATCTCTCCAACAAATCCACACCCAACAGGAGCCTTCTGCGTATTCGTAACTGGGTCCTTGAAGACGCTCGCGTCGGGAACCGGCCTTGAGCCTTTGGGAATGGTCTCCCATCCACCCTCAAGCTCTATCCCGATATTAGAGATCTTATTCCTAGGCCTACGGATAAGTAGTTCGTCTATGTCGAGCGGTGGATGAATCTTATCTTCTGGCTTGGTCATAGTTAAGTCCTAGCCCTCCACAATCATGAGGTGAAGATCGATTGGGGCCACGTAATCTTTCACAAACCGACGTGTTGCACGCCCAATCTTGGACTTCAACTCAATCACGTAGGGGAGACTGTAGGCACCCTTGACCCCAAAGGTGATTCCACCCTCTGAGCTGACACCAGCAATCCTAAGAAAGCTCAAGTTCACCTGAGCGTCATTCGTAAGCGTGTAGCCTGGAATGTCAATTCGGTAATCGTTATCTATCGTGTGAAGTGTGTCCTTCATCTTGTAGATCTTGAGGGCCTCGTCTGGATTGGGATGATACCACTCCTTGCCAAGAAGGGTTACATCATCTGTAGTTCCAGGTCCAAGGTCTCTCATGAAGGCTTCAATTTCAGGGATTGCCCTG
>Ga0210379_10000648_pt1 | contig 11591 bp, 12 predicted proteins | sample PLMedo_2_FD_155468 | JGI IMG/M metagenome (GOLD analysis project Ga0210379, IMG submission 155468) | Groundwater sediment microbial communities from an aquifer in East River, Colorado, USA - PLM4_32_coex redo | ecosystem: Environmental > Terrestrial > Soil > Riparian zone | place: USA: East... | reverse complement strand
AACCCGAAGGGACGGGGCGATTTCGGCGCATACCTTTGTCGCTCACCGCTTACATAGAGTCTATGCGGCGCGGTTCGCTTCGCGGTCTGCATCCAAACTCGCCTCCGTCGCACACGTGTCCGCCCCTGAGATAGGTTCCTATGTTTGACCGTCCCGGGAATGGCACCGGGGCGGTGCTGGTCAGTCTCGATTTCGGCGACGCTGGCTACGCGGAAGGCGTGCAGGAAATCAGCGAACTTGCGGCGAGCGCGGGCGTCAACGCCCGCGCGCTGGTGGGCGGCCGGCGCGCACGCCCCGATCCCGCGCTGTTCGCCGGCAAAGGCAAAGTGGAGGAAGTGGCGCGGACGCTGGCCGCCACCGGCGCGCACCTCGCCATCTTCAATCACGAGCTATCGCCGGCCCAGGAGCGCAATCTCGAGCGTGAGCTCGACTGCCGGGTAGTCGATCGCGTGAGCCTGATCCTCGACATTTTCGCCCAGCGGGCGCGGACCCACGAGGGCAAGCTGCAGGTCGAGCTGGCCCAGCTCGAGCATCTCTCGACCCGGCTCGTGCGCGGCTGGACCCACCTGGAACGGCAGAAGGGCGGCATCGGGATGCGCGGACCGGGCGAGACCCAGCTCGAGACCGACCGGCGGTTGATCGGCAAGCGGGTGAAGGTGCTCAAGGACAAGCTTGAAAAGGTGCGGGCGCAACGGGAGATCCAGCGCCGCTCGCGCGGCCGCAACCACATGTTCATGGCCTCCATCGTCGGCTACACCAATGCAGGCAAGTCGACACTGTTCAACCGCCTGACGCACGCCGGAGTCTATGCCGCCGACCAACTGTTCGCGACGCTCGATACCACCACGCGGCGCGTGCATACCGGAAACGGCGCGCGCGTCGTGCTCTCGGACACCGTCGGCTTCATCCGGCGGCTTCCGCACACCCTGGTCGCGGCGTTCCGCGCCACGCTCGAGGAAACCGTGCACGCCGATCTGCTGCTGCACATGGTCGACGCGAGCAGCGATGACCGCGACGCACAGGCCGCGGCGGTCAACCAGGTCCTGGCCGAGATCGGCGCACAGGCCACCCCGCAGGTTGTGATCCTGAACAAGATCGATCGTACGCGGCTCCCCGCACGGATCGAGCGGGATGATTGTGGTAGAATTTCGCGCGTTTGGGCGAGTGCGCAATCGGGCGCGGGCATCGAATACGTCCGCCTTGTGCTCGAGGAATACGCTGGCGCCGCGCCGGCTTCCCCTGAACTCAACAACAACACAGCCGCGGCATAAGAGCCATTCATTTTTTCATGCTGGTTTACTTGAGGACTTTCCGCGAATTTCTGCGAGACCGCTCGCTGCGGCTGCTCGGCGTTCTCATGTCGATCAACGATCCGCAGTGGGGACGGCGCCCCGGCCAGGGGCCCCCCGATCTCGACGAGATCTGGCGCGATTTCAACAGGAAGCTGAACGGGCTGTTCGGGCGCCGCGGCGGCGGTGGCGGCGACGAGCCGCGGGGGCCGGGCATCAAGCGGTTCGGCGGCGGTGCGGGAATTCTGCTCGGGCTGATATTCGCGGTGTGGATGGCGAGCGGCTTCTACATCGTGTACGAGGGCCAGCGCGGACTCGTATTACGCTTTGGAAAATTCGTGGAAACCACGATGCCCGGCCCGCGCTGGCACCTGCCGTACCCGATCGAGGCCGCCGAAGTGGTGAACGTGGCGGGCGTGCGCAGCGTTGAGGTGGGCTACCGCAACAACGTTAAGAGCAAGGTGCTCAAGGAAGCGCTGATGCTCACCGACGACGAAAACATCATCGACGTGCAGTTCGCGGTGCAGTACATACTGAAGAGCCCGACCGACTTCCTGTTCAATAACCGCTCGCCGGACGATTCGGTGCTGCAGGCGGCGGAGACCGCGATCCGCGAGATCGTCGGCAAGAACAGCATGGACTTCGTGATCTTCGAGGGCCGCTCGGAGGTCGCGGCGCGTGCCCACAAGCTGATGCAGGAGATCCTCGACCGATACGGCACGGGCATCAGCATCAGCAAGGTGACCATGCAGAATGCGCAGCCGCCCGAGCAGGTGCAGGCATCGTTCGACGATGCGGTCAAGGCCGGGCAGGACCGCGAGCGCCAGAAGAACGAGGGCCAGGCTTACGCCAACGACGTGGTGCCGAAGGCCAAGGGCATGGCGGCGCGCTTGCAGCAGGAGGCTGAGGGCTACCGTCAGCGCGTGATCGAGCAGGCCGAGGGCGATGCCTCGCGCTTCCGCCAGATCGTGGTCGAGTACAACAAGGCGCCCCAGGTCACCCGCGACCGGCTCTACATCGAGGCGATGCAGCAGATCATGAGCAACACCACCAAGATCCTGATCGACCAGAAGGGCGGCAGCAACCTGATCTATCTGCCGCTCGACAAGATCATGCAGATGTCGGGCACTGGGCCGGTCGAGGCCGCGCCCAAAGCCGGCGAAGCCGCCCCCGCCCAGGATCCCTCCACCACGCGGTCACGCGAGGCGTTTCGCTCGCGCGAGCGGGAATCACGCTGATGAGAAACCATCTCGGCACGATCCTGGTGGGTGTGCTGGTGGCGCTGATCGTCGGCGCGTTGAGCCTGTTCGTCGTGGACCAGCGCCAGAATGCGATCGTGTTCCGGCTGGGCGAGGTCATCAACGTCAAGAAGGAGCCGGGCCTCTACTTCAAGGTCCCGCTGCTCGACAACGTGCGAAATTTCGACGTGCGCATCCTCACCATCGACACCGCCGAGCCGGAGCGCTTTCTCACCTCGGAAAAGAAGAACGTGCTGGTGGACCTGTTCGTGAAATGGCGCATCACGGACGTCAAGCAGTATTACGTGAGCGTGCAGGGCAACGAGGGCCTGGCGCAGACGCGGCTGCTGCAGACGATCAACGACGGCCTGCGCGCCGAGTTCGGCAACCGCACCGTGCACGACGTCGTCTCCGGCGAGCGCGACAAGATCATGGACCTGATGCGCGATAGGGCCAACGAGGACGCGAAGACGATCGGCGTCGAGGTGCTCGACGTGCGGCTGAAGCGCGTGGACCTGCCGCAGGAAGTGAGCGTCGACGTCTACCGCCGCATGGAGGCCGAGCGCAAGCGGGTGGCGAACGAGCTCCGGTCCACCGGCGCCGCTGAGTCGGAAAGGATCCGCGCGGAAGCCGACAAGCAGCGCGAAGTGATCGTCGCACAGGCCTACCGCGAGGCACAGCGCGTCAAGGGCGAGGGCGACGCCAAGTCGACTGCCATCTACGCCCGCGCCTACGAGCAGAACGCCGAGTTCTACGCGTTTTATCGCAGCCTCGAGGCCTACAAGGCGAGCTTCCGCGGGCGGAATGATGTGCTGGTGCTCGAGCCCAATTCAGAATTCTTCAAATACCTCAGGTCGAGCGGCAGGCAGGGCAAGTAGCGCGGGGCGTACGGCGCGTAGCCGCTTCGCGCGGGGCCCGACTGCGCCGGATCCGGTGGGACGATGATGGGAAACATCCTGCTCACTGCGCTCGCGCTGATGCTCATCATCGAGGGCGTCCTGCCGTTCCTGCTGCCGGGATTGTGGCGCGATACATTCCGGCGCCTGACCGAGATGAGCGACGGGCAGATCCGATTCATCGGCCTCACCTCCATGCTCGCCGGCCTTCTGCTGCTCTACATCGCCCGCCACTAAAAACAGGATCGAGGACTGAGGATCGAGGATTGAGGGAACCCCGTCCCGATGTCCACTATAATCTCCCTCGATCCTGAATTCTCAATCCTCAATCCTGAATCCTGTAATGAGAACCTGGGTACTGCCCGAATACATCGAGGACATCCTCCCGCCCGAAGCCGTGCGCATCGAGCGGCTGCGGCGCGACCTCCTCGATCTCTTCCGCACCCACGGCTACGAACTGGTCATGCCGCCGTTGCTGGAGTACGTCGAGTCGCTGCTCACCGGCACTGGCCACGACCTCGACCTGCGGACCTTCAAGCTGGTGGACCAGCTCTCGGGACGCATGATGGGCCTGCGCGCTGACATTACGCCGCAGGTCGCGAGAATTGACGCGCACCTTCTCAACCGCAAGGGCGTGACACGACTGTGCTATTGCGGCAGCGTGCTGCATGCGCTGCCGGCGAGTCCGGGCGCAAGCCGCGAGCTGATCCAGATCGGCGCTGAGATCTACGGCCAGGCCGGCGTCGGGGGCGACCTCGAGATCCAGGCGCTGCTCTGCCGCTCGTTAACGATCGCCGGGGTGCGCGGCGCGCGCATGGATATCGGTCACGTCGCGATTTTCCGCTCCATCGTTCAGGCGGCCCGGATCGGGGCCGAGCTCGAGGGGGAGCTATTCGAAGCGCTTCAGAAGAAGGACCTGCCTGTCCTCAAGCGACTTGGGCGTGGCCTGGACGCGAAAACAAGGTCGGCGCTCGCGCTGCTGCCAGAGCTTTATGGTGGCCATGAGGTGCTGGCGGTAGCCGAGAAGAAGCTGCCGAGAATTCCCGAATTAACCCGCGCCTTGGTGACGCTGCGCACCCTCGCGAAGGCCTGCCCAATCCCGGTGAGCTTCGACCTCGCGGAGTTGAGGGGCTATCACTACCACTCGGGCGTGGTATTTGACGCCTATTGCAAGGGCGTTTCGGGGGCGATCGCACGCGGCGGACGCTACGACGAGGTCGGCAGGGCGTTCGGGCGGCTGCGGTCCGCCACTGGTTTTTCGATCAACCTGCGCAGCCTTGCCGGAGCAGGCGGAGCGCCACGGCCGCGCAGGCCGGGCGGCACGAGCAAGAGGCGATGAAGCGGACCGCGCGCAACGTCGTCGTCATCGGTGCTCAATGGGGCGACGAGGGCAAAGGCAAGATCGTTGACTGGCTAACCGATCATGCCCGGGGCGTAGTGCGGTTCCAGGGCGGGCACAACGCCGGGCACACGCTGGTGATCGGCGGCAAGAAGACGGTGCTGCATCTGATCCCGTCCGGCATATTGCGCGAGAAAGTGGCGTGCTACATCGGCAATGGCGTTGTGCTCTCGCCGCAAGCGCTGGTTGAGGAAATCGCGATGCTCGAGTCCGCCAAGGTGAACGTGCGCTCGCGGCTGAAGATCAGCGAGGCGTGCCCATTGATCCTGCCGTACCACGTTGCTCTCGATTTGGCGCGCGAGCATGCCAAGGGCGACCTCAAGCTCGGCACTACCGGGCGCGGCATCGGCCCGGCGTACGAAGACAAGGTGGCGCGCCGCGCGCTGCGCCTGCAGGACCTGTTTCATCCCGAACGTTTCGCGCTCAAGCTGAAGGAGCTGCTCGATTTCCACAACTTCGTCTTGTCCAACTATTTCCATGCCAAGCCGGTGGACTACCAGAAGACTATCGACGAGACAATGAATCTGGCGCAGCAGATCAAACCGATGGTGGCGGATGTGCCGCAGTTGCTCTACAAGGCGCACAAGGCGGGCCACAACCTGCTGTTTGAGGGCGCGCAAGGCGCGCTGCTTGACATCGACCACGGCACCTATCCGTATGTGACCTCCAGCAACTGCGTCGCGGGCGCGGCGGCGGCCGGAGCGGGCATCGGGCCGCAGCATTTGCACTACGTGTTGGGGATCACCAAGGCCTACGCCACGCGCGTCGGCTCGGGCCCGTTTCCCACGGAGCTCCACAACGAAATCGGCCGGCAGCTGGCGAGCCGCGGCAATGAATTCGGCGCCACCACCGGGCGACCGCGTCGCTGCGGCTGGTTCGACGCAGCCGCCCTCAAGCGCTCGATCCAGATCAACGGCATATCGGGGCTGGGCGTCACCAAGCTCGATGTCCTGGACAGCATGGAGACGGTAAAGCTAGCCGTCGGCTACCGCTTGAACGGCGTGCACTGCGACATCCTTCCGGTGGGGGCGGAGGAACTCGAGGCGAGCGAACCGGTTTACGAGGAAATGCGCGGTTGGAAAGAGAGCACTGCCGGGCTCACGCGTTTTGGGCGGTTGCCCAAGGCCGCGCAACACTACATAAAGCGCATCGAGAAGGTTTGTGGCGTGCCGGTCGACCTTATTTCTACCGGTCCCGAGCGCGCGCAGACCATTGTGCTGCGACACCCCTTTGAATGACAGTGCTGAGTGCCAAGTGCTGAGTGCTGAGCCGGAAGTCGAACAAGCGGAATGGCGACTTCAGAGCGGCGAAAGTCCCGATACACAAGGTTGGAAAGTTCCGCGCTTGCTTACTCAGCACTCGGCACTCAGAACTCAGCACTTGAAGTGTGGTGCCCAGGAAGGGATTCGAACCCCCACACCATTGCTGGCGCCAGGACCTGAACCTGGTGCGTCTACCAATTCCGCCACCTGGGCTTGCGCGGGCGGAATTCTAGCCGAACAACCCACTGTTATCAAATGAATCAACGCAAAAAACGCACATCGACTTCGCCGCCGCGACGTTCCGGTGATCCGCATTACGCGCGCGAGGCAGGCCGCTACCAACACCCGGTGGCCAGCCGGGAATTCATCCTGGAAACACTGTCGAGGCGGGGTGTGCCCGTCACCGAGGACGAACTCGAGCGCCTGCTGCACGTCGTCCCGCAGGACCGCGACGCATTCGCGAAGCGACTCGCCGCCATGCAGCGCGATGGCGAGATCATGCGCAACCGCCGCAACGCGATCTGCGTGGTGGCGAAGCTCGATCTCGTGCGCGGGCGCGTGCAGGGCCATGCCGACGGTTTTGGCTTCCTCGTGCGCGACGAGGGCGGGCCGGATCTCTTCCTCGGCCCGAAGGAAATGCGCGGAGTGCTGCACGGCGACCGGGCCGTGGCGCGCATTTCGGGCACGGACCGCCGGGGCCGGCCCGAGGGCCAGATCGTGGAGGTGCTCGAGCGCGGCCATCAGCGACTGGTCGGGCGGCTGCGCAGCGAGCACGGGATATTGTTTGTTACGGCCGAGGATAAGCGCATCAGCCATGAATTCTTGGTGCCGCCGGACGCGGCGGGTGGCGCCAAGACGGGCCAGGTGGTGACGGTGGAAATAGTGGCGCAGCCCTCCAAGCACGCCCAGCCGGTTGCACGCGTTGTGGAGGTGCTCGGCAACTACGCCGATCCCGGCATGGAGATCGAGATCGCGTTGAGAAAGCACGTGCTGCCCCACAGTTTTTCGCCCGCAGTGGATCAACTGTGCGCGAAGATCCCCAACGAGGTAACCGGGGAAGACTGGAAGGGCAGGACAGACCTTACCAAACTGCCGCTGGTGACCATAGATGGGGAGACGGCCAAGGACTTCGATGACGCCGTCTATTGCGAGCCAATCCCCCCCAACCCCCCTTTGACAAAGGGGGGTGCGCAGGGCGCGGGGGGATTCCGCCTGATCGTAGCCATTGCCGACGTGAGCCACTACGTGAAGCACGGGGAGGTGCTCGACCGCGAGGCCGCTGAACGCGGCAACTCAGTCTATTTCCCGCGCCGCGTGATACCGATGCTGCCGGAGAAGCTCTCCAACGGGCTGTGCTCGCTCAATCCCAAGGTGCCGCGCCTGGCAGTGGTCTGCGACATGCGGATCGGCGCGGACGGCGATATCGGCTCCTACAAGTTCTACGCGGCTGTGTTCCGCTCGCACGCGCGGCTCACTTACACCCAAGTCGCCGCGATGCTCGAGGACCCGAGCGGCGAGCCGGCGCGCCAGCATCGCGCGCTTCTGCCGCATATCCAGAATCTCCATCGTCTCTACAAGGTGCTGGTGAAGGCGCGCGAGCGCCGCGGCGCAATCGACTTTGAGACGATCGAGACCGAGTTGATCTTCGACGGGCACGGCAAGATCGAGCGCATCGTCCAGGTGAAGCGCAACGACGCCCATCGCGTGATCGAGGAATGCATGCTGGCCGCCAATGTCTGCACTTCGGATTTCCTGCGCGGCCACGATCACGCGATGCTCTATCGAGTCCACGAAGGCCCGACACCGGAGAAACTCGCGGCGCTCCGCGAGTTTCTGAAAGGTTTTGGATTGCAGTTGGGCGGGGGAGACGATCCTCACGCGAGCGACTATGCAAAGCTGCTCGCACGCGTCAAGGACCGGCCGGACGCGCAACTCATACAAACGGTGATGCTGCGCTCGCTGCAACAGGCGGTTTACAGCCCGGACAACGTCGGCCATTTCGGGCTCGCCTACGAGTCCTATACCCATTTCACTTCGCCGATCCGCCGCTACCCGGACCTGCTGGTGCACCGGGCGATCAAGGCGGTGTTGAGAGGCAAGCATTACGATCCCGGCAACTGGCACGAGCTCGGGGCTCATTGCTCGATGACCGAGCGGCGAGCAGACGAGGCTACCCGCGATGTCGTCGCCTGGCTCAAGTGCTACTACATGAAGGACCGGGTGGGCGAAATCTTTGCGGGCAGCATCAGCGGCGTGACCGCCTTTGGGGCGTTCGTCGCGCTCGACGGCGTTTACGTGGAAGGGCTGGTGCACGTGTCCGATCTCGGCAGCGACTACTTTCACTATGACGCGGCTAAGCACCATTTGATGGGTGAGCGCACTCGCAAGCGCTACCGGCTCGGCGACCGGTTGAAGGTGAAGGTGATACGCGTGGACCTGGATACCAGCCGGATTGATTTCACCCTGGCGTGAAATCAGTAATGTGACGCCATGAGCGAGTCGCGATTGGTATATGGGTTTCATGCAGTGACCAGCCGGCTGCGCCAGAAAGCGGCGGGCGTCAGGGAGGTCTATCTCGACCAGACGCGTGCCGACCACCGCTCCCGCGAGCTGGCGCGGGCGGCACAGGAGCGCGGCGTGCGCGTGATCATGGTGGACGGCGCCCGACTCGACGGCATGACGCAGCACGCGCGGCATCAGGGCGTTGCCGCCCGGGTGGAGGTTGCGGCTCCGGTAGAGGATCTCGAGAGCGTCCTCGACCGGCTCGAGGAGCCTCCGCTGCTGCTGATTCTGGATGGCGTGACGGATCCCCACAATCTTGGTGCTTGCCTGCGCGTGGCGGATGCGATGGGCGTGCACGCCTTGATCGTCCCCAAGGACCGGGCGGTCGGCATCACGCCGACAGTGGAAAAGGTGGCAAGCGGCGCCGCGGACACCGTGCCGTTCGTTGCGGTCACCAATCTCGCGCGCACGATGCGGGAACTGAAGGAGCGGGAAATCTGGCTCATCGGCGCCGACCAGGGCACCGGCCGCGACCTGTATTCGGTCAAGCTCGAAGGGCCGCTGGCGTGGGTGCTCGGGGCAGAGGGCGAGGGCATGCGGCGGCTCACGCGCGAGAATTGCGATGAGCTCGCGCGGATCCCGATGCGGGGCGCCGTGGAGAGTCTAAACGTCTCGGTATCGGCCGGCATCTGCCTGGCCGAGACGCGGCGCCAGCGACAGCTTTGACCGGCTGAAAAAGTCCTGTATAATCCGCGCCTTCATGATTTCGGCCCAAAGCCGGAATCATCATCCTTGCCTCACTGCTTGCACCATGCGGGAGGCTTGGGGATCCTGGGAACAGGAGCCCTTAACCCAGAAGGAGACTTGCCGATGCGGCATTACGAGGTCGTTTTCATCGTCCATCCGGACCAGAGCGAGCAGGTCCCGGGCATGGTCGAGCGCTACCGCCAGATGGTCATGGGCCGGAGCGGGAAGATCCACCGGCTGGAGGACTGGGGCCGGCGGCAGCTTGCCTTTCCCATCCAGAAGATCCACAAGGCGCACTACGTGCTGATGAACGTCGAGTGCGACGGCGAGACGCTGAATGAACTCGATCACGCGTTCAAGTTCAACGATGCCGTGCTGCGCCACCTCATCGTCAAGATGGGTGAAGCGGTGACGGCGCCTTCACCGATGATGAAGGAAGAAAAGTCGAGATCGTTGACGCCTGCCGCCGAAGAAGGCGCCAAGCCGGCACCGGTTGCGGAAGAGGCGGCGGCTCAAACTTGACGAACGAGGTTGCGTTGAGCGGAGAGCTGGCTGCCATCGAGCCGTTGCGCTACACGCCAGCCGGCATCCCGCTGCTCAGTTTCCGGTTGCTGCACCGGTCGCAGCAAACGGAGGCGGGGCTCAAGCGCCAGGTCGAATGCGAGGTGAGCGGCGTGGCGATGGCTGAGGTGGCAGTGTCGATGTCCGGTCTCAAGCCGGGGCAGGCGGCGCGGGTGAAGGGGTTTCTCAACCGCAAGAACCGGTTGAGTGCGCAGTTGATTTTCCATGCTACGGAAGCACAGGTGATAAAGGAATAGTCATGGCTATGGCAAGACAGGGCATGTCGAGAGGGGGGAGGGGCAGGGGCAAAGGCAAGGGCAAGTTCGCGAAGGGCAAGGGCAAAGACACGCGCGGCGGCCGCGGGCAATTGTTCCGGCGCAGGCGGTTCTGCCGCTTCACGGCCGAGAAGGTCAAGGAGATCGACTACAAGGACATCGGCGTTCTCAAGGAATTCATCAACGAGAACGGCAAGATCATCCCTGCGCGCATCACCGGCACCAAGGCGCACTACCAGCGTCAGTTGAGCGTCGCGATCCAGCGCGCGCGTTTTCTCGCGCTGCTGCCGTACACGGACCTGCACTGAGAACCCGTGAATCGTGATTCGTGATTCGTGAATCGGGCACCGCAGCAAGCTGCGCCCTGCGCGAAGCGGGGGAGAGGGTCGAGTAAAGCAGGGACCGAATCACGACTCACCAATCACAAATCACGCCGTCTATAGCGGAGCGTACCATGCAAGTAATCCTGCTCGAAAAAATCGTGAACCTGGGAGGCCTCGGCGACATCGTCAAGGTCAAGGACGGGTTCGCCCGCAACTACCTGATCCCGCACGGGAAGGCCAAACGGGCCACGCCCGGGAACGTAGCCGAATTCGAACAGCGTCGCACCGAGCTGGAGCGGGCGCAGGCGGACGCGCTGACAAAGGCCCAGGAAAAAGCCGCCAAGCTCGACGGCCTCATGTTGCAAATCACGCAGAAGGCGGGGGTGGATGGCAAGCTCTTCGGCTCTGTCACCAACGTGGATGTCTCGGAGGCGCTCAAGGCTCAGGGCTTCGATATCCCGAAAGCCGCGATCCGCATGCCCCAGGGGCCCCTGAAAACGGTCGGCGACCACCCGCTCAAGCTCGCGCTGCACGCCGATGTGGTGGTTACGGTGACCGTCTCCGTGCTGGGCGAGCAGTAATGTGCGACCATTAAGCGGCGACTGGTGAAACGCGATCATGATTAGCTGCTAATTACAAAGAAAATTTTTTCGCGCGAAAAAAAGGGCTGGCTTCGGCCCTTTTTTTTATGTAAATTTCATTTCCATCACGCGGCGTCAGCGCGATGATCCTCCCCAGGCACAGAACACCCACCAGCGAGACAGCGGCGGCACGCGGCATGGCTCAGGCCCAGGTCACCTCGATCGTCAAGGACGCCCAGCTCGAAGCCGCGCGGGTCCCGCCCCAGTCGATCGAAGCCGAGCAGTCGGTGCTGGGAGGGCTGCTGCTCGATAACGCGGCCTGGGACAGGGTCGCCGATCTCGTCACCGAGCAGGACTTTTACCGCGCCGATCACCGGGTGATCTTTCAGCACATCGGCGCGCTCATCGAGCACGGCAAGCCCGCCGACACGCTGACCGTGGGAGAAAGCCTCGAGCGCAGCGGCAAGCTGGGCGAGATTGGGGGGCATGCCTACCTCGCCTCACTTTCGCTGAATACC
>Ga0210379_10000647_pt1 | contig 11595 bp, 13 predicted proteins | sample PLMedo_2_FD_155468 | JGI IMG/M metagenome (GOLD analysis project Ga0210379, IMG submission 155468) | Groundwater sediment microbial communities from an aquifer in East River, Colorado, USA - PLM4_32_coex redo | ecosystem: Environmental > Terrestrial > Soil > Riparian zone | place: USA: East... | reverse complement strand
CCCCCGTCGATGAATACCGCGCCGAAAACGGCCTCCAGCGTGTCCGACAGCACGCTGTCCATCGTCTGCACGCCCGCCCGCTGCGCGTTGTCGCTCACGAGCACGAACGCGCCCAGGTTGAGTTCCTTGCCCCGGTCCGCCAGCGCCTGCTTGCTCACGATGACGGACTTCATCTTCGTCAGCTCGCCCTCGGTCTTGTCGGGATAACGATGATACAAACAGTCGTTCACTACCAGCGACAAAACCGAATCGCCGAGGAATTCCATGCGCTCGTTCGAGCGCAACGCGACGTTCGACTCGAGCCCGGCATAGTACGAGCGGTGCATCAGCGAGGCGATGAGCAGCGAGCGATCGCGGAAGCGGTAGCCGATGATGTCTTCGAGCAGGTCGAGCCGCTCGCGCTCCATCGGCGCGGGACGGGAGTCTGGGGTGAAGCGCGAGAAGAGTCTTCGAAGCGCACCCCGCATGGCGGTCTGCTAGGCTTTGGAGAATCGCCGCACGGCGATGGTGACGTTGTGCCCCCCGAAGCCGAACGAGTTCGACAGCGCCACGTCGACCGACGCGCGGCGTGCGCGATTGGGCACGTAGTCGAGGTCGCACTGCGGGTCCGGGTTTTCCTGGTTGATCGTGGGCGGGACGATGCCGTCGCGGATGGCGAGCACGCAAAACACGAGTTCGACCGCGGCGGCGGCCCCGAGCAAGTGTCCGACCATCGACTTGGTCGAGCTCACCATCATCTTGTACGCGTGATCGCCGAACACCCGCTTGATGGCCGCGGTCTCGCTGGCGTCGTTGAGCTCGGTGCTGGTGCCGTGGGCGTTGATGTACTGCACGTCGCCGGGTGCAATCCCCGCGTCGGCAACGGCCATCTGCATCGCGCGTACCGCGCCTTCTCCGTCCGGAGCCGGTGACGTCATGTGGTACGCGTCCCCCGAGAGGCCGATACCCACGACCTCCGCCATGATCGTTGCTCCGCGCGCGCGCGCGTGCTCCAGTTCTTCGAGCAGGAGCGTGCCGGCCCCTTCACCGATGACAAAACCGTCACGGTCGCGATCGAACGGCCGCGAGGCCCGTGCCGGGTCGTCGTTGCGCCGCGAGAGCGCCCTCACGGAGCAGAAACCGGCCAGCGACATGGGTGTCACCGCCGCCTCCGTGCCCCCGGTCACCACCGCGTCGGCGTGGCCCGCCTTGATCAGCAGGTAGGCGTCGGCGATGGCATTACCCCCCGACGCGCACGCCGAGACGGTCGCGTAGTTGGGCCCCTTCAGCCCGAAGGCGATCGAGACGTACCCGGATGCCATGTCGGAGATCATCATCGGAATGAAGAAGGGGCTGACCTTGTCGGGGCCGCGCTCGAGCAGGATCGAGTGCTGCCGCTCGAAGGTCGCGATCCCCCCGATGCCCGAACCGATCACGACCCCGACGCGGTTGCAGTCGAGCGCGTCGAAATCGATGCCGGCCAGCGCCTGCCGCGTGGCCGCCATCGCGAGGTGGACCGTGCGGTCGGTGCGCTTGCTGTCCTTGGCGTCCATGAACTCCAGCGGCTCGAAGTTACGGACCTCGGCGGCGAAGCGGGTCGAAAACGCGGAGGCGTCGAAACTCGTGATCGGGCCGACCCCGCCGCGCCCTGCCACGAGGGCGTTCCAGGTGTCGACGGTGCTGTGACCGCACGCCGTCACCAGACCAACGCCGGTGACGACAACGCGTCTTGGACTTTTCGTCAGAGCCATACCGTCCTGCCCGCGACCCGCGGGACGCCGCGCGCGACACGCGCGCGAGTCCCCTAGCCGACCTTCGAGTTGATGTAGTCGATCGCGTTCTGCACGGTCTTGATCTTCTCGGCTTCTTCGTCGGGAATGTCGAGACCGAACTCGTCCTCCAGCGCCATGACCAGCTCGACGGTATCCAGCGAGTCGGCCTTAAGGTCTTCCGCAAACCGGGCGTCGGTCGTTATCTGATCCGCATTCACGGACAGCTTTTCCTCGATGATCTTCTTGACCTTGGCTTCGATATCCGACATGGGAACGGTCACCTCCTGTTGACGCTAGCGCGCCATCACCAAACCGCCATCGCAGTTGATCACCTGGCCCGTCAGATAACTCGCCAGGTCCGACACGAGAAACATCACTACATCGGCGACGTCCCGGGTCTCGCCGAAACGGCCGAGCGGGATCATCCCTTTCATTTGCGCCTGGGTTTCCTCCGACAACGCGTCGGTCATCGCTGTGCGAATGAAACCGGGCGCCACCGCGTTCACCCGCACCCCGCGCGGGGCGAACTCCCGGGCGAGCGATTTCGTCAGGCCGATCAGACCCGCCTTGCTCGCCGCGTAGTTGGCCTGCCCCGCGTTGCCCATCTGCCCCACCACCGACGCGATGCTGACGATGCTGCCGGCGCGCTGCTTGAGCATCACCGGAGCGAACACCTTGGTCACGTTGAACGCGCCGGTCAGGTTCACGGCCAGGACCTGCGCCCAGTCGTCCGGGGTCATGCGTACGAAAAGGCGATCGCGGGCGATCCCCGCGTTGTTCACCAGCACGTCAACCCGGCCGAAGTCTGCTATGACCCGGCGCCCCACCGCGTCAGCATCGTCGTACGACGCTACGTCGCAGCGGTACCCGCGCGCCGCCCCACCCCGCGCCGCCACCTCGGCGGCCGCGCTCACCACCGTCTCCTCGACCACGTCGACCATGGCCAGCGACGCCCCGGCGCCTGCCAGCCGGTCGGAAATCTCACGACCGATTCCGCGGGCCGCCCCCGTCACGACCGCCACTTTTCCCGAAAGTTCCATGGTGACCGAACGCCCGGCGGCCGCGCCGCCGCCCACGTTTATATCAGACCCCTCCAACCCGCGAAAACAAAAAGTTCACAGGGCCGGGAGCGCGTCGCAGCGCGAGAGGGTCGTCACCTCGACGCCTTCCACGATTCGCTTCATGAGCCCCCCCAGCACTGCGCCGGGACCGACTTCGAATACCGGCGCCCGCGCGCGCGCCGCGAACACCCGCATTCCCTGCGTCCACCGCACCGGCGACGACAGTTGCCGCGCGAGCAGGTCCGCCACTCGCGACGCGTCGTCGACCACGTCCCCGGTCACATTCGTGACCCAGGGCACGCGCAGCGGCGCCGCCGGGAACGAGCCCAGGAAATCGCGAAACTCGGCGACCACCGGCTCCATCAGCGGAGAATGAAACGCGCCGCTGACCGGCAGCTTCAGCGCGCGCTTGGCCCCGCGCGTCTTGCACACCTCGCACGCGCGCTCGACCGCGGCGATGTCGCCGGAGATCGCGAACTGTGACGGCGAGTTGTAGTTGGCGACCACCACCGTGCCGCCCGCCTCGCGCAGACACGCGTCGAGCTGCGCCTCGTCCAGACCGATGATCGCCGCCATGGTGCCGGGCCGTTCCACGCCCGCGTCGTACATCAGCTCGCCGCGCCGGCGCACGATCTTTAGCGCGTCGAGCGCATCCAGGCACCCGGCACCCACCAGCGCCGAGAATTCGCCCAGGCTGTGCCCCGCCACGATCGCTGGTTTCACGCCGCGCGCCTCGAGCACCTCCAGGATCGCGATGCTGTGCAGCAAGATCGCAGGCTGCGCGTTGCGCGTCTGCGTGAGCTCGTCCATGCCGCCCGCAAATGACAGCGCGGCAATGTCGAATCCGAGGGCGCGGTTGGCACGCCGGTACAGCTCGCGCGCCTCCGGGAAGGCGTCATAGTAGTCCTTCCCCATCCCGACGAACTGCGAGCCCTGCCCCGGGAACAGCATTCCGACTGGTGTCGACATCGATCCGCTCCGCGCCGTGCTAAATCGAGTGCTTGAACAGCACGGACCCCCACGTGAATCCGCCGCCGAACCCGGCAAACACCACCCGGTCGCCGCGCCGGAGGCGTCCCGCGCGGACCACCTCGTCGTACGCGGTCGGGATGGTCGCCGACGACGTGTTGCCAAAACGGTCGAGATTGACGACGACCTTGGCGGCCGGGATCTCGAGGCGCTCGACCACCGCGTCGATGATGCGAACGTTGGCCTGGTGCGGTATGAACAGCGCGATGTCGTCGACGGTACACCCCGCGCCGTCCATGGCGGCGCGCGCCGCGTCGGCCATGGCACGCACGGCCCACTTGAAAACGCCGTCGCCCTTCATCTTGATGAACTGGGAGTGCTCCATGGTCGTGGCCGTGTCGAAAGGATGCCGCGACCCACCGGCGGGAATGCACAACAGGTCGGCCAGCGACCCGTCGCTTCCCATGTGGGTGGACACGATGCCGTCACCCACCGCGCACGCTTCCATCACCGCCGCGCCGGCCCCGTCGCCGAAGAGCACGCACGTTGCCCGGTCGGTCCAGTCGACAAACTTGCTCAGCACCTCCGCGCCGACCACGAGCACGCGATTCATCTGCCCGGAGGCGATCATGCTGTGGGCGAGAATGACGCCGTAGATAAAGCCGCTGCACGCCGCGCTGATATCGAACGCGGCCGCGTTCGTCGCCCCCAACCGATCCTGCACGATCGTCGCCGTCGCCGGGAACTGCATATCGCCGGTCACGGTGCCGACGATGATCCCGTCCAGGTCCTTCGGAGTGGTGCCCGCCATTTCCAGCGCGGCCCACCCCGCTGCCAGCGCCAGATCGGAGCACGCCTGATCCGCGGCGGCGATGCGGCGCTCCTTGATGCCGGTGCGGGTCGTGATCCATTCGTCCGACGTTTCCACCATGTGCTCGAGATCGTGGTTGGTCATCACACGCTCGGGAAAATAGCGACCGGTGCCGATGATCCGGGAAGACCTAGGAGAGGCTGGCAGCATGTTCCACTCCGGCGGCGAATCGCTCCTCGATGTGACGGTTGACGTCGGCATTGACGGACCGGGCCGCTGCCAGAATGGCGTTCGTGATCGCCCGCTGCGAACTCTTCCCGTGCGAGATGATGACGACCCCGTTCGCGCCCAGGAGGGGCGCGCCCCCGTACTCCGCGTAGTCGAGCTGCGAGCGAATCGACGCAAACGCGCGCATCATCAGGAGCGCACCCGCCTTCGCCAGTACACCGCGCCGGATCTCATCGCGGACCAGGTGGGAAAGAAAAGAATAGATACTCTCGGAAAACTTGAGGATGACGTTGCCGACGAAGCCGTCGCACACCACCACGTCCGCGGCCCCGTCGAAGACGTCGCGCCCTTCCACGTTGCCCACGAACTGCACGCGCCGATCCGCCTCCAGCAGGGCATAGGCGTCGCGCACCAGTTCGTTGCCCTTGCTTCTCTCTTCTCCGATGTTGAGCAGCCCGACGCGCGGGCGTGCGATGCCGAGGTGGTGCTCGGCGTACACCGAGCCCATGATGGCGAACTGGACCAGGTTCTTCGGCGTGCACTCGTGGTTGGCACCCACGTCCAGCACGACCGCTCCCCGGCGCTTGTTGGGCCACAGGGTGGAGATCGCTGGGCGCGAGACGCCGTGGAGCCTCCCGATTGTGATCAGCGCGCTGGCCACCACCGCGCCGGTGTTGCCGGCGCTCACCATCGCCTGCGCCCTTCCCTCCCGCACTAGGCGCAGCGCCACCGTGATGGACGCGTCCTTCTTGCGCCGGATCGCGTGCGCGGGGGATTCGTGCATGTCGATCGTCTCCGAGGCATGCACGATCTCGACCAGCGCGGGGTCGACGCCGCGGACCAGCGGGCGCAGCTCCTCTTCGCGGCCCACCAGGACCAGCTGGATGCCGCTCGCGCGCGTGCGCGCCGCCTCGATCGCGCCGGGAACGACGACCGCGGGGCCCCTGTCGCCACCCATCGCGTCAACGGCGATCCGCACCCATCACCTCTTAAAGTTCTTCTTCGATGCGAACGACTTCGCGTCCCGCGTAGAACCCGCAGTTCGGACAAACGCTGTGCGGGGTCTTCGGTTGACCGCAGTGCGAGCACTTCGTGAGCCCCGGAGCCTCGGCCTTCCAGTTGGTGCGGCGCTTGCGCTTGCGCGTTTTCGAATGTCTTCGTTTTGGCAGTCCCATGACGTCTCCTTGACACAAAAAAACAGTCCGCGCGGGGAGCGTCCCCCGCGCGGTGTCCATCCGCTACTTCAACTTCTTCAGTGCGTCCCAGCGCTCGTCTGCCGGCGACTCGCACGTACACGCGTCGGTATTGCGGTTGACCCCGCACCCGGGGCACAGACCGCGGCACTCCTCGCGGCACACGATGATCATCGGCGTGTTGACGACGATGGCCTCGTGGATGAACGGGTCGAACTCCACCTCGTACTGCTGGGCCGTGAGGAAGATCACGTCGTCCCCGCCGTCTCCCGGCTCACCACGCCGCACCATCAGGTCGAACTCCCCTCGCACCCTGTGCTGCACTGGAACCAGGCACTGCTGGCACGCGGTCGCAATCGCCCCTTCGACGGCGGCCTGGAAGAAATACCCGCCGGCCGATTGACGATAGTCGATCCCGACCGTCCACGGGACGGGTATCGTCCCGGCCACAGGATCCTCCACCGTGGTGACACCCGCGCCGGACACGTGGCCGTCCGCTCCCTCGAGCTCACGGATGTCGAGGATCACGCGCGCCCCCCGCCCCTCGTAACCCGCGCGGCGACCTGTACTTCCGTCCGGGTCGCGTCGACTCTAGGCCCCACCGAATGCAATTTCAAGCTCTTTCTCGGCCGACGCCGGCGAGTCCGAACCGTGTACCGCATTGTTTTGCAACGACTTGCCATACATATGGCGGATCGTGCCCGGCCGCGCGTCGGCGGGATTGGTCGCGCCGATCAGTTCGCGCACCCGCGCCACCGCGTCGTCCACCTCGATCTCGAGCGCGACGACCGGGCCCGAGGTAATGTACGACACCAGCTCCCCGAAGAACGGTCGCGCGCGGTGCACGTCGTAGAACCGCTGCGCGGTCTGCGTCGAGAAACGCGCGCTGGCGAGGCGCGTGATTCGAAAACGGCTCCTCTCGACCATGGTGACGATCTCGCCCACGCGACCGTCGGCGACCGCATCGGGCTTTATCATGAGCAACGTCTTCACACCCAGACTCCTCTCTCCGGTTACGCCCGCCGCAGCGCGGGCGCGGCGGCGGCAATGAGCGGAACGATTTCCGAAGGCACTTTCGCCACCCGCACGCCCGCCGCGGACAGCGCGGCAATCTTGTCGGCGGCCGTGCCGCTTCCGCCGGTGACGATCGCACCCGCGTGACCCATGCGCTTGCCCGCCGGCGCCGTCTGCCCGGCGATGAACGACACCACCGGCTTGGTCATCTTCTCGTGGATGAACGCGGCTGCTTCTTCCTCGTCGCTTCCGCCGATCTCGCCGATCATCACCACCGCTTCCGTCTCCTCGTCCCCCTCGAACATGCGCAGCACGTCGATGAAGTTGGTGCCGATCACCGGGTCGCCCCCGATCCCGATGCACGTCGATTGCCCGATCCCGGCCCGCGTGAGCTGGAACACGACCTCATAGGTCAGGGTGCCGCTGCGCGACACCACTCCGACCGAGCCCGGGAGCACGATCGACCCGGGGAGAATGCCCACCTTCACGCGCGCCCGCGGCGCGATGAGCCCCGGGCAGTTCGGGCCGAGAAGGCGTACACCGCGCTCCTTGACGAAGGCAGCGACGCGCAGCATGTCACGCACGGCGACCCCTTCGGTGATGCACACGATCACGCGCACCCCCGCATCGGCCGCCTCGCAGATCGCGTCGGCAGCGAAGGGAGCGCGCACGTAGATCACGGAGGTGTTGGCGCCGGTCGCGTCGACGGCATCGTGCACCGATTCGAAGATGGGGACGTCGCCTTCGAAGGCCGTGCCGCCTTTGCCTGGGGTTACGCCCGCAACGAGATTCGTTCCGTAGGCGCGCATCTGGCTGGCGTGAAACGACCCGTCGCGGCCCGTAATCCCCTGCACCACCAGGCGCGTGTTCTTGTCGATCATGACGCTCACAGCTTCCTCCTCCGCTCGGGTCAGGCCGCCAGCTCGATGGCCTTCTTCACCGCTTCGTCCATGGTCTCGGCGGCGTGAAGACTCGGAATCTGCCGCAGGATCTCCCGGGCCTCGATTTCGTTCGTCCCGGTCAGGCGCACCACCACCGGCTGCTTCAGCTTCATCTGCGCGAACGCGGCGACCAGCCCCCGGGCCACGTCGTCACAGCGGGTGATACCGCCGAAGATGTTGAACAGGATCGAACGCACGCTGGGGTCCTCAAGAATGATGGACAGCGCGCTGACCACCTTTTCCGGACGCGAACTCCCGCCGATGTCGAGGAAGTTCGCAGGCTGCCCGCCGTACGTCTTCACCAGGTCCATGGTGGCCATCGCGAGCCCGGCCCCGTTGACGACGCACCCGACGTTGCCCGACAGCCGCACGAACGACAGCCCCTCCGCGCGGGCCCGCACTTCCCCCGCGTCCTCCGCCCCCACGTCGCGCATGGCCTCGATGTCCGCGTGCCGGTAGAGCGCGTTGTCGTCGAAATTGAGCTTGGCGTCGACCGCGAGCACGCGCCGGTCGGCGGTCACCACCAGCGGGTTGATCTCGGCCAGGCTCGCGTCGAGGTCGTCGTAGAGGCGGTAGAGTTTTTCGATGATGTCGGCGGTCGGGCGCGCAAGCTCTGCATCGTTGACGAGCGCCATCGCCAGCCGCCGCACCTGGAATGGGTGGGCGCCGTAGCGCGGGTCCACCCATACCCGCTGGATCGCCCCCGGATTTTCGCGGGCGGTCACCTCGATTTCCACCCCACCCTCGGCCGACGCCATGATCAGCGGCTGATGGGCGCGGCGATCCAGGATCACGCCAACGTAGATCTCGCGCGCGATGTCGACGGCCTCGGTGATCAGCACCCGCTGCACCTTCTCGCCCTTGATGTCGAGTCCGAGAATCTGCGCGGCCTTCTCGCGCGCGTCCGACGGCGTCTGGGCGATCTTGACCCCGCCCGCCTTCCCCCGCCCACCCACGAGGACCTGCGCCTTGACCACCACCGGCTTGCCGATCTTTGCCGCCTCCGCCTCCGCGCGCTCGGGCGTATCGACCACCGTTCCGGGCGGCACCGGAATCCCGGCGCGCGCGAACAGCTCCTTGGCCTGATACTCGTGGATCTTCATGCGTTCTCCTTACAGTGGCAAGCGGCTCGCCCCGGCTAGTCCCGTCGCGGGTGCTTGCCCACGAACTCCTGCACGACGTCCGCGAGCGTGGGCCGGCCGATTTCCTCCAGCGCGTAGGTCACGCGCAGGCACGGCTTGTCGATGCGGACCAGGCGAGTCAGATCGATCGGCGTGCCGACCAGCACCACGTCGCAGGGCACGCTCTTGATCGTACGCTCCAGATCCTCGATTTGCGCGTCTCCATACCCCATCGCCGGGAGCAGCGGACCGATGTTCGGATAGGCGCGAAACGTGTCGGCGAGCTCGCCCACCGCGTACGGGCGGGGGTCGACGATCGTCGCGGCGCCGTGCTGCTTGGCTGCCACCATCGCAGCGCCGTAGCGCATTTCACCGTGGGTGACGGTCGGTCCGTCTTCGACACAGAGGACCCGCCGACCGCCGATCAACGCGGCGTCGCCCTGTACCGTGACCAGGGACCTGGCGCGAACCACCGTCGCCCGCGGGTTTCGCGACGCGACGTTGCGCAGGACCTCCTCCACGCCCGCCGGCGACGCCGAGTCCATCTTGTTCACGACCACCACGTCGGCACGGTAGAGGTTCGTCTCGCCCGGGTAGTAGCGGATCTCGTGGCCCGGACGGTGCGGGTCCACCACCACGATCCACACCGACGGACGGTAGAACGGCAAATCGTTGTTACCGCCGTCCCAGAGGATCACGTCGGCTTCTTTCTCCGCTTCCTTGAGAATCAACGCATAGTCGACTCCGGCGAACACGACGCTTCCCGCCGCGATGTGGTGCTCGTATTCCTCCCGCTCTTCGATGGTGCAGTGAGCCTGCGCGAGGTCTTCGTACGAGCCCAGGCGTTGCACCGCCTGTGCCGCCAGATCGCCGTACGGCATGGGATGGCGCACGACCACCACGCGATAGCCGTGCGCGCGCAGGAGCTCGGCCATGCGACGCGTGGTCTGACTCTTGCCGCTCCCGGTGCGCACCGCACACACCGCGATCACCGGTCGGGCGCTCGCCAGCATGGTGCGGTTGGCACCGAGCAGGACGAAGTCCGCGCCGAGCGCATTGACCAGCGCGGCCCGCTGCATGACATGCTCGTACGACGCGTCGCTGTAGGAAAATATCGCGGTATCGACGCGCTCGCGTTCGAACAACGCCGGAAGCTCGGAGGCGGGCACGATCGGGATGCCGGCCGGGTACGCGTCCCCGGCCAGGCTCGGGGGGTACGTCCGTCCCTCGATGTGCGGAATCTGCGTCGCGGTAAACGCGACCACTTCCACCTTCGGGTTGTGCCGGTAGAGCACGTTGAAATTGTGAAAGTCGCGCCCCGCCGCACCCATGATGACGATTCGTTCTCGCGACATAGTTGCCTGCCTGCGCCGCCGCTCAGGAGCGGCCCGGCGCCTCCGTCATGCGTTTGACGATATCCGACGTCGAGTATCCGGCGCGCATCGGAAGACGAACCACGCGGCCGCCCGCCGCCAGTACCACGTCTTCTCCCACGATGGCGCCCGGTCCGTATTCGGCGCCCTTGACCAACACGTCCGGCTGCACGCGGCGAATCGGCTCGATGGGAGTGTCCCCCTCGAAAACCGTGACCGCGTCGACCCAGCGGAGCGCGAGCAGGAGCTCGGCACGCTCGGCGGCCGGATAGATCGGCCGGCCCGGTCCCTTGAGCCGCGCGACCGACGCATCGTCGTTGATGGCGACAATCAACACGTCCCCCAGTGCGGCCGCGTCTTCGAGCAGAGCGAGATGCCCCGGGTGCAGCAGGTCGAAACAACCGTTGGTGAAAACGATGCGACGACCCTCGCCGCGCCACGCGTCCGCGACGCGCGCGAGCCCGTCGGCCGAGATCACGCCGGGTTCGGTCCGGCCCACGGCTATTCGAAGGCCGCGACCAGATCCGCGGCGGACAGTGCCGACGTGCCCACTTCCTTGATGACTTCGCCCGCCGCCTGGTTGGCCATGACAACGCCGTCGACGATGTCGACCCCGGTCGCGAGGGACGCCGCCAGCACACTGATCACGGTGTCGCCGGCGCCGGTGACGTCGTACACTTCCTTGGCCACCGTGGGAATGTGAACCTCGCGGGTTCCCCCCTGCGACGACCCCTCGGCGCCCCGGCAATAGAGGCTCATGCCGTCCTCCCCGCGCGTCACCAGCAGCGCGTCCAGCTCCATCCGGCGCACCACGTCGTACGCGAGCGCCGACGGATCGTTGCCCTTGCGGTAGTCGATCCCGGCGGACTGTTGCGCTTCGCGGGCATTCGGCGTGATCACGGTGACGCCCCGGTACCAGGAAAAATGCGGAATGTGCGGGTCGACGAGTACGGGCTTGCCCAGGCCCCGCCACCGCGCCACCAGCTCCCGGAACTCCGCCTCCACCACAACGCCCTTGCCGTAGTCGGACACGACCAGACCGTGGCAGCTCTCGGCGAGCGCGAGGGCGCGATCGTAGACCGTTCGTCGCGTGGCCCCGTCGACGGCTTCGTCGGTCTCGAAATCTGCCCGCA
>Ga0210379_10000646_pt1 | contig 11596 bp, 12 predicted proteins | sample PLMedo_2_FD_155468 | JGI IMG/M metagenome (GOLD analysis project Ga0210379, IMG submission 155468) | Groundwater sediment microbial communities from an aquifer in East River, Colorado, USA - PLM4_32_coex redo | ecosystem: Environmental > Terrestrial > Soil > Riparian zone | place: USA: East... | reverse complement strand
CCCGAGGGAGTAAATACCGCATTGCTTTACTTCTTATTGAAACAGAATACCATTCCGGTGTTTGCACCACTAACACATGCTGACGGAAAAATGTTGAATACAAATGCCGACACCATTGCTTCCGTGATGGCAGTAGCATTAAGTAAACACTTTGATGTACGCTTGATTTTTTGTTTCGAAAGGAAAGGCGTATTACGCGATGTAAATAGTCTTGATTCCGTTATTCACCATCTTCCGAAGAAATTGTATGATGAACTTTTACCGCAGCAGGTTTTTGCAGACGGAATTTTACCTAAACTTGAAAATGCTTATGCTGCAATCTACGCTGGGGTGAAAGAGGTATTAATCGGTGAGGCAGGTGATCTGGTTAAAAATACCGGACAAGAAACTGCAGGAACATTAATAACTTTATAGTCATTGCGGGTGTATCACGGTGGGACACGGAAAAAATGTTTAATGACGTGTCCGTGTTTTGCTGGATTGTGTGTAGGACTGAACGTGTTTTTTTTAACCTGCCTACCGGCAGGCAGGCGCAAAGGAAATGTTAATACAGTGCTGGTTGAGCGTGTGGAGATGAGAGGGTATCGTTTTGTAAGTTCGAAAGTGCGTGCAACGCAAAGGGACGCAGAGGAAGGCATTGTAAGGTAGTCAACGGTTTAGTTAGTCGTGCACACACTCACACCCACACCTTCCCCTCTTGAGAGGGGTTAGGGGAGTGTCACACCCACCCCCACACGTCACTATAACTACTTTATTTTCAATATTTTATTTTCAGCACGTCATTGTAAGTTAAGCACCGTGTCCCTCGGTGATACACTCGCAATGATGAATCTCCGACGTCATTGCAAATATTGATGTATTAAGGTACCTGAAGGTAAAACACATGCACAAAAAACTATATAAAAACGCTTTAAGTCTTCTTCAGCAACTTATTGCTGCGCCTTCGTTCAGCAAAGAGGAAGAGGAGGCAGCGTCTATTATTAAGGAGTTTTTTGAAAAGCACAAAGTGCCGACATTCCGGAAGGCAAATAATGTTTGGGTAAAGAACAAACATTTTGATCCCTTGAAACCCACCTTGTTGTTGAACTCCCATCATGACACGGTTCGTCCGAACCCTGGGTATACGCGTGATCCCTTCAAACCCGAAATATCCGATAGCAAGTTGTATGGATTGGGTAGCAATGATGCCGGTGGACCATTAGTTTCACTCATCGCTACATTCCTGCATTATTATGATCGAAACGATTTGAAGTATAACCTCGTAATGGCCGCGACGGCGGAAGAAGAGATTTCAGGAACGGGCGGCGTGGAAAGCATTTGGTCATCATTGCCTTCCATCGATTTTGCTATTGTTGGCGAACCCACGCTTTGCGAGATGGCTACTGCCGAAAAAGGGTTGATGGTATTGGACTGCCTTGCGAAGGGCAAGCCAGGACATGCGGCCCGCGATGAAGGCATTAATGCTATATACGAAGCGTTACCCGATATTGAATGGTTTAGAACATTCCGGTTTCCCAAGGTTTCCAATACACTGGGCGAGATGAAGATGTCAGTAACGATCATTAATTCCGGAAGCCAGCATAACGTTGTGCCTGCCGAATGCCGGTTTACCGTGGATGTGCGGGTTACCGATGCCTATACTTTAGAGGAGGCCTTAGCGGTTATTAAGCAGCATGTGAAAAGTGAAGTCACGGCGCGTTCATTGCGCATGCGCCCTTCCGGTATTTCCGCAGAGCATCCCCTGGTTCAGGCTGCAAAAAAATTACGGATGAAGTTATATGGTTCACCGACGACTTCTGATCAGGCGCTGATACCCGTTCCTTCTGTTAAAATAGGGCCGGGAGACTCCGCCCGGTCGCACGCTGCAGATGAATTTATTTATGTGGATGAAATTGAAAAGGGAATTGACACCTATATAAAATTGCTAAACAACGTAATTCTGCAATGAATTCCGATGCCGGGTTGATCCATCAGATTTTTATTATCTAATTTGGAGGGTCAGTAACCGCCCATTGACAACAAACGAAGTTATTAGTGCAGGGTGGTCCTGAAAATAAATCTACCGAAAATGAAGCTCTGGCAAAAAGATAAAACATCACTGAAGGAAGTAGAAAAGTTTACGGTGGGGAGAGATCAGGAAATGGACATGCACCTGGCAAAATTTGATGTTCTTGGGTCTTTGGCGCACATCACTATGCTGGAATCAATCGGATTGCTGAAGGCCGAGGAGTTGAAAGTTCTTTCGGCAGAATTGAAAAATATTTATACCCGAATTGAAACCGGTGAGTTTAAGATGGACGAGGGTGTAGAAGACATTCATTCGCAGGTAGAGCTTGAGTTAACAAGAAAGCGTGGCGACGTAGGAAAGAAAATACACAGTGGCCGTTCCCGTAACGACCAGGTACTGGTGGATATCAAGTTATTTCTTCGTGCTGAAATTAAGGACGTCGTCAAGGAAGTAAAATCGCTGTTTGATTTACTTATTCAACAAAGCGAACAGTACAAGGATCATCTTCTTCCCGGTTACACCCATTTGCAACTGGCCATGCCATCGTCTTTTGGATTGTGGTTCGGGGCTTACGCTGAAAGTTTGGTGGATGACATTATTACGCTTCAGGCTGCTTATCGTGTTGCCAATAAGAATCCGTTAGGGTCTGCAGCAGGGTATGGTTCATCCTTCCCGTTAAACCGGACAATGACCACGGAACTTTTAGGTTTTGAAGCCCTGAATTATAATGTTGTCTACGCCCAGATGGGTCGTGGAAAAACGGAAAGAATTGTAGCCAGTGCCTTGTCGAACATTGCCGCGACATTGGCAAAACTTTCTATGGATGCCTGTCTTTTCTTAAATCAGAATTTTGGATTTATCAGTTTCCCCGATGAGTTGACAACAGGCTCCAGCATCATGCCGCATAAAAAAAATCCGGATGTATTTGAGTTGATCCGGGCAAGATGTAATCAGTTGCAGGGTTTGCCGAATGACATTGCGATGTCTACTGCTAATCTTCCATCGGGCTATCACCGCGATATGCAGTTGCTGAAGGAAATCCTTTTTCCGGCCATTCAGCATTTAAAGGATTGCCTGCGTATGGCGCACCTCATGCTATCTAATATAAAGGTGAAGGAGAGTATTCTGGACGACGACAAATACAAATTTATATTCAGTGTTGAAGAGGTAAACAGGCTGGTTTTATCCGGAATGCCCTTCCGCGATGCCTATAAGAAAGTAGGACTTGATATTGAGCAAGGAAACTACCATCCGGCCACCACGGTGCAGCATACCCACGAAGGAAGTATTGGTAATTTATGCCTGGAAGATATCACACGGTCTATGGCCCAGGCCACGGCGGATTTCAATTTTGAAAAAGTGGATGCTGCGCTGAGGAAGTTATTAGCGGAGTAACGTATACTCCAGGAGAATATTTGCATTGGGCTGATGAATATAAGGCAAAGCTTTAAAGAATGCTTTTAAAGGACTTCATACCAAACCCGGCGTTAAGCACTTTTGTGAAGTGCTTCAGGATTGCTCATTTCGAATTTAATAAGGATGTTGCATTTCCGGTAAAAGCTTACCCTCCCAAGCCAGAAGAAGTTCTTCATTTCTTATTGGGAGAAAAAGAACTGATTGAACGCGAAAACGGAATAAAAGAAAAATTTCAGCACCAGGTGGTGCTCTCCGGGCAACAGACCTCGGTATATAAGCGCCATTCAGAAAGAAATTATTTAAGTCTCCAGATAGTCTTTCAACCTACTGCGGTATTCCGGATTACGGGTATACCATCTTATGAACTTTCCAATCTGTATGCGGATGCAGAATATTTCTTTTCTCCACAACTTCACTTGACGCTCGAACAGTTATACGAAGCCAAAAGTTATAACGGGATGTTAATGGTTGCAGATAAGTTTGTGAGAGAACTGATTTACCATGCGCGGAAACCTTCCCACCTGGTGGATGAAGTAAGTGCGCAGATGATAAAACAAGCCGGAAATATTTCACTGGACTGGCTGGCGAAGGAGTCCTGCCTTTGTACAAAACAATTTAAGCGGAAATTCAACGAAAGAGCGGGTGTTAATCCAAAAACATATGCAAGGATCATACGGTTTAATAAGGCCTTTAATATTAAGAACCGGTATCCTGATATGGATTGGTTGAGAATAGCTGTTGAGTGTGACTATTTTGATTACCAGCATCTCGTTAAAGATTATAAAGACTTTACAGGATTAACTCCCAATGGGTTCCATCTGCTGGAAAGTAAATCACCCGAAAGAGTTCTTGGACTAAGTGACGAAGTTTATAACACCCGCACTAGCCTGGTATAAAATTAGGTATAAAAAAGTCCTTTTTTTACCACTAACCACTACATGATCCATTTTATAATTGTATTTACAATGAATGATCATGAAACACAATTATTTTCTATTAATAGTATTGTTAGGGATGGCAAATATCACCTATAGCCAAAAAGAAAAATCTAACATGAAAAATATATTACTATAGGCAAGACCAGCTTCTATTGAGATTGATGCAGTCATTACTGCCGTGATTGTTGTTGACATGCAAAATGACTTTGGCGCTAAGGGCGGCATGTTCGATCGGGAAGAAATATTTCCATGATTCAAAAAACTATTGTCACAACAGCAAAGTTTTGGAGACGGCCAGGGGACAGATACGTTTTTCAAAAGGCGGCAACTGCATGAACACCAACGTTGACTGCAAGCATTCAAAAAAATCCTCCTCCCATGTAAAATGTGAATTATAACTCATTAAAGATTATACGAAACTTATATGACAAAGCTTTATTCCATTGCTGTTTGTCTGTTATTTTTCCCGCAGTCGGCAATACATCATGTTGAAATCAATCCTAAACACAATCACAGTAATGCGCCTGCGAAACCAACATATCAATTAGCTTTTGCCAGCTTTGGTCCTTTAAACACAGATATCTTTATCGCTGACGCGGATGGGAATAATGCCAAAGCATTATTGCCCGATTCCGGCCTTGACTACAATGCTTCTTTTTCCCAGGATGGAAAATGGGTAATATTTACATCCGATCGGAAGGGTTCAGCTGATATTTACAGGGTACACCCGGATGGAACCGGATTGGAACAATTAACGGATGATCCTTCATTTGATGACCAGGCAGTTTTTTCACCCGACGGGGAAAAAATAGCATTTGTTTCGAGCAGAAATGGGCAGGCTGATATTTATATATTAAAGCTGGCAACAAAGAAAATCACGAATATCACCAATCATCCGGCAGGTGATTTTCGTCCGGCATGGTCTCCCGACGGAGAGTGGATTGCTTTTTCTACGGACCGTGATTCAAAAAATCCAAAACCCGTATTTACACTATGGCATTCTACTGAAATATATACCACCCGTGTTGATGGAACAGGATTAATGAGAAGAACAAAACTGGATGCCTACGCTGGCAGTCCCTGCTGGTCGCCAGACGGGAAGCAAATAGTATTTTATGAGGCGGCTTTGCAACAGGTGCGTAATATGAATACTGTACTAAAAACAAATGCCACGACACAACTTTCTGTAATTAATCTTTCTGACACTATAAGACAAATCATCACAAAGGATCCAGGAGAAAAAATATATCCCCGATGGTTTGCCGACGGCAGCATGGCTTATGTAACGTGGGGAGAAAATCCAGGCATCGTATTTACAAATGGCAAAATGAGAATGAAGGGTGAATTTGAAAACCCCTCCTGGTCTGCTGATATGAGCAGGATGCTTTTTCATCGTGAAGTAAATTCCCACTGGCCGCCATATTATAAATTGTATAGCCGCGATAGGCAATTTCAATTGATTCCTCCGGTGTATTTCCTAGTTTCTCACCTTCCGGCGCTCAACTCATTTGTAACGATAAAACTGCTGGCATCCACCATAATAGAATAATGCTGATGAATGCTGATGGCACAAACCGTTCTATCCTGTTTGGCGATTCTGTAAAGAGTGCATTGGCACCAGTATGGTCACCACAGGGAGATAAAATTGCTTTTGGTTTTGGCCGTTATTTTCAAAGCCTTCAGGGGCCTGCCATTGGTGATATTGCTATTATCAATAAGGATGGCAGCAATTTAAAAGTCCTTACCGATGGTAAGAGTAATAACGGCTTCCCTTCCTGGTCGCCTGATGGTAAAAAAATTGTGTACCGGACAGCAACGGACAGTATCAAGGGGCTTTCAATTTTGGATGTGGAAACGGGAAAGATAACAACCCTCACGAAAAACAGCCACGATAATTTTCCCTCCTGGTCGCCAACCGGAGATCTCATAGCATTTACCAGTAAAAGAGAAAGCAATTATGATATTTATACCATAAAGCCGGATGCCAGCGGTTTGAAAAGGCTTACTACCGATCCCGGCAATGATGCACATAACGTATGGTCGCCCGATGGTAAATGGATTGCTTTTAGCAGCGGCAAGACTGGATTTAAAGACGAATCAGCATTACATCCTTACAATCCCCAACCTTACGGCGAAATATGTGTGATGCGTGCGGATGGATCAGATATTCGTGTATTAACGGATAATCAATATGAAGAAGCAACTCCTGCGTGGATGCCCCTTGCAAAGAGAAAAAAGAGAAATAGGAATTGAAGCCGCCACTTTCACTAAATCTTTGCAAGTTTGATTGAGTATATTTATAGAGACAAAAAGTTTACAAAATAAATCAGTATGTTGAATAGCTGCTATGAATAACTGCTAAATTTGAACAACCAATACGCGCGGCAACTCCCAGGAACCAAATTTTTTTTCTCCAATTTCCATTTGCTCTCAAAGGTCAACACAAACTATCCAGCACATAAGAACATACCAAGTGGTCGGGGTATAACAGCGCAAGGAAATATAAGCCGGATAGGTTATATTTAATCTATTGCCTGATAATTATGTTTTCGCAAATAAAGTATAGGGTCATCCTCATTTTCTGTATTCTGGGCGTACTCCCGTTGGGCGGATTTATGATTTGGGAGTTCAAACAATCTCAGGATAGATTAAGGGATAGAGTTTTCGAGCAATTAAAAACGGTACGGGAAATTAAAAAAAGGGAAATCGAATGGTACTTTTCAAGGTTAAGGGATGAAACAAGATTTTTCGCGCAGAGTAATGTGGTGATAAATGCTATGATTGACTTTAAAAGAGCATTCAATGAATTAAAGCCAGCACCCCTTCCTTCCGGTTATCCCCAGAGACTTCGATCCTACTATCTGGAAGAATTAAAACCTAAACTTGGACCCTTCTCCGATTCTATATCTATTGAAATACCGACAGAGAATGCAAGTGTGATTTTACAAAATCAATACCTAATAGGAACCAAAGCCGCGTTTGCGGATATTCCCTATTTTGACATCCATAATAAATATCACAACGCCATATCATCTTTTATTAACACCTACGACTTATACGACTTGTTTCTAGTGGAAGATGAGACGGGCTTCATCGTTTATAGCGTCTCCAAAGAAGTCGATTTTGGGACAAGTTTGCTTTCGGGAACCTTCGCTAACAGTAACCTGGGTAATCTGTTTAGAAAAATCAGATATACGGGGTTAAAGGCAGAGACCTTAATGTGTGACTTTGAGCGTTATCTGCCGTCAAAATTGATCCCATCAGCATTTATTGCATCACCCATTTTTGAAGGCGATCGGAAAATAGGTACGCTTATACTTCAGGTACCGCTTAATAAAATTGATGAAATCACCACCGGAAAGAAAGAATGGCAGGCGGAAGGCCTTGGTGAAACAGGAGAAACATATATTGTAGGAAGTGATTATCGAATGAGAACGGACTCCAGATTCATGATCGAGTCATCAAAAAAATATATTGAAACAGCCTTGAGTGTTGGAATCTCCACGCCAAAAGAAATTGAGTTAATGCAATATTATAAGACGACCGTACTCTTTCAAAAGGTCCATACAGAAACCGTTGAAAAAGCATTAGCCAAGACCTCCGGAACCAAAACCATTATTGATTATAGAAAAAGGGAAGTCTTAAGTTCCTATTCTCCGCTTGACATAAAGGATGTTTCATGGGCTATCCTGGCTGAAATTGATGCCGACGAAATTTTCACTTCTATTAATCAGGGAGCACGGAAATCTGTCTTTATCTTATTTATCGTGACGCTTATTTTAATCATCGCTTCAGTTTTACTGGCAAGAACAATTTATCTGCCTATTAGAATTTTAGCTTCCGGAACAAAGGAACTTGGCAAGGGTAATTTTGATATCCATATCAATGTCAAAAGCAAGGATGAGCTAGGCTTATTGGCAGGAACTTTCAATTCTACGATCCAATCCTTAAGAGAACAACGGCAGGAGATTTTAATGCAGAATAATCTGTTAGATCAGCACAAGAATGAGTTGGAAGCTCAGGCGGAAAATTTAAAGAGCCTGAATGAAGAAATAGTGAAAATAAACCAGCATCTCGACGAAAAGGTAAACGAAAGAACGCTGAGGCTAAAGCAACAGAATGAGAAGCTGGTTGAATATGCACATATCAACTCGCATCGTTTAAGGGCTCCTGTGGCTACAATTTTAGGCCTTATAAATATCATAAAGGTGAGTCCAAACGAGGACGACAAGAAGAATTCTTTAGTGTTACTGGAGAAAGCTACTCAGGAATTAGACAAAATTGTGCATGATATCCAGGACATCATTGATGAGGCTGAATTTAAAGAGTGAGTTGGATCGGATCTTAGGTTAGTTTTTAATAGTCAGGAATATTCAAACCAAGAATAATGTCGCGCTGTGCCATCAGTATTCCATTTGAATTTTTGGTCAATTTAAGAATTCCTGCTCCACCGCGTTTCTTCTGGGCGCCCCGCTCTTCCTGCGTTAATCGTGGATCATCTTCAAACAGATACTCGTCAATCCAATACTCATTCACCGTCGGCTCTTTTAGGGTAGCATGAATGTGTGCCGGATCCTTTCTTCCCGGATAGGCTGCGGGTTTCAGCGTGTAAAATTTATATTTTCCGCTGGCATCTGTTTTTATCCAGCCCCGGATGTACCCATGACGTTTTGCCCAGCCCTGCTCATCTCCCTTTGTGGGGTAATGCCCACGTTGATTGGTATGGTATACGTATAGAATAACATTCGCCGCAGGTGTCTTTCCATCGCGTTGATAGATTGTTCCGCTGATTTCCATCTTCGGTCCATCTTCTGTATAGTCAGGCAACGTATCGATCCACGAAAGTTTTTTCGATCCATATTCAAAAACTGCTTCACAACCCTCGCAGGGTCCTCCTACAGCTTTAACGGTAGCTGTTTCATGATCATTGTCGGCCCGCGGCTGGGTGCATCCGTGTATCCAGCAGGTCAGCGTTATGTATGTAATTAAAATAAGTTTCTTCATACCGTGCGTTTGATGGTACAATGAAATTCCCCATTCATTATTAGCTAGCCAACAATATCTGATGTTGTGCTATGTATTCTTGATAAAATGCATTTTCCGGGATAGTGCGCGGAGTATAAAAACACTAATTTTCGGACATGGACCGGTTCTGGAAATACAAACTCGACCATGTTATCTTTTGGGTTGCTACGGTGTGCTTTCATATGTTTACGCGCATCACCCTGATTGAAAAGGCGGGCCTGGAACAATTTGCCCTGGAAGTTCTGGTGCGCAATGGTTTACTCGCCGGTATCATTTATTTAAACCTGGGTGTCCTCATTCCAAGGTTCGTGAAGCAACAAAAAGTAATAATCTATATACTTCTGCTTACCGTTTCCCTGCTGGGGTATGCGTTTGCAAAAAATGTGCACGACGTTTACTTATATGGATATGTCATGGGTGATGCAGCACGTCAATATTTTTTCTACAATTCATTTTATAATATTTCTATAGCGATATTTTATGTCGCCTTCAGTGTGGCATTGCAGTTGAGCCGGGAATGGTTTGCTCAACGAGAACTGATCCGGAGAATTGAAGTAGAGAAACTCAATACGGAGTTAGAATACCTGAAGGCCCAGATTAACCCGCATTTTTTATTCAACTCGATCAATACAATTTATTTTCAAATTGACAAGCAGAACCGTTCCGCGCGAGAAACCTTGTCTGCCTTTTCGGAGATGTTGCGCTATCAGCTCTATGAATGCAATGGAAAGGAAATTCCGGTAGAAAAGGAGGTTAATTACTTAAAAAATTATGTGGACTTGCAGCGGATGCGGAAGGATGAAAATTATTCTATAACCTTTTCGTCACCTGTCGATCTCCATGGTTTTACCATTGCACCGTTGCTGTTGATCCCCTTTGTGGAAAATGCATTCAAGCATGTATCCCACTTCCCGGATAAAAACGAAATAAGGATTGAACTTTCAAGAGATAATGATTTCTTTCACCTGAAAGTTTTTAATACAAAGGATACGCGGAGAGAGGTAAATAAAAATGGCGGCATTGGACTGCGGAATGTTCAGCGCAGATTGGAACTGATCTATAATAACAGGCATAGTCTGCAATTCTACGAACTTCCGGAAAGTTTTGAGGTTAACCTGACCTTGAAAATGACATAGGAAGATAACCTGATAAAGCAACGAAAAGGGATAAACCGAATGAAACTAACGTGCTTGATTATTGACGATGAACCCGTTGCCCGCAAGGGATTGGAGGAGTATGTCATGGAGATTGACTTTTTACAACTTGTCGCACAATGTGAAAACCCGCTGAAAGCTGCATCGTACCTGAAGGAACAATCCATTGATTTGATTTTCCTCGACATACACATGCCAAAAGTGTCGGGAATTGATTTTCTGAAGACATTAAGAAATCCACCTTTAGTAATTTTCACCACGGCTTATTCGGAGTATGCCCTGGAGGGTTATTCGCTCGATGTCATCGACTACCTGATGAAGCCTATTACCTTTGACCGGTTTTTGAAGGCAACTCAAAAAGCGTATGAAGTTCATCAAATGAAACGATTAGCCGCAGAGCAAAAGGAAGTTCATTCCGATTATTTTTTTGTCAAGTGTGATAGCAAGTACGAAAAAGTAAATTTCAACGAAGTAAAGTATATTGAAGCGCTTCAGAATTATGTTGTTATTCATGCCCGCGGTAAAAAACTGATCACTTACCTCACGTTATCCGGATTGGAAAATCAACTTCCCAAAGAACAATTTTTAAAAGTTCATAAGTCTTTTCTGGTGTCAATCGCAAGTATCAAAGCCATCGATGGGAATGAGATTCTGATGGAAGACGTAAGGATCCCCATCAGCCGTAACCTGAAGGAGAGTGTGGTGAACCGTATCCTGGGGAATAACCTTTTTAAACGTTAGCCTGTAAGGATGCAAGATTTTGTGTTCCACACTGCATGACCTTTTAGGATTCAATGTACAGGAGTTTCGGCATTGTACTTTCTCCACACCGGTTGAACACTTCTCCCTTCCAGGTATTTATCGACACCTTCTGCCAACGCTTTTTTGTAAATGACAAGGGCCTCGTGGATTTTCTCCACCGTTTCGGCGACATCGGCATCGGTATGGGAATAGGATATGATGGAAGAAGGCATGAGCAGCCCTCGCTTCATGGTTTCCTGCATGAATAAAGTTCTGAAAGGCTGCGAAGGTTGATTGTCCTGATCTCTCGAAGT
>Ga0210379_10000644_pt1 | contig 11624 bp, 8 predicted proteins | sample PLMedo_2_FD_155468 | JGI IMG/M metagenome (GOLD analysis project Ga0210379, IMG submission 155468) | Groundwater sediment microbial communities from an aquifer in East River, Colorado, USA - PLM4_32_coex redo | ecosystem: Environmental > Terrestrial > Soil > Riparian zone | place: USA: East... | reverse complement strand
GCTCGGAAGCCCGCTCCTCCAGTCGAGCTTGCGGTGGAAACGGATCCCCGCCTCGACGGGAAGCGTGAAAAACACAACGAGCGCGAAAACCGCGCACCCCGCGCGGAGCCCCATGCCGGGGAATGTACGCAAGCCCTGACGAACCGGGGTCCCCCGCGTCTCAACTTTAGTACCTTTAGAGGAGGTCGGAGATGGAGAGACCGGTCTCGGGGACAACGTGGACAAGCTCGCGTTCATGCGCGCCTGCCGTGAGGGCGGCGGAGAGATCGAAGACGCCCTGCGGGCGCTCGACAGATCGTTCTTCGCGACGCTCCACCGCGAGTGCCATCGGGCGGTCCGCGACTCGGACGCCGCGTACGACCTCGTCCAGGAGACGTTCATCAAGGTCTGGCAGCGCTGCGCGACGTTCCGCGGCGACTCGGAGCTGATCCCGTGGATCCGCTCCATCCTCCGTCACGGCGTCCTCGATCACCTGCGCCGGCGCGGGAAGGAGGTCCCGATGGAAGATGAGGAAGGGACGCTCCGCGAGGTGGAGCGCACGGTCGCGGGGCAGACCGACGAGCCCGAGGATCCGGTGCGCCGCCGTGAGCTCGACGCCTGCTTCGCGCGATGCTGGAAGCGCTTCGAGGACCAAGCGCCCGCGCACGCGACCGCGATGTCGTGGATCGTGGAGGACGGGTTGAACAACGAGCAGATCGCCGCGATCCTCGGACGCACGCCGGGCGCCACCCGGGAATTCGTATCGCAGTGCCGGAAGAAGGCGCGCGTGTACCTCGCGGAGTGGTACGCCCTCGCCTCGGCGCGTGGAGAGACCGCATGACCGAGCGCCATCCCGACCAGGCCTGGCTCGACGCCCTCGCCGGCCGCGACGCGGACGGAGGGTCGGACGCCGACGAGGCACGGCGCCTGCGCGAGGGGATCCTCGCGCGCGAGGTCGTCGAGCCTCCGAAGGTCGCCACCTTCGACCCGCGGCGCGAGTCCGCGCTCATCGCGCGGGCACGGCACGAGGGGTTGATCGCCAAGCCGACCTTCGCGTCGTGGGGAGGCTGGCAGGGGCTCGCGGCGCTCGCGGCCGCGGCGTCGGTCCTGCTCGTGCTCGGCTTCCTGTTGCGCCCGGGCCGCCCGCCGGCGCCCGAGACGGTGCGATCGGGACCCGGCGGGATCGTGCGGATCGAGGCGAAGGGCGCGCACGACCTGCAGCACCTCATCGAGGGGGAGCTGCGCGCGGCGGGTGTCGCCGTCGTCGTCTACGACCGGCTCGGGAGCTACGGCCTCGACGCCGACCTCCCCTCCCCCGTCCCCGCAGAGGTTCGCGAGGTTCTCCGCCGCCACGGCATCCCCGTCCCCGAGGACGGCGCCCTGAAGGTGGAGATCGTCGAGCCGTGACCCTCGCCATGCTCTGGGCGGCCGCGGCCCTTACCGTCCCGATCCCGCCGACCTGCAGCGTCGATCCGATCCCCGCGGATACCACGACACCGCTCGCGGAGCTGAAGAAGCGGGTCGAGGCCGAGGCTGAAACGGATCCCGACGCGGCGATCAAGCTGATGTGCGCGACGATCCCGCGCGTCGCCCGCGAGCGCGGCGCGGACTCGACCGACACCGCATGGTGGGTCGCGTCCCTCGCGACACCCCTCATCGCCTATCGCGAGCAATTCGAGGAGGCGATCCCGCTCCTCGATTTCGCCCGCCCGATCTTCGAGCGCCGTCTGGGTCCGAATGCCGCCGAGGTCGCGGAGATCCACGTGGCGTGGGCGTGGATCAGGTTCCGCCAGGGACGCGCCACCGACTCTCGCGCGTCATGGGAGGCGGCGCTCGCCGTGCGCGAGCACACGCCCGGCGACAAGAAGATCGAGCTGCAGAAGGTCCTCGTGGGCCTCGCGCAGGCGACCCTGTCGCTGAGCGATTTTGCCGCGACGCGCACCGCCCTCGATCGTGCGCAGGCGATCCTCGCCGAAAACGGCGAGACGGTGAGCGAGGCGGCGGCGGCGATCGAGAACGTCTACACGAACCTGTGCCTGCGGGAGGAGAACTACGCGGAAGCTCGGCGCCACGCCGAGGCGCAGATCGCGATCGAAGGGCAGCTCGGCCGCGCCATGCAGGCGGTCCCCGCCTACTCCCTCCTCGGACGAATCCTCGAGCGCCTCGACGAGTACGAAGCGAGCGAGGCCGCGCTCCGCGACGCGGTCCGCCTCGCGGAATCCGACCAGGGTCCGCTGCAACGTCACCTGCTCGCAGCGCTGACGCTTCTCGGGAGCTTCCTCGACGATCGGGGACGGCCCGAGGAATCCCTGGCGCTCGAGGAGCGCGCGCTGGCGGTGGGCGAGGCGACGCTCGGGCCCGACGCTCCGCGGCTCGTCCGCGTCCTGAACTACCTCGCCGATGCGCAGCGCGCGAACGGAAGGCTGGCGGACGCGCTCCACACCTACGAGCGCGCGGGCCGGATCCTCGCGGTCCACGAGGCCGACGTCGAGCGTCCCGTCAAGGTCGCCTACTACCGTGGTCTCGGTACGCTGCAGGCGGTCCTCGGCGATCCGGAGGAGGCGCGCCGCACGCTCGAGCTCGGGCTCGCCGCGGCGGCGGACGATCCCACCGTGTCGACGGAGCGGGCGGGGGTCCTGGTTGCGCTCGCATCGACGATGCCTCCCGCGGACCCGGCGAGGCGCGCGCCCCTGACCGAGGCCCTCGCGCTCTACCGCGCGCGCCTCCCGGAGTCGCACCCGACGATCCTGCGCGTCATCAACGAGCTGTGCGCCCTCGAGCTTTCGGGCGACCCGGGGTCCGCGCCGAGCTGCGACGAAGCCCGGGCGCGCCTCGAGAGCGGGCACGAGACGGAGCCGTCGCTGCGCGAGGCGGTGCTCGGGAACATGAGCGCGCGCGCGGAGAAGCTGGGCGATCCCGCCGCCGCCGACCGGTACGCCGTCCAGGCGGTCGCCGCCGCGGCGACCCTCGGCACGCCCGACCCTTCCTGGCGCGCGCAGTTCCGCGTCGCGCGGCGCCTCGAAAGCCGCGGCGAGAGGCCGGTCGCCATCTTCTTCGGGAAGGGGGCGCTCGCGGAGATCGAGCGGCTGCGCGGGTCCCTCGCCGGGGACGACCCGAGATTCGACCGGCGGTTCATCCAGGACAAGGTCGCGGTCTACCGTGCGGTCGCGGACTGGCTCATGGGCGCGGGCCGGATCGACGAGGGACTCGACGTCCTGCGACTGCTCAAGTCGGAGGAGCTCTACGACTTCGCGCTGCGCTCGGCACCGCCCCCCGCGGGGGCGGTCGCCCTCACCTCCGAGGAGGAGGCGCTGAAGGCACGCTTCGAGACGGCGCTCGACGCGGACCGTCAGGCGGGGAGCGAGATCGACCGCCTGAGCCGGCTGCGCGAGGCGGGCCGGCTCTCCGTCAAGGAGAAGGAGCGGCTCGAGGAGCTGCTCGCGGGTCAAGGAGCGCTCGAATCCTCGCGCGCCTCGCGCGTGACCGCGTTCATCGCGGAGAGCGCCGGGCGGCAGGCGACGTCGTCGCCGCGCCAGATCGTCTCGGAGGGGTTGAAGCGCGACGCCCGAAAATTCGGCTCCGACAGCGCGCTCGCGTTCTACCTCCTCACCGAGACGCACCTCAGGGTGCTCATCGCGACGCGGCGCGGCGAGGAGGAGCTGCTCGTCCCGGTGGACGCGGCGGCGCTGCGGCGCGACATCGGCCGGTTCCTCGATGCGATCGGCCAGCGCGCGGACGTGCTCGCGGCGTCGCGAGCGCTCTACGAGACGCTCGCAAAGCCCGTGGATGCCGCCGCGAAGAAGGCGGGAGCGAAGCGGCTCGTCCTGTGGCTCGACGGGGCGCTGCGCTACGTTCCGTTCGCCGCGCTCCATGACGGGAAGCGCTACCTCGGCGAGTCGTACGCGATCGAGTTGCGCACCGGTGCCGCGGGGCCCGAGGCGGCCGCGGCGGAGGCGGCGCTGACGGTGCGGGGACTCGGCGTGACCAAGGGCGTCGCCGGGTTCCGTCCCCTCCCCGCCGTCGCCGACGAGCTCTGCTACGTCGTCCGCGGTCCGGTCGCGGGGCTGCCCTCGCCGAGCGAAGCGTGCGCCGGGGCGCTGTCGGGAACCGGTTTCGCCGACGCGGCGTTCACGCGAGAGCGGTTCGACTCGCTGTTCGCCGGCCCGAGGGATTTCTCCGTGCTGCATCTCGGGACCCACTTCAGCCTGCGGCCGGGGAACGCCCTGCGCTCCTACCTCGTGCTGGGGGACGGGTCGAAGCTGACCTTGGACGCCCTCGCCGCGCTGGACTTCGGCGGGATCGAGCTGCTGACGCTCTCCTCGTGCCAGACCGGGCTGGGAGGTGCCGTGACCGAGGACGGCCGCGAGGTCGAGGGGCTCGCCGCGCTCGTCGCGCGGCGGGGGGCACGCCGCGTCATTGCGAGCCTCTGGGAGGTCGAGGACGTGAGCACGGCGGCGCTCATGCGCGACTTCTACCTGTCTCTCGACGGGTCCTCGCGCGACGTCCCGCGAGCGCTCCAGCGCGCCCAGGGAGCGCTGCGCACCACGAGCCGCGACGGCGGCCGCCCCTACCAGCACCCGTACTACTGGGCCGGCTTCGTCGTCTCGGGAAGATAGAATGCGCGGCCGTGAGACTCGAGGTTCACAAGTTCGGGGGGACGAGCGTCGGCGACGCGGCGTGTCTGCGCGGCGTCGCGGAGCTGATCGAGCAGGCCTCCCGCGCCGCGCGCGTGGTCGTCGTCACCTCGGCGACCGCCGGAACGACCGACCGCTTGGCGGCGGCCGCCGCCGCGGCGGGCCGCGGCGATCGCGCGACGTCGCTGACGATCCTCGAGCTGCTCCGCGCGCGCCACGAGTCGCTCCTCGCGGATCTCGCGCCCGACGGTGACGCGGAGACCCTAGCGCAGCTCAGGCGGATCGCCGGCGAGCTTCCGGAGCTGGCCGGCGCCACGGCACTGCTCGGCGCGCTCGCCCCCCGCACGCGCGACCGGATTCTCGCTGCCGGGGAGAAGCTCGCGGCCCGGCTGCTCGTCGTCGCGCTGCGCGGCCGCGGCCTCTCCGCGTGCGCTTGCGATGCCGACACCTTCCTCGAGACCGACGACCGGTTCGGGGAGGCGGGCGCGATTCAAGGCGTCGCCGAGAGGACGATCGCGGCGGCACTCATGCCCGCCGTCGACCGTGGCGAGATACCGATCGTCACCGGCTTCATCGGGAGGAGCCCCGATGGGGCGACGACGGTTCTCGGTCGCGGCGGGTCGGACCTCTCCGCCGCGCTGATCGCCGCCGCGCTCCGCGCCGACGAGCTCACGATCTGGACCGACGTCGACGGCGTGTACACCGCCGACCCCAGTGTCGTCCCCGAGGCGCGCCCGATCCGCCAGCTCAACTTCCGCGAGGCGGCGGAGATGAGCTACTACGGCGCCAAGGTCCTCCACCAGCGGACGATGATCCCCGTCGCGGCGCTGTCGATCCCCGTGCGGACGCGGAACACCTTCGAGCCGTCTCACGAGGGCACGATCGTCGACGGCCGCGTCACCCCCGGCTCCCACCCCGTCAAGGCGGTCACCGCGGTCCGCGCCCAGGCCCTCGTGTCGATCGAGGGGCGCGGCATGGCGGGCGTCCCCGGCGTCGCCGCGCGCGTCTTCCGCGCGCTCGCCCACCGCGGTATCAGCGTCACGATGATCAGCCAGTCGAGCTCGGAGTCGTCGATCTGCCTCGCGGTGCCCGAAGACCAAGCGGTCGCCGCCGAGACCGAGCTCAAGCGCGAGTTCCGGGCGGACCTCTCGCGCGGCGAGATCGACGAGATCGCGGTCCGCCGCGGCGTCGGGCTCGTCGCCGCGGTGGGCTTGGGGATGGCGCAGACTCCCGGCGTCGCGGCGCGCGTCTTCGCCGCGCTCGCGTCGCGCCGGCTCAACGTCCTCGCGATCGCCCAGGGCTCCTCGGAGCTGAACATCTCGCTCGCCGTCGACGAGCGCGAGACGGCCGACGCGGTACGCGCCCTCCACGCCGAGTTCGAGCTCGACCGCCTCGATACCGGGGAGGACACGACGCGTCGCCTCGACGTGCTCCTCCTCGGCTGGGGGAAGATCGGCCGCGCGCTCGCGGCCCTCCTGCTCGACCGCGACGCGCACTTCTTCGAACGCTTCGGGCTGACCCCGCGCATCGTCGCGATCGCGGATTCGAGCGGCTGGGTTTTCCGGCCCAACGGCTTCCCGCCGGAAGCGGTGCGCCGCCTGATCGCCGCCAAGTCCGAGGGAAGGCCGCTGGCAGCTGCGAGCGCCGACGCGCGTCCGGGAGACGCGACGTCGATGGTGCGCCACGCGCTCTCCTACCGGCTCGCGCGGCCGATCCTCGTCGACGTCACCGGCTCGGACGAGAGCCCGGCGGCCTTCGTCGAGGCGTTCCGCCTGGGGTGCGACGTCGTGACCGCGAACAAGAAGCCCCTGGCCGGCGCCGCCGAGACGTTCCGCGCGCTGTACGCCGCCGCGGCCGGCGGAGGGCGACGGTTGCGCGCCGAGGCGACCGTGGGTGCGGGGCTCCCCGTGATGGACACGCTCGAGATGCTCCTGTCGACCGGGGATCGTCTCCTCGCCGCCGAGGGGTGCCTGTCCGGAACGCTGGGCTTCCTCATGACGCGCCTCGAGGAGGGCGAGCCGTTCTCGCGCGCGGTCGCCGAGGCGGTCCGGCTGGGGTACACGGAGCCGGATCCGGTCGCGGACCTGACCGGCCACGACGTCGCGCGCAAGGCGGTCATCCTCGGGAGGCTCTCCGGGCTCGTCGACGGTGCCGTGAGCGTGGAGCCGGAGGGGCTCGTCGATCCCGCCCTCGCCGGGCTTCCCCTGCCCCGTCTGCTCGAGCGCCTCGCCTCCTACGACCAGCCCCTCGCGGCGCGCGTCGCACGCGCGCGGGAGACCGGCCACGTCCTCCGCTACGTCGCGCGCGTGACGCCGGGGCGACTCGAGGTCGGACCGCGCGAGGTCCCTGTCGACTCCCCCGCCGGCCGCCTCCACGGCACCGACAACATGATCGTGTTCACCTCCGAGCGCTATCGGTCACGCCCGCTCGTCGTCATGGGCCCCGGTGCGGGCGTCGACGTGACCGCGATGGGCGTTCTCGGTGACATCCTCCGCATCGCCGCCGAGCGGAGGTGAGATGAGCGCACCGCGCGAGGTCCGCGCCTTCGCCCCGGCGACCGTCGCCAACCTGGGGCCGGGGTTCGACGCGCTCGGCGTGGCGCTCGCGGGGCCCGGCGACACGGTCGTCGCGCGCGTCGCCGGAGTACCGGGCGTGACGATCTCCCGCATCGAGGGGGACGGTGGCGCGCTTCCCCGGGACCCCACGCTCAACACGGCCGGCATCGCGGCCGCGAGGACGCTCGAGCTCGCCGGGATCGCCTCGGGCGTCGAGCTCGAGCTCCACAAGGGTCTGCCGCCCGGATCCGGGCTCGGAAGCTCCGCCGCGAGCGCCGCCGCCGCGGCGTACGCCGTCGACTGCCTCTTCGGAAGCCCTCTGCGCAAGGCAGACCTCGTCGAGCCTTGCTTGCGGGCGGAGGCCGCGGTCTCCGGCCGCCACGCCGACAACGTCGCCGCGGCGCTCCTGGGCGGCCTCGTGCTCGTTCGCCGGGTCGACCCGCTCGACGTCATCCGCCTCCCCGTCCCGGAGGGGCTCACGATCGCCGTCGTCACGCCGAGGCACGAGGTGAGCACCCGCGAGGCCCGCGCCGTGCTGCCGGCGACCGTCGACCTGTCCGCCCACGTCCGCGCGAGCGCCGATCTCGCCGCGTTCGTCGGGGCCTGCTTCTCCGGCGACCTCGCGCTGCTGGCGCGCGCGATCAACGACGAGATCGTCACCCCCGCGCGCGCGGCGCTCATCCCGGGGTGCCTCGAGGTCATCCGCGCCGCCCTGGATGCCGGCGCGCTCGGAAGCGCGATCAGCGGTTCGGGGCCCTCGATCTTCGCCCTCTGCCGCTCTCCGCACAGTGCGGCCGCGGTCGCCGACGCGATGATCGCGGCGTTTGCGCGGGCGGGGCTCCCCGCGACCTCGATCGTCTCGGGGGCCGACGCCCCCGGCGTGAGGCGGCTGTGAGCCGCGTCTCCTGGGAACTCGCGTGCGTCCGCTGCGGCGCCACCTACCCGGGCCTCGAGGTGCGCTACCGCTGCGCGTGCGGGGACGTCCTCGACGTCGTCCACGAGACGACGCTCGACCCGGCCCTCCTCGCGCGATTCGACGCGCGCCGGCGCTCGGCGAGCCCGATCGACCGGAGCGGCGTCTGGCGCTTCCGCGAGCTCGTGCTCCCCCTCGACCCGGCGGACATCGTCACGCGCCCCGAGGGAAACACCAACCTCTACGTCTCCCCCGCCCTGTCCGCCTGGTGTGGCGTCGACGACCTGCGCCTCAAGCACGAGGGGGAGAACCCGACCGGGTCCTTCAAGGACCGCGGGATGACCGCGGCCGTCAGCGTCGCGAAGCGGCTCGGGCTCCGCTCGGTCGCCTGCGCCTCGACCGGGAACACGTCGGCGTCAATGGCCGCGTATGCGGCGGGCGCGGGGATGAAGGCGTTCGTGTTCATCCCGGCGACCGCGGTCGCCTACGGCAAGCTCGCGCAGGCGCTGGCGTACGGCGCCCGTACGATCCGCATCGACGGCGACTTCGACGCCGCGATGGAACTCGTCGAGCGCGTGTGCACCGAGCGCGGCGTCTACCTGCTCAACTCGATCAACCCCTTCCGCATCGAGGGGCAGAAGGCGATCGCCTTCGAGCTGCTGCAGGACCTCGCGTGGAGCGTGCCCGACTGGATCGTCGTTCCCGGCGGGAACCTCGGCAACAGCTCCGCGATCTTCAAGGGGGTCGACGAGCTGGTCCGGCGCGGGCTCCTCCCGCGCCGCCCGCGCCTGGCGGTCGTGCAGGCCGCCGGCGCCGATCCGTTCTACCGCGCGTTCGTCGGCAAGCAGGACCTCGTGCCGCTCGCGAAAGCGGAGACCATCGCGACGGCGATCCGCATCGGCAACCCCGTCTCGTGGCGGAAGAGCCTCCGCGGCGTCCAGGCCACCGACGGTGTCGTCTGTGAGGTCACCGACCAGGAGATCATGGACGCGAAGGCGAAGGTGGACGCCTCCGGCATCGGCGCCGAGCCGGCCTCGTGCGCGTCGGTCGCCGGAATCAAGAACCTCGTCGCGAAGGGGGTCATCCGCAAGTCCGACACGGTCTGCGCGATCCTGACGGGACACCTCCTGAAGGATCCCGACGCGGTGGTCCGCTACCACCAGGGCACGCTCGACGGCATCACGTCGAGCCACGCGAACCCACCGGTGCCCGCGGCCGCCACCTTCGACGCCGTCGTCGCCGCGATGGAAAAGGTGTCAGGCACCGTTTCAGAAAACGGTGCCTGACACCTCTCTGACCCGCTCGAGGACCCCGCCCGCCTCGTCGCGCGGCAGGTAGGGCACGACGACCTTGTGCGCGGCACCGCTCGAGCCCGCGGTGTCGACGGCGACGGTTGCCATCCCCCAGCGCCGGTCGAGGAACGACTCGCTCAGCTTGACCGACTGAACGCGAGCGAGTCGCACGACGCTCAGGCGATGGTTGATCCACCCGCTCCGGAAGGCGATCGCGTCGGGGGTTAGCGCGTAGGCGAACCGGCGCGCCTGGCCCCTCGCGGAGAGCCAAGCCCACGCTCCGCCGAATCCGACCACGGCGAGCGCCCACCACTCGAAGGGGCCGGCCAGCGCGAGCGCCAAAACCGCCGTGACGAAGAGCCCGCCGCGCCACTCGCGGCGCCACGCGGACGGGTGAACGGGGCGCCACGGCAGCGCGTCGGGATCGATCCCGGGGAAAACTTCCTCGACGAGCGCGCGCAGCTTCGTCCGCACGATCACAGGTGCGAGCCACTCGGCCCCCACGCGCCCCTGCTCCGTCTGGAAGCGCGCCGCCGTCTGCACCTTGACCGCCGCCCTCCCGGTCCAGCGGAGGATCGGCGTCTCGATGACGGTCACCATCTGGACGCGGTGCCGCGGGATCGCCGCCGAGTACTTCGTCACGAGCCCGTAGCGCGACCGGAGGATCTCGCCGTCGCGGACGAGCGTGAAGCCGTGGAGCTTCACCGCCGCCCACGCGATCGAGAGCAGGCGGAACAGGACGATGACGGCGAGCACCTCGAGCACGAGCGTCCCGATCGACGAGAAGGCGCTCGTGGCGAATCTCACGCCCTCCCGGAAGTCCTCCCGCCCGAACGACGACCCAAACGGCATGTCGATCCCGAGCAGGTCGGCCGCCTGCCAGAGGAGCCCGAGCGCCCCGCCGGCGACGAGGAAGCCGCGCCCCTCCGCGAGCCCGACGAAGACGAGATCCCGCGGCGACAGCTTGAGGAGAACGGCCGGGCCTGGGTCGGCGGCCGCCCCTTCCGGGCGTCCGCGCCGCGCGTCGATGCGGCGCCGCAGGTCCTCCGCGGCGTCGAGCGACAGGACGCGCAGGGACGCCTCCGCCTGCTCGGCGTTTCCGCCGCTCTGGATCGCCACGACCGCGACGCCGAGCAGCCGGTGGAGCGGCCCTTGAGTCAGCTCGACGTGCTGGATGCGCGCGTACGGGATCTCGCGCAGGTTGCGCGACACGATCCCGTGCTGGAGCACGAGCGCGGTCTCGTCGAAGCGGTACACTTGCGTGAACAGCCGCACGAGCGCCGCGATCGCCGACGGCACGAGCCCCACGAGGAGCCACTTCTGCCAGCCGAGGTCGCGCGCCAGGATCAGGAGCAGGAGGAGCGGCAGGGTCGTGCGCGCCACCGGCCCGAGCCCGAAGAAAAACGAGCTCCAATGCAGCCGCCGCCACTCAGACGACATCGTCGTCCGCCTGCCCCGTCAGCTCGGCGCGCAGCCGCTTCGCCTCCTCGAAAGAGATTCCCGCAACGTCGATCTGGGCGTCCTCGGTGCCGGCGGTGTAGATCGACAGCGTCGCGAGCCCGTACAGCCGCTGCACCGGCCCCTGGGTGACGTCGGTGTGCTGGATGCGCGACCGCGCGACCCCCAGCTCAGAGTGGAACAGCCGCCCGCGGTGGAGGAGCAGGCCGAGAGCGTCGACACGGTAACGGGTGTGGAGGTACTGCTTGTGAGGAAGGGCGAGCGACAGCCAGGTCAGAAAGACCAACAAGCCGATCCAGGCGGCGACGAGCAGGAGCTTCACCCACCCCGGAGCGTTGCCGGCGAAGAGCCCGATGATGACGCCGACGCACGAGACGGCCGCGATCACGGCGGTAACGATGAACCCGCCCCTCTGGCCCGCGACGACGCTCTTCGGATCGAGCCTTCGCCACTCGCCCTCGGCGCCTAGCGTCTCCGTGGTGCGCCCCCCGCGATCCGCGCGTCGACCGAGTACGCCCCCGGCCCCGTGAACACGAGCGCGAGGAACGACGCGAGGTAGATCGCCGCCAGCTCCTTCTCGCCCCACGGCGCGCCGGCGTTGATGACGAACCCCGCGACCGCCATTGTGAAGACGAGCGGCAGTGCCGCGAGGCGCGTCGCGAGGCCGATCACGACGAGCGAGGCGCACACGACCTCGGCGCCGATCGTCCCGGTCATGCTGGGAACGTGGCCGATACCGAGCGGGTCCGGGAAGCCCGCGGATCGCTCCCCGAACGCCGTGAGCTTCCCCCAC
>Ga0210379_10000643_pt1 | contig 11637 bp, 7 predicted proteins | sample PLMedo_2_FD_155468 | JGI IMG/M metagenome (GOLD analysis project Ga0210379, IMG submission 155468) | Groundwater sediment microbial communities from an aquifer in East River, Colorado, USA - PLM4_32_coex redo | ecosystem: Environmental > Terrestrial > Soil > Riparian zone | place: USA: East... | reverse complement strand
GATCCTCGGCATGTCGAAGCCGCGCCCGGGCAAGGGCGTGTTCGGCGGTCTTCCGCTCCAGGACCGATTGGCGGAAAAGAAGGTCGAGCCGCGCTGCGGCCTTGCGGTCGTCAATCTCAAGACCGGCGACATGGTCCACTGGTTCCGCTTCGACACGACGGTGACCGAGCTCTATGACGTCGCCGTGATCGAAAATTGCCGCAAGCCCATGGCGATCGGATTTCAGACCGACGAGATTCGCCGCGAGATCTCGTTCCGTCCGGCACCGCGGGAATTGCGGAGCGAGCTCATCGGTGCGCCTGTACCCACGTCCGCGCCCGCCCCCGCGCCCAAGGCCGCAGAGCTGGAGCAATGACCCCCACCCCGCGCGCATCGGATACCCGTACGCCAGCGCGCCTGTTCAGCGACCAGTGCGTGCTGATCACGGGGGGCACGGGCTCGTTCGGCAATCAGGTCGTGCTCCGGCTGCTCGAGGCAGGCGCCCGCGAAATCCGCATCTTCAGCCGCGACGAGCTGAAACAGGAGTCGATGCGGCGGAAGCTCAACGACGCGCGGCTGCGTTTCCATATCGGGGATGTACGCGACAAGAAGACGGTCGATCGCGCGATGCGCGGCGTGGACATGGTGTTCCATGCGGCGGCGCTGAAACAGGTTCCGTCCTGCGAGTTCTTCCCCGATCAAGCCCTGTTGACCAACGTCAACGGCAGCCAAAACGTGCTCGATTCCGCGATCGAGCAGGGCGCGAAGATGGTCGTGTGCCTGTCGACGGACAAGGCCGTCTATCCCGTCAACGCGATGGGCATGACCAAGGCGCTGATGGAGAAGACGGTCCAGGCCAAAGCGCGCGCGCTTGGGCCCCGTGCGGGAACCGTGCTCGCCTGCGTGCGCTACGGCAACGTGCTGTACACGAGAGGCTCGGCAGCGCCGTTGTTCGTCGAACAGATCCGCGCCGAGAAGCCGATCACGATCACCGATCCCAAGATGACGCGCTATCTTCTGACGCTCGACGAAGCGATCGGGCTGGTCGAATTCGCGCTTGTCAACGCGCGTCAGGGCGACCTCTTCATCCGCAAGTCGCCGGCCTGCCGCGTCGACACGCTCGCCAGTGCGTTGAAGCGCCTCTTCGACTCCGATGTGCCGGTGAAGGTGATCGGCGTGCGCCACGGCGAGAAGATCCACGAGACGCTCGCGAGCTTCCAGGAATATGCGCGCGCCGAAGACATGGGCGATTTCCTGCGCGTGCCGATGGACGACCGCGACCTGAATTACGACAGCTACACCGCGAAGGGTCAGCGCGACCGCGCCGAGGCCGAGGACTACACCTCGGCCAACACCGAGCAGCTCAACGTCAAGCAGACGGCCGCCAAGCTCCAAGAGGTGGCGGAGATCCAGGACGCGCGGCGCCTCCACGCAGCGGGGCGCTCCCGGCCGCGGAAATGAAATTTCTCGTTCTCGGCGGGAGGGGACTTGCAGGAAGCGCGCTGGTCCATGTGCTTCGAGGACGCGGTGACGCGGTGATGGCTCCGAGCCGCACTGAATACGACATCCTCAAAGGGCCCCTGCCCCGCGCGCTGCTCGAGGGCGTCGATGCCGTCATCAATGCCGCGGTGATCAAGGACCTGACGGATCGCGACGCGGCCTCGCGCGTGAACGCGGAGTTTCCGCACGAGCTTGCGCGTTTGTGCGCGGATGCGGATGTGAAGCTCGTCCATCTTTCGAGCGACGGCGTCTTCAGCGGACGCGGCGGACCGTATGATGAATCGTCGGCGCCCGATCCGGACGACGAGTACGGCGCGCAGAAGCTCGCCGGCGAGCCGGCCTTTGGGCTCGTGCTCAGGACGTCGATCGTCGGGCCCGAGCGCCGCGGATTTCAAGCGCTGCTGTGCTGGTTGCTGGCGCAGAAGGGGACCGTGCCAGGATACTCCGATCAGCTGTGGAACGGGGTGACCAGCGTGGCGCTGGCCCGTGCGATCGCCGATGTCGTCGCGCGCGGGCCGTTGCCAAACGGCGTGCGGCACGTTTTTGCTGAGGATGTGAGCAAGCAGGAATTGCTGACCCGCATCGCACGCGCGTTTGGACGGGAAATTATCATTCAGCCCGTGGCGGCTCCGGTCGCGCGCGACCGGAGGCTGCGCACGCGACATCCGGAACTTCTCGCGGCCTGCGGACTGCCATCACTCGATGCGCAGCTCGCAGAGCTGCCGCACCTTGCCGATGAACGCGGCCAGTGGCGTTAGAAAAACTCGAACCGCGGCAGCGGCGTGATCCACGTGCCGCGATACCAACCCTCGTTGGCGCGGATGCGGTCGAAATAGTTCCACGCCGTCAGGAACACGTAATCCGGTGGTGACGCGCGCATCTCGGACGGCAGAACGACCTTCTGGTGGGTGCCGGGGAGCAAGGTGCCCGCTCTGAGCGGCGATGCATCGGCGATGCGCTCGACATAAGTCATCCTGCAGGCCGACAACCACAGGGCAGCGCGTCCCGATGCGCCATAGGCCCAGATGCGCTTTCGCGCGCCCAGATCGGCCATCGTGTGGCCCACGATCTCGATCAAGCGCAGCACCTTGCGGCCGAAGTCGCGCCAAGTCGCGGCCTCGTTGAGCTTGAGACGCCGCTCTTCATCAGCAAGTGCTGCAACGCGCGGATGCGGCGCGCGATTGGGATCGGCGCTCGCAAGCACGCGCAAGGAGCCCGCGTGCATCGGAATGCGATGCACGTCGACGACGTGGAAACCGTTGCGTTCCAGGAGGACAGAGAGCGTGCCGAGGCTCAGCACGGTGAGATGCTCATGGTAGAGCGTATCCCACTGGAGCTTTTCCAAGAGATCGCCCGCATACATCACCTCGAGGCCGAGAAGTCCGTCGGGCTTCAACAGGATGCGGGCGGCCTCGAGCGCCGCTTCGGGGCGATGGAAGTGCGCAAAGCAATTGCTGCCGGTCACGTAGTCCACAGGGCCGATGCGCTCGCGAATGGGCCGCGCCGTTTCCGGCTCGAACACGCCGGTGACGACATCGAGACCCTTACCGCGGGCGATCGCGCTGATGTTCTCGGAGTAATCGACTCCGGTCGCCTTCACGCCGCGCGCGCGCAACTGCTCCAAAAGGATCCCATCATTGCAGCCGAACTCGACCGCGGTCGTCGCATGGAGCGAGCTCGAGATGAAATCCGCGTAGCCCTTGAAGTGCTCGATCAGGGGCGCGACCGTGCTGGACGAGAAATAATACTGCTTGAAGAGCACCTCGGGCGAGATCGGCAGGATGTTCTGGATGAGGCCACAATCGTTGCAGACATGGACGACCAGCGGAAACCACTGCTCCTGCGCGATTTGGGAGGCGTCCGAGAGGAACCCACCGGCCAGCGGCAGCGGCCCTAAATCAAGGAACGGCTCCAGCCGGTCACGACCGCAGGCCCAACACACGACGTTCATGGTAAATGCAATCCCGTCCCAAGCACCCTAGTGTCCCGATTCTGAAATTCGCCCGAGTTCGATATCACGCGCCTGGAGCGAATTCAGAACCGAAGGACACTAGCAAATTATTGATTCTAGTGTCGTTTCGATTTCGAAGTTCGCTCAGAAGTCGATATCGAAATAGGGCGAACTTCGAAATCACGACACTAGCGCGCAATCCTGCGGCGCTAGTATGTGTGTAGCGGGAGGCACGCAATGAAGGAAGCCGACGCGCGCAGAATCCTTGCTCAGGCGCGCGAACATCACCAGCTGCAGGATTACGGGAAGGCTGAGGTGGGCTACCGCTCGGTGCTGCGGCATTTTCCGCGCAGCGCGAATGCCCATTTCCTGCTTGCCCGCAGTCTCGAGGCCCAGGGTCAGGTCAAGCCCGCAATCGAGGCCTATGAACGCGCCGCCGATCTCGACCCAAAGGCCACGAACGCTTTGCTCGGCCTGGGCGCGCTGCTCGTCCGCGCGAACCAAGCGAAGCGGGCCATTGCCGTATTGCAGCGGCTCGTCGAACAGAGGCCCGAGGATCCGCCGGGCTGGACCGTGCTCTCGCGCGCCTATTTCCATAACAATGACCTCATCAAGGCCGCGGAAGCGGCGAGCCGCGGGCTCGAGCTGAAGCCCGATTTCGCGGATGCGCACAAATCGCTCGCTCGCGCACATTACCGGCAGGGTCTGATCGAAGAAGCCGTCGCGGGCTACCGCAAGGCGATCGATCTCGCGCCCAACGATGCCGATGCGTTCGAGACGCTGCTCGCGGTGATCCACTTCTCCGCGAAGGCCTCGGCCACCGAGATCGCGGATTTGCACCGCGAATGGAGCCGGCGTTTCGCCGACGCACTGATGCCGGCGAACCCACCACCTGCGGTCGAGAAATCGAAGCTGCGCGTCGGCTTCGTCTCCCCCGATCTCAGGCGCCATCCGGTGAGCTATTTCCTCGAATCCCTATTCGAGAAGCGCGACGCGCAAGCGTACGACGTCGTCTGCTATGCCGACGTGCCCGATCCGGACGACTTGACCCAGAAGCTGAAAACGCTCTCGACGGGATGGCGCGACATCTATCGTCGCAGCGACCAGGATCTTGCAAAGCAAATCCGTGAGGACGGCATCGATATCCTGATCGACTTGACGGGACACACCACACACAACCGGCTGCTCGCGTTCGCGCGCAAGCCGGCGCCGGTGCAGGCGACCTGGATCGGCTATCTCAACGGCACGGGAATGCGCGCGGTGGACTATCTCATCTGCGACCGCGTGACAGTGCCCGACGAGGCCGCCGCCGGACTTTATGCCGAGACGGCTTTAAGGATGCCGGATTGTCTCTCGTGTTACACGCCGCCGCCCAATGCGCCGCCGGTCGCACCGAGCCCTGCGCTGAAGAACGGCTACCCCACGTTCGGCTGCTTCAACCAGATTTCGAAGGTTACCGACGAAGTGATCGCGGTCTGGAGCGACATACTGCGGCGCATTCCCGAGGCTCGCTTCGTGATGAGAACGAAAGCGCTGAAAGACGCCGAGACGCGCGAGCGCATTCATGCGGCCTTTGCGGGGCACGGCATCGACGTTTCCCGCATCGATCTCCTGCCGCCCTGTTCGCAGCTGGAGATGCTGCAGTCCTACGCGCTGATGGATATCGCGCTCGATCCGTTCCCGACGGCGGGCGGAACGACGACCTGCGAGTCGATCCTGATGGGCGTGCCCGTCGTCAGCTATGCGGGCGACCGGTTCAGCTGCCGGATCTCGGCAAGCTATTTGAGCAGCGTCAATCTCGAAGGTCTCGTCGCGAAGGACCTCGCGTCCTACGTCGATCTTGCCCAGCGCGCGGTGAAGGACATTCCCCGGCTTGCACGCATCCGTTCGGGACTGCGCGACCGCATGATGAAATCACCGCTGACGGACGCGTCGCGTTTCGCGGCAAGTTTTGGCGCCGCGCTCAACACGATGTGGCGCTACCGGGATCGGGCCACGCGGCCGCGCGTCGTCGACGTGGAACGCTAAGGGCCCTAACGGAAGCGGAACACGCGCCAGAGATTGGTGTAGTCGTCGGTCCAGGCCTCGAAGTCCGCCGGCACGGGGACGCGTTCGGAGTTCTTCAGCGGCTCTTTCTCGAAGAACCCGGGACGCGACGACACCAGCACCCAGGTCGATCCGCTGATGCCTGCGATGAGATCCGACGGATTGCTCACGATGCGGGCTTCCTTGCCGCTTTCCATGGCGCCCTTGCCGACGATCGGCTCGAGATCGACGTAGCGGTTGGACACATGCACCGCGAGAATGCCGTCCGGCTTCAAGTGGCGCCAATAGACTGCGTTCGCCTCACGCGTCAGCAGATGCACCGGGATCGCATCGCTGACGAAGGCGTCGATGGCGAGCACGTCGAACTGCTGCGATTCCGTTTCGGCTTCCATCGAAAGGCGAGCATCGCCGAGCGCAACGGTGGGGTTGGTCGGGCAGTCGGTGAGGTACGTGAACTGAGTCCTCGCGATGTTCGGGACGATCGGGTTGATCTCGTAGAAGCGATAGGTGTCGCCCTCGCGGCAATAGGCGGCGATCGTGCCGGTGCCCAGCCCGACCACGCCGACTTTGACCGGTCCCTCCTTGCCGAGCTCGTCCAAGGCGATGCCGACACCTGAGATGCGCGAATAATAGGTCAGCGGCTCGCGGCGCTTCTCCGGCGAGGTGAATTGCTCGCCGTGGTCGATAGTGCCGTTGAGCAGCTGACGGCGCGCCAAGTCGGGGGAGGCGAACGCCATGTCGGTGACGCGAAGCGCGCCGTAGAAATTGCGCGCCAACAGAACGCTGCGCTGCAGGTCCCGATAAGTGTAGACCGCCATGTAGGAGGTCGCGCCCGAGAGCAATGCCATCGCCACCGTGAAGACGAGATCACGTAAGTTCGGGCGCTTGGTGTCGCGATAACGCCACCAAGCCGCCGCGATCATGATTGCGCCCGTGAACGGCACGATGATCTGAAGCTCGAAATTGGAGATGAACACGAGCGGCGCGACGGCGGCGACGAACAAGCCGCCGAACGCACCGCCGCCCGCGATGATCAGATAGTACGACGTGAGATAGCGGGGCTTCGGCCGCATCGACGCGAGCTCGCCATGACAGACGAGGCAGGCGACGAACAAGCAGATCGTGAACAGCGGCAAGAAGCGGTAGTCGTTGAGGCTTGTAAACCCGCTCAAGCCGATGATCATCGCCGCGACCGCGACAGCGAACGCCTCGTACCAGAGCGGGCGCCAATACCAGCGCAGGTTCCCGAACGCGAAGATGAAGCTCAAGAGATAAAGCGCGAGCGGAACGATCCAGAAGAGCGGAATGGCTGCCACGTTCGCGAGCAAGAAGTTCGTGACGGCGAGCAGCAGGGCTGACGGCAATGCCGCGAGCCCAAACCAGAGGCCGATCTCCGTCCAGGTCGGAGCGTCGCCCGGAGCTGCGGGGGCCTGGACGAGTGTCGTGCGCTCGTTTGAGCGGAAGCGCCAAGCGGTGGCCGAGCAGAGCACGATAAAAAGCACGTAGCCGATCGACCAACCCCAGACCTGTATGTGGAGCGGGAGCATCGGCTCGACCACGAGCGGATAGGACAGAAGCGCCAGCATCGAGCCGAAATTGGAGAGCGCGAACAGCTGATAAGGGGCCTTGTTCTCAGAGCGCGCGAGCCACGATTGAACGAGGGGGTTGGTTGCTGAAAGCAAGAAGAACGGAAGGCCGATCGTTGCCGTCAGCAGTCCGAGGATCATCAGGATCGGATTTTCGGAGCCCTCGGGCTTCCAGAGCTCCGACGGGAAGATCGGCAGCGTCGCAAGGCTGAGCACAAGCAGCGTGATGTGGACGCGCGCCTGCCAGTACGGTGGCACCCGCTCGGCCAACAGATGGGCGTAGAGGTACCCGCACAGGAGCCCGGTTTGGAAAAACAAAAGGCAGGTGGTCCAGACCTGAGCGGAGCCGCCGAACCAGGGCAGGATCGCCTTGGCGATGAGCGGTTCCACTTGGAAGAGGAAGAACGCGCCGAAAAAGATGGTCGAACCGGCCAGCACCCAGCTCGATTCCAGGGTGAAGGCGCGGCCCACGGGTTTTGCGACTTGTTTCGCCCGGCTCATCGTTTCCTCAAGAATTCCGCCCCGTCTGAAGCGCGGGGCCGACCTTATATACAGACGGGCCCAGGGGTTGCGAACCCGGGTAAGCCGATTTTGAAGTCCCCCTGCCCGAGCCCCCGCCTACCTGACGAGCGAGAACACGGTCCAGAGATTGCTGTAGTCGTCGGTCCAGCCGGTGAAACCGGCCGGAATAGAGGCATCAAAGGCCGACTGGAGCGCTGGCCGCTCAAAGAAGCCAGGTCTGGACGTGACGAGCATCCAGGTCGCGCCGCTGACCGCCTGGGTGACGTCGGATCCATTGGCGATGATTTTCACGGTCTTGCCGTTGGCCGCGGCCGCGGTCGCCACGATCGGAGCCAAATCGACATAGCGGTTCGATATATGGACGGCGAGAACGCCATCCGGCTTCAAGTGGCGCCAATAGAGGTCGAACGCTTCCTTTGTCAGCAGGTGGACCGGGATGGCATCGCTGATGAAGGCATCGACCGCGAAGAAGTCGAACTGCTGGGGCTGCTCGGCCTCGAGCGAGAGTCGTGCATCGCCCATGGTGACCGTCGGACCCGTCGGGCAATCCTTCAGGTAGCTGAACTCGGTCTGCGCGATCTGGAGCACAAGCGGATTGATCTCATAGAAGTGATACGTGTCACCCTCGCGGCAATAGGCCGCGATCGTGCCCGTGCCGAGACCGATCACGCCGACCTTGAGCGGTCCGTCCTTGCCCAGCTCGTCAAGCCCAACGCCAAGACCGGAGGCGCGCGAGAAATACGTGATCGGCTCGCGACGCTTCTCCGGGGCGAGATATTGCTCGCCGTGATTGATGCTGCCGTTGAGCAGCAGACGGCGTTCGTCTCCCGGTATGAGCGGGGGCAAGTCCGTCACCCGCAGAGCGCCGTAGAAATTGCGCGCGAGCAGGTGGCTGCCCTCGAGATCGCGATACGTGTAGACGGCCATGTAGGACGTCGCGCCCGAGAGAATCGAGAGCGAAACCATCAGCAGCGTGTCGCGAAGCCCTGCTCGCTTCGTGGAGCGGTAGCGCCACCACGCAGCAAGCACGATCGCAGCACCCGTCAACGGAACGATGATCTGCAGCTCGATATTGGTGATGAGCACCATCGGCGCCACCGCCGCGACAAACAGCCCGCCGAAGGCCCCGCCCGCCGCAATGATGAGATAGAACGATGTCAAGTAGCGCGTCTTCGGACGCAACGAAGCAATCTCGCCATGGCACACGAGACAGCTCACGAAGAGGCAGATCGTGAAGAGCGGTAAGAAGCGATAGTCGTTCAAGCTGGTGTATCCGCTCATCGCAACGAGCATTGCGCCGATGGCGGCGGCGGACGCGAGATACCAGAACGGGCGCCAGTACCAGGTGAGCGTCCCGAACGCGAAGATAAAGCTCAAGAGATAGAGCGCAAGCGGCAGAATCCAGAACAGCGGGATCGCGGCCACGTTCTGGAGCAGGAAGTTGGTGACCGCGAGCAACATCCCGGACGGCAGTGCGGCCAGCGCAAACCATAGTCCGCGCTCCGCCCAATCCGGCGCATCGCCGGCATCGGCCGTCTCGATCAATGTTGCTTGCTCTCCCGACCGGTAGCGCCAAGCCGTGGTGGCGCAGAGCACGACAAACAGCGCATAGCCGATCGACCAAGCCCAGGTCTGCACGCGCAACGGCAAGAACGGCTCGACCAGTATCGGATAGGACAAGAGCGCAAGCATGGAGCCGAAATTCGACAGGGCAAAGAGCTGATAGGGCGCCTTCGACTGAGAGCGCGCGAGCCAGGATTGAACGAGCGGATTCGTTGCCGAGAGAAGAAAGAATGGAAGCCCGATCGTCGCGGTGAGCAGGCCCAAGATCATCAGCAACGGGTTCTCATCGCCCGTCGGCTTAAAGAATTCAACCGGGAAGATCGGAAGAACCGCGAGGCTGACCACCAAGAGCGTGATGTGGATGCGCACCTGCCACATCGGCGCTACGCGCTCGGCGAGGAGATGGGCGTACAGATAGCCGCACAAAAGCCCCGTCTGGAAAAAGAGCAAACAGGTCGTCCAGACCTGCGCCGAGCCGCCGAACCAGGGCAGGATTGCCTTCGCGATCAGCGGTTCGACCTGGAAAAGGAAAAATGCACCGAAAAAAATCGTGGCACCCGCAAGAGCCCACCCCGCATATGCGGCTTGTGCCGGGGCCCCGGCACGATTCACATTTCCTCCGGTGACGGATGTCATGCGGTAGTCCCTTCCGTGGAGCAAAAATTCTAGTCGCAGTTCTGATACGCCGACGTCAAACAGCGTTGCGCCAATTGCAGAGCGCGCTGCAACTGGTCCTGGCTCAACAATTGCGCGGCCTGTCCCTTAGCATTTCGCGCAGTTTCGCGCTCGCCAGGGGACAAGGTGGCTTCGGAAATGCTGAACCACATATAAGCCTTCACGTAGTCAACCGGCACGCCCTCGCCATTTCCGTGCATGGATCCGAGATTGTATTGGGCGCGCCCGAAGCCCTGCTGAGCGGCGAAACGATACCAGCGCACAGCCTCGAAGGGGTCGCGAGGCCCCCCAGCGCCGGTGTCATAGATCTTGCCCAGCTCGAACTGCGCTTCGGCCAGCCCCTTGTCGGCCGCGGCCCGGTACCACCGGATGGCCGCCTGCTCGTCGCGAACGACGCCGCGCCCGGCGCGGTAGAGACCAGCAAGCTGGAGCTCTGCGGCCGCGTCCCCTTTTTCGGCCAAACTCTGCACGCGGGCAAATTCGGCCTGGGCTCCGGACGCTGGAGCAGCCGGAGGCGGCCGGGGGGCCGGTGATGGACTTGCGACCGTTTTCGCCTGGGCGGTTTGCGTCCCTCGCTGATCGGCCGCCGCAAGGAGCCACGGCGGCAGATCTTTGGTGCTGTCGCTCGGACCAGCCGTCTCCACACTTTTCGGGGAGGCGTTTTGGGAGGGGGCAGCCACTGTGGGCTCGCTGGGCGCAAGAAAGCACGCCCCGCCTGCAGCCTTCAGGCGGGCGCACAAGGCGTCCGCCGCCGGTCGGTCCGGGAACGGACCGACGAGCACGCGATACCACGTACCGCGCGGACCCAGATCGGCGCGCCGAACTTCGCTCGGAATCCCCTGCAACGTGGCGGAATGAGTCTGTTTGAATCGGGTCGATGCCGTGTCCGCCTCGGCCGCGCTCGGAAACGCGCCGATCTGGAGCATCACGGGCGCGGGCGCTGCGACCGCCGATGAAACAAGCGCCAGGACCGCAACGCACGACAGAAGCATGCGGCCGGTCATGCGCGGGTCCACCTGCGATCAGCGAGAGTCATGTCGGCTTTTTACCACACATCCCTTGCCGGCAACGAGCATGGCCGCCCTGGCCTGTGTCCTATCGCGGCATGGCCGGAAAACGTGGCGAGCTGCCCGCGCGGACCCGTTCGCAGGCCTCGGTCAAAAGCGATACGACGCTCTCAACGTAGGTAGGCCAGCTGTAGGCCGAAAGCAGGATCTTTCCGCGGCCGGCCAATTCCGCACCCAGCCGGTCGTCCTTCCACAGCCGGAGCAATGCGGACGCCAAATCGGCCGGCGAACGGGGATCGACAAGCAGGCCCGCATCACCGATCTGCTCGCGCATCCCGCGAATATTGGAGGCAATGACGGGCCGGCCGTAGTGCCAAGCCTCGAGCGGTGGAATATTGGTCGGACCGAAAAAAGTCGGCATCACCAACCCGGCGGACAAGCAGTAGAGGGCCGCAACATCCTCAGCCGGCACAGCCCCGACATAGTAGATCGGGACGCGGAGTTGGCTGGCCAACGTTCTCAACTCGATGAAATTGCGCGCGCGGAAATAGTCCGAATAAGCACCACAGAACACGAAAGGCACGACCTCGCCTTGATCCAAGAGCAACTTCGCGGCCCGCAGGATGAGTTCGTGGTTCTTGTGCCGCCAGAACTGTGCTGGATAGAAGAAGAAGCGCTTGGGAAGGCCGTACTTCGCTGCAACGGCGGCAAGCTGGCCAGCGTTTGGGGGCGGAGTTTGCGCGATCGGTGGGTAGTAGGGAAGGACACGGATGCGATCCTCCCCGATGTACTGTCCATAGAAGCGCAA
>Ga0210379_10000641_pt1 | contig 11650 bp, 12 predicted proteins | sample PLMedo_2_FD_155468 | JGI IMG/M metagenome (GOLD analysis project Ga0210379, IMG submission 155468) | Groundwater sediment microbial communities from an aquifer in East River, Colorado, USA - PLM4_32_coex redo | ecosystem: Environmental > Terrestrial > Soil > Riparian zone | place: USA: East... | reverse complement strand
CCGACGAGCTGATAGGGGATCCGGTCGCGCCGGAAGGCCTCCTCGAGCGTCCGCGACTGCGCGTTCGTGCGGTAGAGGACCGCGACGTCCTCGAACGGCTGCGCGCGCGAAAGCTCGAGCACGCGCCGCGCGATCCACGCCGCCTCGCCGCGATCGTCCATCGCGTGGTGGACCTGGATGCGGCCCCCGCGCGGGTTCTCCGTCCAGAGGACCTTCCCCTTGCGCGCGGCGTTGTTCGAGATGACGGCCGACGCGGCCTCGAGGATCGTCCCCGTCGAGCGGTAGTTCTGCTCGAGCTTGACGACCTCGGCCCCCGGGTGGTCGCGCTCGAAGTCGAGGATGTTGCGGATCTCGGCCCCGCGGAAGCGGTAGATCGACTGGTCCTCGTCGCCGACGACCGAGATGTTCCCGTGCACTGCGGAGAGGGCGCGCGCCAGCAGGTACTGCGGGCGGTTGGTGTCCTGGTACTCGTCGACGAGCAGGTGCGTGGTGCGAGGGGCGTACCGCTCCCCTAAGGGGAGGGCCTTCAGGAGGATGTCGTCGAAGTCCACGGCCGAGGCGCGGCGCAGCTCCCCCTCGTACCGCGCGTAGATCTCCGCGACGAGCTTCGCGTCGGGGGAGAAGGCGCGGGCGGCGAACGCCTCCGGGGACTCCATCCCGTTCTTCGCCCGGCTGATCCGCGAGAGGAAGGAGCGCGCGGAGGGAGTGGCGTCGTCGACGTCGTGCTCGCGGAGGAGGCGGCGCACGAGCGCGGCCTGGTCGTCGGCGTCGTAGACGACGAAGCCGGCGGGGAGGCCCGCGAGGGCGAAGTCGCGGCGAAGCATGCGCAGGCACAGGCCGTGGAACGTGCCGATCCAGGGACCTCCGCCGCCCGCGCCGAGGATCGCTTCGACGCGTCCGCGCATCTCGCGCGCGGCCTTGTTCGTGAACGTGACGGCGACGATGCCCGTGGGCTCGACACCGCACTCGAGCACGAGCCACGCGATGCGGTGGGCGATGACGCGCGTCTTCCCCGATCCCGCGCCGGCGAGGACGAGGAGCGGCCCGCCCGGATGGACGACCGCCCGCCGCTGCGCGGCGTTGAGCGAGGAGAGCAGTTGCTCCGGTGGAGTCATGGAGCCGCGCATTCTAGCGTATCGTCCGCCGCATGAATCTTCTGGTCGGCGGCGTCCTTCTCTACGTCGTTGTCCAGCTCGCAATCGGACTCGCCGTCTCGCGGGGGATCAAGAACGAGTCCGACTACCTCGTCGCGGGGCGGCGGCTCGGCTACCCGCTCGCCATCTTCTCGATCTTCGCGACGTGGTTCGGCGCCGAGACCTGCGTGGGGGCCGCCGGGGCGGTCTACACGCGCGGTCTGGCGGGCGGGACGTCCGACCCGTTCGGCTACTCGATCTGCCTGCTCTTCATGGGCGTCGCGTTCGCGACCGCGCTGTGGCGCGGCGGCTATCTGACGCTGGGCGACCTCTTTCGGGAGCGGTACGGGCCGGCGTTCGAGAAGGCGATCGTCGTCGTCATGGTGCCGACGTCGATCCTCTGGGCGTCGGCGCAGATCCGCGCCTTCGGCCAGGTCCTGACCGCCACGTCGGGGTGGGGGCTGTCGGCGACGATCACGATCGCCGCGGCGGTCGTCATCGTCTACACGACCTCCGGCGGCCTGCTCGCCGACGCGACGACCGACCTCATCCAGGGGATCGCGCTCATCGTCGGGCTGCTCGTGCTCCTGGTCGTGCTGACCGGGGCGGCCGGCGGGCCCGCCGCGGCGGCCGGGCGGATCCTCGCCGAGACGGGCGCGCTCGCCGCGGCGGAGAGGAGGCCGTGGCTCGAGACCACGGAGGCCTGGCTCGTCCCCATCCTGGGGTCGGTGACCGCCCAGGAGCTGGCCTCGCGGGTGCTCGCGGCCCGGTCCGCGCGCCTGGGCCGCAACGCGACGCTCATCGCGTCCGGTCTGTACTTGGCGGTCGGGCTCGTGCCCGTCGCGCTCGGGCTGCTCGGCGCGTCGCTCCTCCCTGGGCTGGCCGAGCCGGAGCAGATCCTCCCGCAGCTCGCGCGCATCCACCTCCACGGCGTCCTCTACGTGCTCTTCGCCGGGGCGCTCGTCTCCGCGATCCTCTCGACCGTGGACAGCAACCTCCTGTCCGCGGCGTCGCTCGTGTCGCACAACGTGCTCGTGCCGATGATGCGGGCGCCGACCGAGCGTACCAAGGTGCTCGTGGCGCGCGTGGGCGTCGTCGCGGCGGGACTGCTCTCGTACGTCCTGGCGTTCACGTCCGAGGGGGTCTACGACCTGGTCGAGGACGCCTCCGCGTTTGGAGGCGCCGGGATCTTCGTCGTCATGGTGTTCGCGGTGCACTCCCGCTACGGCGGGACGCGCGCGGCGTTCGCGGCGCTGACATCCGGAGCGGCGGTCCAGGTCGCGGGAACGTACTTCGGCCTGGTGCCTTACCCGTTCACGTCGTCGCTCGCGGTGAGCGTCCTCGCCTATTCGACCGTGACGCTCTTCGCGAGGTTGCGGGGCTGATCCACGTCGCAGCCGCGCAGGAGCGCGATGTGGTAGGCGAGGAGCTGGAGCGGGAGCACCGTGAGCAGCGGTGAGAGGAGATCGTGCGTCTTGGGGACGACGAGGACGGCGTCGGCCCGCCCGTCGAGGTCGGCGTCGGGCTCGTCGGTCACGACGATCACGATCCCCGACCGTGCCTTCACCTCCTCGACGTTCGAGAGCATCTTCTCGAAGACGGCGTCGTGGGGGGCGATCGCAACGACGGGCATGTTCTCGTCGATGAGCGCGATCGGGCCGTGCTTCATCTCGCCGGCGGGGTAGCCCTCGGCGTGGATGTAGGAGATCTCCTTGAGCTTGAGCGCCCCCTCGAGCGCGATCGGGTAGTTCACCCCACGCCCGAGGTAGAGGAAGTCGCGGTGGAGGTGGAACGCCTTCGCGAGCTCGACGACCGCGGAATCGTCCTGCAGGTACCGCTCCATCTGCGCCGGGACGTGGTACAGCGCGCGGATGAGCTCGGACGCCGCCTCGGCCGAGACCGTGCCGCGCACGCGGCCGAGCTTCAGGGCGAGGAGCGTGAGGGCCGTGATCTGGCTCGTGAACGCCTTCGTGGAGGCGACGCCGATCTCAGGGCCCGCGTGGGTGTAGATCGTCCCGTCGCACTCGCGGGTGAGCATCGATCCGCGGACGTTGCAGATCGCCAGCGCCTTCGCCCCCTGCGACTTCGACTCGCGCTCCGCGGCGAGCGTGTCGGCGGTCTCCCCGGACTGCGAGATGAACACCGACAGGCAGCGGTCGTCGAGCAGGGGCTTCCTGTAGCGGTACTCGGACGCGTAGTCGACGTCGACCGAGATCTTCGCGATCTGCTCGAGCAGGAACTTCCCGACGTGCCCCGCGTGCCAGGACGTCCCGCACGCGACGATCTGCATCCGCTGCGCGCGGCGGAGGTCGTCGTCGGTCAGCCGGATCTCCTCGAGGTGGATCGTCGAGTCCTCGAGCGAGACGCGGCCCAGGAGCGTGTCGCGGACGGCGCGCGGCTGCTCGTGGATCTCCTTGAGCATGAAGTGCTTGTAGCCGCCCTTCTCCGCCATGATCGGGTCCCAAGGGATCCGCGTCGGGACCTTGACGAGCGGGCGTCCGTCGATCGTCAGGAACGAGACGCCGGTCGGCTTCACGACGACGATCTCGTAGTCGTCCATGAAGACGACGTCCTTCGTGTGCGACAGGATCGCGGGGATGTCGGAGGCGACGAAGTACTCCCCCTGGCCGATCCCGACGACGAGCGGCGGTCCGACGCGCGCGGCGACGAGCGTGTCCGGGGCGTCGGCGGAGATCGCGACCAGCGCGTAGATGCCCCGGAGGCGGGGGAGCACGGCGCGGAAGGCGGCGACGAGGTCGCACCCCGTCTGCTTCATCTCCTCCTCGAGGGCGTGAGCGACGATCTCGGTGTCCGTCTCGGTGACGAACGCGTGCCCCTTCGCCTGGAGCGCGTGCTTGAGCTCGAGGTAGTTCTCGATGATGCCGTTGTGGATGACGACGATGCGGCCGGAGCAGTCGCGGTGCGGGTGCGCGTTCTCCTCGGTGGGGCGGCCGTGCGTTGCCCAGCGCGTGTGCGCGATCCCGTACCGCCCGTAGATCGGCTTCTCCGCGAGCACCCGCTCGAGGTCGCGCAGCTTCCCCGGCGCGCGGCGGATCGACAGCTCGCCGCTGCCGTTGACGATCGCGATCCCCGCGGAGTCGTACCCGCGGTACTCGAGCTTGCGGAGCCCCTCGATGAGGACTTCGACAGGCTCCTTGGCCCCGATGTACCCGACGATCCCGCACATGGTGGGATTCCCCCGGCCCTTAGGAATAATGCGGGCGCCCCAGGGGCGCAATCAAGAGTGGGTTGAGCCTGCCTTGCCCGTCTTGGCCCTGCGCCGAGCCACCCACCCCTCCAGGTTGAGCTGGCGCACGCGGCTGATCGCAAGTGCGCCCGCGGGGACGTCCTCGGTCACGGTCGTCCCGGCCCCGACGTAGGCCCCCTCCCCGACGCTCACGGGGGCGACGAGTTGGGTGTCGCTGCCGATGAACACACCCGGCCCCAGCGTCGTCTTGTGTTTTCCGGTCCCGTCGTAGTTGCAGGTGATCGTCCCCGCTCCGATGTTGCACCCTGGCCCGATGTCCGCATCCCCCAGATAGGCGAGGTGCGAGGCCTTGCTGCCCCGGCCGAGCCTCGTCTTCTTGAGCTCGACGAAGTTCCCGACGCGCGCCGCGTCCTCGAGGACGGCCCCCGGCCGGAAGTGCGCGAACGGGCCAACCTCGGCGCGGTCGCCGAGCCGGCTCTCCCGGAGGACGCAGTGGTCCTTGACGATGACACCGTTCCCGAGGACGACGTCGGTCAGCCGCGTGCCGGAGTGGACGACGCAGTCCGCGCCGATCGACGACGCCCCCTCGACGATGACGTCGGGGTAGAGGACCGTGTCCTGTCCCACCCGGGCCCGCGGGTCGATCCAGGTTCGGGACGCGTCGAGGATGGTGACCCCCTGGTCCTGAAGCTCGGCGGCCTTGCGGGCGTACAGGAGCGCCCCGGCGCGCGCCAGCTCCGCGCGCGTGTTGACGCCCAGGACCTCGGGCGAGTCCTCGTGCCGGAGGGCCGCGACCATGCCGCCCTTTTCGATCGTCCGGTGGACGACGTCCGTGAGGTAGTACTCCCCCTGCGCGTTGTCGGGCTTCAGGCGTGCGAGCAGCGGGAGGACGACCGACGGATCGGCGGCGTAGATCCCGCAGTTGATCTCGCGCAGCGCCCGCTCCGCGCGGTCGGCGTCCTTGTGCTCGACGATGCGGATGACGCGGCCGGTCTCGTCGCGCACGATCCGTCCGTACCCCGTCGCGTCGGGAAGCTCGGTCGTCACGAGCGAGAGGGCCGCCTTGGACCGCCGGTGAACGGACAGGAGCGCCTTGAGGGTCGCGGCGCGGAGGTTGGGGAGGTCGCCGTTGACGATGAGGAGCGTACCGGGGAGCTGCGAGAGCTCGCGCCGTGCCGTGAGCACGGCGTGGCCGGTGCCGCGCTGCTCGGTCTGGAGGACGAAGGCGTCGGCGAGGTCGCCCAGGGCGAGGCGCACGGCGTCGGCCTGGTGCCCGACGACCGCGACGACGCGGTCGGGCTTGAGCGCCCGCGCCGCGCGGGCGACCCAGGTGACCATCGGTTGCCCCGCCACCGTGTGGAGCAGCTTGATCGTCTTCGACTTCAGGCGCGTCCCTTGGCCGGCCGCCAGGATCAGGACGGTCAGCCGGGGGCGGCCGGAGGCCACGTTCAGGCTCCCGTGCCCGTCGGCTCGATGACGTCGATGAACGCCGCCTCGTCCCGCACGCGCTCGAAGTCCGGGTCGGACGCGGCCTGGTAGCGCAGGTGCGGGTCGAGGGCGACCGCGCGGCGGAGCTCCCCGGCCGCGCCGTCGACGTTCCCCTGGAGCCCGCGCACGGAGGCGCGAGCGTAGAAGATGCTGGCGTCGTTCGGGCGCGTGACGAGGGCCTTCTCGAGGAGCGAGAGGGCCTCGTCGAACCGACCCGAGTTCGACGCATAGACGGCCCGGTGGAAGAGCTGGTCCGGGTCGTCCGTCGCGGCGGGCGGGGACTCCAGCCGCCGCGCGCAAATCGAGGCGAAGGTCCGCGACCGGTCGGCGAGGATCGGCTCGTCGTCCGACATGCGCGCCGCGATTCCCTTGAAGCGGGGGAGCGCCTCGGCGTACCTCCCCTTCGTCACGTCCTCGGTGGCCGTGGCGAACTCCGCGACGGCCGCCTCGTACGCGGCGACGTTGCGCGGCTTCTCGACGACGGCGCGGGGCGCCGGCGCCGGCGCCGGCGCCGCCTCGACGGTCTGGGGCGTTCCGCCCTCGGGCGGGGTCTTCCTCTTCGTCGTCGCCATGAAGTTCGACCTCCTGGTGGGGTGCGCGTTCGCGGGGATGCGCATGATAGCGGGCGGCTCCCATCGGCTTCAACCCGCGGGGGCGCGGCATAGAATGCGCGCGTGGTCGGGTACATCGGCCTGGGATCGAACGTCGGGGACCGCACGGGGCACCTCCGGGAGGGCCTCGAGAGACTCGCCCGGGCGGGAGTCGAGGTCGAAGCCCTCTCGTCCGTGTGGGAGACCCAGCCGGTCGGCGACACCGGCCCCGCGTGGTTCCTCAACATGGCCGCCCGAGTGCGGACCGACCGGACCCCGGAGGATCTCCTCGAGCTGTGCCTCGCCATCGAGCGCGAGAGCGGGCGCGTCCGCGGCCCGGAGCCCGGCCCCCGCCCGCTCGACATCGACCTCCTCCTGTTCGAGGGGCAAACCCGCGCGACCGACCGGCTGACCCTCCCGCACCCACGGATGTGGGAGCGCCGCTTCGTCCTCGCCCCGCTGGCCGAGCTGCTGCCGGAGGTGAGGGACGCGCTCGCCGCCCTCCGGGATCGGCACGTGGTGCGGTTATACTCGCCCGCTCCATGAGATTCCGCTCCATCGCCGTCGAGGGCCCGATCGGGGTCGGGAAGACCTCGTTCGTCGAGCTGCTCGCGAAGAAGTTCGACGCGCACCGCGTGCTCGAGCGCGTGGACAACCCGTTCCTGCGCGACTTCTACGAGGACAAGACGGGGGCGGCGTTCCAGGCGCAGCTCTTCTTCCTGCTCTCGCGCCACCGGCAGCTCATGGAGCTCTCGCAGCGGACGCTGTTCTCGCAGATCACGATCTGCGACTACATCTTTCCGAAGGACAAGATCTTCGCGTACCTGAACCTCGACGACTCGGAGCTGCTCATCTACGACAAGATCTACGCGCTCCTCGAGTCGCAGACGCCGAAGTCGGACCTGGTCATCTTCCTCCAGGCCGACACCGAGCGGCTCATCGAGAGGATCAAGCGCCGCAAGCGGGACTACGAGTCGGAGATCTCCGAGGCGTACGTCGCCGAGGTCGCGAAGGCGTACAACTACTTCTTCTTCAACTACACGGCGACGCCGCTCCTCGTCATCGACACGAATCAGATCGACTTCGTGAAGCGGGAGCAGGAGCTCGACGACCTCGTCGCGCAGATCCGGCGGATGGAGCGGGGCGTGCAGTACTATCGTCCCGCCAGCACGGCTTAGATCGTTCGACTCCCCCCGGGGAGCGGGCAGATCGGGAGGGCCGATGACCACCGTTCCCGCCTTTCGGGCCCGGAAGGGCTCGGGTTCCCCGCTCGTCGTCCTGACCGCCTACGACGCCGCGACCGCCGCCTGGGGGGAGGCGGGCGGGGTGGACGCCCTGCTCGTGGGCGACTCGCTCGGGATGGTCGTCCTCGGCCACGCCTCCACGCTCCCGGTGACGATGGACGACATGCTCCACCACGCCCGCGCCGTCGGGCGCCGCCGGCAGACCGCGCTGCTCGTCGTCGACCTGCCGTGGCTCTCGTACCACCTCGGGCCGCGGGACGCGGTCGCGAACGCCGCGCGCTTCGTGCGCGAGGCGGGCGCGGACGCCGTGAAGCTCGAGGGCGGGGCAAAGCGGCTCGAGGTCGTGCGTGCGCTCGTCGACGCGGAGATCCCGGTCATGGGGCACCTCGGCCTCACGCCGCAGTCGGTCCTCGCGATGGGCGGGTACAAGGTGCAGGGGCGCGGACGCGAGCAGGCGGAGGCCGTGGTCGCCGACGCGCGCGCCCTCGCCGACGCCGGCGTCTTCTCGCTCGTCCTCGAGGGCGTGCCCTCGGGCCTCGCCGCGCGCGTCACCTCCGGGATCTACGTGCCGACGATCGGCATCGGCGCTGGGAAGTCCTGCGACGGACAGGTGCTCGTCATCCACGACCTCCTCGGCATGCTCCCCGGCCCCGTGCCGAAGTTCGTGCGCCGCTACGCCGATCTTCACGCGACCGCCTCCGAGGCGATCCGGCGCTGGGCGGAGGACGTCCGCTCGGGGTCGTTCCCGGAGGACGCCGAGACCTACGACTGATGGAGATCGTTCGCGAGGTTGCTGCGATGAGGCGGGCGTGCGCCGGCGCACGCGCCGCGGGGAAGACCGTCGGCTTCGTGCCGACGATGGGGTACCTCCATGAAGGGCATCTCGCCCTCGTCCGCCGCGTCGCCGAGCGGGCGGACGTCACCGCCGTGTCGATCTTCGTGAACCCGACGCAGTTCGGCCCGGCCGAGGACCTCGCGCGTTACCCGCGGGACCTGGCGCGCGACACGGCGATGCTCGAGGCGGAGGGGGTCGACCTCGTCTTCACCCCCGACGCCGTGGAGATCTACCCGCCGGGCGCGCGGACGTTCGTCGAGGTCGAGGGGGTCTCCGACCGCCTCGAGGGCGCGAGCCGCCCCGGGCACTTCCGAGGCGTCGCGACGGTCGTCACCAAGCTCTTCGAGATCGTCCGCCCGCACGTCGCGGCGTTCGGCCAGAAGGACGCTCAGCAGGCGCTCATCGTCCGGCGGATGACGCGCGACCTCCTCCTCGACGTGGAGATCCTCGTCGTCCCGACCCAGCGCGACGGCGACGGGGTCGCGCTCTCCAGCCGAAACGTCTATCTCTCCGTCGAGGAGCGGCGCGCGGCGCGGGCGATTCCGCGCGCCCTCGCCGCCGCGCGGCAGGCGGTGACGGCCGGGGAGCGGGATCCGGTGGCGATCCTCGGGGCGGCGCGCGCGGAGCTAGCGGCCGAGCCCCTCCTGCGGCTCGACTACCTGGAGCTCGTCGATGCGGAGACGCTCGCCCCGATCGCCCGCGCCGGGGGCGAGATGCTGCTCGCCGTCGCGGTTTTTGCCGGGGCGACCCGGCTCATCGACAACGCCCCGCTTGCCGCGGCGCCGGAGCGATCCTAGAGTGACGCGTTGATCGGGCGCCCACCGCACCGCGGAGGCGACCCGGAAGGAGCCCGACATGACCCGCGAGATGCTTCGCGCCAAGGTCCACAGGATCACGGTGACGGAATGCGACGTCGCGTACGAGGGGTCCCTGACCCTGGACCGCGACGTCATGGACGCCTGCGGCATGGTGCCGTTCGAGAAGATCGACGTTTACGACGTCGACAACGGCAACCGGTTCACGACCTACCTCATCGAGGGGGAGCGCGGCAGCGGCGCCTGCTGTGTCAACGGGGCGGCTGCCCGGCTGGTGGAGCGGGGCCACAAGGTCATCGTCGCGTCGTACGCGGCGGTGGACCAGAGGGACGTCGCCACCCACACCCCGCGGATCGTCCTGGTGGACGAGCGGAACCGGATCACGGTCGTCAAGGACAACGAGGGCGCCGGCGTTCGCGTGTAGACTCCCCGCGAAGGGGGTGTCCATGGACGATCCCACGATCCTCCGAACCTTCACCGACCGGACGGAAGCCGAGATCGTCCGGGCGATGCTCGAGGCGGAGGGGATCCCCGCCATGGTGGTCGCCGACGACCTCGGGGCAACCGGCCCGCCCCTCGACCTCTCCGCAGGGGTCCAGGTGGTCGTCTCCGGCGCCGACTTCGAGCGCGCGAAGCAGGTCCTCGACGAGCCCGCCGCCGAGATCGAGGTCGAGGACGCCGAGCGCGACACCGAGGGCTAAAAAGTGAGGGCGCCTCGCGAGAGGCGCCCTCTTTAAAACCGTTCTCGAACTGTCGGAGGTCTAGTTAGTAGCGGCGACCGCCACCACCACCCGAACGACCTCCGCCGAACCCACCACCGCCACCGAACCCACCACCGCCACCACCACTGCTGCGCTCCTTGGCCTCGTTGACGGTGAGCGGACGGCCGCCGAAGTCGTGGCCGTTCAAGTCGCGGATGGCGCCGTCGGCGTCCTGCGAGTTGCCCATCTCCACGAAGCCGAAGCCTCGGGGACGGCCGGTGTCGCGATCGGTCACGAGCTTGACCTCGCTGACCTGGCGGCCGCTCTGGGCGAAGAGATCGCGGATCTGTGTTTCATCCGCAGTAAACGGGAGGTTGCCGACGTAAAGCCTGGTACCCATGTTCGAACTCCTGACGTCCGATCGGACGTCGTTCTCAAGTTCTGGCCGCCGACCCGATCCGACGGGTCGGACACGCGCGCCTCGGCGCATTCAGCTTTGGCGCGTCAAGCCATCGTTTCTGTACGAGAGTTTGTCGACCAGAACTTGGCGACAGGTTACGTCACGCCGGGAGATCTGTCAAATGACGTCACCCGTCAGCGTCCGCCACGCGGCCTCAACCTGCGCTGCCGTCCTCTCCGGAGGTCCGCCGTTGTCGATGACGATGTCCGCCACCGCGACCTTTTCCTCCGTCGGGGCCTGAGCGGCGATCCGCCGGCGGGCCTCCTCCTCCGCCATCCCTCGCGCGACGGCCCGCGCGACCTGGGTCTCCGGCGGACACGTCACGACGACGACCGCATCGAGCTCCTCGTGCATGCCGCTCTCGACGAGCAGAGGGACGTCCAGGAGCGCGACCGGGGCGGGGGAGGCCGACGCGGCCTCGCGCGCGAGCCGGCGCGCGATCTCCTCGCGGACCTTCGGGTGGACGATCGCGTTGAGGTCCGCCAGCGCGCCCGGGTCGGAGAAAACGATCGCGCCGAGCGCGCCGCGGTCGATCGCGCCGTCGGGGCCGACGATCGTCGCCCCGAAGCGGGCGAGCACCTCGTCCTCGGCGCGCCCGCCGGGGGTGATGAGCTCGTGCGCGATCGCGTCCGCGTCGAGGTGGAGGGCGCCCAGCCGCCGAAACATCGCCGCGACCGTGCTCTTGCCGGAGGCCAGCCCCCCGGTCAGGCCGACGCGGAGCACCGGCTCGCGGCCTCGAGCGTGTTCGAGAGGAGCATCGCGATCGTCAGGGGCCCCACGCCGCCGGGCACGGGGGAGAGCCACCCGGCCTTGACAGCGGCCTCGCCCGGGTGCACGTCCCCGCACAGGACGGAGCCGCGCTCGCGCAAGGTCGCCAGACGCTTCGCATCGTCGCCGAAGACGGCGCGGATTTCGTCCTCCGAGGTCAGCGCGTTCACGCCGACGTCCACGACGACCGCGCCGGGCTTGATGAAGTCCCCCCGCACGAACGCGGGACGCCCGATCGCGGCGACGAGCAGGTCCGCCTCGCGGCAGACCGCGGGGAGATCCACGGTCTTGCTGTGCGCGATCGTCACCGTACAGTGCTCGCGGAGGAGCAGGACCGCGACCGGCTTGCCGACGATGTTGCTCCTCCCCACGACGACGGCGCGCTTGCCGGCGAGGGGGATCCTGTGG
>Ga0210379_10000640_pt1 | contig 11663 bp, 9 predicted proteins | sample PLMedo_2_FD_155468 | JGI IMG/M metagenome (GOLD analysis project Ga0210379, IMG submission 155468) | Groundwater sediment microbial communities from an aquifer in East River, Colorado, USA - PLM4_32_coex redo | ecosystem: Environmental > Terrestrial > Soil > Riparian zone | place: USA: East... | reverse complement strand
CAATGCCGCCGGTGATTTGCGGCGCCAGGATCCAGGGCAGGCCAGTGCGCGCGGCGATCGCGCGCTGCAGCAGCTGAAAGACTTGGAGCAACAGATGCAGGGCTCGCGGCCCGATGAGCGTCGGCGTGCCCTGGGTGACTTGCAGCTCGAGGCTCGCCAGCTGGCCGACGCCGAGCGCCGGCTCGGCAACGAAGCATCGCGGGCCTCCCAGGGCAACGCGGGTGACGATGCGCGGCGCAGGTTGGCGGCGGAGCAGGAGCGCCTCGCCGAGCGAGCCGATCGCCTGGGGCAGTCGGTGCACCAAATGGGCAAGGGCGATCCGAATGGTGATGCCGACGAGCAGCACGCCGTGGATGAAGCCGCGCGCGAACTGGACGCCCAACGCATCCCGGAGCGGATGCGGCAATCGGCCCAGTCGATACGCGAGGGAAAGGGCGCCGCTGGCGATGCCACGCGCACGCCGAACCCGGCGACCCAGTCCGCGAGCCCCACGAGCCAGCCGAACAACGGCGGCAAGCCGGAAGATCTGGCGCGCGCACTCGACAAGGTCGCCGAGCGGCTGGGCGCCGCCACGGGCGACCGTGACTCGGAGACTCAACGCTTGTCCGAGCAGCTGACCCGCACCCAGGAGCTCCGCGATCGATTGAGCGAGGTGCAGCGAGCCATGGATGCGCTCGCCAAGGCGGGACAACCAGGACAACAAGGGCAACCAGGCCAACCATCTCCGCAACCGCCGAGTCCATCGTCTCAACCCGGTGCCGACGGCAAGCAGGGTTCCTCCGGCCGCGAGGGCGGCGCCGATGGTGGAAGCGGGCAGATCGCACGACTGCAGCGCGAGGTCGACGATCAATTGCGCGATGCGCAACGGCTGGCCGATGATGTCCGCAAGCAGAACCCCGAGATGGCGGGCGGCGGCACGACGCCGGAGCAATGGCAGCGGAGCGTGTCTGCGCCTGGCACCGAGAGCTTCAAGCAGGATTTTGCGAAGTGGGAGTCGCTCAAGAAGAACCTGTTGGTCGCGCTCGACCAGACCGAGTCGCAGTTGTCGAACCAGCTGCGGGCCCGCGAGAACCGCGAGCGCTTGAATGCCGGCCGACACGATGCGGTGGCCGACACCTATCGTGAACTGGTCGATCGGTATTACCAGTCACTGGCGGCCCCACGGAGACCGCCACGGTAAGTCGCTTACCGCGGACGTGACATGCAGTTTGCCGTCCTGCTCCCATGGTGGGGATACGTGTTGGTCTTCACCAGCGCACTGGCGCTGGCGTGGCTCGCTTATGCCCGCGTGCCGGTCGTCCTGCCCTCTGGCACGCGGCTCACCCTCACGGTCCTGCGGGCGCTTACGCTGCTCCTGATCATCACCATCCTGCTGCGTCCAGTGCGGCTGGTGCCGCCGGCCGGCGGACAGAACAGCTTGGTGCCCGTGCTCGTGGACATTTCGCGGAGCATGCGGCTCGTCGACGGTGATGGCCCTTCACGCATCGAGCGCGCCCGGGCGATCGTTCGCGATTTGCAGGCGCGGCTCGGCGGCGAGTACCGGGTCGAGGTGCTGACCTTTGGTGAGGCGTTGGCCGCCGGCGACGCCGATCATCTGTCTGCTACGGCGAGGCGGAGCGATCTGAGCAGTGCGGTCGCCGCGCTCGCCGATCGCCACAGGGACGATCGCGTTGCGAGCGTAATCGTCCTGTCCGATGGCGGCGATACGTCCGACGAAGAGCACCAGTTGTCGCGGTCCGCCTCGGCGCCGGCGCCGGTTCTGGCCGTGGGCATCGGCAATGCTGCGCCGGCGCGCGACAGGGAAGTGGTGAATTTCACGGCCGGCGAACCACTGTTGGCAGGCGCCTCGATCGATCTCAGCGTGGCGGCTGTCAGCGTGGGCTATGGCAAGGAGCCCGTCGAACTGAGGGTCACGGCCAACGGCCGTCCCGTGGATGTGCGGCGCGTCACGCCGTCGGCCGACGGCGCGCCCATTCACGAAGTGTTCACCGTTTCGCCGCCGCCCGACGCCGCCACCGTCTACTCCGTTGAGATTCCTGCGGCTGCCGGCGAATTGGCTCCGGAAAACAACAAACGCAGCGTGCTGGTCCCGCCCCAGGCGGGGCGCCGCCGCATTCTCGTCGTCGAGGGCGCGCCGGGTTTCGAGCACACGTTTCTGAAGCGCGCCTTGAGCCATGACCCCGGCCTGGATGTGGATGCCGTCGTCCGCAAAGGCCAGAACGACGATGGCCGCGACACGTTTTATGTGCAGGCAGCAGCGCGGCGCGTCGCGGCTTTGGCGAACGGGTATCCCTCCAAACAGTCCGAACTCTTCGCGTACGACGGCATCATCTTCGGCAATGTCGAATCCGATTTCTTCACACGCGATCAGCTGGAGCTCACGGCGAAGTTCGTGGCCAACCGCGGCGGCGGGCTGCTCGTGCTGGGAGCGCGATCGTTCGATCGGCAGGGCCTGGCCGGCACGCCGCTCGAGGAAGTGTTGCCGATTGACCTGACCGACCGGCGAGGCACGATCGCGCGCGCCTCCGCGTCGGCGGTACCAGTAGCGCCGTTCACCTCGGCAGTCACGCCCGACGGCGCGCTTCACCCGGCCACGCGGCTGGCCGCCTCGATCGAGGAAAGCCGCGCGCGCTGGACGCAACTGCCGCCCCTCGGCTCGGTGTCCGCCATTGGCGGTCCGCGCCCAGGAGCACAGGTGCTGGCCGTCAGTCCCACGCCGGGCGGCGAGATCGTGCCGCTGCTCGCAGCCCAGCGCTACGGCCAGGGGCGGTCGATGGTGTTTGCGGGTGAGGCGTCGTGGCGGTGGCGCATGATGCTGCCGGTCACCGACACGAGCTATGAAACCATCTGGCGGCAGATGGTGCGATGGATCACGGCGGGCTCGCCGGGGCCGGTGTCGATTGCGCCGATGTCTCCCAGCGTGCCAGGCGTCACGGATCGAATGGTCATCATCGTGAGGAATGAAGATTTTGCCCCAGTCGGCAACGCGGAAGTCTCGGTGCGGCTGACTGGTCCCGACGGGCAGGCGCGGCAGTTGACGCCGGCATTGTCGAGTCCGCTGGACGGCAGATATGCGGTGGCCGCCCGCTTCGATCAACCGGGCGTCTATCGAATCGAGGCGGCGGCCGTCGTCGGCGCAAAGCGCCTTGGCACAGCCACCCGGCAAGTGCTGGTTGGAGGGGTCGATCTGGAGATGAGCCAGCCGCGATTGAACGAAGATGTGTTGCGCCGCTTGGCGGCATCCTCGCATGGCCGATACCTGCCGGCGGATCAGGCGCAGACGCTGCCGGCGCTCGTCCGCGAGGCGAAGGTCGAGCCGGGGCGACCCGAGCAGCGCGACCTCTGGCACAATGGGTGGAGTTTCCTGGTCTTGATCGGCCTGCTCGGTGCCGAATGGACCCTGCGACGGCAAGCGGGCCTGGCTTAGCCGCCGATGACGCCGATTCACCAGAGCCGTAGATGACGCAGACTCACCAGGGCCGCAGATGACGCAGATGACACAGATCAAAAGCCGTGCGCTTTCGGCCGCGGTGCTGGTGGCCGTGCTCGTGTTGCCGTCGCTGGCCGCGGCCGAGGCGCGCTGGGCCATCATCGTCTCGGGCGCATCGGGAGGGCAAAAATACGCCGATCAGATGCGCGAGTGGCGCGCGACGCTACAGACGGCGCTGGTCGATCGCTACCGGTTCGACAAGGACCACGTTCGCGTGTTCGTGGACGAGACCGTCAAGACCGGCGAGCCGGCGACGGCCGAGAACATCAAGAAGGTCTTCGCCGAGCTGAAGCGCGGTGGAACCAAGGACGACTTCGTGCTGGTGGTGCTGCTCGGTCACGGGACCTACGACGGCGACGTGGCGAAATTCAACCTCGTCGGACCGGACTTGACGGCGAAGGACTGGACGGACCAAATCACCGGCATGCCGGGCCGCGTCGCGATCGTGAACACCACCGAGGCCAGCTTTCCATTCCTGGCGGCGCTGGCCGCGAAGGGCCGCATTGTCATCACGGCCACCGATTCGGCGGCGCAGAAGTACGCGACGGTGTTTCCCGAGTACTTCGTCAAGGCCATGAGCGAAGCGTCAACCGATCTGGACAAGAACGGGCGCACCTCGCTGTTCGAAGTGTTCACGACCGCCAGCGCCGCGGTGAAGCAATACTACGAGCAGAAGGGGCAGCTAACCACTGAGCGCGCCCTGCTCGACGATAACGGCGACGGCGTCGGCAAAGAGGCGACGGCCGAGGGCCCCGACGGCGGCCTGGCCCGCATCGCCTATCTCGACGCCGAGAACGCTGCCGAGCTCGCCAACCCGGAACTGGCCGCCCTCGTCCGCCGGCGCCGAGCATTGGAGACCGAAGCGGAGGAACTGAAACTCAAGAAGGGCGACATGCCCGAGGCCGAATGGAACGCACAGTTCGAAAAACTGATGGTCGAACTGGCGCAGGTGTCGGCGGAGATTCGGAAGAAAAGTTAGAAACGTCATTTGGCGATTTGGCGATTTGGCGGTTTGGTGATTTCAAATCACCCGATCGCTAAATCCCTCGATCGCTTCAAATCACCAGATCGCCAAATCACCAGATCACGAGATGCGGGAATCATGAGTATCCCACCAATCGACGGTCTGTCGTTCGGGCCGGCGCATCACCAGGATCAACAGCAATCCGGCGGCGAAGCCCATCACGTGCGCCCAGAAGGCGACGCCGCCGGAGAGGTTGCGCCCCCCCATTTCCGCCAGCGCGCCGACTCCGTTCAGGAACTGCACCACGAACCAGATGGCCAGGAAGAAGATCGCCGGTAGCTCGAACAGGATCGGCGGGAACGGGAACAGCATCAGGATGCGCGAATGCGGATAGAGCACGAGGTAGGCGCCCATCACGCCGGCGATCGCGCCGCTTGCGCCGACCATCGGCACCTGCGAGCCGGGATCGAATCCGGCCTGCGCCAGTGCCGCGGCCGTTCCGCACGCAAGGTAAAAGGCGAGGAAGCGGCCGTGTCCGACCCGGTCCTCGACGTTGTCGCCAAAAATCCACAGGAACAGCATGTTGCCGGCCAGGTGCGCGAGGCCGGCGTGCACGAACATCGACGTGAAGATGCTGGAGATCGAGAAGAAGGCCGGCACCAAGCCGAAGGTGGCAACGAACAGTTCGCTGTCGCGCTCCGAGAGTGAGGACTGAAGCAGGAAGACCAAGACATTGACGACGATCAGTCCAACGGTCACCACCGGCCGGGTGCGCGAAGGAATCACGTCGCGGAGAGGAATCACTATGGCGATGTTAAGCTGAAAGCCGACATGGTTTGCAGGAACTGCGGGACCGAGATTGCGGCGAACGCCCTGATTTGCTACAAGTGCGGCACGGCCACATCCGAGCCGAAGATTCCGCCGCCCGCGGCGGGCCGCCGCGCGTCGCCGCGCCTGCTGATTGCCGTCATCGTCCTGGCCGTCGCGGCGGCGGTCGTGGCCCGCATGACCGCGTGCGGAAGCCTGTTATGATGAGGCGTTTGGGCCCGTCGAGGTGGGCCCGCGGTCCATATGGCACAAGCGCGACTTGAAGTAAACGACGGCCTCGGCCAGCGCATTGTCCCGATCACCAAGCCGCTGCTGTGCATCGGCCGGCGGACGGAAAGCGACCTGCGGCTGGTCGGCAGCGATGTCTCCCGTGAACATGCAGAGATCGTCGAAGCCGGAGACGGCTGGATGCTGCGCGACAAGGGCTCGCGCTACGGCACCTTCGTCAACGGCGAGCCGATCACCGAACACAAGCTGGGGCACGGCGATCGCATTCAGTTCGGCCGCGCCAGCGGCGCCGATGTCGTCTTTCTCACCGGCGAAAACACCTCGCATACCGATCGCTCGCAGACCAGCGCCGTCAACGACTTGCGCCAGCTCGCCGCGTTGCTCGAAGGCCTCCGTGCGCTCGGTTCGGGCCGCGTGCTGGACGAAGTGCTGGCGCTGGTGCTCGATGCCGCCATCGACGTGGCCGGCGCCGAGCGCGGCTTCATCATGCTGGCCACGCCGGACAATTCGCTGGAGATGAAGCTCGCCCGCGCCAAGGGCCGCATCACGCTGCCGGGCACGGGCTTCAATACCAGCCGCAAGATTCCCGAAGAGGTCTTCGCCACGGGCGAACTGAAGATCGTGGCCGACCTGCTCGACGGCGACCTGGCCAACGTCCACATGGGCACGGTGGCGTTGGGCATCCGCCACGTCGCCTGCATTCCGCTGCGGCTGGTGCGGTATCTCGATCGCGCCGACATGGCGAGCGAAGCCAAGAATATCGGCGTGCTGTATCTCGACAGCAAGGAAAAGGGCAGCATCCTGGCGCCGCACACGCGCACCGCGCTCGACACGCTGGCCACCGAAGCCGGCGTGGCGATCGAGAACGCGCGGCTGTATCGCGAGACGCTCGACAAGGCCCGGCTCGAGCACGAACTGCGCATCGCATCGGAAATCCAGAAAGCGCTGTTGCCGGAAGGCAAGCATGACGGCGCGTTCTTCCAGTCGAGCGGCAGCTCGGTCCAGGCGCGATCGATCGGCGGCGACTTTTTCGATCTGATCGACCTGCCCAACGGCACGTTCGGGTTCCTCGTCGGTGACGTGGCGGGCAAGGGCCCAGCGGCGGCGCTGCTCACGGCCAAGATCCTCGGCATTTTCTCGGCCTTCGCGTCGGTGGGCGACGATCCGTCGCAGACGGTCGATCACATCAACAAGGTGCTGACCCGCCGGCAGATCGACGCACGCTACGCCACGTTGATGTACGGCCAGTTGTCGCCGGCCGGCGAGCTGATCTTCTGCAACGGCGGCCACAATCCGCCGCTGGTGTACGGCAAGAGCGGCCTGCGGCGGATCGAGGCCGGCGGCATGCCGGTAGGGCTGTTCGAGATGGCGCCTTATTCGACCGATCGGGTGCAACTCGAACCCGGCGACGCGATGGTGCTCTACAGCGACGGCGTCACGGAGGCGCACAATGTGGCCGGCGACGAATTCGGCGAGGCGCGCATGATCGAGGTGCTCAAGGCGAATCACCAGGAATCGGCCGCGGTCATGCTCGACAAGCTGATCGAGGAAGTGCGGGTGTTCGCGCATGGCGCCGAGCAGTACGACGACATCACCGCGCTGATCGTGAAGTACACGGGCAGCCAGTGAGCAGTGTGTCCTCCACGGCTCGCCGTTCCAAGGTACGCTGGGCGCTGGGCCTGTGGCTGGCCCTGGCGGCGATCGTATTCATGGTCCGGTTCGACTGGCAGACCAGGGAGGCCGCGCACCAGTTTGCCGCCGAGCAACTCGCGCGTCACGAGCGCGGGCTGGCCACCACGACGATCAACGACGGGTTCCGCCCGCGCGTGCGGGCCGAAGCGCGCCGGGCCGCCCTGTGGTCCGGGCTGATCCTCGTTACCGGCGTCACCGGGACGGCCTGGGCGTCCCGGAGCCAGGCCGCCAGCTCCCGCAAGGCACCCGTTTAGGGACCCGGGCCACGACCAATGCTCGAATCTCTCATTGACGACTGGAACCGCATCGGTGCTCCGGCCAAGCCGCCGCGGGTGATGCTGGACGACGAGACGCTGCGCGACGGATTGCAGTCGCCGTCGGTCCGCACGCCCACGATCGCGCAGAAGATCAGGATCCTTCACCTCATCGATTCGCTGGGCATCGACTCCGCCGATATCGGCCTGCCGGGCGCGGGCCCGCACGTGGTGAGGGACGTCGAACGCCTGGCCCGGGAAATCGTCGACGCGCGGCTCAAGGTGCGCGCCAACTGCGCCGCGCGCACGACCATCAGCGACATTCGTCCGATCGCGGAGATCGTGCAGCGCACGGGCCTCCCCATCGAAGTGGGCGCGTTCATCGGGTCGTCGCCGATTCGCCAGTTCACGGAAGGGTGGACGCTCGACTTCCTGCTGCGGAGCACCGAAGAGGCTGTGACGTTCGCCGTGCGCGAAGGCCTCGACGTGATGTACGTGACCGAGGACACCACCCGCGCCGATCCGGAAACGCTGCGCGCCCTTTACGAGTGCGCCATCCGCGCCGGTGCGCGGCGCATTTGCGTGGCCGATACCGTTGGCCACGCCACACCCTACGGCGCCACCGCGGTCGTCAAGTTCGTCGCGCAGGTGATCAAGGAGTTGGGCGCCGAGGTGTCGATCGACTGGCACGGGCATCGCGACCGCGACCTCGCGGTGATCAACAGCATCGCCGCGCTCGAGGCCGGCGCCAGCCGCGTGCACGCCGCCGCGCTGGGCATGGGCGAGCGCGTGGGCAATACCCCGATGGACCTGTTGCTGGTCAACCTGGTCCTGATCGGGTTCATCGAACGCGACCTCACCGGCCTGATGACTTACTGCGAGACGGCGTCGGAGGCATGCGGCGTGCCCATCCCCGACAACTACCCGGTGATCGGCAAGGACGCCTTTCGTACAGCCACCGGCGTGCACGCGGCGGCGGTGGCCAAGGCGTGGAAGACCGGCGATCGCGAATTGATGGACGCCGTCTACTGCGCCGTGCCCGCCAGCCTGGTGGGACGGCAGCAGCAGATTGAAGTGGGTCCGATGTCAGGCAAATCGAACGTGGTGTTCTGGCTGGAGCAGCACGGCATCCCGCTCAGCGATCCGGTGGTGGATCGCGTCTTCCAGCGCGCGAAGTCGTCGACGACCGTGCTCACCGAAGCCGAGATCCTCGCCGAGGTCTACCGATAGGCGAGGGCTAAAGCCCTCGCCCTCCACGAGACATCATGGAGAGCGACGGCTTTAGCCGTCGCTATTGCTTGGCGAGCCGCTTTTCGATCTCCGGCAGCGCCGCCACCACCACATCCCCGACAATTTGCAGGCTGCGCGCGGCGACGCTGTCGAGCGTGTCTTCGGCGGTGTGCCAGGCCGAGTAGTCGAGGTCGATGATGTCGACCGCCGCGACCCCGGCCTTCAGGAACGGGATGTGATCGTCCTCGATCGGCGTCGGCTGGTCGAGGAATTGCGCCTGGTGTCCGAGCTTCCGTGCCGTGCTCCAGATGATGTCGGTGAGCCACGGCGTGGAGTTCTGCTCGCGGCGCATGTTGAGGTTGCGATCCCCGATCATGTCGAGCAGGACCAGCGCCTTGAGCGACGACAGTGTGCCCGCCTTCCGCGCCGCGTCGACGTAATGCCGGCTGCCGTAGGTGTTGTCGGTGCCGCGCCACTCGCCGACGGCTTCTTCGCCGTCGAGGAACAGCAATTCGATCGTGAACGGCAGGCGGCCGCGCGCCTTGATCACGCGCCCCAGCTCGAGCAGCGCCGCCGTGCTCGAGGCGCCGTCGCTGGCGCCGACGAAGCGGAACGCCGTGAACAGCTTGGTGTCGAAGTGGCTGGCGAGCACGATGCGCTCGGGCCGTGTGCCGGGAATGGTGGCGACGAGGTTCACCATTTTCACCGGCCCGTTGGGCGTGGCGCCGTCGAACGGTTGTTCCACCGTCTTGATGCCGAGTGCGCCGAGAGTGGTGGTGATGTACTGCCGGGTTTTCGCGTTGGCCGGCGTGCCCGACGGCCGGGGACCGATCGCCACCTGCTGGCGGAGGTGTTCCCACGCCTTCGAACTATCGAAGGCGGCGGGGGCCTGGGCGCTGACGGTCGTGGCCAGCGCAAGCGCGGCAAACGTCAGCGCGGCCTTCATCGTTTCGCCATCGGGACGTAGTCCCGCGTGGTGTGTCCCTCGTAGATCTGCCGCGGCCGGGCGATCTTCTGCTCGGAATCGAGCAGCATCTCCTCCCACTGCGCGACCCAGCCCACCGTGCGCGCGATGGCAAACAGGACCGCAAACATCTCCACCGGGAAGCCCATGGCCTGGTAGATCAGGCCGGAGTAGAAGTCCACGTTCGGATAGAGCTTGCGCGAGATGAAGTAATCATCTTCGAGGGCGATGCGTTCGAGCTCGAGCGCGATGTCGAGGAGCGGGTTCTTGCCGGTGACGTCGAACACCTCGTACGCCGTGCGCTTGATGATTTTCGCGCGCGGGTCGTACGACTTGTAGACGCGGTGGCCGAAGCCCATCAAGCGGCCCTCGCCGGCCTTCACCTTCTTGATGAACGCCGGGATGTGATCGACCGAGCCGATCTCCTTCAGCATGCGGAGCACCGCCTCGTTGGCGCCGCCGTGCAGTGGGCCGTAGAGCGCGGCGGCCGCGCCCGCCAGCGCCGAGAACGGATCGACGTGCGAGCTGCCGATGGCCCGCATCGAGCTGGTGGAGCAGTTCTGCTCGTGGTCGGCGTGCAGGATGAACAGCACGTCGAGGGCGCGCTCGAGCGCGGCGTTGGGCTTGTACTTCACCTCGGTCATCTTGAACAGCATGTTCAGGAAGTTGCCGGTGAAGCTGAGGTCGTTGTCGGGATAGACGTAGGGGCGGCCGATGCTGTGGCGGAACGCATAGGCGGCTATCGTCGGGGTCTTGGCAATCAGCCGGTGGATCTGCTTCATCCGCGACTGCTGATCGAAGATCAGCTTGCCGTCGGGATAGAACGTCGACATCGCGCCGACGGTGCTGATGAACACGCCCATCGGGTGGGCGTCGTAGGTGAACCCCTCCATGAACTTCTTGATGTTCTCGTGCACCATCGTGTGCATCGTGATGTCGTGGGTCCAGGTCTTGAGCTGGGCCGCCGTCGGCAGCTCCCCGAACAGGATCAGGTGGGCCGTCTCGAGATAGGTGCTGCTTTCGGCCAGCTGCTCGATCGGGTATCCGCGGTAGAGCAGGATGCCCTTGTCGCCGTCGATGAAGGTGATCTTGCTCTTGCATGCGGCGGTGGCCATGAACGCGGGGTCGTAGGTGATGAGTCCCGGGTCGTCGGCGTCGGACTTGATCTGCTTGAGGTCGGTGGCGCGGATGGCGCCGTCGGCAATCGGCACTTCGTACTGCTTGCCGGTCCGGTTGTCGGTAATCGTGAGCGTATTCGCCATAGCTACTTATCTGTCAGGAAGTACAACCGACCCATTGTAGCCCAGCGACGTATCAGAATCACGTCCCAGCCGGTTGGCATCGATGCGCCGGCCAGATGCGACCGATGACCGGAACGGGGGTGTCCGCTAGTCGCCGGGGGCCGGTTCGACGCCCTGGTGCCGGACGTCCTTGGCCGACAGGATGAAGATCACGTCTTCGGCCACGTTGGTGGCGTGGTCGCCGATGCGTTCGAGATGGCGTGAAATCAGGATCAGGTCCAGCGAGGGCTCGATGGTGGCCGTATTGTTCAGCATGTAGGTCAGCAACTCGCGGAAGATCTGCGTCTTGAGCGCGTCCAGCGTGTCGTCCTGCGCCAGCACGGATTCGGCCAGCGCCAGGTCGCGGCGGACGAAGGCGTCCAGCGCCTCGCGCAGCATCTTCTGGGCGAGCTCGCCCATGCGCGGAATGTCGATCAGCGGCTTGACCGGGGGGTGTTTGAGGTAGCGCTTCCCGGCCTCGCCGATGTTCACAGCCAGATCGCCCACCCGTTCGAGATCGGTGTTGATCTTCACCGCGGCCACGATGATCCGCAGGTCGGCGGCCATCGGCTGGTGGAGCGCCAGCAGCTTGAAGCAGCGGTCGTCAATCTCGATATGAAGATCGTTGATCGGCTCATCGCCGGCGAGGACGGCATCGAGCCCGACGCTGTCGCGGTCGGTGAGGCCGCGAACCGCCTCGCGCACGCGCTCCTCCGCCAGCCCGCCCATGGCG
>Ga0210379_10000639_pt1 | contig 11665 bp, 13 predicted proteins | sample PLMedo_2_FD_155468 | JGI IMG/M metagenome (GOLD analysis project Ga0210379, IMG submission 155468) | Groundwater sediment microbial communities from an aquifer in East River, Colorado, USA - PLM4_32_coex redo | ecosystem: Environmental > Terrestrial > Soil > Riparian zone | place: USA: East... | reverse complement strand
AGTTGCGGGGCGCCCGCGCGGGCGTTCTTGTAGATCCCGAGCACCAGGCAGCCCGTCTTCGCCTTCTCGGGGGTCGCCGCGCGTATGCTAAATTCCACTGCAATTTCCTCTGATGGTTACCTTTTTTAGTATCGCATGATCTTCCACCGGGCGCTGCTGCGTGAATTCGCGCAACTGGCGACTGCGGTGTTCCTGACGCTGTTCCTCATCGCGCTCACCACGCGCCTGGTGCGCCTGCTCGGGCAGGCGGCCGGCGGCAAGATTCCCTCCGACGCGGTGCTGGCGTTTCTGGGCTTCTTCGCGCTCAACGTGCTGCCCGTGCTGCTGTCGCTGACCCTGTTCATCACGGTGCTGCTGACCGTGACGCGCAGCTATCGCGACTCGGAAATGGTCATCTGGTTCAGTTCCGGCCTGTCGCTCGCCGCGTGGGTGCGGCCGGTGCTCGTGTTCGCGGCGCCGCTGGTGCTGGTGATCGCCGCGCTGTCGTTCTTCATCGCGCCGTGGTCGGTGCAGGTGGCGGAGCAGTACCGCAGCCGCATCGACGCGCGTGACGACGTGTCGCGCGTGAACCCGGGGGTGTTCGGCGAGACGGGGGCGCGCGACCGCGTGTTCTTCGTCGAGTCGCTGTCCGGCGATCGCAAGATGGTGCTCAACGTCTTCGTCAGTTCGGTGCAGCACGGCCGCACCGGCGTGATGTTCAGCCAGAAGGGTCTGGTGGAGGTGGCGCCCAACGGCGACCGCTTCATCGTGCTGCTGCAGGGACGGCGCTACGAGGGCGTGCCCGGTGAGGCCGACTACCGCGTGATGGAGTTCGATCGCTATGCGGCGCGCGTCGAGCCGCCGCCGGGCGAAGAGCCCGTGCCGACGGAGAAGAGCCTGTCGACGCCGGCGCTGCTGCAGAATCCGACCAGCACCAACCTCGGCGAGCTGCTGTGGCGCATCGGTGTGCCGCTGTCGGCGCTGATCCTCGCGCTGCTCGCCATCCCACTTGCCTTCGTCAACCCGCGCGCCGGCCGCTCGGTCAACCTGATCTTCGCGATACTCACTTACATGGTGTACCTGAACCTGCTCACCGTGTCGCAGGCGCGCGTGACGCAGGGCAAGCTCGACTTCCTGTTCGGCTGGTGGCCGCTGCATGCCGCGATGGGGGTGATCCTGCTGGTCCTGTTCGCGCAGCGTATGACACTCGGCGGGCCGCGCCTGCGGCTGTGGCGGCGGGCCTGAGGCGATAACCGTGGCCAGCCGCACGCTCGACCGCTACCTCGCGCGCGAGATCTTCGCCGCCGTGGGCCTGGTGCTGCTCGGCTTCCTCGGCCTGTTCCTGTTCTTCGACCTGATCGCCGAGCTGCGCGACCTGGGCAAGGGCGATTACCAGCTGCGGCAGATGTTCGCCTTCGTGCTGCTGTCCGCGCCCACGCGCGCCTACGAGCTGATGCCGGTGGCGGTGCTGATCGGCACGCTCTACGTGCTGTCGCACCTTGCCAGCAATTCCGAGTTCACCGTGATGCGCGGCGCCGGTCTGTCGCCGGGGCAGGCGAGCTGGATGCTGTTCAAGACCGGCATCGTCCTCGCCCTCGCCACCTTCGTCATCGGCGAATGGATCGCGCCGGCGGCGGAGGCGACGGCGCAAAAGGTGCGCCTGCGCGCGATGATCGCGGTGATCGGCCAGGACCTGCGCTCGGGCCTGTGGTTCAAGGACGAGCGCTCCTTCATCAACGTGCGCGAGGCGCGTGATGCGCAGCACCTGGTCGGCGTGCGCATCTACGAGTTCGACGACGCCTACCGGCTGGCGAGCATCACCTCGGCGGCGCGCGGCGACTACCGCGCCGATGGCGTCTGGCGCCTGGGCGACGTGGTGGAGACACGTTTCGCGCCGGAGGGTCCGCGTACCACGCGCGAGGCGGCCCGGGACTGGCGCTCGGCGGTGAACCCGGACCTGCTCAACGTGCTGATCGTGGTGCCCGAACGCATGTCGGCCTGGAACCTGTACCGCTACGTGCAGCACCTGGGCGTCAACCGCCAGAAGACCCAGCGCTACGAGATCGCGCTGTGGAAGAAACTGTTCTACCCGATCGCGGCCCTGGTGATGATGGCGCTCGCCCTGCCGTTCGCCTACATGCATGCGCGCTCGGGCATGGTGGGCCTCAAGGTGTTCCTCGGCATCCTGCTCGGCATCTTCTTCTACATGCTGAACAGCCTGTTCGCGCACATCGGCCTGCTGCAGAACTGGCCGCCGTTCGCCGCCGCCGCCCTGCCGAGCGCGGGGTTCCTGCTGGCGGCGGTGATGATGATGTGGCTGGTCGAGAGGCGCTAGCCGGCGAGCACCAAGCGTGTGCCGGCGAGGCGGTCGTGCAGGAACTGGCGCTCGCGGTCGAGCAGCGCCCAGAGCACGGCTATCCCGGTAGGCACCAGCACTAGGCCGAGCAGGAAGCGCAGCAGAGCCTTGCGCGGCGTGACGCCGACCAGCCGGATGCGCCAGGCCTTCATGGCGAGCGTTTGTCCGCCGCGCAGCCAGCACCACAGGAAGTATGCGGCGAACACCGCGAGCAGCAGCAGCTGGTGCGCGAAGCGCAGCCAGCCCTCGAGCGGGGCGCCGCGCGACGCGAAATGGAAGGCGAAGCCGGCGAAGAAAGCCACCGCGAACAGCAGGATGGCCTCGTACAGCATGCTCGCGAGGCGACGCGCGATACCCGGAGTCACTTCGCCGGCGCTGGCTGCTTCTTCGGCGGCGGCGCGGCCTGCCGCTCGTGCGGCGGCAGCGACTGGTACTCGGACCATTGCTGCTTCAGGTCGCCGCGCTTCTCGGGCGGGACCTTGCTGATGCGGCGGTAGTTCTCGCGCGCCTGCTTGCGCTGTTCCGGGGTGAGCTTCGCCCAGCTCTGCATGCGGCGCTGCACGCGCTGCTGCTCCTCGGGCTTCATCTTCGGGTAGCGCTTGGCGAGCCCGATCCAGTTGCGCCGGCGGTCCGGGGTAATCTGCTCCCAGGTGTCCTTCAGCGGGGCGAGGATCTGCTGCTGCTCGGCGTTCAGCGCGGCCCAGGCCGGACCCTTCTTGGGCCCCTGCGCGAGCGCGCTCCCCGCCAGCGCGAGCAGCGCAAAGGCCGCTGCGGCTAGAACGAGGCGCGCTTTTTCAGCCACGCCTCGAACCCCCGGTCCAGGTACGCGTCGATAGGCAACTCGCTGGTGAGCACCAGCGCGTCCAACTCCTCGACTTCCGCCGCGCCTTGCCTCTGCTGCCAGGTGTAGACCGCGGCGAGACCGATCGCCAGTGCGATCAATGGCACGATGAGGCGCAGCGACACCCCCCTGAAGCCCCCCAGGCGGCCGAGGATGCCGCCCGCCCAGACCACGCCGTGAGCGCCCTCGGGCTTCTGGCGCGCCAGGGCCAGCTCGCGCGCAGCGCGCAGCCTGGTGGACACGGACGGGTCCAGTGGTTCCCCCTGGTTGAGCAGGTGCCGGATCCGGTTGCCGAATTGCGGTTCGTTTTCGTTGTTCATGTGCAGTTCGTGGACGGCTGCCGGCTCCTAGAGGCCCACGCCGCGCGCCCTAAGCGCGGTAGCCAGCGCATGCGCCGCCCTCGAGCAATGCGTTTTCACGCTGCCCTCGGAGCAGCCCATGGCGCGGGCGGTTTCGGCGACGTCCAATTCCTCCCAGTAACGCATCAGGAAAGCTTCGCGTTGACGGGCCGGCAGCTTCGCAATTTCTTGTTCAATGATTTCAATCAGTTGCGAGCGCTCGAGCCGGGCCGGCGGCAACTCTGCAGGGTTCGACTCGCCCGCCTCGGCCAAAGTTTCGAGCGGATCGCGATCATCCTCCTCGCCATGGCCCGGCAGCAGGGAGGAAAACAGCGTCACCCAGGTAGTGCGCACCTTCTGGCGCCGGAACCAGTCGCGGATCGCATTCTGCAGGATGCGCTGGAACAGCATCGGCAGCTCAGCGACGGGGCGGTCGCCATAGCTCTGCGCCAGCCGGAGCATCGCATCCTGCACGACGTCGAGCGCCGCCTGCTCGTCACGCACGGCATAGACGGCCTGCTTGAAGGCGCGCCGTTCGGCGCCTTCGAGAAACGCCGAAAGCTCGCTGCGCGAAGCCAGTGGTTCTCCCTTCCTCCGACGGCGCGGTTTCCTGCGCCGGCGATGTTACCAAAACGCGCCCGTTCCGCCGCCGCTACTTGCTTGACCGCATTGCAACAAGTCTTTAATGTTCAACGTTTTCCCCAGCCTTCGCGGTCATGGATCGAATCAAGGGTTTGGAACTCACCGGCGCCGAGATCGTGGTGCGCTGCCTGCAGGAAGAGGGCGTCGACACCCTCTTCGGCTACCCGGGCGGCGCCGTGCTGCACATCTATGACGCGCTGTTCAAGCAGGACAAGGTGCGCCACGTTCTGGTGCGGCACGAGCAGGGCGCGGCGCACGCGGCCGACGGCTATTCGCGCTCCTCCCACAAGGTCGGCGTGTGCCTGGTCACTTCCGGCCCCGGCCTGACCAACGCGGTTACCGGCATCGCGACCGCGTACATGGATTCGATCCCGATGGTGATCCTCAGCGGCCAGGTGGCCACGCACCAGATCGGTGAGGACGCCTTCCAGGAATGCGACTCGATCGGCATCACGCGTCCCTGCGTCAAGCACAACTTCCTGGTGCGCGACGTCAAGGACTTGGCGATGACGATGAAGAAGGCGTTCCACATCGCCACCACGGGACGCCCCGGGCCGGTGCTGGTGGACATCCCCAAGGACGTCACCGCCAACAAATGCGAGTTCCAGTACCCGGAAACGGTCAGCATGCGTTCGTACAACCCGGTGAAGAAGGGACACGCCGGGCAGATCAAGAAAGCGGTGCAGTTGCTGCTCGATGCCGAGCGCCCGATGGTCTACACCGGCGGCGGTGTGGTGCTGTCGAACGCCTCGGCGCAGTTGAAGGATCTGCTCAAGCTCACGGGGTTCCCCATCACCAACACGCTGATGGGCCTGGGCGGTTACCCGGCCACCGACGAGCAGTTCCTCGGCATGCTCGGCATGCACGGCACCTACGAAGCCAACATGGCGATGCAGCACTGCGACGTGCTACTCGCGATCGGCGCGCGCTTCGACGACCGCGTGATCGGCAACCCGGCGCACTTCGCGCGCAACCTGCGCAAGATCATCCACATCGACATCGATCCGTCGTCCATCTCCAAGCGCGTGAAGGTCGACGTGCCCATCGTGGGGAGCATTCCCGATGTGCTGGATGAGTTCCTCAAGCTCCTCAAGGATGCGAAGCTGCAGGACGCCAAGGCATGGTGGAAGCAGATCGGCGAATGGCGCGGCAAGGACTGCCTCAAATACGACCGCAAGTCGAAGATCATCAAGCCGCAGTTCGTGCTGGAGAAGCTGTACGAGGTGACCGGCGGCGACGCGTTCGTCACCTCGGACGTCGGCCAGCACCAAATGTGGGCGGCGCAGTTCTACAAGTTCGACCAGCCGCGCCGCTGGATCAATTCCGGCGGCCTGGGCACCATGGGCTTCGGCCTGCCCGCGGCAATGGGCGTGCAGATGGCCAACCCCGGCGCCACGGTGGCGTGCGTGACCGGCGAATCCTCGATCCAGATGTGCCTGCAGGAGCTTTCCACCTGCAAGCAGTACCGGCTGCCGATCAAGATCATCAACCTGAACAACAAATACATGGGCATGGTGCGCCAGTGGCAGGAGTTCTTCCACGGCAACCGCTATTCCGAGTCCTACATGGACGCGCTGCCCGACTTCGTCAAGCTCGCCGAGGGCTACGGCCACTCGGGCTTGCTGATCGACAAGCCCGCGGACGTGGAGCCCGCGCTGCGCGAAACCTTCAAGCGCAAGAAGGACCTGGTTTTCCTCGACTTCCTCACGGACCAGACGGAAAACGTCTATCCGATGATCCCCGGCGGCAAGGGGATCACGGAAATGATCCTTTCCGAGGATCTCTGATGCGCCACATCATTTCGATCCTGGTCGAAAACGAGGCCGGCGCACTGTCGCGGATCTCGAACATGTTTTCGGCGCGGGGCTACAACATCGAGTCGCTCACCGTGGCGCCCACCGAGGACGCCTCGATGTCGCGCATGACGGTGGTGAGCGTGGGCTCGGACGAGGTCATAGAGAAGATCACCAAGCAGCTGAACAAGCTGGTCGAGGTGGTCAAGGTGGTGGACCTGTCGGAGGCCGAGCACATCGAGCGCGAGCTGATGCTGATCAAAGTGCGCGCCGGCGCGAAGGAGCGCGAGGACATGAAGCGCATGGCCGACATCTTCCGCGGCCGCATCATCGACGTTTCCGACAACACCTACACCATCGAGCTGACCGGCGACGGCCGCAAGCTCGACGCTTTCATCCACGCGCTCGACCAGGGCGCGATCGTCGAAACGGTGCGCACCGGGGCCAGCGGCATCGGCCGCGGCAACCGCGTCCTGCGCGTCTAGCAGCAAGGAACGGGGCCGGGCCCCGTTTTCATCATCCAGGGGAGAACCATGAAGGTCTATTACGACAAGGACGCCGACCTCTCGCTCATCAAGGGCAAGAAAGTCACCATCCTCGGCTACGGCTCGCAGGGCCATGCCCACGCGCTCAACCTCAAGGAATCGGGCGTGAAAGTCACCGTCGGCGTGCGCAAGGACGGCGCGTCGTGGGACAAGGCGAAGAAAAGCGGCGTGAAGGTCGCCGACCTCGCCGAGGCGATCAAGGGGGCGGACATCGTCATGGTCCTCATGCCCGACGAACACCATGCCCAGATCTACAGGGACTTCATCGAGCCGAACATCAAGAAGGGGGCGTCGCTCGCGTTCGCGCACGGCTTCAACATCCACTACGGCCTGATCCAGGCGCGCAAGGACCTCGACGTGTGGATGGTCGCGCCCAAGGCCCCCGGCCACACCGTGCGCTCGACCTATGCCGGCGGCGGCGGCGTGCCGATGCTCATCGCGGTGCACCGCAACTCCTCCAAGAAGGCGCGCGAGCTGGCGCTTTCCTACGCGGCGGCGATCGGCGGCGGCAAGGCCGGCGTCATCGAGACCGACTTCAAGGAGGAGACGGAAACGGACCTCTTCGGCGAGCAGACCGTGCTGTGCGGCGGCTGCGTGGAGCTGGTAAAGGCCGGCTTCGACACCCTGGTGGAGGCGGGCTACGCGCCCGAGATGGCCTACTTCGAGTGCCTGCACGAGCTGAAACTGATCGTGGACCTGATGTACGAAGGCGGCATCGGCACGATGAACTATTCGATCTCCAACAACGCCGAGTACGGCGAGTACGTGAGCGGGCCGAAGATCATCGACGCGGGCACGCGCCAGCGCATGAAGGAAGTGCTCGCGCGCATCCAGTCGGGCGAGTACGCCAAGGAGTTCGTGCTGGAGAACCGCGCCGGTGCACCGGTGCTGCTGTCGCGCCGCCGCATGACCGCGGAGCTGCCGATCGAGAAGGTCGGCGCGCGGCTGCGCGAGATGATGCCTTGGATCCGGAAGAACCGCCTTGTCGACACTTCGAAGAACTAGCCTCGCGCTCGCGGTAGCGCTCGCGCTGGCCGCCTGCACCGAGGAGCAGTCGAAAGGCGTCGGCCAGATCCCGAAGAAGACGATCGACAAGGCAGCTGCCGACGTCAACAAGGCAATGCAGCAGGGCCAGGGCTCGGAGCGTCTGAAGGAAGACGACAAGTAGTGCGGCCGGCCTATCCGCACCCGGTCATCGCGCGCGAGGGGTGGCCGTTCCTCGGCATCGCCGTGGCTGCCTCGGTCCTCGTCGGCGTGTTCGCCGGCTGGTGGTGGTCGCTGCCGCTGTGGCTCGCGGCGCTCTTCGTCCTGCAGTTCTTCCGCGATCCGCCGCGCGAGGTGCCCGACGAACCGCGCGCGGTGGTGTCGCCGGCCGACGGCCGTATCGTCGCCGTGGAAAAGGCGCGCGATCCGTGGCTGGAGCGCGACGCGCTCAAGATCAGCGTGTTCATGAACGTGTTCAACGTGCACTCCAACCGCGCGCCCGTGGACGGCACCGTGAAGCAGGTCTGGTACCACGCCGGGCGCTTCCTCAACGCCGCGCTGGACAAGGCCTCCGTGGACAACGAGCGCAACGCGCTCTGGTTCCGCACCCGCTCCGGCGTTGACGTGACCTGCGTGCAGGTGGCCGGGCTGATTGCGCGCCGCATCCTGTGCTACGTTAGCGCCGGCGCCGAGCTGCAGAGGGGGGAGCGCTTCGGCTTCATCCGCTTCGGCTCGCGCGTGGACGTATACCTGCCGCTCGAGGCGCAGCCGGTGGCCGCGATCGGCGACAAGGTGTACGCGGCCGAAAGCGTGCTGGCGAGGCTACCCGACCATGCCTGAGCAACGGGATCAGCAGCAGGAATACCTGCCCGGGATGGTGCCCCCGCGCGGCGGCACGTTGCGCCGGCGCGGCATCTACCTGCTGCCCAACCTGTTCACCACCGCAGCCCTGTTCGCCGGGTTCTACGCCATCGTGCAGGCGATGAACGGCCGCTTCGGCGAGTCGGCGATCGCCATCTTCGTCGCCGGGCTGCTGGACGGCCTGGACGGGCGCGTGGCGCGCCTGACGCGCACGCAGAGCGAGTTCGGCGCCGAGTACGACAGCCTCTCCGACATGGTCTCGTTCGGCGCGGCGCCCGCGCTGGTGCTGTACGAGTGGGCGCTGAAGGACCTCGACCGCTTCGGCTGGATCGCCGCCTTTGTCTACTGCGCGGGAGCCGCACTGCGCCTGGCGCGCTTCAATGTGATGATCGGCGTGGTGGACAAGCGCTACTTCCAGGGGCTGCCGAGCCCCGCGGCGGCTGCGCTGGTGGCGGGCTTCGTCTGGCTGGCGCACGACAACAAGATCCCGCTCGACGACTGGGGCCTGCAATGGGTGGCGGCGTTCCTCGCGTTGTATGGCGGCCTCACCATGGTGTCGAACGTGCCGTTCTACAGTTTCAAGGACATCAACTTCAGGAGAAGCGTGCCGTTCTGGGCGCTGCTGCTGATCGTGCTCGCCTTCGTGCTGGTGTCCTTCGACCCGCCGATCGTGCTGTTCCTGCTGTTCTGCGCTTACGGTCTGTCGGGCTACGTGCTGTGGGCCCTGGGCAAGCGCGCCAAGCCGCGTCCTTGACGGCGTTGCGCGGGACGGGCTATAGTGGCCCGCATGCATCAGGTCATTCTCGCCGCTCTCCTCTCCCTGGCGCTCCTCGCGCTGGGCGGCCTGCTGCTGCGCCCCGCGCGCACAAACTAAACCCCACAATCCGGTAGTGCCCGTGCCGCCCACAAGGCGGACAGGGATCAGTCCATTCATTTCCAAGAGGACGGGACCATGAGCAAACGCAAATTGATCATCTTCGACACCACCATGCGCGACGGCGAGCAGAGCCCGGGTGCGTCCATGAACAGGGACGAGAAGCTGCGCATCGCCCGCGCGCTGGAGCGCATGCGCGTCGACGTGATCGAAGCGGGCTTTCCGGCGTCCTCCAACGGCGACTTCGAGGCAGTGCGCGCCATCGCCAACGTAGTGAAGGACTCGACGGTGGCCGGCCTGTGCCGCGCCAACGACCGCGACATCCAGCGCGGCATCGATGCGCTCAAGGGCGCGAAGAGCTGGCGCATCCACACCTTCATCGCCACCAGCGCGCTGCACATGGAAAAGAAGTTGCGCATGACGCCGGAGCAGGTGTTCGAGCAGGCGAAGCTCTCGGTGCGCTACGCGAAGAACGCCTGCCCCGACGTCGAGTTCTCGCCCGAGGACGGCAGCCGCTCCGATCCGGATTTCCTCTGCCGCGTGCTGGAGGCGGTGATCAAGGAGGGCGCCACTACCATCAACATCCCCGACACCGTTGGCTATGCGGTGCCGGAGCAGTTCGGCGAGATGATCCGCTCCCTGCGCGAGCGCGTGCCCAACTCCGACAAGGCGGTATGGAGCGTGCATTGCCACAACGACCTGGGCATGGCGGTCGCCAATTCCCTTGCCGCAGTGCGCATCGGCGGCGCGCGGCAGATCGAGTGCACCATCAACGGCCTGGGCGAGCGCGCGGGCAACACATCGCTGGAGGAGGTGGTGATGGCCTTGCGCACGCGCAAGGACTTCTTCGACCTGGAGACGCGCATTGACGCGACGCAGATCGTGCCCACCTCGCGCCTGGTGTCGCAGATCACCGGTTTCGTGGTGCAGCCGAACAAGGCGGTGGTGGGGGCGAACGCCTTCGCGCACGCCTCCGGCATCCACCAGGACGGCGTGCTCAAGGCGCGCGAGACCTACGAGATCATGACCGCGGAAGACGTGGGCTGGTCCACCAACAAGATCGTGCTGGGCAAGCTTTCGGGGCGCACGGCGTTCCGCCAGCGACTGAAGGAACTGGGCATCGAGCTCGACAACGAGGATGCCTACAACAAGGCTTTCCAGCGCTTCAAGGACCTGGCGGACAAGAAGGCGGAGATCTTCGACGAGGACCTGCAGGCGCTGGTGTCGCAGGAGGCGGGCATCACCTCGGACGAGCACTGGAAGCTGGTGACCATGAGCCAGGCGAGCGGCATGGGCGAGAAGCCGCACGCAAAGGTCGTCATGGCGGAGGCTGGCAAGGAGAAGAAGGCCGAATCGCAGGGTGACGGGCCGGTGGATGCGACCTTCAAGGCGATCGAGTCGCTGGCGAAGAGCGGGGCCGAGCTGCTGCTTTATTCGGTCAATGCGGTCACCCAGGGCACGGAATCGCAGGGCGAGGTGACGGTGCGGCTGTCGAAGGGTGGGCGCATCGTGAACGGGGTCGGCGCGGACACCGATATCATCGTGGCCTCTGCCAAGGCCTACATCAGCGCGCTGAACAAGCTGGCGAGCAAAGTGGAGCGCGTGAATCCGCAGCACCAGCTTTAGTCGGCAAGAAATGTGGAGGTAGCATGCCAGCGCAGAAGATGAACAAGGTGCATGAGCGCATCAACCTATTCGCCGAGACGGCGGGGAAACTCCTGGTGGACGCCTTCCACTACGTGGCGTTGTTCGCGATCGGCGGCGCGATCGTCTGGTCGGCGGTGTTCGCCTTCATCGGCATGGCGGGCAAGGGGCACGCCTCGATCGAGGACATCCTGCTGCTGTTCATCTACCTGGAGCTGGGCGCGATGATCGGCATCTACTTCAAGACCAATCACATGCCGGTGCGCTTCCTGATCTACGTGGCAATCACTGCGCTGGTGCGGCTGCTGATCGGCGACATCCAGGCGCACCACCGCCTGGACTGGGGCATCGTCATGGTGTCGGGCGCGATCCTGCTCCTCGCGCTGGCGAACCTGGTGGTGCGCTACGGCTCGGCGCGCTATCCCTCAGCACCTACCTCCGACCGTACGTGACGCCGCGGCGCACCTGGCTCTTCGTGCCGGGCGCGGACGAGGCAGCGCATGAGGCCGCCGCGCGCTCCGGCGCGGATGTTGTAGTGCTGGAACTGGAGGACTTCACGCCGCCTGAGCTGCGGCCGAAGGCGCGCGCCCTGGCCGCGCGCGCGTTCGAGCGCTGGCGCAAGGCCGGCGCGCTTGCCGCGGTGCGCGTCAATCCGCTCGAGACCGATGGCGTAGCCGACCTTGGTGCGGTGCTCGCGGGCAAGCCCGATGTCGTGATGATGTCCAAGGTGTCCAGTCCGGAGCAGGTGCGCGCGCTCGAGTTGGCGACCGGGGGTGGCCCGGAACTGGTGCCCAATATCGAGTCGGCG
>Ga0210379_10000638_pt1 | contig 11674 bp, 10 predicted proteins | sample PLMedo_2_FD_155468 | JGI IMG/M metagenome (GOLD analysis project Ga0210379, IMG submission 155468) | Groundwater sediment microbial communities from an aquifer in East River, Colorado, USA - PLM4_32_coex redo | ecosystem: Environmental > Terrestrial > Soil > Riparian zone | place: USA: East... | reverse complement strand
GCCGTGCGTTGGCACCACATCGTTCCCCCGCGCAGGACCGCCTCGACGTCGACGCCGGACGGGCGGCCGTGCTGGCGGGTCTCGACCTCCTTGGCTGCGCGCGCGATCGTCGCGGCATCCGAGGGGATACGAAGCGCCGCGAGAACGGCGGCGATCACCCCGACCGCGAGGGCGGCCGAGCTTCCCAGGCCGGAGCCCGGGGGGATCTCGGAGGAGATCGTCAGCTCGATGGCGGCGTCGGCCGCAGCGCCGGATCGAACGAGCGCGACGCCGGCGGCCAGGTAGGCGAGCCGGTCGCCCGGCGACCCCGTGCTCCGGCGGAGATCGTCGATCTCGGCGGGAGAGAGCGGGCCGGTGCGGAATGGGGACGTGCCCGTGACCGAGACACCCGGGGCGCCGCCGGCGCGGGCGGTCACCGAGAGCCGGAGATCGACTGCGGTGACGAGGGCGGGGTGACCGTAGACGGCCGCGTGCTCCCCCAGCAGGATGGCTTTCCCGGGGACGGAAACCGCGGCCTCTGCGGTCATGCGCCCCGGCCCAGCTTCTCGTGGGCCCGCGCGAGATCGCTCGAGGTGAAGGCGGCCATGAGCGAGAGCTCGCCGGCGAGCACCGCCGCACCCAGGATCTCGGCGAGCCGCATGACCGCGGTGCCGGGCCGATCGGGATCGGGGACGATGCCGAGTATCCGCAAAGCCTCGGCCTGTGTGTCGAGGACCGTCCCCCCGCCCGTCGCGCCCAGCGGCGCGTCGGGAAGGAAGATCGACATGTAGACGCCGCCGTTCTCACGCAGCTCGATGCAGGTGACCCCCGTCGAGCCGCCCACGACGTGCGCCGGATCCTGGCCCGTCGCGAGGAAGAACGCGGACAGGACGTTCGCGTAGTGGGCGTTGTACCCCATCGCCCCGGCCGCGATCGAGCCCAGCAAGTTCTTCCTGTACTGCACCTCCGCCAGCGACGCGGCGTCGGTCTTCAGCGCCTCGCGCAGGACCGGCGCCTCGATGACGATCTCCGCGTAGATCCGCTTCCCGCGCCCCTCGGAGAAGTTCACCGAAGCGGCCTTCTTGTCGACGCAGTAGTTGCCGGACAGGGCCACGCACGGAATGCCCGTCCTCGGCTCGATGAGATCGCGGACGATCCGGTCACACGCGATCGTCGCCATGTTCATGCCCATGGCGTCGCCCGTGAGGAACCGGAAGCGGAGGAAGATCGACGTGCCGAAGACGTAGGGGCGGATCTCGGTGAGCTTGAGGTAGCGGCTTGTCGCCTCGCCGACGGCGCGGATTTCCGCGGTGTTCTCCTCGATCCACTTCAAGAACGCCCGGGTCTCGCGCTGGCCCCGTGTCTTGAACACGGGAGCGCGGGTCATCCCCACGTCGTCGACGTGGACACTCGCCCCGCCGGCGGCACGGATCGCGGCGCAGCCGCGGTTGATCGAGGCGAGCAGCGCACCCTCCGTCGTGGCGAGCGGGATGTAGACGTCGCCGTCGACGTACTCCCCGCGCACGGTGAGCGGCCCGACGATCCCCATCGGGACCTGAGCGACGCCGATCAGGTTCTCGCAGTTGCGTTTCGCCGCGGTCGCGGCGTCGAAGGAGTAGCTCCCGATCGCGTCGAGGCGCGTCCCCGTGAGGCGCTCCAGGGCGGCGCGACGGATGGCGGCGGCCTCGGCGGCAGACAGATCCGCGGGAAGCTCGTGGAACCTGAGCTTTCCGGCGACGAGGGCGGCGATCGTCTCCTCGCGCACGGCAGCGGCATCGGGGGGTGCGGTCTTGACCTTGCTCATGTCTCGGTCTCCTTCCGGATCGGGACCGTCTTCAACGTGGGGAGGTTGGGGGCGCCCAGGCAGAACATGGCGATCTTGAGCTCTTGCACGACTCGGTCGATGCGCCGGCCGACCTGCTCGGCGGAATCGACGGCGGCCTCGAGGAACGGCTGCGCGAGCCCGCCGAGGTCGGCGCCGAGCGCGATCGCCTTGGCGACGTCGACCCCGCTGCGCAGTCCGCCGCTGCCGATGATCGTGACCCCGTCGATGCGGCGCAGCGCGCGGATCGATTCCGGGGTCTCGATGCCCCAGCCCGCGAACAGCTCGCCGATCTCGTGATCGTTCGCGCGGGACGCCTCGATCCGCGCCCAGCTCGTCCCGCCGACCCCCGCGGTATCCAGGATCGTGATGCCGGCGGCGGCGAGCCTCCGGCCGGTCGCCTCCGAGATGCCGCTTCCGACCTCCTTGGCGATCACGGGGACGGGGAGGCCGCGGGCCACCGCCTCCATCTTGGGGAGGAGCCCGGCGAACTCGCACTGGCCTTCGGGCTGGATCGCCTCTTGGAGCGGGTTGAGGTGCAGGACGAGCGCGTCCGCCTCGATCATGTCGACGACGCGGCGGCAGTGATCGACGCCGTAGCCGTAGTTCAACTGGACGGCGCCCAAGTTCGCGAGGAGCGGGATCGTGGGGGCCCTGTGACGAACTTGGAAGGTCGCGGCCTGCGCCGGATCCTCGAGGGCGCGGCGCTGGGAGCCCACGCCGAGCGCGACCCCACGCGACTGGGCGGCTTCGGCGAGGTGCTCGTTGATCCGGGCGGCGAGCTCCGTGCCTCCCGTCATGCAGGAGACCAGGAGCGGCGCCGACAGCCGCTTCCCCAGGAAGGTGGTCCCCAGGTCGATCGCGTCGAAGTCGAGATCGGGGAGCGCCTCGTGGCCGAACCGGTAGCGCTCGAACGGATGCGAGGCGGACTGCATCCGCTCCTCGAGGGCGAGCCGGATGTGCTCGGCTTTTCGGTCGCGCGTCAGGAGCTCCTTGGAGGAATTCATGGTTAGGCCGCCGCCTCCGACATGATAGCCGCCGCTCCATCCGCGAGGCGCTCCGAGGCGCGGCGGACGCGCGAAGCCAGGCGGACGAGCACGGGAATACGCGACGGCACCACGACGGCCCCGAGGGCCACGCGGCCCCGGGCGACGCTCCCGTCCTTCCGCTGCGCGCGGATCAGAAACGGCGGCAGGTCCTCGTCCCACGCGTCGCTGACGACCCGGAGGACGGACCACGGGAGGCCGCGCGAGCGCGCGGTCTCGGCCCAGGCGGCCGACTCCAGGTCGACGACGGCGGCGTCCTCGCCGGCCCGCTCCCGCAGCCGCGCCTTGTCGACCGCGGTCGCGGCGAGCACGGCGGAGCAGATCACTCGGACCGGCCTGGCGCCGTGGCGCTGGGCGGCGGCGACGCACGCCGGCTCGGGGAGGTGCTCGACTCCCTCCGCTGACACGACGCGTGACGCGACGACGAGAGCGCCCAGGGGTAGATCGTCGGTGAGCCCGCCGGCGACGCCCACGCCGAGCACGCCCGAGCAGGGAAGCGCGTCGAGCAGGGCGTCCAGGAGCCTCTCGGCGCGCCACGCGCCGTCACCGGCGACGGCGAGCACGACCGGGCGCCCCTCGAGGGTGCCCCGGCTGCCGCGGCCATCGGGAAGCGGCACCTCGCGAGCGTCCGCCAGCCGGCGGCGCAGCTCGGCGAGCTCCTCGGGAACCCCCGCGACGATCGCGATCATGCCGCCCTCGCCGCCCGGGCGCGGAACCAGTCCACCGCGCGGCCGAGCGCGAGCGCGACGTCGGTTTGCGGCAGGCCGAGCTCGGAGACCGCCTTGGACGCATCGAAGTACATCGTCTTGCGGGACATCCGCACCGCTTCGAGGGGCACGCGGGGGGACCGCCCCGTCCACCGCGCGAGCGTCGTGTCGATGGCGCCGACGACCAGGGGGAGGGCGTGCGGGACGCGCAGGCGCGGGGCCGCAAGCCCCGTGATCGTCGCGAGCAGGTCGAGCATCTCCTTGAGCGTCACGTTGCGGTGGCCGAGGATGTACTTCTCGCCCACGCGCCCACGCTCCGCCGCGAGCAGATGCCCCTCGGCAACGTCTTTCGCGTCGATCAGGTTGAGGCCGGTCCGGACGTACGCGGGCAACCTCCGCGCCAGGAAGTCGAGCACGATCTGCCCGGTCGGCGTCGGCTTGATGTCGTACTCCCCGACCGGCGTGGACGGGTTGACGATGACGACGGGGAGGCCCGCGCGCGCCGCGGCTTCCGCCTCCCGCTCCGCCAGGAACTTGCTCCGCTTGTAGTGGCCGATGACGCCGTCGAGCGTCACCGGGGTGGTCTCGTTCGCGGGGGAGCCGTCCGGGCTGAGGCCCAAAGCCCCCACGCTCGACGTATGGACGAAGCGGGTCACGCCGGCCACTTCCGCCGCGCGCAGGAGCGCGCGCGTCCCGTCGACGTTGGTCCGGTAGATCTCCCGGGGGTCCGGCGCGTACAGCCGGTAGTCGGCGGCGACGTGGTAGACGATGTCCGCGCCGCTGCACGCCCGCCCGAGCGACGCGGGATCGTTGAGGTCGCCCGTGACGATCTCGACGGGGAGCCCGTCGAGGTTGTCGCGCGGCGTCCCCGCGCGCACGAGGCAGCGCACCTCGCGCCCGCGCGCCAGGAGCGCGCGCACGACGTGGGCTCCCAGAAACCCCGTCCCGCCCGTGACCAGGTTCGGCACCCGACTCCTCAGCCCAGAAGGTTCCAGGCGGCCATGCGGACCATGTCCTTCGGGCTTTTCCGCAGCTCGGTCACGACCGACGCTTCGAACCCGGAGTGCATGGAGCAGTTCTGGCAGCGCTTGTCGACGCGGGACTCCCAGTAGTCCCAGTCGACCCCCGTCCAGAACTCTTCCCACGTGTCGTAGTAACGATCGCCGATGAGGTAGCAGGGGCCCTTCCAGCCCTTCGGCGTGTAGGTCACCGTCGACCAGGGCGAGCACTTGTAGTCGCGCAGCCCGGCTGCGAACTCCAGGAACATCGGCGTCGACTGCAGGCGGAATTTCTTGGAGAACGCGAGGATCCGCTTGAACTTTTCCTCGGTGTCCTTCCGGGTCAGGAAGATGTCCCGCTCGACGGTCGCGTACTGGTACCCCGGCGAGATCAGCATCCCGTCGATCCCGATGCCCGACAGGAACGTGAGCAGCGACTCCACTTCGTTGACGTCGGTCTCGCGGAAGACGGTCGTGTTCGTGATCACCCGATAGCCGCGCTTCTTCGCCTCGCGGATCATGGCGATCGCCTTCTCGTAGACGCCCTCGCGGTCGCAGACGTAGTCGTGCGTCCCCTTGAGCCCGTCGAGATGCACATTGATCGTCAGCCGGGTATGCGGAGGGATCTTGTCGAAGACCTTCGTATCCAGCAGAAGCGCGTTCGTGCACAGGTAGATGTGGCGCCGGCGCGCGATGATCTCGCGCACCAGCTCGGGGAGCTCGGGGTAGAGGGTCGGCTCCCCGCCGCACAGCGAAACCGCCGGCGCCTCGCTCTGATCGACGGCGCGCAGGCACGCCTCCAGGGGGAGCCGGTCCTTGAGCTTCCCAGTGTGACGCTCGAGCGCGCACCCGATGCAGGCGAGGTTGCAGGTGTACAGGGGCTCGAGCATGAGGACAAAGGGATAGCGCTTGCGTCCCCGGATCCCCTGCTTCACCTGGTGCTGGATCATGTCGGTCGTGACGTGGAGCGGAAACCGCATCAATCGGCTCCTTGCGCGTAGGTCGAAAGCGCGAGCAGGGGGAAGTAGACAGCGTAGAGGTGGTACCGGAGATAGAAGACGCGCGGAAACCCCGTCCCCGTCCAGGCGGGGTCGTGCCACGAGCCGTCCTCGCGCTGGCGGTCGAGGAGGTGCGCGACGCCGCGCCGGGCCGCGTCGGAGTCGAAGTCGCCCGCGGCGAAGAGCGTCAGCAGCCCCCACGCCGTCTGGGAGGCGGTCGAGACGCCGCGCCCCTTGGCGGACGGATCGTCGTAGGAGTGCTGCGACTCGCCCCAGCCGCCGTCGTCGTTCTGGACGGTGCGGACCCAGGTTGCGGCCGCTTGGACGGACGGGTCGTCGGTCTCGAGGGCGGTCCGGGTGAGGCCCCACGACGCGAGCCACGTCCCGTAGAGGTAGTTCGTGCCCCAGCGTCCGTACCAGGTCCCGTCGGGCTCCCTCCGGCTCGCGAGAAACGACGCCGCGCGCGCCACGGCGGGATGCTCCGCGGGGAGGCCGAGCTTCGCGAACGTCTCAAGGGCGCGGCCGGTGATGTCCTCGCACGACGGGTCGATCATGGCGTTGTGGTCGGCGAACGGGACGTACGTCAGGAACTCCTTGTCGCAACCCCGGTCGAACGCGCCGAACCCGCCGTCGTCGTTCTGCATCGCGAGGAGCCAGTCGAGGCCGCGATGGATCGCGGCACGCCGACGGTCCTCGTCCCGCGCTCCGGGATACTTCAGTCCCGACAGCGCGGTCAGCACCTGGGCCGTGTCGTCCGTGTCCGGGTAGAACACGTTCCGGTACTCGAAGAACCATCCGCCGGGGCGCGCATCCCCGACCTTGTCCGCCCAATCGCCGATACGGGTGCACTCCTTGTCGAGGAGCCACCGCCCGGCGTCGAGCAGGCGCCGGTCCTGCGGATCCACGCCGGACGCGAGCAGGCAGTGGACGGCGATGCCTGTATCCCAAACGGGGGAGAGGCACGGCTGGACGCGCAGCGTGTCGTCCCCCTCCAGCACGAGACGCTCGAGCTCCGCGATCTGCGAGACGACCGCGGGGTGGCTCTCGGAGTACCCGAGGCACCGCAGCGCGAGGATCGTGTTGATGATCGGGGGGAAGATCGCCCCGAGCCCGTCGGAGTCCTCGAGCCGCTCGAGCGTCCACGCCTCGGCCTTGCGGAGCGCGTGACGCCTCAACGGATTGATGCCGATCCGCTCGACGAGGTTGAAGAAACCCGACACGAGCGTGAAGAAGAACGCCCAGAAGAACGCCTTGACCGTCTTGGCCTTGGGGTTGACGGCCTCGAGCGACCAGCGCGAGGACACGCCGGGCGCGCGGAGCTCCTCGATGCCTCGTCCCGCCGGCACGTCGACGCGCGGCTTGGTCGCCCAGACGATCGACAGCGGTACCACGATCGTGCGCGACCACGCCGACATGTCGCCGATATTGAACGGGAACCACCGGGGCAGGAGCATCATCTCGGGGATGACCGCGGGGCACTTCGACCACGGGTACTGGCCGAACATGGCGAGCAGGATCTTCGTGAACGAGTTGCACGCGTCGAGGCCGCCCTGCGCGAGGATCGCGCGGCGCGCCCTCGCCATCGGCTCGGACTCGGGATCGTCACCCGCGAGCTTGAGAACGAAGTACGCCTTGACCGAGCCGCCGACCTCGGGCGGCCCTCCCTCGTAGTGCGTCCAGCCGCCCTCCGGGAGCTGCGTCCTCCGGAGATGCTCGACGGCCTTGCGCACGCGCGGTGCTCCGCCGCGGCCGATCGCGTGCATGAGCAGCACGTACTCGGACTCGAGGATCGAGTCACCCTCCAGGACGCCGCACCACGAGCCGTCCTCGGCCTGGATCGAGAAGAGCTGGCTCTGCGCCGCCTCGATCGCGCGGTCGACCGGCGTGGACGTGCGCGTGCGCGGCGCGGGCCGCGGCGACGTGCCGTCGAACGTGATCATCGAGGGCTCGCTGACGAGCGCGCGGTGCGCGCGGAGCTGCGCGGCGAACGCTCCGAGGCGGGCGGGGAGCAGGCGCTCCACGTATCGGGCCAGCTCGATGAGTTCTTCCCGCGCCATCGATCCTCACCGGTTTTGTATAAAAAAAAGACCGCGGCGGCGACCGGCCTATGCTGGCACCAGAAGCGCGACCCGGCAAGCGAGAAGCGGGCGTGAACCGGCCGCCTACGAAAGGTGGCTAAGAATTTCGCTCTATCCGCCCGAGGGGACCGGCTCGATCTTGCCGACGAGGTGGATCGAGCCCGTGGGCTGGGGCACGCCGCCCGCAGGCTCGTCGGTCACCGCCGCGGCGACGATCGTCCCGATGCCCGCCGGGAGCGAGACGCGGAGCTCGCCCTCGCCGCGCGCGTCGACGTCGAATGTACCCGCGGGGATCTTGCGGTTCTGGTCGTCGATGAGCCAGAGCTCATACGTTCGCCCGGCCGCGGGCGGGCGCAGCTCGGCCGCATAGAAGCGCCACTCGCCGCGCGCGCGGTCCCAGAAGATGCGGCCGCGTGCCCCGGGCTGCGGCTCGCCGCCTCCCAGCGAGACGACCTGGACCGAGGGCGAGCGGAGCACGTGGAGCGTGTCCGCCGCGGCCCGCAGCTCGCCGTCCAGGCGCGCCAGATCCGACCGGAGCGCGTCGCGGTCGCGCGCGAGAGGCACGTACACGGCGACCCCGGCGAGACCCGCCGCGATGCCGGCGGCGACGGCCGCCGGCAGCCACGGCGATCGTGCCGGTCGAGGCGAGGGACGATCCGGGAACGGGACGACGACGCGGTCGTCTCCCCCGACGCGCTTCATCAGGCGGTCCCGCACGGCGGGTGACGGTGAGACCGGGGGAAGCGCCAGGGCGAGCTGGCCCACGACCGCCTCGGCTTCCGCGAGCCGCGAAGCGCAGGTCGGGCATCCGGCCGTGAGGTGGGTGCGGAGGGCGCGTGCGTCGTCCGCGGTCGCGGTCCCCGCCGCGACCTCGACGATGACGTCGTGCAGGCGTTCGCAGGTCATGGCGCGACCTCGCCCAAGAATGAGGCGGCCAGCGACTCCTTGAGCCGCGCGAGCCCGGAGCGAATCCTCGTCTTGATCGTGCCGAGGGGCTCGCCGAGCTCCTCCGCGATGTCCTGGTGGGAGAGTCCACCGAAGAAGTTCAGCTCGACCGCCCGCCGCTGGTCCGGGACCAGCGTGCCGAGGGCGCGACGCACGCGCTCACCCTGCTCGGCGCCGACCGCCTCGGCGTGGGGGTCGGAGCTGGACGGGAGCCGCTCGGTGCGCGACCCGTCCCCCTCGTCCTCCGGAAGCACGACGCTCCGCCGCCTCGCGAGCGCGCGGCGCCGGTCGATCGCACGGGTCCGCGCGAGCGTGGTGAGCCACGCGATCGGCTGGCCGCGGTCGAGGTCGAACCGGCCCGCCTGCTGCCAGACCTGCCAGAAGACGTCGGTGACCGCCTCTTCCGCCTCCGCTCGGTCGCCGAGCACACGCAGACACAGAGCCATCACGGTCCCCGCGTACCGATCGTAGAGCGACCCGAAGGCCGCCTTGTCTCCCGTGGCGATGGCCCGGATGAGCGCCAGCTCCTCCGCGACCGCCGCGGGTCCTTCCGGTCCCGCCAAGGGCTGCCTCCCAGGACGCGTGCCCTATCCGGAGTTACGGCCGGGGAGCACGTCCGGATGTCATCCGAGGAACGGGTAACGAAAATGCGACGGGGGATCGAAGGTCTCTTTGATCGCGCGGGGGCTGACCCACCGGATCAGGTTCAGCCAGCTTCCCGCCTTGTCGTTGGTCCCCGACGCGCGCGCGCCGCCGAACGGCTGCTGGCCGACGACGGCTCCGGTGGGCTTGTCGTTGATGTAGAAGTTGCCGGCCGCATGGGTCAGCGCTTCGGTCATCCTCACGATCTCCCCGCGGTCCTGCGAGAAGATCGCGCCCGTCAGCGCGTACGGCGATCCCTCGTCGCAAAGGGCGAGGGTCTCGTCGAGCTTGCGATCGGGGTAGACATAGATCGTGAGCACCGGGCCGAAGATCTCCTCACGCATGAGCTTGACGTCCGGCCGGGTCGCCCGGACGACCGTGGGCTCGATGAAGTACCCCTTCCGCGCGTCGGCGCCGCCGCCGATGATCACTTTGGCGTTGCGGTCCCGGCGGGCATGCGCGATGTACCCCTTGATCGTCTTGAAGCCGCGCTCGTCGATCACGGCGCCCATGAAGTTCCGGAAGTCCGTGGGATCGCCCATGCGAATCTCGCCGATCTGGCGGCGGAGCCCCTCTTCTACCCTAGGCCACAGCGACGCCGGGATGTAGGCGCGCGACGCGGCCGAGCACTTCTGGCCTTGGTACTCGAACGCCCCCCGCACGAGAGCGGTCACGAGAGGATCGCTCGCCGCCGAGGGGTGCGCGAAGACGAAGTCCTTGCCCCCGGTTTCCCCGACGACGCGGGGGTAGCCGCGGTAGCGCGGGAGGTTCTCCCCGACCGTCTGCCACATCTGTTGGAAGACGGCGGTCGAGCCGGTGAAGTGGATGCCGGCGAGCTCCTCGCTGGCGAGCGCGGGGTCGCCGACCTCCGCGGCGGCCCCGGGGACGAAGTTGACGACGCCGGGCGGGAGGCCCGCCGCCTCGAGGAGCTCCACGATGAACCACGCGGAATAGACCGCTGACGAGGCGGGTTTCCAGACCACGGTGTTCCCCATGAGGGCGGGGGCCGTCGGGAGGTTCCCGGCGATGGACGTGAAGTTGAACGGGGTGACGGCGAAGACGAACCCCTCGAGGGGCCGGTACTCGAGGCGGTTCCACTGCCCGGGGGAGGACAGCGGCTGTCCCCGGTAGATCTCTTCCATGAAGTGCACGTTGAACCGGAAGAAGTCGATCAGCTCGCACGCGGCGTCGATCTCGGCCTGGTGGCAGGTCTTGCTCTGCCCGAGCATCGTCGCGGCGTTGAGCTTGTGCCGCCACGGCCCCGCGAGAAGATCGGCCGCCTTGAGGAAGATCGCCGCGCGCGCCTCCCAGGGCATGCGCGACCAGTCGTGCCACGCCTCCCGCGCCGCCGCGATCGCCTTTTGGACCTCCTTCGGGCCCGCGCGGTGCCAGCGCGCCAGTACGTGTCCGTGCTCGTGCGGCATCACGGCGCGCGCGGTCTTACCCGTGCGAACCCGGCGCCCGCCGATGACCGGTGCGATCTCGATCTCACGGCGGGACATCGACGCGCAGGCGGCCTGCAGCGCGGTCCGCTCGGCGGTCCCGGGAGCGAACGAGAGGACCGGCTCGTTTCTCGGTGGGGGAACGCTGAAGATGCCGTTGGCCATGGCCGCCTCCGAAGAGGCGGTCATTCTAGCGGCGGGTGCTCAGTTCGCCTGCTTGAGCGCGTCCTGGACGTTGGCCGAGTGCTGGGTCGTGTTCTTGTCCACCGTCTCGAGGCTCGGCCGGGACGGCGGGGTGGGGTTCCACGAGTCGTCCGAGGCCGAGGTCGGCGCCGCGTCGGGTGCCACGGCCTCGGCGTTCACCTCGCGCCGCTTCTGGTTGTGGCGCTGGATCTCCATCGCGGTCGGCGCCACGGACCGGGTGTTGCGCATCGCCACGTAAGCGACGATCGCGAGCACCACGAGGAGCATCAGAAACCCGAAGCCACCGCCTTGACGTCGCATGCGGGCAATCTCGGTCCCGAGCCGGCGGCCGTCAACCCGGCCGCGTTAAGTGGTTGACGACACGAGAGATAAGATGACCCCATGATCCGAGGCCGCTACGCTCCCAGTCCCACGGGCTCCCTTCATCTGGGGAACGCCTCGACCGCGCTCCTCGCCTGGCTCTCCGTGCGCTCCCGCGGAGGCCGCTTCGTCCTCCGCATGGAGGACCTCGACCGGGCGCGGGTCGTCGCCGGCGCGGCGGACCGGATCGTCGAGGACCTCCGCTGGCTCGGCTTGGATTGGGACGAGGGACCGGTCGCTCAGAGCGGCCGCGGAGCGCTCTACGACGCCGCGTTCGACCGGCTCCGCGCCTCAGGCCTCGTCTACCCCTGCTTCTGTTCGCGCCGGGACATCGCGGCCGCGGCCAGCGCGCCCCAGGCCCCGGGGGACGAGCTGGCTTATCCCGGGACGTGCCGCGCGCTCCCGGAAGCCGCCGCGCGCGCGCGAATCGGTACGGGCGCGCCCCACGCCTAC